>ENA-OQDC01000247-OQDC01000247.1-human-gut-metagenome-genome-assembly--contig:-NODE-247-length-41075-cov-5.356037_pt1 | contig 41075 bp, 39 predicted proteins | sample MGYA00242770_ERZ504601 | MGnify/ENA primary metagenome ERZ504601 (study PRJEB26092, sample SAMD00036305) | human gut metagenome | host: Homo sapiens | study: EMG produced TPA metagenomics assembly of...
AGCCGCCCGGGAGCCTGAACTCGGTGATGTCGGTGAGCCACAGCAGGTTGGGCTCGTCGGCATGGAAATTCCTGTTTACGAGGTTCTCCGGCGCCTTGTAGACCTCGCCGGCGTAGGAGCTGTAGCCCCGGGCGCGCCTCCTGTTGTAGACGACCTCGAGGCCCTCCTCGCGCATCACGCGGGCCACGCGCTTCTCGCTGGCGCGGACGCCCTCGCGGCGCAGGCGCGCCCAGACGGTGCGGTACCCCCAGCACCCCGAGCCCTCGCGGAAGATGCGCACCACGCGGTCGCGTATGTCGGCGTCGCGGTCGCGCGGCGCGGCGACGCGGGGCCTCCAGTACTCATAGGAGCTCTTCGATATCCTCAAGAAACCTGTGATCGAGCGGAGGGGCAGGGCGGTCGCCCGCCTCAATCTCTCGCCGAGCTCGCACTTGCTCCTGTTCGAGATCGAAGCCGGGTCCCACCCTTCCGCTTTTAGGTCGGCCAACACCGCCCTGAGCAGCAGGTTCTCTATCTGGTCCTCGTTGAGCCCGGCGAGCGGGCCGGTCGCGGGCGGGGCGTAGATCGACTTGTCGGGGCCCAAGCTGGCCTCCTTCCGTGGCGGTTTCCTCGCCACGATTCTACAGCCCCCGCCGGTGTAGCTGCGCGGGAGGTGCCCCGTCGCCCACTTCTTGGCCGCGCTCACCGTGACCCCCGCGAACTCCGCGGCGGCGGTGGGCCCCATGCCGTCCTCCGTCGCCAGGAGGAAGAGCTCGACCTTCTCCCTGCTGTACATGCGAACCTCCAGTCCGGACCGCCCCGCGGTCCAACTTTCTGTCCGCACCCCCAAGCCTCCAAATAGGAACTATTTCACCGCAACTGAGGAGGCGGGAGCGAGTGACCGGCCTAGCGCAGGGACCTCAGGCCGCCGGCATCCTTGTCGAGCACCGTAAAGCGCACGGCATCCAGGTGCTCCAAGATGCTGATGGCACGTTTGCGCGACACACCCAGCGCCTCGCGCAGGGCGCTCGTGGTGGCAGCGCCCCCGGCAGCCTCGATAGCGGCGGCGACAAGCTCGCGCGCATGCGACTCCACGGTGGCGGACAAGGCAACGTCACGCTCGATCTTCACGATGGAACGGTTGAGCGAAAGCTCGCGCAGGGCACGCGTCATGGTGTCGCGATCGAGCTGCAACTGCTCGCCAACCTCGGGCAGCGTCGGCGCATCGAGGCCGGCTTCGTCCAGCAAGGCAACGATACGTTCGCAGGCCTCGCGCACCACGCGTGCCGCGGCGGCAGCAGAGTGCGGGTCGAACACCTCGGCACCCTCCGAGGCACACACGCCGCGCGAGCAGCCCTCGGAAATCAGGGCTGCGGCAACTGTATCATCAGCGGTAGGCCACGCAGCATGAGCAACGGCGCCGGGCGTAAAGCCCGTTTCCTTGGGAGCTGCCGCGTGCATGGCTGACAAGCTTGAGGCGAGCGAGTCCATTGCGGCGTCGAGCCCAACAGCGCTCGCGTATAGCGCCACGTCGCCCGCGGTAAGCACGCGCACCGTGCCCTGGTCCGCCAGTACACGCAACGCAGCGTCGACATCGCGGGCAACAAGATCCAGTGCCGCGGCAACATCAATTGCCGTAACCGGCAGCGTCTGTAGCGCCAGCCAAGCGCCCACACCGCCCGCGATATCGCCGGACTCGAGCGCCGCATACAGCGCACGCTCCCCTTCAGAAAGCTCGCGCGAGCGACGGCAGCAGCGCAAAGCAGCACGCGCCCGCCGCCAACAAGCATCACGGGCGAATAGGACAGCACTACGGCATGGTCCCCGGCACGTAGCGGCAGCGAGTTTTCCAAGCGCACCTGAACGATACGGGTCTCGCCCACCGCCATGGGGGCCTCACCCTCCATGAACATGATGCGACCGACGACCTCAGCCGTACCCGCCATCACGTGCACACGCGCACCCGACTCGAGCACACGCGGCTTAGCTCCCTCGCGACCCAAATACGTAAACGTCATCATAAAGCGCATCGTCTGGCCAAAGTGGCCCGCCACGCCCAGCATCTCACCGCGATCGAGCGCGGCGACACCATCGCCCACCAAGTTGAGCGCCACGCGCTGTCCGGGCAGTGCTCGCGGCGTATCGCCATGCACCTGAATCCCGCGCACGCGACAGACCGTACGCGACGGCAACGCGACGAGCTCATCCCCCACCGCGACGGGCGCATCGTGCAACGTTCCCGTCACCACGGTACCGGCGCCCTTGATCGTAAAGCAGCGGTCGATGGGCAGACGCGGCGCGGCATCGGTGCGCTCGGCACGGTCGCGGCAGGAATCCCAGCAAGCGGCAACCTGCTCGTCGAGCGCAGCCAGCAGGTCATCGATCCCCGCGCCGGTCTTGGATGACACGGGCACGATCGGCGCGTCCGCAAACACGGTACCCGACAAAAAGTCATCGACATCGAGCTCGGCGAGCTCGGTCATCTCGGCGTCGGCCAGGTCGCACATCGTCAGCGCGACCACCATGTGTGTGACGCCCAACAGCTCCAGCACGTGCACGTGCTCGCGGGTCTGCGGCATCACGCCCTCGACGCCCGATACCACCAACACGGCAACGTCGATGCCCGTGGCACCCTGCACCATGGCGCGCAGGTAGTGCGCATGCCCCGGCACGTCGACCAGGCCCACGATCTTGCCACTCGGCAGCGCCAGCTCGCCAAAGCCAAGCTCCACCGTCATGCCGCGACGACGCTCGACCTCCAGACGATCGGGATTCTTGCCGGTCAGCGCCTCGATCAGCGCCGACTTACCGTGGTCAACGTGGCCCGCCGTGCCAACGATAACGGGACACTCCACCAGCGCTTGAACCTCACTCATCGAGCAATCGCCTTCTCAACGCATGCGGCAAGCGTCGACGCCGCCGTCTCGATATCGCGGTCGCCCACGAGCGTGCGCACATCAAACAAAATGCGATCGTGCGAGGTTCGCGTGACAACCGGCGTGTCGAAGTCCTGGACAAGCGAGCGCTTGAGCGCGTCGACCGTCAGGCGCTCGTCAACAAAACGTACGGCAACGCACATCGTGGGCAGCTCCACGGTAGGCAGCGAGCCGCCGCCGGGCGTCGAGGACTCCTCGACAATCTCCAAATCAACGGCGCACGGGCAACCGGCCTTATCGAGCCCGGCGACCATACGATCGCGCAGCTTGCGGGCACGTCGCTCCAGATGAGCCTGCGGAAGCGTGAGCATGTTGAGCACCGGCACCTCGCGATGGGCCACATCCGCCCCATCCATGTAAATGCGCAGTGTAGCCTCGAGCGCCGCCAGTGCTAGCTTGCCCGGGCGCAGGCGCGCATAAGCGGATGCGACCCACAGGCCTGGCACCAGATCGCGACGGCCCATGATAATGCCCGCCTGTGCGGCACCGAGCAGTTTATCGCCCGAGCACGACACCAGATCAAGCCCTGCCGAAACCGAAGACGGCGTGGTTTCTTCGCCGCCGCGCACCAAGATGTCGTCAGGCAACAGTGCGCCCGAGCCCTGGTCTTCATAGAACAGCAGGCCGTGCTTATGGGCCAGTGCGGCGAGCTCCCTTGAGCTCACTTCCTCGTGAAAACCCTCGATGCGATAGTTGGAAGGATGAACCTTCAGGATCATGGCCGTTTCGGGCGTGATGGCGCGCTCGTAGTCGCCCAGATGCGTGCGGTTGGTGGCGCCGACCTCGACGAGTTTGGCGCCCGAGGCCGCCATGACGTCGGGGGATGCGGAAGCTGCCGCCAATCTCGACAAGCTCGCCGCGGCTGACGATAACCTCTTTGCCCGCGGCATGAGTCGCCAGCACCAGCAGCACCGCGGCGGCGTTGTTGTTGACCACGAGCGCGTCCTCGGCACCGGTGAGTGAGCGGATCAGCTGCGCGGCATGCTCCTTGCGCGACCCGCGCGAGCAGGTGTCGACGCTGTACTCGAGCGTGCTGTAGCCGCGCGCAACCTCGGCCACGGCCTTGGCGGCCGACTCCGCGAGCGGGGCGCGACCCAAGTTGGTATGGATGACCACACCTGTGGCGTTAACGGCGGGGCGCAGGCTCGGCAGTGCAGAACGGTGGGCGCGCCACTCGATGGCCGAGGCTAACTCGCGCCTGGAACGCGGGGCGGCACCGGCGCGAATCGCGGCGCGCTCCTCGTCGAGCTCAGCCGTGACGGCAGCATGGACCACCGCGTCGCAGGTCTCCCCCGCCGCCTTCACCACCGGCCACTCGGCAAGTAGCTCGTTGACGGAAGGAATGGCGCGCAGGCGGGCGCGCACCTCATCGGACATGTTCTGGCTATCGCTCATGTGCGGCCTTTCAAAAGAAACGTGGATCAGTCGAATACATCAGCTGAGTCAATTACTCGTCATTATCCCCGCGCGCGACGATCTTTTCCACGCGAACGGCGTTTTCCTGGGTAAGTGCGGCACCCGTCAACGGGTCCCAGCGCAGCGGCGTGTGGTCGAGCGGGCCGACGCCCAAGGCTTGAGCGCCACCGGCATCGGCGCCAAACGAACGTCCGCCGGGGGCGGCCGATGTAAAGATGCACGCCGGATGCAGATACGGCGTCGTCTCCACGCGCACGCGGTCGCGGCCCATATCGCTCACGAGTTCCGCGACCTCGCCATTGGCGATACCCATGCGAGCGGCGACATCGGCGTTCATCTGCACGGCATCCAGGTCCGATCCAGCCTCGGCGGCACCTTGGGCCGCGAGTCTGCGCGAGGTATGCGACTCAAAGGGGCGGTTGCCGCTAATGAGGCGAAACATCCCCGGGCCGGGCTCAACCATGGGAGCGATCCAGTTGGGTACACGACCCAGGGCCGGCTCGTTCCCATACGTCGCTTGCCAGCGCAATTTTACCGCCGATACAGGGGAATCGCCGGCTCGCCCGTACGCGACGGCGAACGCGACGCCCGTGTCGGCCCAGCCGCGTTCCTTGAGTTCGTCCAGATCGATCCCAAAAGGCGCCACCTGGGCAGCCGCCAGATTCGTCAGACGTAAACTGGAAGTACTCGCCCACGCCACACGCCTGCGCCAGACCGGCAAAAATCTCCCGACCGGGACGTGTGTCGTCATGCTGCACGGGCAGCACGGCATTGCGGAAGAACACGCGCGCATCGTTGGCGCCTGTCACCGTTCCCACGCCACGGTCGGCCTCCAGATACGTCACATCGGGCAGCACGAAATCAGAAGCACGCGCTGTCTCGGACCAGCGAATATCAATCGTCACGAGCAGGTCGAGCTGCTGCAAGATGCCCAACCAAGCCTGCGCATTGCCATAGCCAGCACCGGGGTTACTGGCATAGACGATGAGCCCACGCAAATCGCCGGCCAGAATCGACTGGCCGATGGTCGTGCACAGACCGCGCACCGGATCGACCAGTGGATAGCGCTCGGACCCCAGCTTGGGCTCGCGCGGCACCGGCGGCGTCGCAAAGCGCGTGGGATCGAGGTCGCCCAACACAAGCGGCGTGGGCGGATTGAGCGCGCCACCCGCATGTCCAATACAGCCCAGCAGCACATCGACCAGGCAGATAGCACGCGCGGTCTGGGTGCTGTTGGCATACGCAATGCCGATGCCACCATGAAAGCCAGCGTCCACCACCGCAGCAGGCGCCGCCACAGCCAAATCACGCGCAGTCGCACGGATATCGTCCGCCGGCACGTCGCACATCGACTCGGCCCACTCGGGCGTCCAAGCACTGGCTGCCTGCGCCAACTCGTCAAAACCTGTGGTATAGCCGGCAACAAACTCGCGGTCGTACAGATCCTCGGCAATCAACACGTGGACAATGCCCAACAGCAAGGCCAGGTCGCAACCCGGGCGCACACGCAGCCAGCGGTCGGCAAGCGCAGCCGAACCGCTGCGCCGGGGGTCGACCACGATAATCTTCGCCCCACGGCGACGGGCATCGTTGAGCGCATCAACGGCCCCCATCGTCGACGAATCGACAATGGAACGCCCCAGATACATGATGCAATCGGTGTGCGCCAGGTCGGAGGCGGGACTATAGCCCAGGCTATGCTCCCAACCGGTAAGTCGGCTTACCTCGCAGGCACCATCGGCACCGTACACATTAGGCGAGCCCAGCGCATGCATAAGACGATAGGCCCAGTAGCGGTCGAACGAGGGCACCCCGAGCGTCATGCCCAGCGAACGAGGCCCGCGCTCGTCAACAATCTCCCCAAGGCGCGCTGCGATGTGCGCGAACGCCTCATCCCACGAAATTGCATCGAACCCCGAGCCATCCCGGCGGCGTCGCATGGGGTGCACAATGCGGTCGCGCTCGTCAAACGGCATTGCCAGGCGATGCCGTCCGCGGGCGCACAGGGCACGCGCCGCGCACGGATGCCCCGCAACCGGCAGCTCAGCCACCACACGCCCATCCTCAACATGGGCCGCAAAGGCGCAATCGGCATAGCATCCCCCGCATGTGGTCACCACGGCGCGACCGTCACGCTTCACAGCAGATGCCATCTCGATTACCCCTTTCATCAGCCAAACACAACAGGCCAACAGCCCGACAACGAGCCCCAGACCCAAATAGCCTCCCGCACGGCAACGCCCCGCGGGAGGCCCAACGTCAAACAGACGGTACCTTACGCCTCGGACTTCTTAGCGTAGATAAACCAGTAGCCGAGCGCGATCAGAACCGCGCCGCCCACGATGTTGCCCAGCGTGGCGGCGGACAAGTTAAACGCAATGCCCGCAGCGTTGAGCGCATCGGCGCCGGCGACCTTGGCACCATAGCCGAACGCGTGCATCACGGCACCCATGGGCAAAAAGTACATGTTGGCGACGCAGTGCTCAAAACCGCAGGCCACAAAAGCGGCGATGGGCAGCAGAATGCCCACAACCTTATCGACCACGGTCTTGCCGGCGGTACCGATCCACACGGCCAGGCACACAAAGATGTTGCACAGGATACCGCGGAAGAAAATCGTCACCCAGTCGATCGTCACCTTGCCGGCGGCGACGCTCACCATGGAGTTGGCGACCGCCTCGCCGTTGAGCTTGTAAATGCCGGCCATGTACACCAAAAAGACGATGAACAGGGCACCGACAAAATTGCCGACCCACACGACGACCCAGGCCTTGAGCATCTGGACCAGGGTGATCTTATTACTCTTGAGCGCGCAGACCATAAGCGAGTTGCCGGTAAACAGCTCGGCGCCGCACACCAGCACCAGCACCAGGCCCAGGCAAAAGCACAGGCCGCCCACGACGCGCTGGGCACCCCAGCCCAGCGTGCTGTCGCTCAAGAACACCGTAAAGAACAGACCGCCGAAGGCAATGAACGCGCCGGCGAACATTGCCAACAGAAAGGCCTTTGCGACCGGCAGGTTGGCCTTGGTAACGCCGGCGGCCTCGGACTTAGCCTCGATCGCGGCGGGCGCCAGGCAATCGGGAGCGGGGTACTCCACCTTGGAATCTGCCATGTCAATCACTTCTTTCCTATTCAGCAGAGGCAAGCGCCGCTATAGCTCCTGCCCCAAGCGGACAAAGTGGGAAAGTCGTTGGCGGCCACGGCGTCGTACACGGCGTCGACGGCCTCAAAGACCTCCGGGGACATGGGGTTGTAGAACTCCGTATCGCCCGGCTGAATCCCTATGAAGACGATATCTTCACACGATTGCTCAATCTCTTCGATCAGAATCGACAAAGGAAGCGAATGCGTGGTGAACATCGACTTACGGGCCACATCGCGCTTGTCGAGCAAGCGGATGGACCCGACGGGCAGCGCCATGTCGGCGGCATCGACCAAGACCAGACGCGGCGGACGCTCGCGCTTGACCTCGATGATGTCATCCTCGGGCGTCTGACCACCGTCGATGGTGTACCAACCGGCGATGGGCGTGTCCTCCATCTTTTTGGAGAGCACGGGGCCGGCGGCATCGTCGGCACGCAGCACGCTTCCCGCCGTGAGCACGATACCCGCAAACGGGGCGCCGTTCACACGACCATCCACAACGCGACCCATTACTGCAACCTTCCCGTCAGATACACGCCCGACACATCGCGCACGCGCTCAACCAGATCGCGGAACTTCATTAAGAACGCGACCTGCTGGGCATGCAGGCCAAAGTCGTCATCGAACACCGAGATGCCGGCCTTGGCAGAACCGCGAAAACCACGCTCGTCGAGCAGCGTGTCGCAGGCCTCGAGCAGCGACGGCACCGCCGCCTTGTCGAGCTGGCACTCGCCAAAGGAGCGGATGGCCTCGAACTTGGTCTTAGCCTCCCCCTCCGGCAGCGCGTCGATAAGCGTATAGAACACATCCACCGACACCGACAGGCGCGGCTCAAAGCAGTCGAGCACGCCGGTGTGGTGGCCCACGGCGAGCGTGTAGTACAGCACGTCGCAGGCCTCCTGGGGAACATCTTCCTCGGTCTCCACAAACTTACGCGTGAGCTCATAGAAGACCACCTGGTCGGGCGCATGGCCCAGGCAGGGGTCGGCGACGCCCTCGGCAGCCTCGTCGCTTGCGCGCGAGGCATCGCCAAAGGAGCCGCCGAGCATGCCGGGACCCGCAAAGTAACCAGAGCGGTCCGTGAGCTCCATCTAGCGACCTCCGGCCAGCACTAGATCCTGCAGCGCCGAGTACACCTCGACGCGACGCGGATCGTCCTGCTTGTCGATGAGCAGCGCCATGGCACCGCGGATATCGCCCTTGGGCGCACCCTCGAGCGTGTCCATAAACTCGTTGGCCAGGTCGCGGCCGTAACGGTAGCCGCTCATGGCGCGAGCCTCACGCTCGATGGCAACGCGCAGCTTGTACGGCACGCCGGGGTGCAGGATATCGGCCTGCTCGCCGGCGGCCTCCACCGTGGTCTCGGCATGGAGCTTTTGGTCCAGCAGACCGAGCGCCATGGCAAAGCCGTAGACGGTCTGCGCGGGGCTGGGCGGGCAGCCGGGGATGTAGACATCGACCGGCAGAATCGTTGTCCGTGCCGCCCCGAGACGCAGTAGTTGTCGTAGAAGATGCCACCGGTGCAGCCGCACGCGCCATAGGACACCACGATCTTGGGATCGGGTGCAGCCTCAAAGGCGCGCAGGGCCGGCATGCGCATGGCGCGCGTCACGGCACCGGTGTACAGCAGCACGTCGGCGTGACGGGGCGAGGGCACGACCTTGATGCCAAAGCGCTCGACGTCGAAGACGGGCGTGATGGAACCGAAGATCTCAATCTCGCAGCCGTTGCAGCCGCCGCAGTCGACACGGTAGACGTACACCGAGCGCTTGATCTTCTTAAGAAGAGTCGCCTTGGCCTTCTCGATGCTCTCGTCGAGCTCGATCTTGGTCGGGCGGTACTGAAGCCGCTCGGGCAAAAGCGTGGGTTCGGCCATGGTTACTCCTCCTTCGTATCAAAATCCATGATGATGCCCTCGACCGGCGCCGGACCGGCGGGAATCTCGGGCGCATCGGGGTTGAGCTCGCGGTCGATATACTCCGGGTTCACGCCGTGGCCGCCCAGATACTCCATGCCGGGGCCCTGGGGCTCACCGGACGCAAGCGTCTCGTTGGCAGCCATGCCGTGCGCGTTGCCGGTCTTTACGGCCGAGGCGGCGCGCAGGGCGTCGAGCTCGCGCTTGCACTCCTGGCACACGCGCACGGTACGGGCGGCCTGCTCAGCCTCCATGCCGCCGGCCTTTTGCAGCAGGCGCTTGGCGTAGTCGATCTCCTTGTGCGGGGCAAACGGCTTGCCGCAACGCGAGCAGTGCTCGAGCGTGTAGACGCTCTTGCTGGTGAGGTCGTCCTTGCTCATGACGGCCAGCTCAAACTCCTCGGTGAGCTTGATGGCCTCCATGGGGCAGGCTTCCTCGCAACGGCCGCAAAAGATGCAGCGGCCGTAGTCGATCGACCAGGTGATGGTATCGGCCGCAAGGTCGGTGTCCATGCGAATGGCATCGGCCGGGCACGCCACGCCGCAGGCACCGCAGGCGATGCAGAGCTCGGCGTTGTGCTCGGGCTTGCCGCGCATGTCCTTGTTGGTGGGAAACGGCGCAAACGGGTACTTGACCGTCGCGTCGCCGGCCTTGGCGTTAACCTTCCAAAGCTTCAGCATATTAGAGCGCCTCCTCATCGAGCGGAGCGGCCATGGTGCCCTCACCCGCAAGCGGCGACTTGTCGCGCCAGACGTTCTCGAACTGCTCCTTGTCGAGCACGTGGTCGCGCTTGGCGGCGACATCGGTCACCGTCACGCGGTCGGTGCAGGAGTAGCACGGGTCGAGCGAGCCGACGATCAGCGCCGCGTCGCCCACGGTGTTGCCGCGGAACATGTAGCGCAGGACCGGCCAGTTGCTGTACGTGGCCGCCTTGGCGCGCCAGCGGTAGCACTTCTGATTGTTGCCGAGCATGGCCCAGTGCACGTCCTCGCCGCGCGGCGCCTCGGTGGCGCCGATGGCGTACTTGTGCGGGGTGTACTCCCAATCCGTGGTGAGGATGGGGCCCGACGGGCAGTTCTCGAGCATGGTCTCGATCATGTCGATCGAATCGTAGACCTCCTGGATGCGGACGGCGGTACGGCCGAAGGCATCGCAGGTGTCGGCCGCAGCGGCGTGCATCTTTTGGACGTCCGGATCGGCGTAGCCGTCGAAGGGATGGTCAAAGCGCACATCGCGGGCATAGCCCGAGCCACGCATGAGCGGGCCGACCGGCGAGAAGTCGCGTGCGATCTTGCGGTCCAGAATGCCGATACCGCTCGTACGCTCGATAAAGTTGGGCGTAGAGAGCAGCACGTCAACGAGTTCTTGAACCTCGGAGCGCAGCTGGTGGATAGTCGTGAGCGTGGAGAGCTTCTGCTCGGCCAAAATGTCGCGACGCACGCCGCCGATCACGTTGAGGCCGTAGGTCTTGCGGTGACCGGAGAGCTTCTCGGCCAGGTCCATGGACTTCTCGCGGACGCGGAAGAACTGCTGGAAGCCGGAGTCGAAGCCCGTGTAGTGCGACGCCAGGCCAATGTTGAGCAGATGCGAGTGCAGGCGCTCGACCTCGAGCATGATGGCGCGGATGTACTGGGCGCGCGGCGGGACATGAATGCCCTGGGCGCGCTCGACGGCCTCGGCGTAGGCCACCGAGTGGGCGCAGCCGCAGATACCGCAGATGCGGTCGGCGAGGAACGTCACGGCGTCATAGTTCAGGCGCGTCTCGGCGACCTTCTCCATGCCGCGGTGCACGTAGAACAGACGGTAGTCGGCGTCGACGATCGTCTCGCCCTCAACGAACAGGCGGAAGTGGCCGGGCTCGTCGGAGGTAATGTGCAGCGGGCCCATGGGGACAAGCGTCGTCTCCTTGCCCTTGGTGTCGGCCAAGAACTCGTAGTTTTCCATGTCGCTCGCAGGAGCGGGACGGAAGCGGTAGTCCATGGAGTCCTTGCGCAGCGGGTACAGGCCGCTGGGCCAATCGTCGGGCAGCACCAGGCGACGACGGTCGGGCAGACCCTCGGGGATCAGGCCGAACATGTCGCGAAGCTCGCGCTCGCCCCACACACAGGCGGGGACGAACGGTGTCACGGACGGGAACGTCATCTTGGCGGGATCGACCTCGGTGCGCACGGTCACCCAGCCGGGGTCCTCCCCCTCCATGGAGATGACGTAGTACACGGCGTAACGGCCGCACAGGCTGCGCTCATCGTTGCCGATGATCACGGGAATCCAGCCGTAGCGCTCGTAGTACAGGTAGTGGACGGCCTCGGGCAGCTTGTCCTGCTTGACGGTAATCGTCAGCTGGTCCTCGCACTGCCACTCGACCTTCTCGATGCAGCCCGGAACGGCGCGGCGCAGGGCCTCGACATGGCTCTCGCAGCGACGGGCATACACCTTGTTCTCAGTTTCAATCATTCGTTACTCCACCTCGCTCTGAGCGGTCTCGGTACCGAACACAGCGCGGTACATCGGCGTCGCGTGAAGTTCCTCGGTGCTCTGCTCGAGCACGATGCCGGTCGCGGTCTCCACACCGTGCACGAGAGGCAGCGGGGTGGCGATGCCAAACCACAAGATCATGACAGCCAGGATGATTTCGGGAATAAGCATGAGCGCCGGGGCCTCATGCTTGCCCATGGCCTGGGGCGCATGGCCGAATACCGACTTGAGTGCGATGCGGGTGAGCGCGGAGATGGCCACGGTAAGACCGAGGGCGACCACGACGACCAGCCACATGGGACCGGCGGTAACACCGGCGACAAAAGTCAGGAACTCGGAGATGAACATGCCAAAGGGCGGGAAGGCACCAAGGCCGAGCAGCGCCAGGACGGCGAGCGCGGCGGTTGCGGGAGCAACCTCGACGACACCCTGGATCTTGGCCAGGCTACGCGTGCCAAAGGCGTGCTGGATGTTGCCGGACACGCAGAAGGCAAGCGTCTTGGTAAAGCCGTGGAACACGCAGTGCAGCAGGGCCGCGGCGATACCCAGCGGGCCACCGATACCCAGGCACAGGGCGATAACGCCCACGTTCTCCACAGACGAGTACGCAAAGCGGCGCTTGAGGTCGTCCTGGCGGAACATAGAAAGTGCCGCCACCAAAATGGACAGCGTGCCGACGATCAACAGCAAAAGCTGCGGATACTCGGCGCCCACGGCCTGGATGGTAAAGCCGTAGAAGCGCATGATCACGAGCATGGCGCACTTAAGCAGCACGCCCGAGAGCAGGGCCGAGACAGGGCTCGGGGCCTGGGAGTGGGCATCGGGCAGCCAAGTGTGCATGGGGAACAGGCCGGCCTTGGTGCCAAAGCCGATCACGATAAACGCAAAGGCGAGGCGCATGAGCGTCGGGTCGAACTGGTCGGCATACGGCAGTACGCACGACAGGAATGCGGCCTCGTGGGCGTTGGGAATCACGTCGGCGGCGTTGGCGTAGATCAGCAGCGTACCGTACAAGCCAAAGGCCACGCCGGCGGTGCAGACCATCGCATACTTCCAAGAAGCCTCGAGGGCCGTCTTGTTCTTGTAGATACCCACCAGGAACACGGTGGAAAGCGTGGTTGCCTCCACGGCGGCCCACGTGAGGATCATGTTGTTGGACAGGCACGCGAGCAGCATGGTGAACACAAACAGGCTAAACAGCGCAAAATACTGCTTGGCGCGCTCGGCGGGCATGGAGCCCTCCTCGATATCGGCCTTTACATAGGGCAGCGAGAACAGCCCGGTAAGAAAACCGATAAAGCCGATGAGCAGCACAAAGATGGCACCCAGCGAATCGAGGTGGAACCACAGGCCAAGAGCGCTCGCGGTGTCGCCGCTCATAAGGACGTCACCGGCCGTCATAATCGACAGCACCAGGACGGCTGCGACGGAGACCAGGTTGAGACCGGCAAACACGTTATAGGACGTGTTCTTGGGCAAAAACGCCATAACCAGCGATAACACCAAAGGAGTCGCGAGCAGGGCGAGAATCAACGTTTCCATGGACTACCCCCTCAGCTCGGACAGGTCGCGCGCATCGAGCGAGTGGGAGTCGTCCCAAATGCGACGCACGACGATGGACATGATGATGACGGCAAAGATGGCGTCGGTGGCGATACCGATCTCGATGATCTCGGGAGCGGTGGGGGCCAAAAGCGCGAGCGTCACGTGGCTGCCGTTTTCCATAAGGCAGTAACCAAAGATCTGCTTCATGATGTTGCGCTGCGAGATGATGCAGGTGAGGCCCACAAAGAAGTGAGCGAAGCTAATAGCGAGCGCAGGCGTTGCGACCTCGGCCGTGGGAAGGCTGATCTGCGTCACGACGGCAAAGCAAATCGCGACCTCCACGGCGATGATGCAGATGGCCCACGCGGGCTTAAGGCTGGCCTTGAGTGATGCGTCGCTCGGCTCGCTCATCTTCTTGTATGCGCGGTTGAGGATATAAGGGACCAGGACGACCTTGGTGATAAAGGCAGATCCGGCCCACATAAGCAGCTCCTGCGCACCGGTGGTGGCACCGAGCGTAGCGAGCAGCCCCACGAGCACCAGCGACTGCACCGCATACCAGTTGATGGCATGTTTGATGTTCTTGGAGACGACCACCATGGTGGACGTGACGATCAGAAGGCCGCCAAGGATGTTGACGATCGAATAACCCATGTCGTTCTACCTCCTAACCGATCCAGCTGGCCGAAAGCGGGCCGCTGACGATAACCATGATGATGAGCACGATGAACACGAACGCCATCGCGCGGGGAAGCGGGGTACCCGCAGCGACCTCTTCACTCGGCTCGCCGGGCAGGCAATAGCCCATCCACTTGAGGAACCAGGCGAAGGTGGCGACGGTCTCGGCGACCATGATGCACACGAGCACCAGGATCGCGACGTTGCCGGCACCTACAGAAAAGCCGCCGGCGATGATCTGGAACTTCGAGAAGAACGTGTTCATGGGCGGCACGCCGGCAATAGCGAGTGCCGCGACACCGAAGCCCACGCCCGAGATCGGGTACTTCTTTACGATGCCGCGAAGCTTGGGCAGCATACGCGTGCCGAGCGTAAAGGAGAACGAACCGGCGATCAGGAAGAACAGCGTCTTGGCGAAGGCGTGGTTAAAGATGTGGCAGACGGCGCCATCGAAGGCCAGCTGGCTGCCAAAGACCGAAAGGCCCAGACCAAAGAACACATAGGAGAGCTGGGCGATCGTGGAGAAGGCCAGCAGACGCTTCATGTCCTTTTGCGGCAGGTACATAAGGAAGCCAAAGAGCATGGTGACCATGGCGTCGATAATGGCGACCCAACCCACGATCTCGGGGATCTCGCCGGCAGAGACGAGTGCACGCGCGAACACGCACACGCCGACCTTAACCATCGAGGCGCCATGCAGGTAGGCCGAAACAGGCGTCGGCGCCTCCATGGCCGAAGGCGAGCCACACTGTACATGGGAACCTGTGCGGACTTGGCCAAGGCCGCAAACAGCACGAGCAAAAGGACGATAGCCTTGAGCTTGGCGTCGAGGCCGGCATCGCGGTAATGGCGAACGGTACCGGTAATGGCAAACAGCGATGGCGGCGCCCAGATACAGGCCGAGCGCACCGATATGCGTAATGATCAGAGCCTTCATGCCGGCCTTCTTGGCCGTAGGCGTCATGTAGTAGCTAATGAGGCCCCAAGAGCACGCACCCGTGATCTCAAAGAACACGAGCTGGCCCAAAAGGGTCGAGCTGTACACGAGACCGGCCATGGCGCCGATGAAGGTCGCGAGGTACGCGTAGAAGCGACGACGCGGTGCGTCGGGATGCTCACGGTTATTCTCGCTCATATAGGGAATCGAATAGATCACGACAAGCAGGCCGATACCCACAAAGGCGGGCGCGAGCAGCGTGCTCATGCGATCGAAGGTGAATCCCATGACGAGGGTCTGCCCAAACGAGATCAGGGGGACCTGCGTGTCGGGCATGCCGGCGCCAGCGAAATTCGCGGCGAGGGCGATGGCGCAGACCGTCGAGACGGCGGCACCCAAAACGCTGAACCACTTGGCGTACGGACGGGGGAACAGGGCGACGAGCACCGAGGCCACCATCGGGGCCGCGATAGCGACCAAGCCGAGAAGGGACAGACTGACTGCAAATGACATTGTTTCTCCCTTCTCCTACACGCCGACGACCACGAAGACAAACGCCAGAACGGCGATGCCCACGACGGCCCAGGTCTGATTGCCAAGCACCTTAAAACGCGAGCGCGAGCAAGAGTTCTCGATCACGCCGCATATGACAAAGTCGATCAGGCACTTCACCAGGAAGATGACTGCACCCAGAACAGCGGCGGCGCCCACGGTCGCGGGCTCGCCCCAGGGGACGAAGATCGCGCAGAACCAGGCGACGACCAGAACCTGTTTCATGGACATGGCAAGCTTGGCCATGGCGAGCGACGGGCCGGAAAGCTCGGCGAGCGGACCTTCCTGAAGCTCTTGCTCGGCCTCGGCTTGATCAAACGGCAGCTTGCCGAGTTCCATGTAGCAGGCAATCGCAAAGGCAATGCCGGCGAGGATCACGGCGACCGGCGCGTCGATGGCGCCCGTCATGATGTGCTGACCCATGGTGGCGATGTCGGTGGACCCGCACACCAGAGCGGCGGCAAACAGCGCCAGCAGCATGGACGGCTCGATGAGCACGCTCATGAGCAGCTCGCGGACGCCGCCGATACCGGCGTAGGCGTTGGACGAATCCACACCGCAGAGGGCGAAGAAGAAGCGGGCGAGCGCCAGGCTGTACATGATGGTGATGGCGTCACCAAAGACCGGGATGGGGCTTTGTGCCGTAAAGAGCGGCAGACCCATCGCGAGCATAAAGGCGACGGCGAAGAACAGCGGCGGCATGATGCGTAGCGCAAAGCTCGCATCCTCGCTCTGGGACTCGGGGCGCGCAAAGAGCTTGGCCAGGTCGCGGTAGTCCTGCATGATGCTGGGGCCGCGACGGTTGTGCATCTTGGCGCGGATGACGCGGCCGAGACCGGAGAAGAACGGTGCGACGGCCATGACGACCACGCCCTGCAGAACGGCAAGTACGATGTTGTTCATGCTCTCCCCTCCTTAACCCATTTGCACGGCGAGCACGAGGAACACCACGAGTGCCGCGACGATGTAGCAGATATAGATGCTGTAGTTGCCGCCCTCGAGCTTAGTCGCAAGGTCGGCGAGCTTCTCGACACCCTTATGCGGGGCATCGACGAGAACCTTGTCGGGTACGGGCTCCACAGCCTCGGCCACACCGGTAAGCTTCTGGAAGAAGTGCGCGATGGACCAGCAGACGGCCGTGCAGCGGTCGCGCAGCGTGTAGAGCGGCTGCATAAACCAGGACACCTCGGAGGCAAAGGTCGTGGCCACGACGGGCATATGCTCGTTGGGAGCATAACCGCATGCCCAAGGCTGGGATTTCTGCACCTTGCCGACGGTCTTGAGCTTGCGATAACCGCAGGCAAGGCCGACGAGCACCACGAGCGCAATGGCGATCGCGGGCGTTGAGGTGGCAGCGCCGGAGTACTGGTTCATGAGCTCCATGCCCTCGGCGGCAAACACGCCACCGTACGGATGCAGCACGGACGCGGCGACATCGACCAGCACGGGCGCAATCACGGGAGCGCCAATGCCCAGCACGACGCAGATGGCCGCGAGCAGGCCCTGCGCAAACACCATGGGGGCGGGAACCTCCTTGGCATTGGCCGCGGCCTCGGAGCGGGGCGCGGAGGCAAAGGAGACGCCATAGGCCTTGACGAAGCACGTGACAGCCAGCGCGCCGGTAATGGCAAGCGCGACGGCAGCGAACACGGCCACGATCATGACGGCCTTGTCGCCCTGCATGGCGGCGTTAAACAGCGACTGATAGGTAAACCACTCGGACACAAAGCCGTTGAAGGGCGGGATGGCCGAGATGGCAAGCGCGCCAATAAGGAAGCAGATGGCCGTAGCCGGCATACGACGGAACAGGCCGCCCATCTTCTCCATATTGCGCGTGCCCGTGGAGTACAGCAGTGCACCGGCGCCCAAGAACAGCTCGCCCTTAAACATCGCGTGGTTAAACGTGTGGTAGAGGGCGGCCATCAGAGCCAGGACGGCGATGCCGACCGAGTTGAGTGCCATGGCGGCCATGGAGGCGCCGACACCGAGCAGAATGATGCCGATGTTCTCGACGGAGTGATAGGCCAGCAGGCGCTTGATGTCATGCTCCTGCAGGGCGAATGCCACGCCGAGGACCGACGAGATCGCGCCGAAGACCATGACCATAAGGCCCCACCAGACCTGAACGCCCGAGGCGGAGAGCAGGTCGAGACCAACCTTGAGGATGCCGAAGATACCGATCTTGATCATGCCGCCGGACATGAGGGCCGACACGTTGGACGGCGCCTCGGGATGTGCCTTGGGCAGCCAGCCGTGCAGCGGGATGATACCGGCCTTGGCGCCAAAGCCAAAGAAGGCGAGCACGAAGCACACGGATGCGACCGCGGGGCTAAACTGCGTAGCGCGGAAATCCGCAAAGGCAAACGAGCCGCCGGCGAAGTTGGTCATGGTGAGGAAGCTCGCCATGATGAGCACAAAGCCCACGTGCGCGATCACAAAGTAGAGCCAACCGCCATGGATGGAGTTCTCGTTCTCCTCGATCACGACCAGGAAGTACGAGGTCAGCGACATGAGCTCAAAGGCGACCAGGAACCAAAACACGTTGTCGGCGGTGATGACGAGCATCATGGACGCCACGAAGGTGTTAAAGAAGAAGCCGGCGCGGCCCTTTTTGCCCGGGTACTCATCAAAGTAGTTGAGACCGTAGATCGAACCGGCAAACGCGAGCACCGAGATGAGCGCCACGAACAGGCCGGACAGCTGATTGAGCAGCAGCTGGAAATGGGCAAACGGGAAGAACACGATGGTGTCGACCGACGTGACATCGCCCAGCATGGCCTGGATACCGGCCACAAACGAAAGCACCGCGGCGACGGCGCCGATAAGGCAGCCGGCGGTCTTGGCGGCGTTATCGGCCTTGATCAGCAGAACCGAGGCGAGCGCACCGATGCACGAGACGGCAAGCGATGCGATAAACAGCGTCATGCTATCCATTGTTTACGCTCCCTTCTGCTTTCTCGGACAGACCCTGGGCCACAGCGGTAACGTCGACGGACGGACCGTTTTCGATCGAGCGCAGGCGCTTGGCCTCGTCGAGCTCGCGATCGGCCGCGCCGCCCATGACGGTCAGTGCCTTGGTGGGGCACGCCGCCACACAATGCGGGCCTTCCGGATCGAAGGCGCACAGGTCGCACTTGACAGCGCAGGTGTACTGGCCGGGAGCCCACGTAAGCAGGCTGCTCAGGGACTTAGGATACGAAGGCGTCGGGTCGCACATGCCTGCGACACCGGCGATAGACGTGCCATCGGGATGGATGGCTCCGAAGGGGCACGCGATGGCGCACAGCCTGCACCCGATGCACTCCTGCTCCTTGACGTGGATGCGGTCGCCATCGTGCTCGATGGCATTCACCGGGCAAACCTCGGCGCAGGGGGCACCCTCGCAATGGTGGCAGGCAAGGGCGGCCGAAATACCGCCGGTCTTCACGAGCGCCAGGCGCGGCGTATCCTGAAGACCCTGCATCCGGTGGGCGTCGGCACAGGCGGACTGGCATGTTCCGCAGCCGATGCACCTCTCCGGGTTGATGTCGATGAAGCGGTTCATCCCCACTTCCTTTCAAAAATAACGGGCCGGGCTTCCCGAACGTACGGGACGCCCCGGCCCCAAAAAAGCCAACGAGAACGGGACTACACGATTTGATTCACGTGTGTCTCGTCGTCGAACTTGGCGGCGCCAGGCTCAACGTCCTGGGGAGCGGCGGCGTCCACCAGAGCCTGCTTGAGCTCGGTGTACTGACGCTCGACCTCGCCCTCTGCCCAAACCTGGTCGGCAATGGCGTCGACCTGGCAGGCGGAGAACTTGTCCTCGGGCGTGTGCGAGACCGGGTCGACCTTGTGAATGGTCAGCTCGTTGCACTTGCCGATCCACCACTGGTAGGTCATATAGACCGTGCCCCTTGTTGATGCGATCGCTCACGTCGGCGCGGCTGTATACCTGGCCGCGGCGGCTGTGAATCGAGACGATGTCACCGTTCTTGATGCCGCGCGCCTGGGCGTCCGCGGGATTCATGCGGACAAAGCCGGGCTCGTCGGCAAGAAGTGCCAGCGTCTTGCAGTTGCCGGTCATCGAGCGGCAGCTGTAGTGGCCGACCTCGCGGACGGTGCACAGGATGAGCGGGTACTCATCGTCGGGAAGCTCGGAGGGCGCCTCCCAGTCGTGCGCCATCAGGTTGGCGCGGCCGTCCTTGGTGGTGAACTTTCCACCAGCGAACATGTCGGGCGTACCGTGGTCGTTCACATCGGTGCTCTTGACGGGCCACTGGGCGTAGCCGCCCTCGGGAGCCATCTTCTCGTAGGTCGCGCCCACAAAGTTGGGGCACAGGCTAATGCACTCATTCCAGATCTGCTCGGTGTTGTCGTAGTGCATGGGGTAACCCATACGCGTGGACAGGTCCGCGAAGATCTCCCAGTCGTGACGGCACTCGCCCTTGGGCGGAACGGCCGCGTCAAAGTGCTGGAAGCTACGGTCAGATGCGGTAAAGACACCCTCGTGCTCGCCCCAAGAGGTGGCAGGCAGGATGACGTCGGCGAGCATGGTCGTCTGCGTCATAAAGATGTCCTGGCAAATGAACAGATCCAGCTCGGAGAGCGTCTTGCGCATACCGGCCGAATCGGGCTCGGTCTGCACCGGGTCCTCGCCGTAGTTGTAGAAGCAGTGCACCTTGCCCTCGTCGACCAGGTGGCCCAGGTCGGTGAGCTTGTAGCCCTCCTCGAGCGGGAGCTTTTCCTCGGGCACGCCCCAAGCCTTGGCAAACTTGGCACGCACTGCCGGGTCGGTGACTTTCTGGTAGCCAGGGTACAGGTTGGGCAGCATGCCCATATCGCAAGAGCCCTGGACGTTATTCTGGCCACGCACGGGCGCGAGACCGGAATTGGGTTTGCCGATCTGACCGGCAACGCAGGCGATGGAGGCGATGGTGTGCACCGTCTTCAGGTTCTGCTTCTGCTGGCATACGCCCATGCCCCAGCCAATGATGGCAGAGGGCTTCGCCGTGGCGTACATCTCGGCAGCTTGGTGGATCAACGCGGGCTCGACACCCGTGATGTCCTGTACGGATTCGGGAGTGTAGTTCTTGATGGTCTCCCACCATTCGTCAAAGCCGTTCGTGTGTTCGGCGACGAATTCCTTGTCGTAGAGGCCATCGTTGACCAAGCAGTTGGCAAAGGCGTTGAGGAACGCGACGTTGCAACCGTTCTTGATCGGAAGGTAGAGATCGGCGATACGCGCGGTTTCGATATGGCGCGGGTCGGCGACGATGATCTTGCAACCCTTTTCTTTGGCTCGCACGATACGCCTTGCGACGATGGGGTGCGAATCGGCAGGGTTATAGCCGAAGAGGAAAATGCAGCCCGCATCCTCCATACCGGGGATGGAGCATGACATGCAACCTGAACCAACCGTGTCCATCAGACCGAGGACAGTAGGGCCGTGTCAAGTACGGGCGCAGTTGTCTACGCTGTGGGTGCCGATGCACGCACGCGTAAACTTCTGCATGACGTAGTTCGCCTCATTGCCGCCGCCTCGCGAAGAGCCGGTGGTCATGACAGCGTTAGGACCATATTCGTCAATTATGGCCTGCATCTTAGATGCGGTGAAATCCAGTGCCTCGTCCCAGCTTACGCGCTCAAGATCCGCGCCCTTAGTGCGGCGGATCATCGGGTGCAGTACGCGAGGAGTCAAGATCTTGGTGTCGTTGATGAAGTCGTAGCCGCTCATGCCCTTAAGGCACAGCTCGCTCTGGTTGGTGATGCCGTTGAGCGGTTCGGTGCCCACGACCTGGCCATTTTGGACCAGGAGGTTAAACTGGCAACCGGCGCCGCAGTACGGGCAGATCACTTTATGCTTCTCCATGACACCCTCCTTCCTTTTTCTGCTACCGAATGCTCGGTACTTATTTGACAATCATTGGGCTTGTCGCCCCAACGCTTACGCCTCGTTTTCGATGGTGGCGCGGGCACGCTCGGCAGTCAGTTCTGCCAGGCGCTCCTCGTCTACCAGGGTGAGGCCCTTGGTCGGGCACGCCTCGGCACACGCCGGACCGCCGGGACGGTCCACGCACAGGTCGCACTTGAGCACGAAGCTCTTGGTCTGCGAACCCACGCGAACGTCGCCCATCAAGACCGGAACCTGCGTGGTCGCCACGCTCACGGCGCCAAAGGGGCATGCCATGACGCAGCTCTTGCAGCCGATGCAGTTGTCCTCGTTAACGCCGATACGATGGTTCTTTGGATCAAAGAACAAGGCGCCCGTAGGACAGGCCTTCGCGCACGGGGCATCCTCGCAGTGATGGCAAGCCACCGGTGCGGAGATCTCGTACGTACGCGTCACGCGCAGGCGCGGCGCGGCGATGTTGCCGGGGATGTCGTGCGCCTCGATGCACGCCGCCATACAGGTTTGGCACCCAATGCAGCGTGAGGAATCGGCTACGACTCGTTTATTGCCCATGTTGTTCACTCCCTCCTGAATCCCATGCCGGAGAGACCCTGTCGACGTTGCCCCGGACCGCCCGTGGTCCGGCATCGGCGTATCGAGTGCATGCGGCGAAACAGGCACTTCGATAGAATTCCTCCAACGATATACAGGTTAAATATACGCAGTCGCAGGTGGCAAACTTGAGCATAGGCCCTGCAATACGGGTGTATTGCAGGGGTTTTGGCAGGTTGGAATTATTCTCTAGAAGCTATAAAGGTGAGTGTATTACATGCGTACATCCAAGGGAGATTTCACGCTCGTTTCTGAAGGATGTAGTACGTTTGTAATATCGTTTACACTCAATTACTCTAGTGCAATAAAGTAGTGGGTGTAAGATTGGCTATTATTAGCCGATGTTGTATTTGACTATTCAAATTGCACGCTCATTAAGGGAGGCCAGTGATGTCATCGACTCAAAAACGAGCCATCCTGCAGGTGCGCATTCGCGAGGAAGACAAGCAGCATGCCGAACGTCTCTACGACGCCATGGGCACATCGCTCGCCGAGGCTGTCCGTCTATTTGTCGCGCAGAGTATTTTGATGCGCACGCTCCCCTTTCAGCCGGTCGCCGCGCGCTCCAAGGACGGCACGGCCGCCTATGGACTGCTCAAAGCATATGGGGACCCCAATCGCCGCTCCGAGGAGCGCAATGCCTGGATTGAATACCTAGCCACAGAAAGCGACGAGTCGGTTTTGGGTCCCGAGGAAGTAGATATCCATGAGTAGCACCATCATCGACGAGACCGTCATCCTGCGCTACCTGCTTGACGACGACGAGGTCCTGTCACCGCGCGCCGCCAAGGTCATCGCCACGCGCACCGCACGTGTCTACCCCGAAATCATCACGCGCGTCGTGGTCACGCTGCGCGACGTCTATAAGGTTCCCCGCGTTGAAATTGCTGCGGCCATGAAAAGGCTGCTCGATGACGTCATGGTCGACGAGCCCACCGTTGTCGCCCTTGCCGTCAAACTCTTCGGCAAGACCCATATGGACTTTACTGACTGCCTCCTCGCAGCCCGAACCGCCATCTACAACGATGATGTCGTGAGCTTTGGCAAGCCCATCATCCAAGGCATGATCGATTACCGCCGTAAACGCCAAACCGCCGCCGACGCCCGCAGCCGAAGCACCGACTCCACCATCGACAAGCTCCGCCACCACGGTCGCCACTAACCCCATCCCACCCTAAGCTGCGGTGAAATAGTTCCTGGATTTAGGCTCATTCGAGCTTTTCAGGAACTATTTCACCGCAACTTTCTGTAAGGGTGTTGATTAGTGCCGCCGAGGGACACTAATCAACCGTTTGCCGATATGTTTGGCTCTGATTCATGACTCTGACCTGCCCCGTCAAGCTTTTGGTCAGTTCATGGCAAGGTCTGGCGGACCAAATATGGGTTAGCGTAGTGTCATTCACTCCCCCTCAAGACCATGGGGTCGAAAATGAGTCATGATAAACGCTGTTCCAAACCGCAAGTAGAGCTGTTCTTCCGGTTATTCAAGGCCCATCATGGCGGGCACCTGTTTGTGGCTACCAAAAATGGGATGAACGCTGTGCCTACGCGCTCATGCAAAAAGAGATGATTATTCGACTCTACAACCATGTCTACGCTGATTCCGCGTATTGGAATGACCTCGGCGTCGAAGATCGCATCTTTCAATTGGCATCCGCTATTGCGGTCGTTGAGCCGGATGCCGTGTTTTGTGGAGCAACGGCGGCGCTGCTCTATGGCATCGGTTCTGCATATTCGCTTCTCGACAAGGTGCAAGTGCTGCTGCCGCGTTCCACCAGACGCGATATGTACGTATTCGTTGAATACCGACGCTGGCGGACGGGCGACGTATGGCAGCTCGGCCCGTTCACGTTAACGGATCCATATCGCACGGTGGTCGACATCGCCCGAACGAGCGCTTTTCGATATGCACTAGGCTATGTCGACGGGTTGGCTCGTGAGTACGGTGTCGAGCGTGAAGAATTGCGTGCATATGCACAAGCGAACTGCCGCGGACTGCATGGCATCGCGCGCGCATTTGACGTTTTTGAACATATGGATGGCAGATCGGATAACGGTGGAGAATCCGAAGCACGGGCGGCAATGATTCTGGCGGGAGTTGCCGCTCCTGAACTTCAAGTTGAAATCACTCGACCGGGAAACGCCGGCTAATATTTGGCAGATTACGGCTGGCAGATGCCAAACGGCTCTTGGATGCTGGCTGAGCTGCATGGACTAGGCAAGTTTGAGGACGATGCCCAAAATGATCCGGAACATACTGCGGCAAAAACCTATCGCGCTGCCCTCATGCGCGACGCGAACCTGCGTGCCATGGGCCACAACGTCATTCATTTCAAGCTCTCAGACACCTACGATGTCAAAGCGTTCGGCTCCATGATGCGCGGCTACGGTATACCAACCACAAAACCCTACGCAGACTCCTGACCGGCTGTCCTCATCTTCTCGACAACAGAACCCATCATCGACCCAGCCCGCTCGGCCTCAATAAGTTGCGGTGTAATAGTTCCTGGATAACAGCTTTTGCGGCTAATCCAGGAACTATTTCACCGCAACTTAGAAGGGGATGTGGTGTCCCGGCATGTATATGAAAATGGCTCTGGTCCCAAAAGGAATCAGAGCCATTCATCTATCTTATGGAGCGGGCGACGGGAAGTCCAAGGGTTTGCTTCGCAAACCCTTGTTTCGCTGCGGGCCGTTGGCCCTTGCGTGCTGCGCTGGAAAATGCTCACGCATTTTCTCAGCTTCGCACCCTGCCGGATTCGATTCCCATCGCCCGGCACGCTTATGAAAACGGCTCTGGCACCAAATAGAGCCAAAGCCGTTAAAACTATCCTATGGAGCGGGCGACGGGAATCGAACCCGCGTCATCAGCTTGGAAGGCTGGGGTTCTACCATTGAACTACGCCCGCAAGATATGGTCGGGACGACAGGATTTGAACCTGCGACATCCTGCTCCCAAAGCAGGCGCGCTACCAAACTGCGCCACGTCCCGAAGGTGTTGAGCAGCTAAGGCATAAACCTTGCGTGTCCCAAAGCGAAGGAAATTATAGGGGAGACTTCCCGCCTGTGCAAGCGGCGATATTCTAGCTCCTCGAATGTGCGACAAACCGGCTGTGGAGCAGGCCTATCACAAACGCCACCACGGCGACCGGCGCCCACGCGGCACCGATATCCGCCAGCGGCAGCGCATCGAACGGTAGCCACGCGCCAGCAAAGAACGCGTCGCGGACCGAGGTGATCACGCTCTGCACCGCGACGACGCCGCCGACCCAGACCCATACCTGCGGATGCGCGTCGCAAAAACCGTGCACCAGGCCCATAAGCACCAGCACAATGGCAACGGGATACAAGGCATTGAGCATGGGCACCGAGAACATAAGAATCACGTCGAGGCCCACGTTGGAGAGCACGCACGAAAACGCTGCGAACACAAAGGCGAGAACCGCAAAGGGGCGGCGCATGGCCTCCTCAGAGGCCTCCGCTCCCCCTTCGACCACATACGTCTCGCAGAAGTAACGCGAGCAGCAGCTGATGAGGCCGATGCACACGTTCATGCAGGCGAGGAAAAAGATCGCAAAGACCACGACCGTGCCGGCAAGCCCAAAATGCATGGAGGCCGAACGGGCGAGGATGGCGGCGCCGTTGGTAGCGTCGGGCATCACGGTGCCGAGCTGCATACCGGCAAGGCCCAAGCCGCAGTAGATGATGGCCATGAGTACGCCGGCGATCACACCGGAACGCGAAATCTCGAAGGCCACGCGCTTGTCATCGGTAACACCCAACTCGTGGATGGTCTCGGCGATGATGATGCCAAAGGCGAGCGACGCGAGCAGGTCCATGGTCTGATAGCCAGTCAGAAAGCCCTGCACGGCAGCGCCAGCATCGTAGGGGGCCTGCGGCGCGGCAGCGGGACCCAGCGGCGAGATCACGGCAGCACCAACGACCAGCACGATGAGCGCAATGAGCGCGGGGCCCGTAATGCGGCCGAGCACGCGTGTGATGACGCCCGGGCGCAGCGTGAGCGCAAACGCGACGACAAAGAAGCCGACGGCAAACACCAGGCGCGCCGTGCCGAGCGAGACGCCCTCGGGCAACAGCGGCACCAGCATCTCGAAGGCCGTGGAGCTCGTGCGCGGAATGGCCAGGCACGGGCCGATAGCCAGATACACCGCCGCGACAAAGAACTCGCCGAACTTGGGATGCACACGGCCGGCAAGCTCGCGCGCCGTTCCGGCAAGTGCCACGGCGATAAAGCCCATGACGGGCAGGCCGATGGCGGCAATGAGAAAGCCGAGCATGGCGACCGGCGTGGCAGAACCTGCCTGCAGCGCCAGCAGCGGCGGAATAATGAGGTTGCCGGCGCCAAAGAGCATCGAGAACAGGGCGATGCCGACGGTAACGACATGGTCGGAGCGTAGACCACGCGAGGCGGATGAGGCCATGAGAGCACCTTTCGAATCAAAACAAAAACGGGACGGGCAAAAGGCCCATCCCGCAAGTATATACGCTTTAGCAGGCTAAATTGCGCAAAGCGTCGATCGCGGTGTCGACTTCTTCGGCCGTGTTGAAGTAACCAAACGAGAAGCGAACCACGCCCTGGCGCTCGGTTCCCAGCGCGCGGTGCATGAGCGGGGCGCAATGGGCGCCGGGGCGCGTCGCAATTCCCCACCCTTGCATGAGCGCGTCCGAGATCTCGGCCGAATCGATATCGGCTACGTTGAGCGACACAATCGCAGAGCGCGTCGGCTGGTCAAAGGCACCGTAGAGCTTAATCCCCGGAATCTTGCGCACACCGGCAAGGAAGCGATCAGCGAGCGCACGCTCGTGGGCAGCAATCGCCTCGATCCCACCCTGGGCCTCGATAAAGTCGAGACCTGCGGAAAGTCCCGCGATGCCATGACCGTTGAGCGTGCCCGCCTCAAGGCGCGTGGGCCACTCAAGCGGCTGCAGCGCATCGAAGCTGTGCACGCCCGTGCCGCCCACTGGCCCACGGAGACACGTCAATGCCCTCTGCCACGGCCAGACCGCCGGTGCCTTGGGGTCCCATGAGCCCCTTGTGGCCGGTAAAGCACACCACGTCGAGCCCATGGCTTGCCATATCGATATGCGCCGTGCCGGCAGACTGCGAGGCATCGACGATCACGAGTGCACCGGCCGCATGGGCCATGGCGGCTGACGCGTGCAATGTCGGCCGCGTTGCCGGTCACATTGGAAGCGCTGCGTCACCGACCACGGCACGCGCGTACCGGGCGTGACCCAGGCCGTTCGAGCTCGTCGTAGTCGACGCGCGCCGTTCGCGTCGCAGCCCGCGTGCTCAACGGTCACACCCCGCTCTACCGCCAAGCGGTTGAGCGGACGCAGCACGGAGTTGTGCTCGAGCACTGTTGTGACCACACGGTCGCCGGGGCGAACCACGCCATTGATGACGGTGTTGAGCGCCGCGGTTGAGTTGGGCGTAAAGCACACATGGTTCGCCCTCGGGCAACCCAAAAGGCGCGCGAGCTTGGCACGGCAAGCGTGAATCGTACGAGCGGCATCGAGGGCACCCGACGTGGCGCCGCGCCCGGCATTGCCGAGCGAGCACATCGCCTGCGTCACGGCATCAATGACCGTCTGCGGCTTGTGCATGGTCGTCGCCGCGTTATCCAGATAGATCATCGCACGACCTCCCACATATCAATCACGGTATAGCCCTCGGTGGGAACGCCCGCCGCGGCGAGTTCGCCGCGCAGCAGCTCCTCATCGGCAGGCAACGCTTTCCACGCCAGACCACAGCCGGCAGCGACCTCCCCGGGCACGGGAATCGTTCGCCCGGGAAGGCCACGCTCAACGCACAGGGACTCGCAGCCCATGGCGGCCGCCGTGGTGGGAAACGTGATGACAAGCGCCGGGCGCTTCTCCCTCATGGCAACTCCAACCAATACGCTACGGGCGCACGACGCGCACGGCCTGCTCCATCTTCTCCACGATCACGTACATGTTCGTGACCTCGCCCACGGCAAGCTGGTCCTTAATGCCATAGTGGTCGAGGCAGGTGCCACAGGTAAGGATCTCGACGCCCTGCTCGGCCAGGCCCTTCAGGTCGTCGAGTACCGGCGAGCCCTCGACGGTGAGCTTGGCGCCACCGTTGTAGAACAGCATGGTCGCGGGCAGCTCCTCCTGCTGCGTCACGGCAAAGATAAAGGCCTTCATGAGCTTGTGGCCCAGCTCGTCGTCGCCACGGCCCATGCAATCGGTGTAGACGGAAATGACGAGCTCGCCCTTGCCGGTGCTGGCACCGCAGAAAGCGGCACCGTCCTGCTCGGGGTCTGCCACGGCAACGGCACCGGAGGTCACCACGGTCACGCGCCACTCGGCGTCAGAAACCTTCTCGACCGAGGCCGTGCAGCCCTTCTCCTGCGCCATCTTGGAGATGTTCTTGACGGCGGTCTCGTTATCGACCGAGGTCACTACGGCACCCTCGCCGTCAAGCTGTTTGAGTGCCTTAAGCGTCTTGACGACGGGCAGCGGGCAGGCATCGCCCATGGCATTGACTTCAATCTTGGTAGACATAGCTACATCCTTTCAAAAGGGACCGCCCAGAAAAGTAGGCGGTCGCATAAACGGTTTTCTTTAATGCACAACGCGAACAGCAGGACCGCCCGGCACCGCCTCGCACACGCGACCGATAACGGCGGCGATGCACCCCTCGGCATCCAGGCGACGCGCAAGCTCATCCACATCCGCCGCGGGCGCCGCGATAAGCAGGCCACCAGACGTCTGCGGATCGTACAGCGCGTCGAGCATGCCCGGCTCCAGGCCCTCGTCGACAGGCACACGCGGGCCAAAAAAGTCCTGGTTGCGGTAGGAGCCCGCGGGGATAATGCCCAGACGCGCCATGTCGAGCACCTGGTCAAAGAGCGGCACCGCCCCCGACACAAGCTCAATCTGCACGCCCGAGCCCTCGGCCATCTCGCACGCGTGCCCGATCAGGCCAAAGCCCGTGACATCGGTGCAGCCGTGAAGCTCGAGGCCCTCGGCCAGACGAATCGGGGCCTCGTTGAGGGTGCGCATCGAGTCGAACATGGCTGCGGCCTCGTCCTGCTCGATGAGCTCGCCCTTAATGGCCGTGGTGATGATGCCAGAGCCGATCGCCTTGGTCAGCAGCAGGACATCGCCAGCGCGCGCGCCGCTGTTGGCGAGCATGCGGTCGAGCGCGACAAAGCCGCTCACAGACAAGCCGTACTTGGGCTCGTCGTCGTTGATGGTATGACCGCCCGCGATAGAGCAGCCCGCCTCGACGCACTTGTCGGCGCCGCCCGCCAGAATCTGGCCGGCAACCTCAACACCCAGGCAACTGGGTATGCAGAGCAGGTTCATGGCATGGCTCGGCCGCCCGCCCATGGCGTAGATGTCCGACAGCGAGTTGGCCGCCGCGATCTGGCCAAACAGGAACGGGTCGTCGACCATCGGCGGGAAGAAGTCGATGGACTGCACGAGACCCAAGTTCTCGCCAACGCGAAAAACGCTCGCATCGTCGGAGGTATCGAACCCCACGAGCAGGTTATCGTTATGCACATTGGGCAAGTCGCCCAGGACCTGGGCGAGGGCTCCAGGAGCCAACTTAGCGGCTCAACCGCTCGCGGCAGTCATAGACGTGAGCCTCATGGTGTCCTTAGCCATACGAACCCCCTTCCAACAAATCAACGACTTTAAGTATACGCGCCAGGCACGCTTCCCAAGAGACCGCCGACGGCTCGAACGTCGAAAGCGGCGCCGCAAGCGCCTGCGCGATAGCATCTGCCAGTGCGCGCTCAAACAACGGAAGGTCGGCCGCCACGGGCGTGTCGACATCCGTCATACGCGGCGACGCCACCCACGTCACGGGAGCACCGGGAAGCATCGCCTCCATCCAGGGACGAACGCCGGGCAAATCGGTCGCCACAACTTTGCAGCCGCACGCGAGGGCCTCGATCGTCACGAGCGGCAGACCCTCGTAAAACGAAGGCAGCACAAAGACGTCGGAACTGCGGTAGGCACGCACGAGCCCATCGCTATCCAGGCGCCCCGCCAGCGTAACCGGCACATCCGAGGCCGCGGTCAAGCGCTCGATACGCGCGTACTCGGCATCGTCCCCGCGGCCGCCCACAAGTACCAAGCCAGATGGGCGTACGCCATCGTCAATCGGCAATGACACGGCTCGAACCAGCGACTCAACGCCCTTTTTAAAGCAAATCTTGCCCACGTACACAAGCGATCCCGACTGCCTCGCCACGCTTGCATCGCGGCAGAAGACGCGATGGTCGTAGCCCGTCCCAATCACGTGGATACGATCGGCATCGACGCCGCACACCAGGCCAATCTGCTCAGCCTGCTCAGCATGGAGCGCAAAGACGGCATCGAGCCGACGAACCGCACTTACGATGCGATCGTGCTCGAGCGCATGCGAACGCAGCTGGCGCAGGTCGGTCGAATGGCACACGGCAACAACCGGCACGCCCCGGACGCGCTCGCGCGCCAATGCGGTCACCAGATACAGGTGATGGCAGAGCACCAGATCGGGCCGAAACTCAGCCACCACCCGATCGATTGCAACAGCAAATGCCCGCTCAAATGCCTTGAGCATCGAGGGCGTCAGGTCACGATAGCGCGTGGAGGGATAGGGCATGACATCGGACATACCGCAGATGGGAAACGGCAGCTCGGGCGACTCGAACGGTACGGCAAACACGGCAGCACGCCAGTCCAGCTCGCCTTGGGTATCACCCGGTGCCGCGCCGCAAAGCACGGCGGCGCGATGTCCCGTCTCGATCTGTTCGCGCACGAGCGCGGCAAGGTAGGTGCCGCTGCCGGTGCTATCTGGTTTTTGTGCCGAGATATTGAGGATGCGCATGTCGCGGTACACCCCTAGGCCAAGGCGGCGGCGCGGACAGCCGCGCCGATCGCTCCGGCAAAGCGAGCCTGGGGCGAGGTGGTCACCGGCGACCCCAGTAGCTCGCCCAACCGCTCCACTACGAAGGCGTTCTCGCACAGGCCACCGGTCAGGTAGTACGGTGCGCCCGCGGCCTGCCCGGCCATGGTCGCCACGCGCGAGACCACGCTGTCGATCACGCCACGTGCAATGTTCTCGCGCGGCTCACCGCGACCGATCAGGCTGATAACCTCACTTTCGGCAAACACCGTGCACATGCTGCTGATCTTGCTGGGCTCGCCGGAACGCGCCAGGTCGGCCATCTGCTGCTGGGAAATGCCTAGGCGGTCGGCCATGATCTCCAAAAAGCGCCCCGTGCCGGCGGCGCACTTGTCGTTCATGGCAAACTTGGCCACGCGGCCGCCTTTAAGCTGGATGACCTTGGTGTCCTGGCCCCCCACGTCAATCACCGTGCCGTGATCGCCAAACAGACGCACGGCACCGGTGCCGTGGCAGGTAATCTCGGTCACGACCTTGTGCGCATAGGGCACGGCAACACGGCCGTAGCCAGTCGCGATCACGCGCACGTCGTCGGCAGCCACGCCATAGCCAGCCGCTGCCAGTGCCTCGCGCAGCCGCTCGGAAGCATCGACCGAGGAAAACCCGGTTGGCTGCACGCACGTCCACGCCACCGAACCCTCCCCGTCGACCACAGCAGCCTTAGCCGCCGTAGACCCGATATCGATCCCGATCCCTATCATGGCTCTCTCCTAATCAGCAAGAAAATCAAACGATCAGACACTGCTGCAACAACGGCCCTCTGGCGTCTGAGGTGCCCGAGATTCCGAGCGACAAGCCCGACGAAGCGTACTCAAGGTACGCGAGGAGGGTTGGAGCCGGAAGGTCGGGCGCCTCAGACGTCAGAGGGTTTCGATAAAGGCGGCGATGCGCGTCTCGATTTGGCCCATGTCACCGTTGCTGTAGTCGGTCTCGATCTTCATATACGGAATGCCCGCACCCTCGACAGCTTCCTGCATGCGCGCACTCTCCACGTTAAAGGTGTGGCAGGCCTGTAGCACGCTCTCTACCACGCCATCGACATGATACTTCTCGCACATGGCAAGCGTGTTCCCCATGCGGCTGTCGTTGGGCGTCATGACCGAGCAGTTGATATCCAGGTAGCGGTCGGCGATGGCGCGCAGGATATCGGGAGCATCGGGGTCGATCATCATGGCCGCCGTGCGCTCACCCGAGCAGTCGTCCATGCACACGACCACGCCGCCATTGGACTCGATAGTACGGCCTATCTTGTTGATCACGCCGCCCACCGGGCAGCCGGTGATCAGAATGCGCTTGGCATCCGCCGCAACCGGGCGCTCGCCCGCGTCGTAGGCCTCGCGCAGCTTGGCAACCTTTTGCTCCAGCTGATCCGTATAGGCCTCGATATCAAAGCTGAACGTACCGGCAAACATGGTGCTCATCAGGTCGACGCCGCTCATGGCCGCCGGCTGGTTAGCCTGCAGCGCAAACATCTCGAGCTGGGCCGCACGCAAACGGTTGCGACGACGGACGGCGGCGCGCAGGTCATCGTCGGTAATCGTGATGCCGTAGAAGTTCTCGAGCTCCTCCTTGAGTAGGCGGCACTCCTCGTACCAGCTTTCACGCTCGTAGGCGCGATCGCGACCCTGCGGCAGGTGCAGAATGTGCGTGCGCTTGAGCTCCCCCAGCAGCTCGTACATCTTCTTCTTGCCGTCGCAGGTGGTCTCGCCGATGATCATGTCGCTAAAGTACGTAAACGGGCACTTTTGCGAGTAGGCAAAGCCGTAGGTCGACTTGATGAGCGGGCAGAGGTTCGCGGGCAGTACCTTCTCGGCCTCGGGGATCACCTCATCGGACGTACCGCACAGAGCGACACTTGCGGCCCCCGCGGCATCGATAATCTCGAGCGGCGTATAGCTGCACAAAAAGCCGACCAGGCGATTGCCGGCCTGTTTATAATCCTTGACGCGAATAAACGCGGCCTTGCGCTGCTCGTTGAACTCCTCAAACGTGCTGGGCAACGGCTGCTCAATATTTTCCGACATATAACTCCTAAACCTTTTAACCAACCAAGGAAACGGCTTTCCCAGGCGCCCGAGGTTGCCGTGAAAGAGCAGCTCCGCGCACTTTGGTACGCAAGCGACGGTTTGAACGGCAAGATCGGGTACCTGGGGAAGCCGCCGGAACGTATAGCCCTAAATGGTTTCCAAGAAAGCTTCGATGCGCGTCTGCAATTGGCCTGCGTCCTCGCCGGCGTAGTCGGTCGTGATGTGCATGAACGGAATGCCCGCCTCCTCGGCGGCCTTCTCCACGGCGAAGGACTCCATCTCATAGAGCGTGCAGAACTGCAGGGCCACGTCGACGATGCCGTCGGCATGCAGGTCCTTGGCCATCTGGACAATGTCCTTCATACGCTGGTCGTTGGGCGTAAAGACGGCGCAGTTGATCTTAAAGTAGCGCTCGGCGATGGCATCGAGCATCTCGTCGACCGTCTCACCGGACTCGTCGACCAGGTCCTTGTAATAGCGCGAGCCCGTGCAGGACTCCTCGCCTACCACAATGCCACCGGCTTTCTCGATGAGGTTGAACAGCTTCCAGTTGGGCACGGCCATGGGCGTACCGGTGTACAGGATGCGCTTAGTCCCCTTGGGCGCCACGCCCTCTCCGGCCTCGACACGCTGCTCACACTCGGCCGCCATATCGTTAATGGCTCCGGTCAGACGTGGCGTGTCGTCCATAAAGGCGGCCTGAACGGTCAGCAGGCTGTCAAGACCGCTGATGGGCGCAGGGTCGGCAGCGCGCGTGGCAGCGAGGCGCTGCAGGGCGCGACGCTTCTCATTGACGGCGTGGATGGCGGCCTTCAGACGCTCAGGCGTAATCGTGACGCCGCACTCTTCCTCGATCTTGGCGGCGAGCTTCTTGACCTCGGCCTTCCAGGTCACGAGCGTCGACTCGTCGTGTACGTTGGGAATATCCATGACGTACATGTTCTTTTGCGTGGCAAAAAACTCGTAGGCCTTCTTCTTGCCATCGCAGGTGTTCTCGCCTACCACCAAGTCACTCGACTCAATGTAGGGGCAGACCTCGCCCAGCTTAAAGCCGGCAAAGCTCTTGATAAGCGGGCAGGTGTTGCGCGGCAGATGCTCCTCGACCTTATCGGTTGCCCAATCGGCACCCGAGCACAGGCCCACGGGAATACCGTCGCAGGCGAGCACAATCTCCTCGGGCACGTACACGCAGAACGAGCCCACGATTTTGGTGGCCTCGCCAGCCTCCTTTTTGTCGAGCATCTCCTTAATGCGGCCGCTATGGATGTTGGTGGCCACAAAGTCCAAGTAGGACGTGGACTTGGGGCGGTTCTTCTGCGACAGGAACATGTCCCCGTACATCTGGCCCACGGCGCCCAGCAGCATATCGTGGTCGGCAAGATTCATGTCGAGGCTCTCCCACATCGGGTGGAAATCAAATTCTTCAGCCATAACGGTTCCCCTCTCGAACCAAAAACGGATAACAGCGGTATCGATGCACGACGGACGGCGATTGCCCGGCCGTGCTCAAACCCGGAATTTTAGGGAACCTGCTTTGCGGTCGGTTATTTAGTTGTGCGTCGTCTCTCCCGGAGCCGTGAACATACCTGCTCATATGCGACTCCGAGCCATGTATAGGGCACGCGCGGCAACGCGGCGAATGTATGTCGTCTGCGGCATGTGCGCACCCTCCTTTACAAGTTGAGGTCAACTATATCAACGGTCGTCGTCCAGACGAATACCGCCGACACGCGTACGACAGCTGCGGGATGCGAACACCTCGCTGTCTGATAAATAATTATCAGATTGATAAGATTTTGTTATATAGAAATCGGCGAGCGGTAAAGTGGAAACAAAGCGGTCGAGGACTACCTCCTCGCCCGCATCGCCCACCGAATTAACGACAAACCAAATGGATCCTGCTGGCATCAAAATGCATGCGCAGCGTCTCGCCTGCTTGCGGCAGCTCGTCGACAGGTATGCCCACTTTGTTGACCTTCCACTGCAGGCGCGTCGGCGCATCGGCACGCGGCACGTCCAGCAGCACCAGGCGCTCAAAACGCGAATCGCTCACTCGGGCCACGTGCAGGTCATAGCTGTTGCGACCCCGCTCGGCACGGTTGTCCACATGAAAGTAGCTCGCACGAATACCCAGGTACGCCACGTTATCGGGAACCTCACGGCCCACGTTGAAGGTCATGCCCCAGTCCAGGGCCTCAACTTCCTGAAGCCCGATCTTGCGCGCGCGGCTCGTATTCTTGCAGCCCGTCAGGCGCAGCGCAGCCAAGGTTTGCGGCCGGCGGACCACGTCCTCGACAGAGCCGATCTCCTCCACATGTCCGTTATGCATCACGCAAATGCGCTCGCACAGGCGGCATGCCTCGTCAATATCGTGGCTCACGTAGAGCACGGTACGATTACAGACGTCGAACAGGTCGAGCATGTTCTGCTCAAGCGCGCTCTTGAGATACGCGTCGAGCGCACTCATGGGCTCATCGAACATAAAAATGCCCGGGTGTGCCGCCACCATGCGAGCAAGCGCCACACGCTGCTGCTGGCCGCCCGAGAGACGCGCGGGATAGCGGTCGGCAAAATCGGCCAGTCCAAAGATACCCAGGTAGCGCTCGGCAAGTTGCCTACGCGCCGCGGCGTCGCCTGCACCCTCAACGCCGGCGCACACGTTATCGGCCACCGTCATATTAGGGAACAGCTGATAGTTTTGAAACATCAGGGCGCACTTGCGCTCCTGGGGCGACAGATTGATGCCCGCCACCGAGTCAAAGAAGGTTACGCCGTTGACGACGATCTTGCCCTCGTCGGGCGTCTCCACGCCGGCAATACAGCGCAAGGTGCAGCTCTTGCCGCATCCGGAGGCGCCGAGCAGCGCCACACGCTCCTCGCCGGCATCGAGCTGAATGTCGAGGGTAAAGCCGGGATAGCGCTTTTTGATATCCAGAACGAGCGACATGGCCTATCGACCTCCCTGCAAAGCGGCATCATCGCGCATGAGCTCGGCCAGCGCCTCGCGATCGATACGCAAGGCATCGCCGCCCGCCGGGTCGAGCGAATCGCCCTGTCCGGCAAGATCTTTGATCCGCTTGCGCTCCACACAGGAAAGGCCCCGCTCGCGATACTTTTGCGAATGAGCGGTGTACATATTGATAAACAGGATGACCAGGAAACTAAACACGATCACGACGGCGACCCAAAAGAGGGCCACCGACGTGTTACCGCCCATCCACTCAAAGTAAATCGCAATGGGAATGGTCTGCGTAATGCCGGCATAGTTGCCTGCAAAGAACAGCGTGCAACCAAACTCGCCCATCGCGCGGGCAAAGGCGAGCACCGTGCCGGCGGCAATCGAGGGCCAGCCAAGCGGCATCATAAGCTTGGTAAAGATGCGACGCTCGGACCATCCCAGGGTTCGCGCCGCATCGAGCATCTGCGTGTCAAGGCTCTCGAAGGCTCCGAGTGCCGTACGGTAGACCAGGGGAAACGACACCACCACGGCAGATATCACCGCCGCGGGCCACGTAAAGACGATCGAGATACTGTGTGCAATAAGCCACTGGCCAACCCCGGTTGAGCGGCCAAACAGCATGAGGAGCAGAAAGCCACACACCGTGGGAGGCAGCACCATCGGGATGGTAAAGACCGAGTCGAGTAGGCCCTTCACGCGGCTCGTCGTACCCATGGTCTTCCATGCGGCAAACAGGCCCAGCGCAAAGGAGATCAGCAGGGCAAGGCCGCTCGTTTTGATAGACACCCAAAACGGGCGATAGTCGATGTTGCCCAAAAAGGAGGCCAGAGAGGCCAAGGGCCCCTGCTCATCCCGCAACACGACAGACGATGCTTCTACCATTTGAGCGCTATCAAGCCAACGCGCGCCGCCCTTGGCATCACCCGAGGCTGACGCAATCACCACATAGCGGTCCCCATCCGCACCACGCACATCAAAGCCATAGGTATACCCGCCGGCATCAAACGTTGTTTCCGCCGTGACATACCAAGGAAGATCCACGTCCCCCAGCTGCGCACCTCCCATGCAGTTTGCGCTGTCGAGCTCACAGACGAGAGCCTTGAGACCCGATACGCACTCGTTGTCCTGCGGATCCAAACCATACTTCTCGACTGCCTTGGGCGATATCCACACCACAACGCGATCGGCAGCGGGCGCCACTACAAGGTCCACGTCCTCGTCAACGGGAAACCGATAGCCCTCAGGCTGGCCCTCCATGGCACGAGCGGTCCCCTTGGCCAACCGCTCAAAACCCTCGATCCCATAGGAAAGCCCATGAGCGGTCGCAGCAACCTGGGCCCCGTCCTCAGCGTCCCCAGCAAACGCAAGTCCCGGCACCCAGCAAAGCGCGAGGGTCAAAGCACAGACGACAAGCATGCGGAATCTATTAAGCACGAAAAGCTCCAAGCGAACACAAGGACGGAGTGAGACACAAAACGATGGAATTATCGCGCCAAGCCGCACTACTCGGAAAGCTCAAAGCCGTACTTAGCCCAAATCTTCTGAGCCTTCTTGTTGGTCAGACAGAAGTCGATAAATGCCTTGGCCTCGTCGGCGTGCTCGGAGCTCTCGGCAACGGCGCCCGGGTACACGATGGGCTTGTGCGAATCCTCGGGGCACACGAAGGCCTCCTCGATGCCGTCATAGCGGAAGATATCGGAGCTGTAGACAAAACCGGCCACGCAGTCGCCCGTAGACACATAGGCGGCGGCGGTACCAACTTTGTCGGCCAGTGCGACCTTGTCGGCGATCTCGGGTGCGTACTCGCCATCGTCACCCTCGGCACCGGTGTAGAGGCCCGCGGAGGCCAGTGCCTGATTGGCGTACTTGCCGGCAGGAACGGTCTTGGCGTCGCCGATGGCGATCTTGCCGTCCAGGCTCGCGATGTCGGCGATGGCCTCGACCTTGGTGTCGGAGCCCTCGGCGCGAATGACCACAAGATCGTTGACGAACATATCCTCACGCGTGTCGGCGTCGACGAGCTCGGCGGCCTCGGCGTCGTCCATGGTGCCCTTGGAGGCTGTGATGAGCACGTCGACCGTGGCGCCGGCGCGCATCTGCTCGACAAGGTCGCCGGACGCCTTAAACTGCGTGTCGGCAAAGGTGGTACCGGTCTGCTCGGTGTAGAGCTTCTGAACCTCGGGCAAAGCCTTCTCGAGCGAGTTGGCAGCAAAGACCTGCAGCTCGACAGCCTTCTTGGACGAAATCTTGGCGGAACCGGCATCGGAACCGGTCGACTCAGGCTCCTTGTTACCGGAGCAGCCGGCAAGGCCAAGGCCGGCAGCGGCGACAGCGGAGAGTGAGACGAATCCGCGGCGAGAAACCATATCGAACATGTTCAACCCTTTCGGACCTTGTGCCCGGGTACCCCACCGCAGGCTTTATTCTGTTATTAAATTATACTTCGGTGCGAATAATGATTATGAGAAATTATTCTCGTCTGAAAATATAGTTTCAAGCATGCCTACAGAATGCCGTCCCCTTGGGCGCAAATAAAAGGCGGAGCAGCCGTTCAGGTCGCTCCGCCGCAGGTAAACCGCTTAGTTGGTATGTCCGCCGCCCGCTGTCATCTGAGCCGCATGCTCCAGCTGGTCCGCTATGGCCTCCCAGCTTTCGCGGGCGGCCTTCGTAGAACCTGGAAAGTTTACGACAAGTGTATGACCTCGTTGCATGCAAATAGCGCGCGAGAGCATAGCGCGGCGCGTCTTGGTCATGGAGTACGCACGGATTGCCTCTGCAATACCCGGCACATCGCGCTCGCAAACGGCACGCGTCGCCTCGGGCGTCACATCGCGCATCGAAAGCCCCGTGCCACCGCAGGTGAGCACGACATTGGTGTGGCACTCATCGGCAGCTTCCACAATGGCATCACCGATTTCGCTGACGTCGTCGCGCACGACCACATGTGAGGCGACCGTCCATCCCTGCGCCTCGATAAGCTCCTCGAGTGCGGCACCCGCCTCGTCCTGGGCAAGGTCGCGCGTATCCGAGCACGTCACGATCGAAATCTTTAGCTCCATAACATTCCTCCTATAGCACCGTGCCCTCAGGCAGGTCGACTCGCACGACATCCACGACATCGCCCGCCTTGAGGTCGCACGGTCCTTCGTCAATACGCAGCAGGCAGTTAGCCCGCTGCATTGTGCCGAGCAGCGCCGAATTCTGTGTCTTGGCCTCGGTCACCAACAGCTCACCGGTCTCGGGGTCGCGCAAAACCGTGGCGCGATCGAAGAAGCGGCGATGCTGTCGCTTTTTCACGCCGTGCGTGAGCGTCGCCTGCTGCACGGGACGCACGCCCTCGGCAAAGCCGCGCATCTTGCGAATCGCCGGACGCGCAAGCATCTCAAAGCCTACATACGCCGCGGCCGGATTGCCTGAAAGTCCCAGGTAGGGCTTACCCCCAAGCAAGCCAAACGTGATGGCCTTGCCCGGACGCATCGAGATGCGATCGAACAGCACCTCACCCTCGCGCCGGACGAGCGCCGTCACGTAGTCGTAGTCGCCTGCCGAGGCGCCACCGCTCGTAATGACAAAATCGCACTCCTGCACGGCACGATGCACCAGCTCGGCAATCGCCTGCTCATCATCGGGCGCAATGCCGTAGAACACGGGCTCGGCTCCTGCATCGAGCGCTTCGGCCATCAACGCCGACGAATTGGAGTCGCGAATCTGCCCGCGCGCCGGCAGCTCACCCGGCGCGACCAGCTCCGTGCCCAGCGAGATAATGCCCACACGCGGCGCGGCATGCACCTTCACGCTCGCATAACCGGCGCTCGCCAACAAGCCGGCGCCCGCCGGAGCCACGACCTCGCCAGCGCGCATCACGACATCGCCGGCATGGGCCTCCTCGGCGGCAGAGCGAACGTTCTCCCCCACCTTGGCAGGCGCCGAGAAGCGAACGCGCGAGCCCTCGTTGCCGTCGCCATCGAGTACGTCGACGATCTCGTACTTCACCACGGCATCGGCACCTTCGGGTACCGGCGCGCCCGTCATGATGCGGACCGTCTCGCCCGCGCCGATTGTGTCCTCAAACACATGGCCCGCGGCCTCGTGTCCGATAACGTCGAGCGTCACCGGCGCCTCGTCAGACGCCTGCGCCAAGTCCGCCGAGCGCACGGCATATCCGTCCATAGCGCTGTTGGCAAACGGCGAGATGTCGATATCGGCCACCGCATCCTCGGCCAAGGGAAGACCGGCGGCCTGCCACACGGGAATCTCGATGAGATCCGTCGGAGCAACGTGCGACAAAACAATCGATTGCGCATCCTCCAGCGGTATGAGTTTCTCTGCCATATGCACCTCTTAATGCCACGGCGCACAACAAGGGCGCCGATTCATTATGCTTGTCTCAGTATAATCCCCCCGACGCACGACCGTGACTCGGCCTGTACCCGCAAATACACCTGTCGGTTGCAGGCCGCGAAACAGAATGGAAACCAACCCACCGGCTCGTCGCGTTTACCGCGTTTTATAATGCTCGTGTTGCAACCCAAAAGAGGAACGTATGGCTCATAACGACAAACCCGAAAGCGCTAACGAGGCGCAGGATCATTCCCAGCCGCTCGACGACGGCGGCTTCTTCTCCCTTAACGACGTCATCATGGCAGGCAGGCAACAGCTCACCCGCTCCGAGCATCTCTTGGCTGCCGACACGCGCCGCAACGCCCGCAACCTACTCGCGAGCGCCAAGCTGCTCGCACTCGTCGTCATCGTCTCGCTCGCCATGGGCGTTGCCGCTTGGGCGTTTTTGGCCTCGCTGAATATCGCGACCGACTATCGCGAGCACCATGCATGGGTCTACACCTTGCTTCCCGTTGTGGGCGTTGCCACCGCATGGGTGTACAAAAACCACGGCCTTGCCGCCAAACGAGGTAACAACCTGGTCATCGACTCCGCTCTGGGCACACGCCTCATCCATATGCGCATGGCCGTCCTCACCTTCGTCTGCTCCACGCTCACGCACCTAACGGGCGGATCGGCCGGTCGCGAGGGAGCCGCGGTACAGATTGGCGGCACCATCGCCAGCAACATCTCGA
>ENA-OQDC01000252-OQDC01000252.1-human-gut-metagenome-genome-assembly--contig:-NODE-252-length-40768-cov-5.615511_pt1 | contig 40768 bp, 38 predicted proteins | sample MGYA00242770_ERZ504601 | MGnify/ENA primary metagenome ERZ504601 (study PRJEB26092, sample SAMD00036305) | human gut metagenome | host: Homo sapiens | study: EMG produced TPA metagenomics assembly of...
GTTCTGGTGATCGATGGTGGATTTTCGAGAGCGTATCAGAAAGAAACAGGTATTGCAGGATATACATTGATTTACAATTCTTATGGACTGATCCTAGCTGCGCATGAGCCGTTTGAATCTACAGAAGCGGCCATTGAGAAGGAAAGTGATATACATTCAGACAGTACCGTAGTCAAACGGACATTGGAACGTAAAAAAGTGGAAGATACCGATGTGGGAAGACATCTGAAAGAACAGATCGCAGATCTGGAAGTGCTCCTTGCAGCATACAGAAGTGGTGTGATAGCAGAGAGACTGTAGAAATGTAAAAAAATACCAGTATCAGCAGCATACGGATTTTGTATATATTTTCAAAAAATGCAGATATTACTGATGACAGGTAATACTTGATGGCAGATGAAAAATATACGAAAGGAAGATTGTACAATGAAACAATGGAAAAAAATGCTGCTGATATTAATGTGTGCAGGAGCAATGTCGGGGCTGACCGGCTGTGGAAATAATACAAATAATACAGATGATAACGCAGTAAATGAAGTGAAAGATGGTGTAGAAGACGGTGTGGATGATATTGTAGATGATCTGGATCCGGACGATACGGAAAAAAACAATACGGAAAAAAACAATACGGAAAAAAACGATACAGGAAAAAATGATACGGATAATACCAGATAGGAAAAAGGACACCTGATTGCTGGAAGGTAAGACAAAAAGTACAAAACAAGGATGCCGGGGTGAAGGAAAAATATCCTTCCGGCATCCTTCGTTGTTGTCCGGGGCACTCGCGGCAAACTGGACGGCTGCACTTTAGTGTGGTAAAATGGTTGAAAACGCAAAAAGGAGATAAACATTTATGAAATTCAGACCATGCATTGACATACATAACGGAAAAGTAAAACAGATTGTCGGAGGGAGCCTTCGGGATCAGGGAGACCAGGCGGAAGAGAATTTCGCGGCAGATCAGGGAGCAGATTATTTTGCGGAAATGTATAAAAAAGACGGACTGAAAGGGGGACATGTCATTCTCCTGAATCCGGCATCGTCGGAATATTACGGACAGACAAAAAAACAGGCATTAAAGGCATTGCATGCGTATCCGGGAGGATTGCAGATCGGAGGTGGAATTACGGCAGACAATGCTTCGGAATATATCCGGGCAGGAGCAAGCCATGTGATCGTGACTTCTTATGTATTCAAAAATGGTGAAATCTACTGGGATAATCTGGAAAAATTATGTATGGCAGTGGGAAAAGAACATGTGGTTCTGGATCTGAGCTGCAGGAAAAAGAATGGAAGATATTATATCGTAACTGACCGCTGGCAGACATTTACCAATGTAGAGCTTGGAACGGAGATCCTTGGCAGACTATCCGGCTATTGCGACGAATTTCTGGTACATGGTGTGGATGTGGAAGGGAAAGCTTCCGGAATAGAACAGGAGCTGATAGAGATCCTGAAGCAGGCAGACATTCCGGTGACTTATGCAGGCGGTATCGGAAGTATGGAGGATCTGGAACAGATACGCAGAACCGGAAATGGAAAAGTTGATTTTACGATTGGAAGTGCGCTTGATCTCTTTGGCGGCAGGATTCCGTATGAAGTGATAAAAGAATATCATTAACATACGATGTGGGATCAAAAAGAAATCTCCTGTAAACAGGTCGTAAATAAAGTGTTAACACTTTATAAATCAGTTGAATTGAGGTATGGATAGTGATAAAATAATGGATAAAGTGGTCGTTTTGCGGCCTTAAAGAGAAGTAAGGAGTATACATCGAATGAATATTATACAGAAAATATTTGGAACTCACAGTCAGAATGAGTTGAAAAGAGTATATCCGATCGCAGATGCGGTTATGGCACTGGATGAAGATATGCAGCGGCTTTCAGATGAAGAATTGAAAGCAAAGACAAAAGAATTTAAGGACCGTCTGGAAAATGGCGAGACTTTAGATGATATTCTCCCGGAGGCTTATGCAGTAGTGAGAGAAGCGGCAAGCCGTGTGTTGGGAATGAAGCATTACCGTGTACAGATCATCGGTGGAATCATCCTGCATCAGGGGCGTATTGCAGAGATGAAAACCGGTGAAGGTAAGACACTGGTCGCAACTCTGCCGTCTTATCTGAATGCACTGGAAGGAAAAGGCGTACATGTTGTAACTGTCAATGATTATCTGGCAAAACGTGATGCAGAATGGATGGGACAGGTACATGAATTCCTCGGATTGACTGTAGGTGTGGTACTGAACAGCATGGATAATGATGAGAGACGTGCCGCATATGATTGTGACATCACATATGTGACAAATAACGAACTCGGATTTGATTATCTGAGAGATAACATGGTTATTTATAAAGAACAGCTTGTGCAGAGAGGGTTGAACTATGCACTGATCGATGAGGTCGATTCCGTACTGATCGATGAGGCTAGGACACCACTTATCATTTCCGGACAGAGCGAGAAATCTACAAAACTTTATGAAGCATGTGATATACTTGCACGTCAGCTGGAACGTGGTGAGGCAAGCGGAGAATTCACCAAGATGAATGCCATCATGGGTGAGGACATTGAAGAAACAGGAGATTTCATTGTTAATGAAAAGGAGAAGAATATCAACCTTACCGAAGATGGTGTAAAGAAAGTTGAAAAGTTCTTCCATATCGATAACCTTGCAGATTCGGATAATCTGGAGATCCAGCACAATATCATTCTTGCATTACGTGCACACAATCTGATGTTCCGTGACAAGGATTATGTAGTAAAAGATGATGAAGTGCTGATCGTGGATGAATTTACCGGACGTATCATGCCGGGACGCCGTTATTCAGACGGGCTGCATCAGGCAATCGAAGCGAAAGAACATGTAAAGGTTAAGCGGGAAAGCAAGACCCTGGCAACTATTACATTCCAGAATCTGTTCAATAAATATACGAAAAAGTCAGGTATGACAGGTACAGCTCTGACAGAAGAAAAAGAATTTCGTGAAATTTACGGAATGGATGTTATTGAGATTCCGACAAACGTGCCTGTAAAGCGTCAGGATCTGGAAGATGCAGTGTATAAGACACAGAAAGAAAAGTTCAGAGCTGTGTGCGATGCAATTGAAGAGGCGCACGCAAAACACCAGCCGGTACTGGTTGGTACGATCACGATCGACAATTCGGAACTGTTAAGTGGTATGTTAAAGCGCCGCGGCATCAAACACAACGTACTGAATGCCAAGTTCCATGAACTGGAAGCTGAAATCGTTGCACAGGCAGGTATCCATGATGCGGTAACCATCGCAACAAACATGGCAGGCCGTGGTACGGATATCAAACTGGATGATGAAGCAAGGGCGGCCGGAGGTCTTAAGATCATCGGAACCGAGCGTCATGAATCCAGACGTATCGATAACCAGCTGCGTGGACGTTCCGGACGTCAGGGGGATCCGGGAGAATCCAGATTCTACATTTCCCTGGAAGATGATCTGATGAGACTGTTCGGATCGGAAAGACTGATGAATGTGTTCAATACACTGGTGTGGAAGACGGCGAGCAGATCGAGCATAAGATGCTTTCCAGTGCGATTGAAAAAGCGCAGGAAAAGATCGAGAGCAACAACTTCGGAATCCGTAAAAATCTGCTGGAATATGACCAGGTAATGAATGAACAGAGAGAGATTATTTACGAAGAAAGACGCCATGTGCTGGATGGAGATAACATGCGCGATTCTATCTTCCACATGATGAATGATTATGTGGAAAACGCGGTAGACCTGGTAACCAGTCCGGATCAGGATTATGATGAGTGGAATCTGACAGAATTGAATCTGACGATCCGGAATACGATTCCGATGGAAGTGATCACGGAAGAAGATGTCAAAGATATCAGTCAGACGGAACTGAAGCATATGCTGAAAGAACGTGCGGCAAAGGTTTACGAGGCGAAAGAATCAGAATTTCCGGAGCCGGAGCATATGCGTGAGATTGAGCGTGTCGTTCTCCTGAAAGTGATTGATGCAAAATGGATGGATCATATCGATGATATGGATCAGCTGCGTCAGGGAATCGGTCTTCAGGCTTACGGTCAGAGAGATCCAAAGGTTGAGTACAAGATGATCGGATACGAGATGTTTGATGAGATGACAAGAAGCATTGAGGAAGATACGGTACGTACGATCCTGCATGTCAAACTGGAACAGAAGGTAGAAAGAGAACAGGTTGCAAAAGTAACCGGAACGAACAAGGATGATACAGGAGTACGTGAGCCGAAGAAACGTGCCGAAAAGAAAGTATATCCAAACGATCCATGCCCGTGTGGAAGCGGAAAGAAATACAAACAGTGCTGCGGACGGAAGAATTAATTTCAGAATGCAGACGTATATGATATGAGATGACGGCGGCAGGGATAACCCGGCTGCCGGATAAAGAAGAATATAAGAAAAGAAAGAGGTGGAAATGTGGTTGAATTAGATCAGTTCAAAACAATAATGAACGCTTATGAAGAACCTCTTGCCGAAATGAGGGATTCACTTTGACGTTGCAGGGAAAGAGCGTAGAATCGAAGAACTGGAACGAAAGATAGAAGAACCTGGATTCTGGGATAATCCGGAAGAATCACAGGAACTGATGAAAGAATTGAAGAATCTGAAAGAACTTGTGGAGACAATCCATAATCTCTACAGTTCTTATGAAGATATCGGTCTTTTGATCGAGATGGGATATGAAGATGAAGATCCGGAGATGGTAAAAGAACTGGAGGAAGAGATCCATACATTTGAAAAAGTGTTTGAAAAGCTGAAGATCCAGACACTGTTGTCAGGCGAATATGATTCCTGCAATGCGATCATGACGATACATGCCGGAGCCGGCGGAACAGAATCCTGTGACTGGGCAGGTATGCTTTACCGTATGTACAGCCGGTGGGCAGAGAGAAAGGGATTCACACTTCAGGTGCTGGATTTCCTGGACGGAGATATCGCCGGAATTAAAGCAGTTACATTTGAAGTGAATGGTGAGAATGCCTATGGCTATCTGAAATCAGAAAAAGGTGTCCACAGGCTGGTGCGTATTTCACCGTTTAATGCGGCAGGAAAACGCCAGACATCTTTTGCATCGTGCGATGTACTGCCGGATCTGAAAGATGATATCGATATTGAGATTGCAGATGATGATCTGAAGATTGATACATACCGCGCAAGTGGTGCCGGAGGACAGCATGTAAATAAGACGTCTTCCGCAATACGTATTACGCATCTGCCAACCGGAATTGTGGTACAGTGTCAGAATGAACGGTCACAGCACCACAACAAAGAAAAAGCAATGCAGATGTTAAAAGCAAAGCTGCAACTCATGAAAGAGCAGGAGCAGGCTGAAAAAGTATCAGATATCCGGGGTGAAGTGAAAGATATCGGATTTGGCAATCAGATCAGGTCTTATGTTATGCAGCCATATACACTGGTGAAAGACCATCGTACAAATGAGGAAAACAGTAATGTAAATGCCGTAATGGATGGTGATATTGATTCATTTATCAATGCATACCTGAAGAAGATCGCGAACGGCTAAAGGGAGGGAATATATGATCAATATAGCAGTAATGGGCTACGGGACAGTGGGTTCCGGAGTGGTAGAAGTCATCAATACCAACGGGGCACGTATCAATCAGAGAATCGGTGAAGAACTGAATATCAAATATGTGCTGGACATGAAAGATTTCCCGGAAGATCCGGTGCAGGACAAGATCATACATGATTTCGAGACGATCGTATCAGATGAAGAGGTACAGATTGTTGTGGAAGTGATGGGTGGTATCGAACCGGCGTATACATTTGTAAAACGCTGCCTGCAGGCCGGAAAGAGTGTGGCAACATCAAATAAGGCACTGGTGGCAAAGCACGGAGCAGAGCTGCTTTCCATTGCAGCGGAACATAATATTAATTTCCTGTTTGAGGCAAGTGTCGGAGGGGGTATTCCAATCATCCGTCCGCTGAATTCTTCTCTGACTGCAGACGAGATCGAGGAGATCACCGGAATCTTAAACGGAACAACAAATTATATGCTGTCCAAGATGTTTTACGAAGGGGCAGATTATGATACCGTCCTGAAAGAAGCACAGGCAAATGGATATGCGGAAAGAAATCCGGAAGCTGATGTAGAAGGTTACGATGCCTGCAGAAAGATCGCAATCCTGTCATCCCTGATCTCGGGACAGCAGGTCGATTTTGAAGATATCTACTGTGAGGGAATCACAGAGATTACGGTAGAAGATATGAAATATGCAAAGGCAATGGGAACAACGATCAAGCTGCTGGCGTCCAGCAGACGTTATGCGGGCAACAGATTGCATGCGATCGTAGCACCATGTATGTTATATCCGGATCATCCGCTCTACAATGTCAATGATGTATTTAATGCAATCTTTGTGCATGGAAATGTACTGGGAGATGCGATGTTCTATGGAAGCGGGGCAGGAAAACTTCCGACTGCAAGCGCCGTAGTTGCAGATGTGGTAGACGAAGCAAAACATCTGAACCGTAATATTATGACAATGTGGAAAGAAGAAAAGCTTCAACTGGAAGATAAGGCGGATTCCAAGAGAAGATTCTTTGTGAGAATTAAGGGAGATAAAGAAAAACTGATTCCACAGCTGAAAGAATCATACGGAGAGATTGAAGTCGTAAACGTTCCGGAACTGGAAGATGAATTTGGATTCGTAACACCTGTTATGATGGAAGGTGATTATGAGATCAGATCAAAACTTTACAAAGAGCAGATCGTACATATGATCCGTATCCAGGATTAATCAGATTGGTCTGTTACAGGAGGAAACATGTTAATAGTTAAGAAATTTGGCGGCAGTTCTGTTGCCAATAAAGACAGGATATTTAATGTGGCAAAACGCTGCATTGAAGATTACAGGGCCGGACATGACGTGGTGGTTGTACTTTCTGCAATGGGAGATACTACAGATGAACTGATCGCACTGGCGAATACGATCAATCCGGACGCAAAAAAAAGAGAACTGGATATGCTGCTTACTACAGGAGAACAGGTGTCGGTATCCTTGATGGCTATGGCAATGCAGGCACTGGATGTACCTGCTGTATCCCTGAATGCTTTTCAGGTTATGATGCACTCCACATCCCGTTACGGGAATGCCAGATTTAAAAGAGTAGACACCGAACGCATCATGCATGAACTGGATTCCAGAAAGATCGTGATCGTAACCGGATTCCAGGGAGTCAATAAATATGACGATATCACAACACTCGGAAGAGGCGGTTCCGATACAACAGCCGTTGCACTTGCGGCGGTACTTCATGCTGATAAATGCGAAATCTACACAGACGTAGACGGTGTGTTCACTGCAGACCCGAGAGTTGTGAAAACTGCAAAAAAACTGGATGCGGTTACTTACGATGAGATGCTGGAACTTGCAAGTCTCGGTGCAAAAGTTCTTCACAACCGTTCTGTGGAAATGGCAAAAAAATATAATGTGGAATTAGTGGTGCGGTCCAGCCTGAACCGTTCAGAAGGTACCGTAGTCAAGGAGGGTTCAAATATGGAAAAATTACTGGTTACAGGTGTGGCTGCAGATAAAGATACAGTCAGAATATCTGTTATCGGATTAGAGGATAAGCCGGGGACGGCATTTGCTGTATTTAATACACTGGCTGCAAATAATATTAACGTAGATATCATTCTTCAGTCTGTCGGAAGAGAAGGAACAAAAGACATTTCCTTTACGGTTGCATCTGAGGATCTGCAACATGCGCTCGAAGTACTGAATGCAAATAAAGAAAGACTTACGATTCAGGATATCACGTGGAATGAAAAGGTTGCAAAGCTTTCCATCGTTGGAGCCGGAATGATGAGTAATCCGGGAGTAGCTGCGAAGATGTTTGAATCATTATACAATTCCAGAGTCAATATCAATATGATCTCCACATCCGAGATCCGTATTACGGTACTGATTCCGGAAGAAGATATTGAAAAAGCAATGAATGCAGTTCATGATGGATTTGGACTGGGAGCCTGAGAAAAAGTCAGGAAAAAAGGAAAGACAATTATTTATCTGAGTGAAGAAAACCGGTAGCGAGTTTACGCTTCTCATCGGAAGAAGAACGGAATGCGAATACAAGATCCACTTCTTCTTCGGTGAGATAGATGTAGTTACCGGTATTTTTTTCGATTCCCTGCATATAAGGAGTAACCGTCTCGCGCATGCCGGAAGGATATTCCGATTCGGGAATAAAATGTTCGGCTTCGAGATCACAGAGGATAAGCTGATCCATAGTAACGTGAAAATGTGTAGCAAAAGAAGCCAGATAACCAAGATCCGGCGTACGTGTACTGGTTTCATAATTGCTGCAGGCCTGACGGCTGATATTGAAGATATCAGCAATATCATCCTGCTTTAGACCAGATATAGTTCTGAGATAGAATAAGTTTTTGGCCAGTTGCAGATTTGCCATGTTAAACCTCCACAAGTTACATATTGCTGTTAGTATAACAATCTGACCATAAAATAGATATGATATGCAACAAGACGTGACAAAACATGAAAAAGCAACAAAATGTGGCGAACGGATAAATATCAATTTATAAACGACTCAGATAGCTGTTATGATATTTTCCGGAAAAAGTGACATCTTCGCCGAACCAGCCGGGAGCGGTGAAAGAATCTGCATCGTCTTCGGTTTGGAATTCTACTTCTACAAGCATAAGAGGAGCAAGATCGCCTTCGAAGATATCAAGCTCTGCGGTGAGGCCGGAAGAAAGCGGGATTACATACCGTTTCTTTTTGATCAGGCGTCCATCAATCTTGCCAAGAAGATGATGATAGGATTCCCGGTCAAGAGGAAGGTTATATTCCTGACGGGACATCAGTCCGGCAGACTTGTAAGTGAGTTCGTACTTTTCATTATCACGACGGATACGTACAACAGGATTGGTGTTCAGATACCCCTGCTCGAGAAGGCGGCATGGGTAAGTTTCCAGCTGATCCGGCAGCTTTGCAACAAGATATTTTCGTTCTATTTCCATATTATAAGGTCTCCTTTCATTTGCGGTGAAATTATGATACAACAGTTTACAGAAAAAGTAAACGGTGATAGAATTTAGAATAAATAAGAGATGAGGAGGATAATGAAGATGAAAAAAGTATGCGTATTATTGGCAGACGGATTTGAAGAGATCGAAGGTCTGACTGTTGTTGATCTGTTAAGAAGAGCAAAGATATATGTAGATACAATTTCAATCATGGATGATTACATCGTACATGGAGCACATGGAATCAATGTGCAGACAGAAGATTTATTTGATGAAGTAGATTTTGATGAATTTGATATGGTTGTGCTTCCGGGCGGAATGCCGGGAACCCTGAATCTGAAAAACCATGACGGAGTCAGATATGTGGTAAAACAGTATGCAAAAGAAGGAAGATATGTGGGAGCGATCTGTGCGGCACCTACTATATTAAAGAGCCTGGGGGTACTGGAAGGCAGGAGGGCAACCTGTTATCCGGGTGTGGAAGATGAGATGGAAGATGTCGTGCTGACAGAGACAGCGGTTGTAGTAGACGAGAATATTATCACCAGCCAGGGCGTTGGCACTGCAATTGATTTTGGACTGAAATTGATCGAGATTCTGGATGGCGAAGAAAAAGCAAAGGAAATCGCAGATTCCATAGTCTTTTAATAGTTTTTCATAAAATTTAATAAAAATAGAGGAAAAAAGCGGAAAAACACCGGATTTAAGCAAAAACGGGGACTAGATATTTACCAGAGTTTGTGTTATACTTCTGTGGTGAATGTATTGTAGTATACCCGCTTTTTTTCCGCTACCCATGAGGCGGGTTAGAAACAGGAGGAAATAGTAAATGAGTTTACAGGTAGAAAAGTTAGAAAACAACATGGCGAAACTTACTATCGAAGTTCCGGCCGATGATTTAGAGAAAGCGCTTCAGAGTGCATATATGAAGCAGAAGAACAAGATCGCTATGCCGGGATTCCGTAAAGGAAAAGTACCACGTCAGATGATCGAGAAAATGTATGGACCGGAGATCTTCTATGATGATGCAGCAAATGCACTGATCCCTAAGGCATATTCTGAAGCATATGAAGAGTGTGAACTTGAGATTGTTTCAAGACCGGAGATCAACGTTGTTCAGATTGAAAAAGGAAAATCATTCATCTTTACAGCAGATGTTGCAACAAAGCCGGAAGTAAAACTCGGTGAGTATAAAGGACTGGAAGTAGATAAAGTATCTACACGCGTAACTCAGAAAGAAGTAGACGCTAAGATCCAGGAGGAAGCAGAGAAAAATGCAAGAGAAGTTGTAGTTACAGACCGTGCGGTAGCAGACGGTGATGAAGTGATTCTCGACTTTGAAGGATTTGTTGATGGTGAAGCATTTGAAGGCGGAAAGGGAGAGAACTATCCACTGACTATCGGATCGGGATCATTCATTCCTGGATTTGAAGAGCAGTTAGTAGGCGCTGAAGCTGAGAAAGAAGTTGAAGTAAAAGTTACTTTCCCTGAAGATTATCATGCAGAAGAATTAAAAGGAAAAGAAGCTGTATTCAAATGCACAGTTCATGAGATCAAAGCAAAAGAACTGCCGGAAATTGATGATGAATTCGCAGCAGAAGTATCTGAATTCGATACATTAGAAGAATACAAAGCAGATGTAAAAGCAAAGATCAAAGAGCAGAAAGCAGCAGACGGAAAGAGAAATCAGGAAGATCAGGCTGTAGAGCAGGCTGTTAAGAATGCAGAATACGAGATCCCACAGCCAATGATCGAGACACAGACAACTCAGATGGTAGAGGATTTTGCACAGAGAATCCAGTCTCAGGGAATCACTCTTGAGCAGTACTTCCAGTTCACAGGACTGACTGCAGAGAAGATGATGGAAGATATGAGACCACAGGCAATCAAGAGAATTGAGACACGTCTTGTACTTGAGGCGGTAGCAAAAGCTGAAAATATCGAAATCACAGATGAGAAGATCGATGAAGAACTTGCCAAGATGGCTGAATCTTACAACATGGAAGTTGAGAAACTGAAAGAATTCATGGGTGAGAATGAGAAGAAACAGATGAAGGAAGATCTGGCAGTTCAGGAAGCTGTTACATTCCTTGTTGAGAATGCAGTAGAAAAATAAGAACGTCAGATCATAACATAGTATAGTCAGGAGGCATATACATGAGTTTAGTACCTTATGTCATTGAACAGACAAGCCGTGGAGAACGTTCTTACGACATCTATTCAAGATTATTAAAAGACAGAATTATATTTCTGGGCGAAGAAGTAACAGATGTATCTGCAAGTGTGATCGTTGCACAGCTTCTGTTTCTTGAAGCAGAAGATCCGGAGAAAGATATCCATCTGTACATCAACAGTCCGGGAGGCTCTGTAACAGCCGGAATGGCAATTTATGATACCATGCAGTATATCAAATGCGATATTGAGACAATCTGTATTGGTATGGCTGCAAGTATGGGTTCATTCCTTCTTACAGGAGGAACAAAGGGAAAGAGACTTGCACTTCCAAACTCTGAGATCATGATCCATCAGCCGCTTGGCGGAGCTCAGGGACAGGCAACAGAGATTCAGATCGCAGCAGATCATATCTTAAAAACTCGTCAGAAACTGAATCAGATTCTGGCAGAAAATACAGGACAGCCGTTAGAGGTCATCAACGCAGATACAGAAAGAGATAACTTTATGACTGCGGAAGAAGCCAAAGCGTATGGTCTGATTGACGAAGTCATCAAGAACCGCTAGGGCAGTCCTCAGACGAGGTGAAAAGTATGGCAGGAAAGAACGATGATCAGGTAAGATGCTCGTTCTGTAACAAGACGCAGAATCAGGTGAGAAAGCTGATCGCAGGTCCGAATGGGGCATATATCTGTGATGAGTGTGTGGATGTCTGCGCAGAGATTATAGAAGAAGAATTTGAATACGAGAACGGAAGAGAATGGAATCCGTTCTCGGATATCAATCTTTTAAAACCGGAAGAGATCAAAGCATTTCTGGATGAATATGTCATTGGTCAGGAAGAAGCGAAAAAAGTATTATCGGTAGCTGTTTATAATCATTATAAACGTGTAATGGCGGGAAGAAATATGGGAGTAGACCTTGGTAAAAGTAATATTCTCATGCTCGGACCGACAGGATGCGGTAAGACGCTTCTGGCTCAGACACTGGCAAAGATTCTGGGAGTACCGTTTGCGATTGCTGATGCAACAGCATTGACAGAGGCCGGATATGTCGGTGAAGATGTAGAAAACATTCTTCTGAAGATCATTCAGGCGGCAGACGGAGATATTGAACGTGCAGAGTATGGAATTATATATATTGATGAGATTGATAAGATTACAAGAAAATCAGAGAATCCATCGATTACCAGAGATGTATCGGGTGAGGGTGTACAGCAGGCGCTTCTGAAGATTATTGAAGGAACAGTTGCCAATGTACCTCCACAGGGAGGAAGAAAGCATCCGCATCAGGAGATGATCCAGATCGATACCACGAATATTTTATTCATCTGTGGAGGAGCCTTTGAAGGAATCGAAAAAATCGTTGAAAAACGTATCGATCAGAAATCAATCGGATTCAATGCAGAGATTGCAGAAAAGCATGAAGATGATGTGGACAGACTGCTTCAGCAGATTCTGCCGCAGGATCTTGTGAAATTTGGTCTGATTCCGGAAATCGTAGGCCGTGTACCGGTAACAGTAGCATTGGAAATGCTGGATAAAGATGCATTAATGAAGATTCTTACAGAGCCGAAGAATGCATTGACTAAACAGTATCAGAAGCTGTTGGAACTGGATGATGTAGAGCTTACATTTGATGATAAAGCACTGGAAGCAATCGCAGAGACTTCCCTAAAGAGAAAGACGGGAGCAAGAGGACTGAGAGCGATTATGGAAAGTATCATGATGGATATCATGTATAAAGCACCATCGGATGAGACATTAAAATCATGCCACATCACAGAAGATGTTGTGAAAGGAACAGGAGAGCCTGTATGTGAACATGCAGAACCTGACTCAGAAAGTGCATAATAAATGAAAAGAAAGACGGCGGGTGCGAAGAATAATTGTACCCGCTGATTTTATACCAAGATAATCCAGTCGGTGAACAGGAGTGTGAATATATGACAGGAGAAACCTATAGTCTGCCTATGGTTGCCTTAAGAGGACTTACGATACTGCCGGAAGAGGTCAGACATTTTGATGTAAGCAGGGAAAAATCACTGCAGGCGATTGAAGAGGCGGTAAAAAACGGCCAGAAGTTATTCGTCAGCGCTCAGAAGGATCTGGAAATAGAAGAGCCGGGAGCAGAAGATGTCTATCTGGTTGGCTGTGTTGTTACCATAAGGCAGGTAGTAAAATTACCAAAAAAAATTGAGCCGTGTACTTGTATCCGGAGAAGTAAGAGCAAGTCTTGTAAGAATGGATAGTGAGACACCATATCTCCAGGCAACGGTAGTAGAACTGCCGGATGATGAAGTAGTATCCGGAGAGCGGGAAGAAGACGATCCAATGAACCGGGAAGCAATGATCCGTGGATTACAGGATGTCTTCAAAGAATATCTGTTAAAGAATCCAAAGCTTTCAAAAGAACTTGGCATGCAGGTGGAATCCATTCATGATCTGAAATACCTGACAGATGTGATTGCTGCAAATATGCCGTTTTCATTCGAAGATGCGCAGGAACTGCTGGAAGAGACGAACGTTATGAGACGTTATGAACTTCTGGTATATAAGATCGTGAATGAGATCCAGGCACAGAAAGTAAAAGAAGAGATCCAAAGTAAGGTGAAAGAACGTGTGGACAAGAACCAGAGGGAATACATCCTACGGGAAGAACTGAAAGTAATCCGTGAGGAACTTGGTGATGACAATACCATGTCGGATGCGGATGAATTCCAGCAGGCGGCAGATGCATTGAAAGCTTCGAAAGAAGTAAAAGAAAAGCTGAACAAAGAAATCAAAAGATTCCGCAATTCCATGAATTCCCCGGCGGAAACAGGCGTTATTCGGACCTATATCGAAACAATGCTTGAAATGCCATGGGATAAAACTTGCAAAGAACATAAAGATATTGCATTTGCAAGACAGGTACTGGATGAAGATCATTACGGTCTGGAGAAAGTAAAAGAACGAGTACTTGAATATCTTGCAGTACGGGCGCTTACGAAAAAAGGCGAAGCACCGATCATCTGTCTTGTGGGTCCTCCGGGAACCGGTAAAACTTCGATTGCGAAATCTCTTTCCAGGGCGTTGAAGAAGCCGTATGTGAGAATTTCGCTTGGAGGTGTCCGTGACGAAGCGGAAATCCGGGGGCACAGAAAGACTTATGTAGGAGCAATGCCGGGAAGAATCGCAAATGGAATGAAACAGGCAGGAGTCAAGAATCCACTGATGCTGCTGGATGAGATAGATAAAGTCAGCAATGACTATAAAGGAGATACATTCTCAGCACTTCTGGAGGTTCTGGATGGCGAACAGAATAATAAGTTCGTAGACCATTATCTGGAAGTGCCGATGGATCTGTCGGAAGTGTTATTTATCACAACGGCAAACAGCCTGCAGACCATTCCAAGGCCGCTTCTTGACCGTATGGAAGTCATTGAGGTTACCAGTTATACAGAAAATGAAAAACTGCATATTGCGCAGGAACATCTGATTCCAAAGCAGATTGAAAAGCATGGACTGAAAGCAGATCAGCTGACCATCAGTAAAAATGCGATCTGGAAGATGGCAAGAAATTACACAAAAGAAGCAGGGGTCAGACAGTTGGAACGTAAGATCGGTGATATCTGCCGTAAATCAGCAATGGAGATCCTTGAGAAAAAGAAGAAATCCATTCATGTGACAGAGCGGAATATGGAACACTATCTGGGTAAGGAACTTTACAGTTATCAGATGGCAAATGAAGAAGATGAAGTTGGTATTGTGCGTGGACTCGCATGGACCAGTGTCGGCGGTGATACACTCCAGATCGAAGTGAATATGATGCCGGGAGAAGGAGAAATCCTGCTGACCGGACAGCTTGGCGATGTCATGAAAGAGTCCGCGAGAACCGGTATCAGTTATATCCGTTCCGTAAGCAAAGAGCACGATATTACAGATGATTTCTTTAAGAAACATGATATACATATCCATATTCCGGAGGGAGCCGTTCCAAAAGACGGACCATCTGCCGGTATTACAATGGCAACTGCAATCATGTCTGCGGTGACAGGAAGAAAAGTACGGGCAGACCTCGCTATGACAGGAGAGATTACACTGCGCGGACGTGTACTCCCGATCGGAGGGCTGAAAGAAAAGCTTCTGGCTGCAAAAAATGCAGGAATGAAGACCGTACTTGTCCCGGCAAAAAATGAAAGAGATGTTGAGGAAATTTCAACAGAGATTACAAAGGGACTGGAAATTAAATTTGTAACACACATGAATGAGGTGCTGAAAGAAGCACTTGTATAGTCAGATCTTCTGGCACGGGTCAGGAGATGGATCAAAGGAGAAATATATGATAATCAGAAATATTAATCTGGAAACCGTATGTGGAATCACCAGCAAACTTCCGGAGAATACACTTCCGGAGATTGCATTTGCAGGAAAATCCAACGTAGGAAAGTCATCCCTGATCAATGCGCTTATGAACCGCAAATCATACGCAAGAATATCTGCAACACCGGGAAAGACACAGACGATCAACTTCTATAATATTAATGAGGCATTATATCTGGTCGACCTGCCGGGTTACGGATATGCGAAGGTATCCGAACAGGAGAAGATCAAATGGGGACAGCTGATCGAACGTTATCTGCACGGGTCGAAGCAGTTGAAAGTAGTATTCCTTCTGATCGATATCCGTCATAAACCATCCGGTAACGACAAGATGATGTATGAGTGGATCGTGTCACAGGGATTCCATCCGGTGATCATTGCAACAAAACTCGATAAGATCAAACGCAGCCAGAAAGACAAACAGATCAAGATTGTAAAAGAAGGTCTGGGAGTATTGCCCGGAACAATCGTCATCCCGTTCTCATCAGTGACGAAACAGGGACGTGATGAGATATGGGAGCTGGTGGAAAGAAATTATCTGAATACTCAGGAGAATGAAGAATAGACAGAATCCATTTCAGATGGTAATTAATGAGATAAAGTTTGTCAAAGGATTGACAAACTTTATCTTTTTTGTTATGATTAGACTAAAGTACAAACGTTGGTCTAAAACGGGGAAAAAATGTGAAAATAACAAGTATAATAAGAGGAAAGGAGAATATCATGGATCTGATAACCAATATCCAGAAGTATTCTATTCATGACGGGGACGGAATCCGTACGACTGTATTTTTTAAGGGATGTCCGTTAAAGTGTGTGTGGTGCCATAATCCTGAGACACAGCGCTTCGAGCAGGAAATTCAGTATGATGCGGAGAAATGTACCGGTTGCGGCGTATGCGCAAAAGTCTGTCCGAACGGCGCGGTCACCATGGAAGACGGAAGACCGAAGCTGGATAAAAAACTTTGTAAGCTCTGCGGAAAATGTGAGAATTTCTGTACACAGGGAATCCGGGAGATCGTTGGCCAGGAATATCCGGTAAAAACACTTGTAAAGGAACTGATGAAAGATCTGATGTTCTATGAACAGTCCGGCGGTGGAGTTACACTTTCAGGTGGTGAAGTGATGGCTATGTCTACAGATTATGTACTTGCGATCGCAAAAGCTTTGAAGAAAGAAGAAGTATCGCTTACAATTGATACATGCGGATATGTTCCGTATGAGAAGTTCGAAGCAATCCTTCCATATGTCGATACATTTTTATATGATGTAAAGGTAATGGATCCGGAATTACATAAGCAATATATCGGAGTAGACAATAAACTGATCTTAGATAATCTTGTAAAACTTTCAGATGCAGGAGCAAGGATATACATCCGTATCCCTACTGTTAAGGAAGTAAATGGAAACGAAGAGAATATGAAAGAGACGATCCGTTTCCTGAAAGAACACGATATTCACCCGGCACAGGTTAATTTGCTGCCATATCATAATACGGGAAGTAGTAAATATCCGAAGCTGGATATGGAATATAAAGGTAATGACTTGAATGCACCGACAAAAGAAGAGATGGAGGGGTTTGTGAAACTCTTCCAGGAAGCAGGTTTTTCTAACACAAAGATAGGAGGTTAAAGCAATGGCTGAAAAAAGAGGCATGAACGAAAGAATCCAGAAGTTAAGAGAACTGAGTGTTACAACACCGGTACACATCGATCTGGAAAGAGCAAAGATCGAAACAGATTTTTACAGAGAAAATGACGGAAAATATTCTATCCCGGTTATGAGAGCTATGGTGTTAAAAGAGTATTTTTCAAAGAAGACACTTTACCTTGGAGACGGTGAGCTGATCGTAGGAGAGAAGGGAAAAGATCCACAGGCATCTCCGACATTCCCGGAACTTTGCTGTCACAGCGTTGAGGATATGACAGTTATGAGTGAGCGTGATCTGGTATCCTTCCACACAACAGAAGAAGACAGAAAACTCCAGGCAGAAGAGATCATTCCGTTCTGGAAGGGAAGAACTATGAGAGAGAGACTTCTGGCTTCCATGACTCCGGAATGGAACGACTGTTACGCAGCAGGTATGTTCACAGAGTTTATGGAGCAGAGAGGACCGGGACATACATGTGGTGGAGAACAGGTATTTACAACAGGATATCTGGACTACAAAGAGAAGATCAAAAAGACAATGGATGCTCTTGATTTTATGAATGATCCGGATGCTCTGGATAAAATGGAAGAGTTAAAAGCCATGGATATTTCCTGCGATGCAGTGATCATTCTTGGTGAGAGATATCATGAATTAGCACTAGAGCTGGCAGAAAAAGAGGCTGATCCGATACGTAAAGAAGAATTAAAACAGATCGCAGCCAATCTGGAGGTTGTACCTGCACATGCACCACAGACATACTGGCAGGCAATCCAGTTATACTGGTTTACACATCTGGCAGTTACAACAGAACTGAACCCATGGGATGCATTCAGCCCGGGACGTCTTGACCAGCATCTGATCAAATATTATGAAGCAGATACAGAAGCAGGAATTCTGGATGATGAGAGAGCAAAAGAACTGTTAGAGTGCTTATGGGTGAAATTCTACAATCAGCCTGCACCGGTTAAAGTAGGTATCACATTAAAAGAAAGTGCCACATACACAGACTTTGCAAATATCAATACCGGAGGAGTTACACCGGACGGACGTGATGGTGTCAATGCAGTCAGCTACCTGATCCTTGACTGTATGGACGAGATGAAGCTGGTTCAGCCAAACTCTAACGTAACGATCAGTAAGAAGACTCCTGCACGTTTCTTGAAGAGAGCATGCGAGATCTCAAGAAAGGGATGGGGACAGCCGGCATTCTATAACACGGAAGCACAGACTATGGAGCTTATCAATGCAGGAAAATCACTGGAAGATGCACGCCGTGGCGGATCTTCAGGATGTGTTGAGACCGGAGCATGGGGAAGCGAAGCATATATCCTGACCGGATACCTGAATATTCCAAAAGTATTCCAGCTGACACTTTATAATGGATTTGACAAGGAATCAGGAAAACAGCTCGGCCTTAAGACCGGTGAAGCAAAAGATTTCAAGTCTTATGATGAATTGTGGGATGCATTCCGGAAACAGCTGAAACATTTTATCGATATTAAGATTCGCGGAAACAATGTGATCGAGAAATTATATGCAGAGAATATGCCGGCACCTTGTCTGTCAGTGGTAACAAATGACTGCATCAGCAATGCAAAAGATTACAATGCAGGCGGAGCAAGATACAATACAAACTATATCCAGGGTGTAGGTATCGGAACAGTTACAGACTGTATCACATCTGTTAAGTATAACGTATTCGATAAGAAGAATTTCACAATGGAAGAGCTGCTTGAAGCTATGGATCATAACTTTGAAGGTTATGATGCAATCTTCCGTATGGTACATGACAAGACACCGAAGTATGGTAACGATGATGATTACGCAGATTCTGTTATGCAGGATGTATTTAATCTGTATCATGACCTGATCACAGGACGCCCGACCATGAGAGGCGGAAAATACGGAGTAGATATGCTTCCTACTACATGTCACGTATACTTCGGAGAAGTGATCGGAGCAACTGCAAACGGAAGAAAAGCGAATGTACCTGTATCGGAAGGTATCTCTCCAGAGAAGTCTGCTGATACAAACGGACCTACAGCTGTTATCAAGTCATGCTCTAAGATGGATCACCTTGCAACAGCAGGAACACTTCTGAACCAGAAGTTTACACCGGATGTTGTAGCCGGAGAAAAAGGTCTTGAGAATATGTCCAGCCTGATCCGCAGCTACTTTGCAATGGACGGACATCACATTCAGTTTAATGTCATCGACAGACAGACACTGATCGAAGCACAGAAACATCCGGATGATTACAGAGATCTGATCGTCCGTGTTGCCGGATACAGTGACTTCTTCCGTAACTTAAGCAAACCGTTACAGGATGAGATCATCAATCGTACAGAACAGTCATTTGAATAAAATGAATTTGCAGGGGAAACCTTAAGATAATTAAAAAATAAAAAGTCCTTAGGCAGGAATCGTGCTGCCGGCTGTTGCCGGATGTATAAATTCTTGTTTAAGGACATTTTTTAGGCTTGATAGCAAAAAATATGATATGATATCAGTAAACGTAGAAATACGGAAAAAATTAAGAAAAGAGATGGAGAAAAGTTATGAATCTAAAAGGAGTGAATTTGAAAAAGAAAAGGACAAAAATTCAGATGGCGCTGACGGTTTTCGTTATACTGTCGGTAGTCAGACAGTTTTTCCTGGGAAATTACCACAATATGTTTCTGGGAATTCTGACTCTGTTTTTGTTCATGGTACCTGCTATATTAGATCAGACACTGGGGGTAACGATTCCGGTAGGACTGGAGACGGTGATTCTGATCTTTATCTTTTCGGCAGAAATACTGGGAGAGATCAACGCATTTTATGTAAAGATTCCTGTGTGGGATACCATTTTACATACGACAAACGGTTTTCTTATGGCGGCAATTGGATTTGCACTGATTGACCTGTTTAACAGAAGTGACCGGTTCTCAATTAAGATGTCTCCGTATTTCGTGGCATTTTTTGCATTTTGTTTTTCAATGACAGTCGGTGTATTGTGGGAGTTCTTCGAATTTTCGATGGACTGGTTCTTCGGACTGGATATGCAGAAAGACTGGATTCTTCCATCGATCAACTCTGTGAAACTCAACCCGACAGGTGCAAATGTTCCGGTGCATGTGGACATCCAGTCAGTGGTGATCAATGGCGAAAAATGGAATCTGGGTGGATATCTGGATATCGGAATAGTGGATACGATGAAAGATCTGATGGTGAATTTTATCGGAGCGGTGGTGTTCTCGATTATCGGAATTCTATATCTGAAGCACCGCGGCAAAGGAAAGCTTGCGGCATCACTGATCCCGCAGGTAAGAGACGAGAAGGAGCAGAAGCGATAAAAAGAACCGGATAAGAGTGGATTATGGAAAAGAATATACAGAAGATTAAAATAAAAAACCAATTGGAATTATGGGCATTCTGTGCGGTCATTGGAACTGCGGCGGGAGCTTTGGTCTGGGCATTGCTGAAGATCATGGCATCAGGAACAGAAATGATATGGGAGTGGATACCGGAAAGAATCCATATTCCGTATTATACAGTGCTCGTGTGTACTGTGGGTGGAGCCATTATCGGGATATTTCGAAAGTTATACGGGGATTATCCGGAAGATATGGAAACAGTTATGGGAAAAGTAAAGAAAGAAAAAGATACGAATATAAAAATATGCTGGTCATGATGATCGCAGCACTGCTGCCGCTTCTGATCGGAAGCAGTGTGGGTCCGGAGGCAGGACTTACCGGGATTATCGTAGGCTTATGTTACTGGGCAGGAGAAAATCTGAAATTTGCAAAACAGCATACAAAGGAATATTCACAGATCGGTGCGGCCGTTTCCCTTAGTGTGTTATTTCATGCACCGTTATTTGGAATCTTTGAGGTGGAAGAAGATCCGGATATGCAGATGGCAGAGCTTGGAAAAGGATCCAAGATCTTCATATATGGAATTGCACTTGCAGCCGGAACCGGAAGTTATGCGGGACTTTCCGCTTTGCTGGGCGGAGGAATGTCCGGTTTTCCGTCATTTGATGCAGTTGCGGTACAGAGAATCGATTATGTGATGATGCTTGTGTATATGTTCTGTGGATGTGTACTTGCATATTTTTATGAGACGACACATACGGTAACCGGAATCATTGCCGGAAAAATTCCGGGTGTCGTAAAAGAAATTCTGGCGGGGTTATGTCTGGGTGTGATCGGAATGTTGATACCGGCAGTGATGTTTTCGGGAGAAGAGCAGATGGGTGTCCTTATGAAAGAGTATGCCGGTTATATGGCGATAGCATTGATCGGCGCAGCATTTCTGAAAATCATATTGACAAATCTCTGTATCCAGTTTGGATTAAAAGGAGGACATTTTTTCCCGGTTATTTTGCGGGAGTATGTCTGGGATACGGACTTGCGATGCTGTTCTTCGGACAGCAGGGGGACAGTCATGTTGTATTTGCGGCGGCGATTGTAACATCGACACTTCTGGGCGGTATTCATGAAGAAGCCGCTGGCGGTGACCATGCTTTTGTTCCTGTGTTTTCCGGTGAAGATATTTATATGGATATTTATTGCAGCAGCAGTGGGAAGTAAATGTGTGAAGAAGATTGGGAAAAGAAGTATAGTGAAATACCCGTTATCAGTATGTATTTCGATGATGCAAACAGGAATACATTATTGACAGCGGGTAGTTTTTAACGGAATTTGCGGACTTTCTTTGAGATTTGTTCCAGTTCCTCTTTTGAAAGCTCCGGGAGCCGTTCCAGCTTATTCCATGAACATAGCAAGTGTTTCTTTTTGCTGCATTTCAACCAGTTGTGTGTAGAAGTTTACGACAAACACCTGTGACGATCGCAACGACAAAAATAGTGTAAATCGTGAGCAGGACGGAACAGATCTTTCCAATCAGTGTGACGGTAACAATGTCTCCAAATCCGGCGGTAGAGATGACGGCGTAACAATACCACAGCGCATCACCATAGCGGTGGATATCCGGTTCGACAAGCCGGATAACGGCGGCATCGGCCAGGAGGAAGAGGACAAAACCTAAAAGAATATGATCTGCCCGTGTACGTTTTAAAATTCCCCATAAGATTCTGAGTTTTTTCATAATCTGCTTCTCCTTGTATCCGTGTAAAAACTGATTTAAGTATATCATGAAATGCGTAAAAGTGTTCGGCATTTTTGATAATAAAATAAAAGTAATAAAAAAGCATAGAACAAACATTCGATTTAGTTCTGTACTTTTTTTCTCCTGAATGATATACTATACAAGTAACAATACTAAAAATACAACTACTATTTCTAAAATATCACCGCCAGATAGAGCGACTTAGGAGAAATCATATGGATCATTTTGAATTAGTATCACAATACAAGCCGACCGGTGACCAGCCGCAGGCAATCGAGGATCTGGTCAAAGGCTTTAAAGAAGGAAATCAGTGTCAGACACTGCTTGGTGTCACCGGATCTGGTAAGACATTTACGATGGCGAATGTTATTCAGCAGATCAATAAACCGACGCTTGTCATTGCGCATAATAAGACTCTGGCTGCGCAGCTATATGGAGAATTTAAAGAGTTTTTCCCGAATAATGCGGTGGAATATTTTGTCTCCTACTACGATTACTACCAGCCGGAGGCTTATGTCCCATCTTCAGACACCTACATTGCGAAGGATTCCTCCGTAAATGAAGAGATTGATAAGCTGAGGTTATCGGCAACGGCAGCATTAATCGAGCGCAGGGATGTGATCGTAATTGCCAGCGTTTCCTGCATCTATGGTCTTGGTGAACCGGAGAACTTTGAACAGATGATGGTATCGCTCCGACCGGGGATGGAGAAGGACAGAGATGAAGTCTTGCGTCAGCTGATAGATATTCAATATGACAGAAATGATATGGATTTCAAGCGGGGAACATTCCGGGTACGAGGCGATACTGTAGAAGTTGTACCGGCAGACCGGGGCGATACGGCTATCCGGGTGGAATTTTTCGGAGATGAGATTGACCGGATTTCAGAGATAGACATGCTTACCGGAGAGATTAAAAATACATTGAATCATATTGCGATATTCCCGGCTTCCCATTACGTTGTACCAAAGGAGCGTATGGAGAAAGCAATTAAAAATATCGAGATTGAACTGGAAGAACAGGTGAAATATTTCAAATCGGAAGGCAAGCTTCTGGAAGCGCAGAGGATTGCAGAACGTACGAATTTTGATATAGAAATGATGCGTGAGACAGGATTCTGCTCGGGAATTGAGAACTATTCAAGACATTTAGCGGGACTTGCACCGGGACAGCCGCCGAACACATTGATGGATTATTTCCCAGATGATTTTATCATAATGATCGATGAATCGCACAAGACGGTTCCGCAGATTGGCGGTATGTATCACGGCGATCAGTCGAGAAAGCGTACACTGGTAGAGTATGGATTCCGTCTGCCATCGGCACTGGACAACCGTCCGCTTAGTTTTGAGGAATTTGAAAATAAGATCGATCAGGTTATGTTCGTGTCTGCAACACCGGGGAAATATGAAGAAGAACATGAACTTTTAAGAGCCGAGCAGGTGATCCGGCCGACCGGACTTCTGGATCCGGAAGTAGAAGTGCGGCCGGTAGAAGGACAGATCGATGACCTGATCGGAGAAGTGAATAAAGAGATTGCCAATAAACACAAAATACTGATAACAACGCTGACCAAACGTATGGCAGAAGATCTTACCGACTATATGCGTGAGCTTGGAATACGTGTGAGGTATCTGCATTCGGATATTGACACGCTGGAACGTACAGAGATCGTGAGAGATATGCGCCTGGACGTATTCGATGTTCTGGTCGGCATTAATCTTCTGCGGGAAGGACTGGATATTCCGGAAATCACATTGGTTGCGATCCTGGATGCGGATAAAGAAGGATTTTTGCGTTCCGAGACGTCTCTGATCCAGACGATCGGCCGTGCGGCCCGTAATGCAGAAGGGCATGTTATCATGTACGCAGATACGATCACAGATTCCATGCGTGCAGCACTGGATGAGACGCAGAGAAGACGTGAAGTGCAGATGGCATATAATGAAGAACATGGTATTACACCGAAGACGATCCAAAAAGCAGTCAGAGATCTGATCTCAGTATCTCGGAAAGTGGCGGCTTCTGAATTACAGATGGAAAAAGATCCGGAATCCATGAGTGAGAAAGAATTAGAGAAGCTGATCAAAGAGCTGGAGAAGCAGATGAAGAAAGCTGCGGCAGATCTGAATTTTGAGGCGGCAGCAGAACTCAGGGATAAGTTAATAGAGCTTAAGAAGACATTACAGGAAATAAAGATATAGAAAAAGGAGATCATAGACTTACATGCCACAGGAAAAAGATTCAAGACAATATATCAAGATCAGAGGAGCAAATGAACACAATCTGAAGAATGTAGACGTAGACATACCAAGAGACAAACTGGTGGTACTGACCGGTCTTAGCGGATCAGGAAAATCATCACTGGCATTTGATACAATTTATGCGGAAGGACAGAGAAGATATATGGAATCATTGTCTTCTTATGCCAGACAGTTCCTGGGACAGATGGAAAAACCGGATGTAGAAAGTATAGAAGGATTGTCTCCGGCTATTTCCATTGATCAGAAATCTACAAACCGCAATCCAAGATCTACTGTAGGAACGGTAACGGAAATCTATGATTATTTCCGGTTATTATATGCAAGAGCAGGAATTCCGCATTGTCCGAAATGTGGGCGCGAGATTAAGAAACAGACGGTTGATCAGATGGTAGAACAGGTGATGGCATTTCCGGAAAGAACCAAGATACAGCTGCTGGCACCGGTCGTAAGAGGCAGAAAGGGAACCCATGTAAAATTATTGGAGCGCGCCAGAAAGAGCGGATATGTCCGAGTCAGGATCGATGGTAATATGTACGAACTGTCGGAAGAGATCAAGCTGGATAAGAACATCAAGCACAATATAGAGATTGTTGTAGACCGTCTGGTAGTAAAAGAGGGTATTGAACAGCGTCTGACCGATTCCATTGAAAATGTACTGAATCTTGCGGAAGGACTGATGACCGTGGATGTGATCGGCGGGGAACCGGTCCAGTTCAGCGAAAGCTTCTCATGTCCGGACTGCGGAATCAGTATTGAAGAGATCGAACCGAGAAGCTTTTCGTTCAACAATCCGTTCGGCGCATGTCCGGAGTGCTTTGGACTGGGATACAAGATGGAATTTGACGAAGACCTGATGATTCCGGATAAACGTCTCAGTATCAGTGAAGGTGCGATCACTGTTATGGGATGGCAGTCCTGCACGGATAAGAAGAGCTTCACGTATGCGATCCTGGATGCGTTGAGCAAAGAATATGGCTTTTCATTAGATACACCGTTTGAGGACTATCCGAAGGAAGTCCATGATGTCCTGATCCATGGGACAAACGGCAAAGAAGTGAAAGTATATTATAAGGGGCAGCGCGGAGAAGGAGTCTATGATGTGGCATTCGAAGGCCTGATCCGCAATGTAGAGCGCCGTTACCGGGAGACTTCGTCGGAAACGATGAAAGCAGAATACGAAGAGTTTATGAATATCACACCGTGTTCTGCGTGCAAAGGCCAGCGCCTGAAGCCGGGAGCACTTGCTGTGACGGTAGGAGATAAAAATATTTCCGAACTGACAGGAATGTCAATTGAAAAACTGCAGACTTTTTTAAAAGAACTGAAACTTTCGAACCAGCAATTGCTGATCGGCGGACAGATTTTAAAGGAGATCAATTCCAGAATCCAGTTTCTGATGGATGTCGGACTTAATTATCTGACACTTGGAAGATCGACCGGAACACTTTCGGGAGGAGAGGCACAGAGAATCCGTCTGGCAACACAGATCGGTTCCGGACTCGTAGGTGTGGCATATATTCTGGATGAACCAAGTATCGGACTGCATCAGAGAGACAATGATAAATTGCTTGGAACTTTAAAACATCTGCGGGATCTCGGGAACTCCGTGATCGTGGTCGAGCATGATGAGGATACTATGAGAGAAGCGGACTTTATCGTGGATATCGGACCGGGAGCGGGAGAACATGGCGGTGAAGTAGTTGCAACCGGAAATGCGGAAGAGATCATGCAGAATGAAAATTCTGTAACCGGAGCCTATCTGAGCGGGCGGATCCGGATCCCGGTTCCGGAAGTAAGAAGAAAATCAACCGGATGGCTGAAAGTACTCGGAGCACAGGAAAATAACTTGAAGAACATAGATGTGAAGTTTCCGCTTGGCGTGATGACCTGTGTTACCGGTGTGTCCGGTTCGGGAAAAAGCTCACTTGTGAACCAGATCCTCTATAAACGTCTGGCAAGAGACCTGAACCGTGCAAGGACCATTCCGGGCAGACACAAAGGCATCGAGGGACTGGAACAGCTGGATAAGGTGATCAATATCGACCAGTCTCCAATCGGGCGGACTCCGAGATCCAATCCGGCAACCTATACCGGAGTATTTGACCTGATCAGGGATCTGTTTGCAGCAACACCGGATGCAAAAGCAAGAGGCTATAAGAAAGGAAGATTCAGTTTTAACGTCAAAGGAGGACGATGTGAGGCCTGCAGCGGAGATGGAATCATCAAGATCGAGATGCATTTCCTGCCGGATGTCTATGTTCCGTGTGAAGTATGTAAGGGAAGACGTTACAACAGAGAGACACTGGAAGTGAAATACAAAGGAAAGAATATCTATGATGTTCTAGACATGACCGTAGAAGAAGCAATGCATTTCTTTGAAAATGTACCAAGTATCCGCAGAAAGGTGGAGACTTTGTATGATGTCGGGCTTTCTTATATCCGTCTGGGACAGCCGTCTACGACTCTGTCCGGCGGAGAAGCCCAGCGTATCAAGCTGGCAACAGAGCTGAGTAAGAGAAGTACGGGAAAGACAATCTATATTCTGGATGAGCCGACGACGGGACTGCATTTTGCCGATGTGCATAAGTTGACAGAGATTCTCCACAGATTGACAGAAGATGGGAATACAGTCATTGTGATCGAGCACAATCTGGATGTGATAAAGACCGCAGATTACATCATCGATATCGGTCCGGAAGGCGGTGACAAAGGCGGAACCGTGATCGCAGAGGGAACACCGGAAGAAGTTGCGGAAAGTCCGGTATCTTATACAGGAAAGTATATAAAACCAATGCTGGAACGGTAGAAATATGACATTTTGTTCAATGCATCGTCCGGATTCGTCATATTGTAATATTTATGTAAAAAGGTTCATAAAGATTTAAGCAAAATGGGTCTTTTTATTTTAAATGATTTTGATTATAATGGGAACATGCTCAAAAATAGCATGTGATATAATCATATCTCACCAAAGATAGGAATATAGACAGCTTGATGAAGGGAGAATTGGGAATGTCAGTAGATCTTGGAATTGATTTGGGAACCGCCAGCGTACTGGTGTATGTAAAAGGAAAGGGTGTTATTTTAAAAGAGCCTTCTGTTGTAGCGTATGACAGAGATACGAATGCAATCAAGGCGATCGGAGAAGAAGCAAGACTGATGCTTGGAAGAACTCCGGGAAATATTGTGGCAGTCAGACCTTTGAGACAGGGCGTGATATCAGACTATACAGTAACAGAAAAAATGATCAAATATTTCGTGCAGAAAACGCTTGGAAAGCGTACATTCAAGAAGCCGAGAATCAGTATCTGTGTACCAAGCGGGGTTACAGAAGTGGAACGCAAGGCAGTGGAGGAAGCAACTTATGCAGCAGGAGCAAGAGAGGTACATCTGATCGAAGAACCGGTTGCGGCAGCAATCGGTGCGGGAATCGATATCTCAAAGCCGTGTGGCAATATGATCGTTGACATCGGCGGAGGTACATCCGATATTGCCGTTATCTCACTTGGCGGAACGGTTGTAAATACATCCTTAAAGATTGCCGGAGATGATTTCGACGAGGCGATCGTCCGCTATATGCGAAAAAAAGCATAATCTTCTGATCGGTGAAAGAACAGCGGAAGATATTAAAATCAAGATCGGTACAACCTATCCAATGATCGAAGATGAGACGCTGGAAGTCAGAGGAAGAAACCTGGTAACAGGACTTCCGAAGACGGTAACGGTAACTTCGACAGAGACAGAAGAAGCACTCAGGGAGACAACGGGACAGATCGTAGAAGCTGTTATCAGCGTGCTGGAGAGAACACCACCGGAGCTTTCCGCAGATATCCTTGACAGAGGGATTATGCTGACCGGAGGCGGATCTATGTTACGTGGTATGGAAGAACTGATCGAGGAAAAGACAGGCATCAACACGATGACGGCGGATGATCCGATGAAGGTTGTTGCCATCGGAACCGGAGAATACGTAGAGTTCATGGGTGACAGAAAAGGAATCTAGATTCAGATAGGAATCCGGGTGAGTGAAATCGAATGGAAGAAATAAAAGGATACGTAGAACATATTGTTTACCGCAATGAAGACAACGGGTACACGGTATTCCATCTGAATAATTCAGATGGAGAAGTGACTTGTGTCGGAAGTTTTCATTATATTGAAGAAGGTGAACTGTTAAGACTGAAAGGAGGCTATACAACGCATAAGATGTATGGCCTTCAGTTCGCTGTGGAGGAATCGGAGATATGTGAGCCGGAAGATCTGGTATCCATCGAACGGTATCTGGGTTCCGGTGCGATCAAAGGAGTCGGAGCTTCTCTGGCGGGAAAGATAGTGAAAAAATTCAAAGAAGATACCTTCCGGATCATCGAAGAGGAGCCGGAACGACTGGCAGAGATCAAAGGAATCAGTGAACGGAAAGCAAGAGAGATCGCTTCACAGGTAGAAGAGAAGAAGGATATGCGGCAGGCAATGATCTATCTGCAGAAATTCGGCATTTCTACAACACTGGCAGCAAAGATCTATCAGCATTACGGACGTAATGTCTACCGCACGATAGAGGAGAATCCGTATCATCTGGCAGACCATGTGCCGGGAGTGGGATTTAAGACTGCCGATGAGATTGCAATGAAGATTGGCATACACACAGATTCTGATTTCCGGATCCGCAGCGGAATCTTTTATACCTTACAACAGAGTGTGAATGAAGGACACGTCTATCTGTATCAGGATGTGTTGCTGAAAGAGACGGGAGACCTTCTTGGAGTACAGATACAAGATATGGAAAAGTATCTTATGGATCTTATGATGGAAAAGAAGATCGTCATGAAGCAGTCAGAGCAGGGGGTGAGAGTGTATACTTCCCATTATTATTATATGGAGTTGAATACTGCGAAGATGCTGCATGATCTGAATCTTGATTTTGAAGCAGCTGATGTGACACTTCTTCACAGGATCAATCAGATTGAAAAGAACACAGAACTGTATCTGGACGAGATGCAGAAAGATGCAGTAATGGAAGCAGTCAGGCATGGTCTGATGATACTGACCGGAGGACCGGGTACCGGTAAGACAACGACCATCAATGCGATGATTCATTTCTTCGAAAGCGAAGGACTGGACATCTATCTGGCAGCACCGACAGGAAGAGCGGCAAAGCGTATGACGGAAGCAACCGGATGCGAGGCACAGACGATTCACCGGCTATTGGAAGTGTCCGGCAATCCGGATGATGAGACAGTTGGTGGTTTCCAGCGCAATGCAGAGAATCCGCTGGAAGCAGATGTGATCATCATAGACGAGATGTCAATGGTAGATCTGCCGTTGATGTATGCACTTTTGAATGCGATCGTGCCGGGAACCCGTGTGATCCTGGTGGGAGATGTGAACCAGCTTCCGAGTGTAGGGCCGGGAAGCGTACTGAAAGACATTATTTCATCCGGCTGTTTTCCGGTGGTAAAGCTTACGAAGATATTCCGGCAGGCAGGCGAAAGTGATATTATCGTCAATGCCCACAAGATCAATCGGGGTGAACCGGTCGTGCTGGATAACAAAAGCATGGATTTCTTCTTCCTGAAACGTGATGATACGAATATGATCATCAGTAATATCATCACACTGATCCAGAAGAAACTTCCCAAATTCGTGTCTGCATCAGAAGCAGATATTCAGGTTCTGACGCCGATGCGAAAGGGCCTGCTCGGAGTGGAACGGATCAATAAGATCCTGCAGGAATATCTGAATTCGCCGAAGCCTGGCAAACAGGAAAAAGAATATGGAGATCATCTGTTCCGTGAGGGGGATAAGGTGATGCAGATCAAGAATAATTACCAGCTTGAGTGGGAGATCACCACCCGGTACGGAATGACGATCGATAAAGGTATCGGTGTATTTAACGGGGATATGGGGATCATCAAAAAGATCAATACATATGAAGAGACCGTGACGGTCGAATATGATGAAAAGAAGCAGGTAAAATATCCATACAATCTGCTGGATGAACTGGAACTGGCTTATGCGATCACAATCCATAAAGCGCAGGGAAGCGAATATCCTGCAGTCATTATCCCTTTGTTACAGGGACCAAGACAGCTTTATTATAGAAATCTGCTCTATACAGCTGTCACAAGAGCGAGAAAATGTGTGACGGTGATCGGAAGTGAAAGCGTATTCCAGGAGATGATACAAAACACAAACCAGCAGAACCGCAATACGAGTCTCGCAGAGCGAATCCGTGAATTTAATGAATAAAAGTATCATACAAGATATCAAAGAAAATATAATTGTTCTGTTCTGGCCGGAAACCTGTCCATTCTGTCAGAAAGTCTGTAAAGAGGGCATCTGTACAGAATGCAGGGAAAGGCTGGAATTCTTACGAATCAGAGAACCAAGGTGTATGCAATGCGGCAAGCAGATCCGTAGTATGGAAAAGGAATACTGTTATGACTGTATGCATACACATCATTATTATGAGCAGGGATTAAGCTTATGGAACCATAAAGCTCCTGTGAATCAATCTATCTATCAGTTCAAATACCACAATCAGAGAAGATACGGGGAACTGTACAGTCAGGAACTCGTGAAAAATTTTCAGAAAGAAATCCGGCGATGGAACCCGGATGTGATCATACCGGTCCCGCTGCACCGGGCGAGACGTAGAAAACGGGGTTATAATCAGGCACAGATTCTTGCAGAAAACCTGGGAAGGATGCTATGCATTCCGGTGGACAGTAAAAGCCTGGCAAGAAGAAAGAAGACCAGTCCGCAGAAGAAACTTGGACATAATGAGAGAAAAAAGAACCTGAAAAATGCATTTGCGGTAACACCGGCATTTCGCCCTGTCCGGAAGGTGCTGCTGGTGGATGACATATATACGACCGGCAATACACTGGATGCGGCGGCAAAAGCATTAAAGGAAAAAGGCGTGGAGAAGGTTTATTTTTTAACTATAAGTATTGGACAAGGGTACTGATATTTGTTATACTTAAAATGATGTTTTTATGGAATTAATATCATGTTGAGGTGGATATATGTTAGATGAGAGAAAAGTAAAATTAATGACAAAGCTTGCTCTCTATGAAGAGACTTATGGAAAAGAAGATTTTAAGATCAGTTCCTATTATAGAAAAGATTATGCAAGCCTGCACGTTATATATGCATTTCTGAGCGTATCAGTCGGTTATGTGTGTCTGGTGGCGCTGCTTTTACTGGCCGGTGTGGAGGATATAATGAGTAATATGTCGAATGGTCTGATCCTGTTCCTTTTTCTGATCATTCTGGCAGGCTATGTGGGTGTGGTGATCGTATATTGCGGAATTGCCAGTCACATTTATAATGAGAAACACAAAAAGGCAAGGAAAAGAGTGAAAAAGTATAATCATAATCTGATTCAACTGCTGAAAATGTATGAAAAGGAGAAAAGATAGATGGACAATATATATGTAATACGTGAAAGAATAGAAGCGGTTTATGGGAAGCATTCCAAGTCGTTTGATAAAGCCTTTCAGTTCATACTGGCAATGATAACATTTACAATGATCAATCAGAATACAGGATTTATGAAATCACTTTCCTCGCCGGTGATCTCTCTGGGGCTGGCTGTGGTTGCTACTTTCCTTCCACCTGCGGTTATGGTTGTGCTTGCAACGGTACTGCTGCTTGCACATACACTGGCAGCGTCCATAGGCATATTCGCAGTGTCTGCACTGATCTTCCTGATCATGTATATATTTTATATCAGACTGGCACCGAAGATGGCATTTGTTGTGCTTCTGACACCGATTGCATTTGCACTTAAGATACCGTTTGTGGTACCGGTTGCATGTGCGTTGATCTATACACCGGTAAGTCTTGTACCGATGGGATGTGGAACTGTTGTATATTATATGATGGAATATCTTAAGAAAATAAGTGCGGCATCTAAGACGTCCGGAAGTAAGGCGATGCTTGCCGAGATTAGCACATACGTACAGAAAGTGTTCCAGAATAAAGAAATGTGGCTCTACATAGTTGCATTTATCATTGGATTTTTTTATCATTTATACCATCCGCAGACAGGAACTGGATCATGCCTGGAAGATTGGGATTATTGCGGGAGCAATTGCCAATGTGGTCGTAACGGCAATGGGAAGTATTGCACTGGGCGTAAACACCTCCTATGGTCCGCTGATCATAGGAAATATTGTGGCAGCCGTTGCAGGACTTGTGCTGGAATTATTCCTGTTCTCGGTAGATTATGCAAGAAGTGAACGTCTGCAGTTTGAAGACGATGAATATTATTACTATGTAAAAGCAATACCGAAGGTTGCCATGACAACGCCGGAGAAGACTGTGAAGAAGATCAATGAACGTCAGGAGACGGAGATCATCGATGCAGAAGCGGTAAAACGTTTGTCGCAGGATACGGCGGAAGAAGAGACAAAAGCCATCGATCTGGAAGTACATGCGGGACATGGACAGAAAAGAGAAGCAGAACGGAAGCCGTCATATGGTGATGCAGACTACAGAAGTCCGGCACAGATCCGGGCAAGTCAGGCAAGAAAGCATTCGCCGAAGAGAGGACCGGCACCGAAGAAACATGACATGAAAGATGTAGATAAGATGCTTCTGACACAGAGCCTGGAAAATGAATTTCATGCAGGCAACCGCAGAAAAAGATAGAAAGACAGAAAAAATCATTAAAAACCATGCAGGGAGGTGAGAGGAATGGAACAGACAATAGCAGATTTTATTGATAAATATGGAATTGGACTTTATATTCCGAGAGTGCATATTACAGATATCATAGAAGTTCTGATCCTCACTTTTCTGATCTATCAGATCATCATATGGATAAAGAATACGAAAGCGTGGATGCTGCTCAGAGGAATTATTGTACTTGCGGGCTTTATTCTTCTCGCAGCTGTATTCAAGATGCATACGATCCTGTTCATCGCGAGAAATTCACTGACGGTCATGGCTACAGCGGCAATTGTAGTATTTCAGCCGGAACTGCGGAGGGCACTGGAAAAGCTTGGAGAGAAGCAATTCCTGACATCAGTTGTTCCTTTTGAACAGAACCGGGAGATACGTTTCAGTGAAGAAACAAGAGAGGATATTATCCGTGCATGCTTTGCCATGGGAAAAGTCAAGACAGGGGCTCTGATCGTTGTAGAACAGGCAATACGGCTTACGGAATATGAAAGCACCGGAATCCAGATGGATTGCCTGGTATCGAGTCAGGTGCTGATCAATATCTTCGAACATAATACACCGCTTCATGATGGTGCGATCATCGTAAGAGGTGACAGGATCGTCTCGGCGACCTGCTATCTTCCTCTCTCGGATAATATGGGGATCAGCAAGGATCTGGGCACCAGACACCGTGCGGCGGTAGGAATGAGCGAAGTCAGTGATGCGCTGGTCATTACGGTATCAGAAGAGACAGGAGCTGTGTCAGTCGCACAGGGAGGAGAGCTTACAAGAAGTATCAATGAAGCAGAACTTCGTGTGAAACTGGAAGAGGTACAGCATAAGAGCAGTGAAACCAACAGAATAAAGGCAATGTGGAAAGGATGGCGGAAGCATGCGAAAAAGAATAACTAACAATCTTGCGCTGAAAATACTGGCTTTCCTGATTGCGGCATTCTTATGGCTGGTTGTAGTGAATATCGATGATCCGGTGGATGACAAGACATTTTCCAATATCCCGGTGCAGGTAACGCATGAAGAAGTGATTACAGACAATAATAATACGTATCAGATCGTGGATAACACACAGGAGATTAATGTAACAGTTACAGCACAGCGGTCGGTACTGGATAAGATTAGGGCAGAGGATATTGTTGCGACAGCGAACATGAAAGAACTGACGCTTCGTACACAGGTGCCGATTGAAGTAACGGTCAAAGGATATACAGGAAAATATGAAAAGGCAACGGCAAATCCAAGAAATCTGCAGATCCAGATCGATGAGGAAGCGAAGAATAATTTCCCGATCACACCGACAACAACGGGAACGGTAAGAAACGGATATGAAGTGGGAAGCCTGAAAGCACTTCCGGAAAAAGTAACACTTCGCGGACCGAAGAGAATCATTAACAATATTGCAAAGGTAACAGCAGAAGCAAACGTATCCGGATTATCCGAAGATGAGACGGTAGAAGCAAAACTGGTACTGTATGATGCAAATAATAACGTGATCGACCAGACACTTCTTGCAAACAACCTTGGAAAAGAAGGCGTCAGTGTTGAAGTAGAACTGCTTCAGGTGAAAAGTGTTCCGCTCAAAGTGGATACATCAGAGGTGTCGGCGGCGGAAGGGTATAAACTTGGCAAGATCACGGTAGAACCGCAGGAAGTGGAAGTGACAGGTGATAAGAGTACACTTGCAGGAATCTCGGAGATCGATATTCCACCGAGTGCCCTGAAATTGGAAGAACTGACACAGAGAACGGAGCAGACCATTGATATCTCATCTTATCTTCCGATCGGTGTGTCCCTTGCGGAGGAGAATGCGAATAAGGTGGTAATATCCATCCAGGTACAACAGCCGGGAACAAAGAGCTTTGAGATATCGACAGGATCGATCATCCTGGAGAATATAGCGGACGGACTGAGCATCAATTACGGATCTACCGTTGATCTGGAGATACAGGTGAAGGGACCGAATGATGTGCTGAATCTGTTCTCACCTGCGAAGAAAGTCAGCATTGATCTTAAGAATTATACAGAGCCTGGTACATATACCGTTCCGGTGTCTGTCGAATTGCCGGATGGCTGCACGCTTGTGAATGAAGTGAATGTGGAGATTACGCTTGAAAACTCAAAGCAGAGCAGTAAAACACAGGGGGAAAGCCAGAACAGCAGTCAGACAAAGACAGATGAAAACAATCAGAACGGCCAGAGCGAATAATAGACAGAAATGGGGAGAATACATTATGATCAGACAGAAAGTTACAATAACAAATCCGACGGGACTGCATCTCAGACCTGCAGGGATGTTCTGTAACATAGCAAGCAGATACAAATGCAAAGTAGAATTCATGTATAACGATGACACTGCAGCAAATGCGAAAAGTGTATTGAGTGTCCTTGGAGCATGCGTGAAATCGGGAGATGAAATCGAGCTTATCTGCGACGGGGAAGATGAAGAAGAGGCCATGAAAGCAATGATGGATGCGGTCGAAAGCGGGCTTGGAGAGTAAGAAAAAGTAATAAGGAAATATGACAGGCGGCTTGTGTGTGACATGAGCCGTTTGTTGTGTTTTGTTCTGTAATAATATGTGATTCATAATAAGAAGTTGAATACTGTTATGAACATTAGAAATGTGAAACAACGAGAAGGGAAGAATAGGTAATTATGAAAGAAAAAATAAAAAATATGCTGGATATTACATTCTGGAAATTTGTATTGGTGGGAATTGTGAATACTCTGGTGGGTACAGGGGTAATGTTTGCTGCTTATAATCTTTTGCATCTGAGCTACTGGGTATCTTCTGCATCGAATTATGTGGTTGGAAGTATTGTGAGCTATTTCCTGAATAAATACTTTACGTTCCAGAATAAAGAAAGATCCTGGAAGCAACTGGGAATGTTCGTGATAAATATTACAATATGTTATCTGTTGGCATATGGGATGGCAAAGCCGGTTGTGTCATGGATCCTTCATAATCAGAGTAAGAGTGTGCAGGAGAACCTGTCTATGCTGGTTGGAATGGGCGCATTTGTAGTATTTAATTATATTGGACAGAGGTTGGTTGTGTTTAAGAAATAATTTACGTAAAGTGTGAAAAAATGATAAAATTTTAATGATTTTGGTTGTAACACTTGTGAAAATTATATATAATATTTTCCGTCTAAATACGAAAAATTAAGTGAAAAGAGAAGAATAATGAAGAAAAAACATAAGATAATCTTAGTTGCAGGGCTGGTTTTAAGCACAATACTGGCGTTGTTAGCATCGCTTTTTGCATTCAGTGCAAAATGGATGTTTAAAACATGGACAAATCTGACAATGGATGAACTGGTATATCATCTTACAGCACCTTTAGAGGGTACAAATACCGATATGATCAAAGACTATTGTAATGAATGTGCAGTTCCGGCGATATTGATTTTGGGATGTATTCTTTTTGTAATAGCGGCAAATAGAAATCATGCAGGAATCTTGAAGAAAATTGCTATAGTATGTTCTGCAGGAGCTGTTGCAGTGACAGGAATTACAGTAGGTGTAACATGGAATGGATTAGATGTTTCGAATTATATGAAGGGGCAGAGTACATATTCTACATTTATTGATGATAATTATGTGGATCCATCGAGTGTTAATATTACATTTCCAGAGCAGAAGCGTAATTTGATATATATTTTTCTGGAATCAATGGAAATGACGTATGCGGACAAAGAAAACGGTGGTGCGTTCAAACAAAATGTAATTCCGGAACTGACACAGCTTGCTCAGGAAAATGAAGATTTTTCTGGAAAAAGCAATAAATTGAACGGCGGCTATTCCATGCCGGGGACAACTTGGACGATGGGGGCGATGTTTGGGCAGACATCGGGGTTGCCATTGAATACCTCAATTGATGGAAATGGTATGGATACACAGGATACAATTTTTCCCGGGAATAACAACGTTGGGAGATATTCTTCAAAATGAAGGATATTCACAGACACTTTTAATCGGTTCAGAAGCAACATTCGGTGGACGAAAATTATACTTTAAAGATCATGGTCAATATGACATCATGGATTACGATTACGCACATGATAATGGCCTGATTCCGGAAGATTATAAAGTCTGGTGGGGATATGAAGATGAAAAATTATTCGGATTTGCAAAAGAAAAATTATTAGAACTGTCTCAGCAGGATAATCCGTTTAATCTTACGATGCTGACAGCGGATACACATTTTGAAGATGGATATGTATGTGATATTTGTCCAGATACATTCGGAGATAATCAGTATGCGAATGTAATGGCTTGTTCAAGCAGACAGGTAAAAGAATTTATTGACTGGGTACAGCAGCAGGATTTTGCTGCAGATACAACGATCGTCATATCAGGAGACCATCCAACAATGGACAGTGATTTTTGTGATGACGTGGATAAGGATTACGAAAGACGGGTCTACACTACGTATATTAATGCCGGAACAGAAAAACAAACTAATGAGAAAAGAAATTATACGACCTTTGACAATTTCCCAACAACACTTGCAGCAATGGGAGTTGAGATAGAAGGTGATCGTCTGGGACTTGGAACAAATTTATATTCGACACAACAGACTTTAACAGAGCGGTTTGGAATCGAAAAAGAAGAAAAAGAATTGAAAAGAAAGTCTAAACTATTGAATCAGATGGCGCAGATAGATAAGAAAAAATATGAAGAAGAGATAGCTGCACAGACGGATCCGATAGCGAAGGCTAAGGCAGGAAAATACAATGCTGAAGCAGAAGAAATTCCAATCACAGTAAAAAAAGTACAGTATGCGGATAAGGGAATACAGTCTGTTATGGCTGCTGTATGGAAATATGATGATCAAAGTGATCTTCAATGGGTACCATTGGCAATGTATGATGGAAACATGTGGAAAGGTAACATCGACATAGGTGGGTATGATTCACCGGAAGGAGCGTATAATATCCATATATATCTTGTTGATGGAAACGGTGATTTGTATAATATTGCTCAGACAACAAAAAACATATCAAATTAGTATACAGAAATAATGAATTAATACAATATCCCTTGAGCAGCTAAATAATAATTTGAATCTGCTTGGGGGATGTTTTTTGTCTTAGAATAAAATTGAAAAAATGAGGAAAATTGTATTTGAAGATTGCACTATTTCTTATAGAATTCTAATTTGATCGATAAAATACTATTAAAATATAAAACTGCTTGATAAAAAAATGAAAGGATTATTATACTATTATTAACAGTAGCATAGATATCTTTAATGAAAGTAGATGAAAGGTGACAATAATGAAAAAACCAACTTTGTATATTATAATCCCCTGTTATAATGAGGAAAAAGTTTTGCCGATAACATGTGAAATGTTTTTGGATAAAATAACGGAATTAATTCAAAATGATAAAATTGATGATTCAAGTAAAATAATGTTTGTTAACGATGGAAGTAAAGACAAAACATGGGAAATTATTAGTGATTTAGCCAAAAAAAAGTAAACATTATATCGGAATTAGCCAAAGCAGAAATAGAGGGCATCAGAATGCAGTTCTGGCAGGATTGATGGAGGCAAAAGATGAGTGCGATATAACAATTTCAATAGATTGTGATGGACAAGATGACATTAATGCAATGAATTTAATGGTTGATGAATATCTTAACGGTAGTGAAATTGTATATGGAGTAAGAAGCAAAAGGGATACGGACACATTTTTTAAACGATTTACAGCAGAAGGATTTTATTGGTTGATGAATAAAATGGGAGCAGAAGTGGTCTTTAATCATGCTGATTATCGATTGGTCTCGAGCAGAGTATTAAACGAATTCTCGAATTATAAAGAAGTTAATATATTTTTGAGAGGAATGTTTCCGCTGGTTGGATTTAAAAGTACTTCCGTATATTATGAAAGGCATGAAAGAATTGCAGGGGAAAGCCATTATCCATTGAATAAAATGCTGGCACTTGCTTTTGATGGAATTACTAGTCTGAGCATAAAACCGATTAGAATGATAACTTGTTTAGGAAGTTGTATTGCAATATTAAGTTTTTGTGGAGTAATATGGTCAATTATTATGGCACTTTTAGGGAAAACTGTTGCAGGATGGGCTAGTATGGTATGTATTGTTGCTTTTATAGGAGGAATTCAGTTGGTTTGTTTAGGCGTGCTGGGAGAGTATATCGGAAAAATTTATTTGGAAGTAAAGCATAGGCCGAGATATATTATCAGTGAAAGAACAAGTAACGATAATAGCATTAATGACTAATGAAATAAAGAAAGGTAAAAGGATGAAAAAGAATAAATATATAAGAATGAGTGTAGGGATAATGATGGGAATAATGTGCGTATCTGGAATGCCTAGTAATGCATATGCAATTGAGAATAATACAGAAATCAGTGACGAGAATGTGTTACAGAATACAACTGATGAGAGTTATGCAGAGAATAATGATATAAATCCCCAAGAGGAATTGACTGACGATAATGATGAAGAAAATGTGCAAAATCAATCATTAGAAGAAACGGACTTGAATGAGGCTGAAAAAAAAGATGAGGCAAACAGTTGGAGATATCAAAACGGAAAGTTAATAGTTCAAGATTCAATAAATAGTAGATCGGCGAGATATGCGGCAAGATCAGTTGCGCCATGGACAAATATTGATGGTAATTTTTATAACAGCTTAGGACAAAAAATAGAAGGAGTTGTGGCGAAAGGAATAGATGTAAGTGAGCATAACGGACAGATTGATTGGAACAAGGTGAAAAATACGGATGTGAATTATGCGATTATCCGATGCGGATATGGTATGAATCAGACGAATCAAGATGACAGAAAATGGAGTTATAATGTGTCGGAATGTGAAAGATTAGGAATACCGTATGGTGTGTATATATATTCTTATGCTGATTCTGTTCAAAAAGCAGCAAGTGAAGCTGAACATGTATTGAGGTTAATTGAGGGAAAAAAATTAGCATATCCTATTTATTATGATTTAGAAGAAATTAAAGTGAGAAATAAAGTAAGTGCTGCAGAAATTGCAAAAATTGCAGAGACATTTTGTAATAAAATAGAAGCGGCTGGTTATACAGTTGGAATATATGCAAATACAGATTGGTTTACTAACTATTTGACAGATGCAACATTTAATAATTATAAAAAATGGGTAGCTCAGTATAATTATAAATGTACATATTCAGGGAAATATTTAATGTGGCAGTGCTCTGATAAAGGAAGCGTCAATGGAATAACAACAGCAGTTGATTTGAATATGGATTTTGGAACATTAAACGGAATACACTTAGTAGAAGAAGACGGCGCAACATATTGTTATTCGGGAACTCAAAAGTTATATGGAGAGCAGAAAATAAATAATAGTTGGTATTATTTTGATGAAAATCAAAATGGAAAAATGATAAAAGCAACATTTTGGAATTTACCGGGGAAAATAGTCTATTATGGAGATAACGGGGCTATGAGATACGGCGAACAGAAAATTAAT
>ENA-OQDC01000253-OQDC01000253.1-human-gut-metagenome-genome-assembly--contig:-NODE-253-length-40718-cov-7.633121_pt1 | contig 40718 bp, 30 predicted proteins | sample MGYA00242770_ERZ504601 | MGnify/ENA primary metagenome ERZ504601 (study PRJEB26092, sample SAMD00036305) | human gut metagenome | host: Homo sapiens | study: EMG produced TPA metagenomics assembly of...
ATTTTCGCTTGTTTTCTAATTGCAACACTAAGATAAGTGAAAAATCTGACACGGCAAAATCCTGGGCAACTTTTTGTTGCTCAGGAACTTATAAATTAATTTAAATCAAAGTGTTGCGGAATTAAGGATAATAAGAACTTCCGTAAGTATATTTAGTTAAAGATTCATAAGGGTTATTAGGAATGACACCGGTAATACCAAAACCTGCACGCAGTTTCAAGTTATTCAACCAAGTAATGCCTTTCATAAACTCCTCATTACTGATGGTCCATCCCAAAGAAGCTGAAGGGAACGTACCCCACTTATTGTTATCTCCGAACTTAGAAGAACCTTCCCGACGTACACTTACCAACAAATTATAACGGTTATCGTAAGCATAACTTACACGGGCAAAGAAACCAATTAAAGTATTTTCACTAGCACTACTACCCATTCCTGCTTTACCTTCCTTCAAAGCCTGACCGATACCCAAATTATTCCATTGGAAGAAGTCTGTTGGGAAATTATAGTTATTAGCATAATTTTGTTCGTATTTGTAATACTGGTAACTATAACCCACCATTGCATTCATACGATGCTTGCCTACATTCAAATCATATTTAGAAGTAATCTCCAAATTATTCTGATAGCTTTCACTATTTGTGTGGTAAGCATATCCTGTCCATTGGTTCAATTGGTTTCCGTAATATTCAGAAGTATTATACCCTTTATCATGAGCACCAAAACGACTGGTAGCTAACATCAAATTGGTTTGCCAACCTTTAATTGGTTCAAGAGTAATATTACCTGTGGCACGAGTCTCCTCGTAGCTATAATTACCCAGTCGTTCTTCCAACATTCCTACCGGATTATAGTAGTAGTTTACCCCGAAATCTTCATTATAAGAACCATCTTCGTTATAAATCGGAGCTGTCGGATTACGGGCAATTGCCTGACGATAGATATTTGACTGGTCACTGTTCGTAGCATTGGTTGCACTATTCTTATGCCATTTCTTGACCATATTCAAATTAACCTTCAACATGTCATTCAGCATCCAGTGAGAAACATCAAAACGCATACGGATATCTTCTGCATACGTATTCATAATCACACCATCTTCCTTACGATAAGTAAAGTCTGCTGAATAAGTAGTCTGTTTTGTACCTCCAGAAATATTAAAGTTGTGATTATGAGTGAAACCAGTACGGCTGATAGCATCCAACCAGTCTGTATCATATCCTTTATCCGTAAAGTTTGTTTTTCCGGCACGTACATCTTCTGCTGTCATAAAGTCCAGTTTCTTGCCAAACTGAGAAGCGGAAACATAGCCAGAATAGGATGCCGTAGTGTGTGCTTCACGTCTACCTGTCTTTGTAGTAATCAAAATCACACCATTCGCGCCACGGGTACCATAGATAGCTGCAGCAGAAGCATCCTTCAATACATCAATAGATTCAATATTTTCAGGAGCAACTGTACTCAAATCACCTTCTACCCCATCTACCAATACCAACGGAGTGGTACTACCGTTGACAGATATCACACCACGCAAACGAATAGTAGAAGTCGCATTCGGGTCACCAGAACCTTTTGCAATACTCAAACCAGCCACCTTACCTTTAATCAAATCGGCAGCATCGCCTACCTTACCCACTGTAAAGTCTTCTGCTTTCACAGAAGAAATTGCACTGGTCACATCACCTTTACGCTGCGTACCGTAACCAATTACCACGACTTCGTCCATCACTTCAGTATCCTCTTTCAAGGTAATGACAGCACCTGCTTTCAACTGACTGACAGGAATTTCCTGTGTCTTATAACCGATATAGCTAATCTGAAGTACTGCATTGGCAGCGACGTTCAAATTAAAGTTACCATCAAAATCTGTAATTGTACCATTCGTAGTGCCTTTTTCCATAATATTTGCACCAATAATGGACTCACCTTTTGAATCAACCACCTTACCAGAGATAGCCTTTTGTTGCAAGACAGTCTCCACAACCGGTGCTCCAACAGATTCCGCATAGGTTGCCATAGGTAAACAACCTGCAGAAAGCACTACACATGCCGACACTTTTACAAATGCACGACTAAACAACATGCGATTTAACTGTGTATTCATCTTGTTTATATTTAAGGGTTAATAATCACTCTACTTTCCATTCAATAATACCTCCCGAAGCTCCTTTCTGAAGCTGTGCCGAGATTTTCAATCCGGTAGTCTGGACTGGCTTGAAGTTTACTACATTGTATTTGTCCTTTTCTACCCCATATTTATCACTCGTTTCTACTTCTTTCCAGCTGTTTCCAGACTTGTAATACAATGTCCAGCTTTGCGGTACACGGAAATCACCGTCGTAATGATCAAAATCCAGCCAGTAGACTTCCACTTTAGATACGGTGTAAGGTTTGTCAAATTCGTAGGCCAGAGACTCCATCGTACCATTCTTCAACCACCAGTAGAAATAAGGCTTGGAAGTATCTGAAGAACGTTTCGGCTCCCACTGGTCGTTCACACCCCACGCGTAAGACATCACTGCTGCCGACTCGGGCGCATCTTTCTGGATTGCAGCCTGAATGGTGAATGTCTGTGCCTTTGAAGCAATGGTAGGCTCGGGAGTTGGAGTTGCATATTCTTTTGATTCCGGAATCCAAACTTCCATCTGGTCGGCTCCGCGGTTGTTCCATGTAGAATAAGGGATAGCCTTGAATGCGACATCTTTTACTGTACCATCCTTCTCAACTTCCTTCGCAGTGCCTTTCAATACCATCACCCCGTTCAACAGATTGGCATCGTAAGAAGCTTCTATCGGAGTATCATTCGGAATAAATTTATTGAATACGATGCTGTCAGGCTGATCCTTTCCTTCCAGACAGAACATAATCGGTCCACGTTCCAATGCTACCATTCCACGGTCTACTTCCACTTTATCGTTGGCTTTGATGCGGCGAACGTCCATCGGCATTTCCAGTTCAATTACATCACCAGCCTTCCATGTACGTACGATAGTTTCATAGCCGTCACCTTCTGCTCCACGTGTAGCCGAGCCGTTTACCTTCAATGTATATTTCTTGGCCGCATCGGTATATGCATACAGATCAGAAGCTACAGGAGCAGCTTTTGTCCATCCCGGGATACGGAGGCGGATAGCAAATTTACCTTCTTTTTCAGGAGTAACCTTGATGGTTACTTTTCCGTTCCACGGATATTCGGTAGTCTGTTCCAATGTTACCTTATTGTCTGCGGTCTGCATTTCTGCCTTACCCTGGATATAGAGGTTCACATAAATGTCATTCTGCTGGGTGGCATACGCATAGCTTGGAACGGAAGCCATAAAGCGGGTTACATTACCCGGACAGCAGGCACAGCCAAACCAGCGCTGGCGTTCGTGTTCGCCCATTGATTCCAGCGGATTGTCATAAAAGAATTTATCACCGCTCAGAGAAACACCTGAAATCACGCCATTATACAAGGCACGTTCCAATACATCCACATACTTGGAATCACCCGTGGCCAGGAACATACGGTAGTTCCAGTACACATTGGCAATGGCTGCACAGGTCTCACAATAAGCGGTATGATTCTGCAATTCATAATTCGGGCCGAAACCTTCTCCCTGAGCTCTGGAACCCATACCTCCAGTAATATACAGTTTCTTACTCACCAGGTTATCCCACAAACGGGTCAACGCATGAAAATAAGCCGTATCGTTTGTCAGAGCTGCCACATCGGCTACACCAGAATAGAGGTATCCGGCACGTACCGCATGACCTACAATTTCATCCTGCTGAAGAATAGGTTTGTGGTCCTGACTGTATTCATTCAGTTTATGACCGTCTGTACCACGTCCGGTTTCTTCCACAAAATAACGGGCCATGTCAAGGTATTTCTTGTCACCCGTTACCTTATATAATTTACACAATGCCATTTCCACGATAGGATGGCCCGAGGGCACATGTTTCTGTCCTTCACCCGGTCCGAACACCTTGCAAACCAGGTCGGCATTCTTGATGGCTACATCAAGGAATGTACGCTTGCCCGTAGCCCGATAATGTGCTACGGCAGCCTCATACATGTGACCACTGTTATACAACTCATGACTGTTCAGTTTTTCCCATTTGGAATGTCCCCACCAACCGGACAAACGTTCACATTTATTCGTCACGCAAGTAGTCAGGTATCCGTCCGGTTCCTGAGCTGCAGCAATAATATTGATTACACTATCCAGGTAATGATCAAGCTGAGGGTCATACTTCACCGCCAATGAATAAGACGCTCCTTCTATTACCTTATACGGGTCAGTATCATCAAAAGAAAAATCACCACGATGTTCTCCCTTCTTTAGTCCGCCTGCAATAGCAAAGTTATCGAAACGGCCGTTCTTCTCACATTCCTTAAAAGCGGAAGGAATGGAAACCGTACGGTTCGTTTCAATACGGGGTGACCAAAAGCCATCGTTAATATGTACTTGGGTAAACGGTACTTCCTGAATTGGAGCATCCGGTTGCTGGTAGGTCGGTTTCGTGCAGGAAGTGATTCCCAGCACAGCGACACCACTCATTAATATCAAAAGCCTGTTTTTCATATTATATTGGGTTCTTTATTCGTTTGTTGCAAAAGTAGAAGTTTAAAGACTAAAAGGATAAAAATATTATCCATTCCACTACCAAAATAGTCGGTATACCACGCCTGTCTACAACACAATAAGGAGTTATAATTCAATTAGTTACACAATTGTATTAGATTTTTTTGATATGTTTCAGGATTATTTTATCATCAAACATACAGTCTATTATTCTTTTTATCATTACTTCATTGACAATCGTACCATCAATACTCCATGAGGTGCAATCTCATATTTCGTATTGTCTTTAGTAGTTCCTATATTCTGATGCTTCCACAAATCACGAATCACATACTCATTTTTACGCATATTCACCTGGTCCGCAAAATAAATGGTCTGTTTATGCCAATCATAATTCAGTTTCCAGACGCTCTCTGTACGATTTAAGAAACAAACAGCTAATTCTCCATTTGCCAAAGGTTTTGCCCAAATTTCCTTTTCGCCCATATCCATAAATCTACGAGCCTGCTGACCCAACTTATCTTGGTTTACAGCAATCACTTCTTTATTAGTCAATATTTCTTTAGTTTCAGTATCCATTTTTCGCAAATCATTACCAGCCATCAAGGGAGTAGCCAGCATGCACCACATAGAAAAATGAGTCATGTATTCATCCCGAGTCATACCACCATTTCCTATTTCCAACATTTCGGCATCATTCCAGTGTCCCGGTCCAGCATACGGATACAGGTCAGCCATAATATCGATAATATCCAACACGCCGACACCTCCCCAATCAAACTTACACTGATAACAATCCCGAATATCAGGAGTAACACGCCACATGTGTCCGATTCCTTTTCCCCACTTCCAGGGCTGATTTTCTCCCCATTCACAAATGCTAAACACAATGGGACGGCCACTTAACTTAATGGCATCACTCATTGTCTGATAAGCTGCCCGCGCATTCTGACCTTCATTGGAACACCAGTCATATTTCAAATAGTCTACCCCCCAAGCAGCATATTGTCGGGCATCCTGAAACTGGTATCCCCGACTTCCCGGACGTCCCTGACAAGTATAGGACCCCGCACAAGAATAAATTCCAAGTTTCAGCCCTTTGCTGTGTATATAGTCAGCCAAAGCCTTTATCCCATTCGGGAAACGCACAGGGTCAGGGATAATGTTTCCCAAAGAATCTCTTCCTACCTGCCAACAGTCGTCAATCACAATATACTCATACCCGGCATCTTTCATTCCTGATTCCACCATTGCATCGGCCATTTCCTTCATCAAACTTTCACTTACATCACAACCAAATTTATTCCAGCTGTTCCATCCCATAGGTGGTGTTTGTGCCAAAGAGTTAAATACAGAATCAGGAAGTGCCTTAGCTTCTCCAAAAAACATCTGGGCATGTATATTACATCCGCATAATAGCGCCAGCCCCAATAGAGTTTCTCTCAGTTTCATATACATTCAAGGTTTAAAAAATTATACTATACTTCTGACAAGAAACAAAAGTACGGCTAACCTCCTCAAACAAACAGAACAATTGTATATTATGATAGAAAAATAGTCTAATCCGCCTTTCTTATTTCACACACATCTTTCCATTTTTTATGTTTCCCGAAGCGAAACCCTACGTTTTCCGTAGCAGAACCTTACGTTTCTCGTAGCGGAAACATAGGGTTTCCTTATGAGAAACATAAAAAACCAATAAGTCTTTTTCAAAAAATAAAAGGTAAGTTTACTCAAATTTCCTCTTACCTGCCATACCTACAAGAAGAATGCTATGAATTAGATTTTTAAATTATTTTTCTATACTATTTTATACGTGTTATTCGTATATTTTAATCATCTTTGTAAAGATTTAAAAAGAAAACGATACGTATGAAAGCCTTTTACTGTCTAATAATTTACTTATCAATCCACTTGTGTGGATATGCTATATTACCTGTACAGTTTCATTTTCGCCACTATAATATAGAAAATGGAATTTCAGCGAACAATATTTCAGCTTTACTTCAAGATCAGAAAGGATATATCTGGATAGGAACAGAAAATGGATTAAGCCGATTTGATGGAAACCAATTTACTTTTATCAAAAAACAAATCCACTCTATTCCAATTTTCATGCAAATTCAATCAATACCATTTGTGAAACCAACTCTAATGAATTATGGTTGGGAACAGAAAATGGCATATTCATTTATAATCAAGCTAAAGATACATTTGCACCATTTGACAAACAAACAAGCGACAAAACCTCAATCACTTCCTGGATTACACATATTATTCAAGATAAAGCAGGCAATTTATGGATTGCGACAAATAAACAAGGCGTCTTTCTATATAACACACAAACTGAGAAGCTTACCCAATTTGAAATACCACAAAATGACAATATTATCATCCGAATTCTTAACGACAAGCAAAATAATATCTGGCTATCAGGACCCTATCAACTATGCAAGCTAAATAAAGTAAACAACACGTTTGAAACTTATACAATCGAAGGAGAAACAGAAGGGGTCTACTCCATGGCACTATGGGAAGACAGTTCACACCATATTTGGATGGGAACCTGGGATAAGGGCCTTTGGAAACTTGACCCACAAACAAAGCAAGTAGAAAAATACCTGACAGACGGGAAAGGAATACTGCATATCCATTCCATTCTTGAATACTCTCCAGAATTGCTGTTTATTGGTTCAGATGATGGACTTACGATATTTAATCCAGTCACTCACGAAAGCTTTCTCTATAATAATTACGGAGAAAATGAAAAATCATTATCCGACAAATTTATCTATCCGATGTTAAAGGACAGAGAAGGAGGAGTATGGATTGGAACCTATTACAATGGAGTAAATTACCTCCCGCCCTACTGCGGACAATTCAACGGTTATTCCGAATCCAGCGACATTCCTTATTTCAGCAGTCGGATTATCAGCCGTTTTTGTGAAGGAGAGAATGGAAATATTTGGATTGCCTCTGATGATTCGGGATTAAGCTGCTTCAATCCTTCCACTATGCAATTCATAGACTTTAATGGAAGAGAGAAATTGAACAAAAAAAACCTGCATGCACTCTGCATGGTAGGAAAAGATTTATGGATAGGTACATACGGAGACGGAATACAAATTCTAAATACACAAACTGGAGAAATCAAGAGCTATAATACCACAAATGGCCTGGATGAAAATAGCATATATTCTATTTTCAAAGACAAGCAAGGGCAAATCTGGACAGGCTCAATGAATGGAATTTGTCAATACAATGCACAAAACCAACAGTTTACTCCAATCAGGCATTTAGAGGCACTCGTTATTGAAATTATAGAGGATGCCAAAGGAAATCTTTGGATTGCAACCCTGGGAGGGGGATTATTCCGATATTCTCCACAAAAAACAAGGAATGGAAAAAATATGGTCAAGAGCAAGGCCTTAACGGACTCAACATTAATCATCTCTGCATCAATCAAGATAATAAATTATGGGCAGCAACTAACGAAGGCTTGTACCTATATAATCCGCTTAAAGATACATTTGAATACCAACCGCTTAAAGTGCCTAATGAATGTATCAATGCCATTCTGGAAGGAGAAGACTGCTTGTGGCTTACCACTGCCAAAGGACTGGTGAAATATACTCCAGCTACACAAGAGACTCAAATTTTCACCAAAAGCGACGGGCTGCAAAGTGAGGCATTCATCATGGCCTCTGCGTTAAAAACCCGTAACGGTGAATTTTATATCGGAAGTATCAATGGTTTCAATACGTTCTATCCGCATCTGCTGAAACTCAATACACAGAAACCCAACGTGGTATTAACCGGACTGGAGATTTTCAATCAAAAAATTAATACACAAAAAGACGGCATATTACCGGAAGCCATTGACCATCTGAAAGAAATTCATCTTTCCTATAAAGACAATGTCATTACCCTGAATTATGCGGCATTAAGCTATTGCACTCCACAGAAGAACCAGTATGCCTACATCTTAGAAGGATTTGACAAAGGCTGGAACTATGTAGGTTCACAGCACAGTACCACTTATACCAACCTTCCGGCAGGTACGTACACATTCAGGGTGAAAGCGTCCAACAATGACAATATATGGAATGAAGAGGGCACTTCCATCCGCATCATCGTACATCCGCCTTTCTATCTGTCCCTGCCCTTCAAGATTGGCTATGTGTTGCTGTTCCTGCTTGCTTTAGGTCTTTTGCTACGCTACGTCATACGGCGCAGTGAAAAGAAGCATGCCAAAGCCATTGACGAACTGAACAGTAAAAAGGAAATAGAAATCCACGAAGCTAAAATTAATTTCTTCACCATGATTGCGCACGAGATACGCACACCGGTATCACTCATTATCGGACCGCTGGAGAAAATCATGCAATCGACCCATATCCCTGCCAACGAACGGCAGGAACTGGAGATTATTGACCGTAACAGCCAACGGCTGCTGTACCTGGTAAACCAGCTGCTGGATTTCCGGAAAGTGGAACAGAAGGAAATGCGGATGAAGTTCACTTCGCAATCCATCAAAGATTTGATGCAGGCTGTATGTGAACGTTTTTCACCAACGCTTCAGCAAAATGGAGTCAACTTCTCCGTGACTTATCCCAATGAACATTTTCATGCGGATGTGGATAAAGAAGCGATTACCAAAGTACTGAGTAATCTGCTGACCAACGCCAACAAATATACAGGAAGCAGGATTGAGGTCCGTTTTCAGGAACATCCCGAAAAACAGACCTTCTCCATAGAAGTAAAAGACAATGGAAAAGGAATGAATGAAGAGGAACTGAAAAAGATTTTCAAACCTTTCTATCAGGCTTCAGAGAACAAACCGGGAACCGGTATCGGGCTCAGCATCGTAAAAGGGATTGTAGAAGCACATCATGGACAGATCAATGTAACTTCCCAGCCCGGACATGGTTCTTCATTCATGATTACTCTCCCTCAAAAACAGGAAATCCTATCAGCTGAAGAGGAAGAAAACCAAGCAACCAATCCGCTTCCAGAGGATATTATCCCTGAGCAGAATGCCACAGCCGCCATGTCACAGAAGGTGCTACCTATCATGCTGATTGTAGACGACAATGAAGACATGCTGCACTTCCTTTCTTCTCACTTTCAGGCCAGCTATACCATTGTAACGGCTGTAGATGGGGTGGATGCGCTCAACAAGCTAAAGGAACAGGAAGTGGCCCTGATTATCAGCGACTGGATGATGCCGAACATGAACGGAATTGATTTGTGTAAAGCGGTACGAAACAACCAGCTGACCAGCCACATTCCGTTTATCCTGCTTACGGCAAAGACCGATACGGAAGCCAAGATTACGAGTATGAATTGTGGTGCAGATGCCTATATCGAAAAACCGTTCTCATTGCAATATCTGGAAGCATGCATCAAGAACCTGTTAGAACTGCGTTTGCAGTTACGACAAAAGTTCTCACAAATGCCGACGGTTTCCATCAACTCTATTGCGGCCAATCAGAGTGATAAAGTGTTCCTGGAAAAAATGAATCACCTGATTGAAGAGAACCTGAACAACGAAGAACTGTCGGTCGACTTCTTAGCCGAGAAATTGTGTATCAGCCGTTCCGGATTATTTGTGAAAATCAAAGGATTGGCCAATACGACGCCGAATGAAATGATTCAGATTATCCGCCTGAAGAAAGCGGCTTCCCTCTTGCTGGAAAACCAGTACCGCATCAATGAGGTAAGCTACATGGTGGGATTCAACAACCCGTCTTATTTCAGCAAGTGTTTCCAGAAACAATTCGGAATGAAACCGGGAGAGTATATAGCCAGTCATGCACATAAAGCAGAATGAAAATTTTGTGTATCTTTGCGTCACAAAGATTTGATTAAACCATGAAGTGTATAGAAATCACCCCACCGGCTGACATACAGACTTGTATTCAGTTGCCTTCTTCTAAAAGTATCTGCAACAGGGCACTTATCATCAATGCACTGGCGGGCAGTACATGCCGTCCGGAGAACCTGTCGGACTGCGATGATACGCGCGTAATGATAGAAGCATTGACACACATGCCGGAAACGATTGACATCATGGCTGCCGGTACGGCCATGCGTTTTCTGACGGCTTATTTGTCCGTAACTCCCGGTACACATGTATTGACCGGAACCGAGCGGATGAGACAACGCCCTATCAAGATTTTAGTGGATGCCTTGAGAAGTCTGGGGGCGCAGATTGAATACACGGAAAATGAAGGTTATCCCCCGTTAAAGATTACGGGAAAGGTTTTGGAAGGACATTCACTCTGTCTTCCGGGAAATGTCAGCTCGCAATATATCTCGGCCTTGCTGATGATAGGACCGATGCTGGCACACGGCTTGAACCTGGAACTGGAAGGAGAAATTATTTCACGCCCTTACATCAACCTGACGCTGAAAGTGATGAAAGATTTTGGCGCAAAAGCTGAATGGACATCCGACCACACCTTGCAGGTAGCTCCACAGCCTTATCATCCTGTTCCTTACTACGTGGAAAGTGACTGGAGTGCGGCTTCCTACTGGTATGAAATCGTGGCGTTATCCAAGCATGAAGCCGTTGTAACGCTTCCCGGACTGTTTGCACAGAGTCCGCAGGGGGATGCAAAAGTGGCTGAGCTGTTTGAGCAGTTGGGTGTCTGCACGCAAAGAGAAGGAAACAGCGTGACATTGAAACAAACACATACGCATACCGACCGAATGGAATATAATTTTGTGAACCAGCCAGACTTGGCACAAACCTTCGTGGTGACTTGTGCCATGTTGAGAATCCCCTTCCGCTTTTCCGGACTGCAAAGTCTGAAAATCAAGGAAACCGACCGGATGGCTGCCTTAATTGCCGAAATGCGTAAATTAGGTTATGTACTGGAAGAAAGTGAAGGTTCCGTACTTTCATGGAACGGTACCCGATGTGCTCCGGATGAATCGCCTGCCATCGACACGTATGAGGATCATCGCATGGCCATGGCTTTCGCACCGGCTTCCCTCTGTAACAGCGCATTACACATCCGCAATCCGCACGTCGTATCCAAGTCTTATCCCCGGTTCTGGGAAGATTTACTGACGGCAGGTTTTCGTATCACCCAACTTTAATCTGATTCATTATGTGGATTCTTGTCATTATTTTAATTGGAGTAGTCATTTTCGGATTGATAGCCGGATTCTTTTATAACCGCTCTATCCAGAAAAAAATAGAACGAGGGGAACTGAAAGAAGCCCCCGAAATAAAAACCGTGGACGAAGAATGCTGCGGACAGCATGAGATTTGTGAAAAAGAGAGTCTGCTGGCAGCTGTCAGCAAACAAATAGAATATTACGACGATGAGGAGCTGGACCGCTTCAAGGGACATCCGTCGGACAACTACACGGAAGAGGAAATCAATGAGTTCCGGGAAATCATGTACACCATGAAGGAGGAAGAGGTAGCCGGCTGGTGCCGCAGCCTGCAACTCCGCGGAATAGAAATTCCTGACGAACTGAAAGATGAACTGTTTCTGATTGTCGGAGAACGTCGTTTTCACTAAGCTGCTATTCACCAATGAATGTATTAGAACTATTTCATTATACGTTTTTCCAACATGCCCTGCTGGGAAGTCTGTTTGCCAGCATTGCCTGTGGAATTATAGGCACGTATATCGTCACCCGCCGACTGGTGTTTATCAGTGGAGGAATTACGCATGCCTCTTTCGGAGGAATCGGTATCGGCTTGTATGCAGGTATCTCCCCGATTTTAAGTGCGGCCATATTCTCTGTGCTGTCAGCTTTCGGAGTGGAATGGCTCAGCAAGCGCAGTGACATGCGGGAAGATTCTGCCATTGCGGTATTCTGGACATTTGGTATGGCAGTTGGTATCATCTTCAGCTTCTTGGCTCCCGGATTCACGCCCGACCTGTCATCCTTCCTGTTCGGTAACATCCTGACCATCAACCGGAGTGACATTACACTGCTGGCTATCTTGAGTGTGGCACTTATTCTATTCTTTACATTGTTTCTAAGGCCTATCACAGCCATTGCTTTTGACCGGGAATTTGCCCGTTCACAGCGCATTCCTGTGGCTGCTTTCGAATATACGCTCATGGCTTTCATCGCCCTGACCATCGTAGCCTGCTTACGCATGGTGGGTATCGTACTGGCTATCTCTCTGCTCACGCTTCCGCAGATGACGGCCAATCTCTTTACTTATAGTTTTAAACGCATTATCTGGCTGTCTGTCGGCATTGGTTACATAGGCTGCTTGGGGGGACTGCTACTTTCCTACCAGCTTCGGGTGCCTTCGGGGGCAGCAATCATATTTATCTCAATTTTAATTTATGTAGGAGCTAAGTTAATTTGCATGCTACGCAAGAAAACGGCTCATTAGGAATATCGGAATCAAGTTAAAATCACAGTATTATGGAAATAAAAATCAACTCACTGGAAAATATCCACGAAGCTGCCAAAGAATTCATTGCAGCGATGGGAGACAACACGGTCTTTGCCTTTTATGGTAAGATGGGAGCCGGAAAGACTACATTCATCAAGGCCGTATGTGAAGAATTGGGCGTAACGGATGTCATCAACTCACCGACATTTGCCATTGTCAACGAATACCGCTCAGATGAAAACGGAGAACTGATTTACCATTTTGACTTCTACCGCATCAAGAAGCTGGAAGAAGTGTACGACATGGGATATGAAGATTATTTCTACAGTGGCGCTCTCTGTTTCATTGAATGGCCGGAACTGATTGAGGAACTGCTTCCGGGCAATGCAGTGAACGTGTACATTGAAGAAAAAGAAGATGGTACACGCACAGTCCGCTTCGACGAGAATAACGCATAAAAATGGGAATACACTATTTTATACAAGGGCTATTTGTCCTGGTTGGACTTTTGTCTGTACTGGCGGCCATCTGCAACTGGAACTGGTTTTTCACGGCACAGAACACACAGTTCATCGTGAGAAACGTAGGACGGAAACAAGCACGTTGGTTTTATGCCCTGATTGGCATACTGATGATGGGAACAGGAATCTTTTTCTTCCTGTCCATTCAGGGTACGGTGTAAAAACGAACAGAGTTTTCAACAGCTTGTTAATAACTTTCTCCGGTTATTAACAGGCTGTTTTATTTTTCCACACTTCAAAAATCAAGGGAAAGCTGACCGTCGCCCAGCAAATTAAAGCTCATACGGTGATAAGGAGTCGTGCCGTAGGCAGCAATGGCAGCCCGGTGTTTTTTGGTGGGATAACCTTTGTTATCCTTCCAATCGTACACGGGATATTCCTCATGCAGACGGTTCATGTAATCATCACGGTAGGTCTTTGCCAGAATGGAAGCAGCGGCTATGGAAAGATACTTCCCGTCTCCTTTCACTATAGTGGTATGCGGAATTCCCGGATAAGGATTGAAGCGGTTCCCGTCAATCAGCAGATGCTGAGGAGTGACCTGCAACTGAGATACAGCTCTGTGCATGGCCAGAAAGGAAGCATTCAAGATATTAATCTTATCTATTTCCTCGGGTGTCACTACCCCTACAGCCCAGGCTGTAGCTTCTTTCTCGATTACCGTACGCAATTCATAACGCTGTTTTTCTGTCAGTTTCTTGGAGTCATTGAGCATTTCATTCTGAAATCCGGGAGGAAGAATGACGGCTGCAGCATAGACGGCTCCTGCCAGACAACCACGACCGGCCTCATCACAACCGGCTTCTATCAGGTCTTTATGTAAATAGGGTAACAGCATATATGAATCATTCTATTTTTTCGGACTGCAAAGGTAGTGCTTTTTTCAAGTGTGGCCATTTATTTTCAGCAGAAGTTATCCCTGTGTTATTCACCGATTTTCGTATCTTTGCCGCACTAAACAGAAACTTATGGTACAGATTGACGACGTAATAGTAAGCCTGGATGTATTCCGGGAAAAATTTCTATGTGACTTGCACGCCTGTAAAGGAGAATGCTGTATTGAAGGGGATGCAGGTGCACCCGTAGAACTGGAAGAAGTGGAGAAACTGGAGGAAGTACTACCCGTAATCTGGGATGATCTGGCTCCGGAAGCTCAGGAGGTAATCAACCGCCAAGGCGTGGTCTACACAGACGAAGAAGGTGATCTGGTTACTTCTATCGTCAACGGAAAGGACTGTATATTTACCTGCTACGATGAGAAAGGCTATTGTTATTGTGCCATCGAAAAAGCATACCGGGAAGGGAAATGCAACTTCTACAAACCGATTTCCTGCCACCTATATCCGATACGCATAGGAGATTACGGTCCGTACAAGGCAGTCAACTATCACCGATGGGATGTATGTAAAGCTGCAGTTTTGTTGGGAAAGAAAGAAAACCTGCCGGTTTATAAATTTCTGAAAGAGCCGTTGATTCGCAAATTCGGTGCTGAATGGTATCAGGAGCTGGAAAATGTAGCCAAGGAACTGGAAGCACAGCATCTGATTTAAAACAATAAGAATCCCGCTACAAGATAACTCTCCTATGAGATTTCTGTGGCGGGATTTGTCATCTTTTATTTTGCCTTTTCTACACGTACTTTTTTCACCAGACGCAAGGCATAGTCTACGGTTTCTCCGGATTTCACAATTTGAGTATTATAGAAGCAAAAGGTGGAATTAAAGTCATTGCACAAATAGCGGCAATCATACTTATTGAAACGGTCCAATCCGTTTTCCGACAACATATCGCTAAGTGCGACAATCGTATCATCATACTGGTCGCGGAATTCTTTGGCTTCGTCTGTGGTAAAAGTTCTCCAGCCCGATATTCCATCTTCCTCATAGGCCTCGCAAACAGATATGGCTTCCGCTTTTTTTCAACAGCCACTGACGGGGAGAGACGAGTGTAGCCATCACCTCATTCCCCGAAAGAGATTCTACTTTCCACACGAAAAAAAGGTCCCCAAATGGTTTCTGACTCGGGCAATACCTCGGAAACAATCACGTCGGTATCCTCCTCTGTATCTTGCCCGTCATCTTCGTCCTCGTTGCCTTCCGTACCTTCTCCTCCATCAGGAGCATCCGGCTCTTCCCACTCTCCTTCTTCTGTCATATTCTCAAAGGGAAACTCTTCCGACACTTCCGGTGTCCAACCAGCTATTTGGTTGTTTCCTTCCAAAGATATTTCCCCATCACCCGTACTGACAAAACGATAAGGCTTTCCGGCCTCCAACGGATAATTAAAAAAACAGCCATATACCGTCTCCTCAGAAGCGGTTTGAACATTCAAAGAAAGATGGGTCTGCAAACCTTCCGAAGGGAATACATATATAGGTCCGGCCTTCCACACTCCTTTTACTTTTTCACAGGGCACAGAAGCAAATGTGCCATCATTACTCAGAGTTCCTTCCAATGTTATTCCAGAACTGACAGGAGAAATACGGGCTTCTACCGAAACAGCTTCGGCAGGAAGACCTCCAAAGGAAAGATACAAAGCCGCCACGCCATAAGAAAGAGAGACGGAAACTTTTATATCCTTCTGTAATTTAATGACATTCTTTCCTATTGCCAAAGGAGTTTTTGCATGATTTCCTTCAGAAAAAGTCAAAAACTGTTTGGAATTTAAGGCCATAGGGGGAAGATAATCTCCAGACGACAGACCTGATAAAACAGAAAATACATATTCTCCTTCCGGCATGGAAAGGACGGGCCATTCTGATTGAGTCAACACCTCCTCATTCCAAGCAACAGTACCTTGTGCATCAAAGAAATAAAGATGAAGAGGATACAACGGAGTAAAAAGCTGGGCATTGGATAAGGTTACATCAATTCCGTACGGACCGGACGTATCAGTCGGTTCATCCTCTCCTTCTACCTGATAAGAGCCGCATCCCACGAAAAAGAATATGCAGGCCAGCATAATAAAAAACGATTGAGTCTGATAGCGCAATTCCATAGTCTTTTTCTTTTAAATAACGCCATCAGACTCAATCGTCTACTCTCTGTATTCAATTATTTACGGTTAAAAATATTTTTCCAGTTTCTTAATCATCATTCCTAAACAGAAAACAACGACATGATCATTCTCCTGTATCATCGTATTACCAGTTACCAGAATACCTTCACCGTTACGAATCAATCCTCCGATTGTCGCACCTTTAGGCAATCCCAAATCTTTTACTGCCTGCTTGGTAATCTTTGCTCCTGGTTTGACTGTAAACTCTGCCACATCGGCATTGGCAAAAGTCAGACATTTCACATTCGATACATCGGCATCCAGCATCATCTGGTAAATATGACTGGCAGCAATAAATTTCTTATTGATTACCGTACCAATATCCAGACTTTCGGCCATACTGATGTAATCCACATTCTCCACTTCGGCCACTGTCTTGGTTACGCCCATTCGCTTAGCTGCCAAGCAAGCCAGAATATTGGTTTCGGAATTACCAGTTAAAGCAACAAAAGCTTCGGTATTTTTTATTCCTTCTTCCATCAGCAACTGCATGTCACGGCCGTCGCCATTAATGACCATCACTCCATCGTCTACCAGCTCAGTCAGACGATTGCAACGGGCAATATTGCTCTCAATGATTTTGGCCTTCATGTAATCGGGCATGTATTGCACGGTACGTACGGCAATACGGCTTCCTCCCATAATCATCACATTGCGGACATCAGCTTCATTTTCTTTTCCGGAAATCTTACGAATATAAGGAATGTACTTTTTCGTCGTGGTAAAATAGACAATGTCATTCAACTTTATCACATCATCTCCACGTGGAATGATTGTTTCGTTTCCTCTCTTAATGGCTACAATGTGGAAAGGAATGTTTCTTCCTCCCAGTTCATGCAAAGGAACGTTCAGGATTTCTGCCTTTTCGCGCATTTTGGTTCCTAACAGGACCAATGCTCCTCCTGCAAATTCCCACCACTGACGAATCCAGCTCATTTTTACGGCATCCACAATGTCACGGGCCGCCAGCATCTCCGGATAAATCAGCGAATGCACCCCCAACTTGGCAAAAAATTCCTTATGCTTGGGCAGCAGGTATTCATAGTTGTCAATACGAGCCACGGTTTTCTTGGCTCCTAAACTTGTAGCCAACATACAGGCCGTCATATTACGGCTTTCATCAGGCATAACCCCGATAAACAAATCGGCCCCAGCTACTCCGGCTTCTTTTAATCCATTAATCGAAGTGGGCGAAAGATTGACAGTCATAAGGTCCAGGTTGTTTCCCATGGCACTCAACTTGCTCTCGTCCTCATCCATCAGGATAATATCCTGCTTTTCGCCCGACAACAGTTTGGCCAAGTGAGTTCCTACGGCACCTGCACCAGCTATAATAATTTTCATAAATTCATTATCTGTGTAATTGAACTAAATATCCCCTTTTCATCCAGACCGCAAATGGCATACAAATCATTGACTGGTCCGTGTTGCACAAAAGCATCGGGAAGTCCCAACCGCGTGACACACGGTTTGTAACCATGGTCACACAAAAATTCAAGTACGGCACTTCCCATACCGCCATTGCGTACTCCGTCTTCGATGGTCAGCACCCGCGTAAATTTCTGTCCTACTTCATGCAGCAAATCTTCATCCAACGGTTTCAAGAAACGCAGGTCGTAATGTGCGATGCTACATCCCAACTCTTTTTCTGCAGAAGCAATGGCTGCTGCAGCTTTATTCCCTATCGGGCCAATCGTAATCACTGCCAAGTCATTACCATCTTTCAGCTTACGCCCCTTTCCTACTTCTACAGCCTCCAGCGGACACTCCCAATCCGTCAGTACGCCTCGTCCACGAGGATAACGAATGGCAAAAGGTCCTTTATCCGGCAACTGGGCTGTATACATCAACTTTCGCAACTCATGTTCATCGTACGGAGAAGCAATTGTCAAATTCGGTATCGGTCGCAAATAAGCCATATCATAGGCTCCATGATGTGTAGGTCCGTCTTCACCCACCAATCCGGCACGGTCCAGACAAAGTACCACATTCAACTTCTGAATAGCTACATCATGAATTATATTATCGTATGCACGCTGCATGAACGAAGAATACACATTACAGAAAGGCAAAAGCCCGTCTTTCGCCATTCCTCCAGAGAAAGTCACGGCATGTCCTTCCGCAATTCCTACGTCAAACACACGGTCGGGCATTTCCTTCATCATAATATTCATGGAACATCCGGAAGGCATGGCGGGAGTTACCCCCACGATTTTCTCATTCTTGCGGGCTAACTCCAGCAGCGTATTTCCAAATACGTCCTGGAACAACGGCGGCATGCCACTTGTATCCGAGACGATACGTTCTCCCGTTTCCTTGTCAAAGATACCGGGTGCATGCCACAAAGTAGCTGCTTCTTCAGCTGGTTTAAAGCCCTTTCCTTTACGAGTGTGTATGTGCAGCAGTTTAGGGCCCTTCATGTCCTTTATTTCTTTCAGAACCTTTGTCAAGGCAGTGACATCGTGTCCATCCACCGGACCAAAATAACGGATATTCAGTCCCTCAAAGATGTTCTGCTGCTGCATCAGCATGGACTTCAGGCTGTTGTTGAAACGTATCAGGCTCTTACGCCGTTCATCGTTTAGGATTCCCCAGCGGTAAAGCTTTCTCGATAAGGCATTTCTCAACCGGTTATATCCCTCGGAGGTATGCAGATTCAATAAATACTGCTTCATTCCACCCACACTGCGGTCGATGGCCATATTGTTATCGTTCAGGATAATCAGCAGATTATTGGGAGTAGAAGAAGCGTTGTTCAATCCTTCAAAAGCCAGACCGCCACTCATGGAACCGTCGCCAATAACGGCCACCACATGACGGTTATCTTCTCCTTTCCGCGCGGCTGCCACTGCCATACCCAATGCAGCCGAAATAGAATTCGACGCATGTCCACACGTAAAAGTATCATATTCACTTTCTGAAGGAGAAGGGAAAGGACAAATACCATTCAACTTACGATTGGTACAGAAACGGTCACGACGGCCAGTCAGAATCTTATGTCCGTATGCCTGATGTCCTACATCCCAAACGATACGGTCGTAAGGAGTCTGGTACACATAATGAAGAGCCACAGTCAGTTCTATCACCCCCAAACTGGAACCAAAATGTCCCGGATTACGAGACAATTCATCTATAATCTTATTTCTAAGCTGATTACAGACCTCTGGCAACGCTTCGACAGAAAGTTTCCGTAAATCCTCTGGGCTATCTATCTTATTCAGCAAATCGTATGAAGTCGTCTGTTCCATCCTGTTCCTCATTAACTTTAATCGCACAAAAATAGCATAAATATATATAATGTACTTACATTTGCAGTAAATTTTCTCTTGCCATGGAATTCAGAACCAAAGTTGAACTACCCGCCAAAGGTCCCAAAATTCAGCATACCGACCGGCTGATGATATGGGGTTCCTGTTTTTCCGAACATATCGGGAACTTACTGGCTGAACATAAATTCAATTGCGATGTGAACCCTTTCGGGGTTTTGTATAACCCCATGTCAATAGCGACTTCCATACAATGCTTATTGAAAAAGGCTCTCTACCGAAAAGAAGATTTACGTGAAGAGCAAGGAGGATGGTACAGTCTGATGCACCACAGTACCTTTTCATCTCACGAAGCGGAAGATTGTCTGCAGAAAATCAATCAACGCATCGCACAAGGGCATGAAAATCTGAAGCAAGCCGACTGGATTATTTTCACATGGGGGTCATCCTTCGTCTATATCTGGAAAGAAAATGGGGAAATTGTAGGTAACTGTCATAAGCTTCCTTCCCGGTTATTTGAACGTAGGATGGTCAGTGCCGATGAAATAACTGCCATATATTTACCTTTATTACAGGAGCTGAAAGCAGTACGTCCGAATCTGCAATGTCTCTTTACTGTCAGCCCGATACGTCACCTCAAAGACGGTTTGCATGGCAACCAACTCAGTAAGGCGAATTTACTCATCGCAATTGACCAGATTTGTCGTCAGATGGATTTCTGCCACTATTTTCCTTCTTATGAGATTATGATAGATGAGCTACGTGATTATCGTTTCTATGCTGACGATATGATGCATCCCAGTCCGCTTGCCATTCAGTATATCTGGGAATGTTTCTGCGATTGCTATTTTACACCTTCTACTCTCTCATTCCTGAAACGAATGGAACAAAATACGTCAGGGACTGGCTCACCGTCCTTTTAATCCTGAATCAGAAGCCTACCAAACCTTTTAAGTCAAATACTGTTAAAGATAGAGGACTTAAAAGAAAATTACCGTACTTAGATGTTCAAAAGGAAATAAAGTTATGTCAAGCACAATTGAAGAAATAGCCTCCATTTTAGGAGCTCAACGCATAGGAACTACCTCCTCTACAATCGACTGGATTCTAACTGACAGCCGGTCATTGTGTTTTCCGGAAGAGACACTGTTCTTTGCCTTAAAGACAAAACGCAATGACGGACATAAATATATCCCGGATCTTTACCAGAAAGGGGTACGTAATTTCGTAGTCAACGAAATACCGGAAGCAGCCTCATCATATACTGATGCAAATTTCCTGATTGTACCCAACCCGCTGAAAAGCTTACAACGTCTGGCATCCAAACACAGAGAACAATTTCAGGTGCCGGTCATTGGTATCACGGGAAGTAATGGAAAGACTGTGGTAAAAGAATGGTTATACCAGATACTAAGTCCCGACCGTACCATCACCCGTTCTCCAAGAAGCTATAACTCACAAATTGGAGTGCCTCTTTCCGTATGGCTGATGAATGAACACACGGAATTGGGTATTTTTGAAGCCGGTATTTCCGAAATGGGTGAGATGGAAGCATTACGCCCTATTATCCAACCCACCATTGGTATTCTGACCAACATCGGAGGAGCACATCAGGAAAACTTCTCTTCCGTACAAGACAAGTGTATGGAGAAACTGCAGTTGTTCAAGGACTGCGACGTGATTGTGTACAACGGTGACAACGAACTTATCACCAGCTGTGTGACCAAATCACTGTTTACAGCCCGTGAGATTGCCTGGTCAACCAAAGACTCCGAACGCCCGCTTTTCATTGAGAAAATTCTGAAAGACGATACGGGAACCACCATCAAATACCGCTACTTAGGATTCTTCAAGGAATATCGCATCCCATTCATTGACGATGCATCCATTGAAAACTCACTCAACTGTCTGGCTGTAGCACTTTACCTCATGGTACCCCCTGAAACGATTGCCGAACGAATGCTTCATCTGGAACCCATAGCTATGCGACTGGAGGTAAAAGAGGGTAAGAACGGTTGTACATTAATTAATGACAGTTATAATTCAGACTTTGCCTCACTCGACATTGCACTCGATTTTATGATGAGACGCTCGGAAGACAAGAACCGGAAACGTACACTCATCCTGTCGGACATACTGGAAAGTGGACAAACAAGCAAACTATTATACAGACAAGTAGCCGACCTGGTTCATAGCCGGAAAGTAGATCATATTATCGGAGTCGGTGAAGAAATCTCTGCCGCAGCCAATCGGTTTGAAATACAGAAAGACTTCTTTACCAACACTTCCGAACTTTTGAATTCCGGTTTGCTGAACCAGTTGCATAACGAAGATATTCTGATAAAAGGGGCACGTGTATTCCACTTCGATGACATTACGGATGCGTTGGAACTGAAGGTACACGAAACCATCTTGGAAATCAACCTGAATGCACTGGTAGACAACCTGAACTACTACCGTAACAAGCTGAAACCGGAGACTAAAATCGTTTGTATGGTAAAAGCCTCAGCCTATGGGGCCGGTTCATTTGAAATTGCCAAGACACTGGAAGACCAGCGAGTAGACTATCTCGCAGTGGCTGTGGCCGATGAAGGAGCCGATTTGCGTAAAGCAGGTATCAACAGTTCCATCATCATCATGAACCCGGAAATCACGGCTTTCAAAACGATGTTTGATTATCGACTGGAACCGGAAGTATACAGTTTCCACCTACTGGAAGAACTTATCAAAGCTGCGGAACGTGAAGGAGTCAGCAATTTCCCGATTCATATCAAGATTGATACAGGTATGCATCGGTTAGGATTTGCTCCAAGCGAAATCCCGCAACTCATACAGCGCCTGCAGAAACAGAGTGCAGTCATCCCTCGTTCCGTATTCTCTCACTTAGTGGGTAGTGATGCAGAACGTTTTGATGCCTTCACACGCCATCAGATAGAAACGTTCGAAGCAGCTTCGACCACGCTTCAGGAAGGTTTCAAGCACAAGATTATTCGTCATATCTGTAATACGGCAGGTATTGAGCGTTATCCGGGTGCACAATTCGACATGGTCCGCCTGGGAATCGGATTATATGGAGTAGATCCGTTTACCAACAAGATGTTGCACAATGTCACTACCCTGAAAACAACCATTCTGCAAATCCACGAGGTACCGGCAGATGAAACTGTAGGCTACAGCCGTAAAGGCGTGCTGACACGTGATTCACGCATTGCGGCCATCCCCATCGGATATGCCGACGGATTAAACCGCCATCTGGGTAACGGACATGCCTACTGTCTGGTAAACGGACAGAAAGCCCCCTACGTAGGAAATATCTGTATGGATGTATGTATGATTGATGTAACGGATATTGATTGTAAGGAAGGCGACAAAGCCATTATCTTCGGCGATGACCTCCCGGTAACAGTACTTTCCGATATACTGGAAACGATTCCGTATGAAATCCTGACCAGCGTATCAAACCGTGTAAAGAGAGTCTACTACCAAGATTAATTTGCTATTTCATTCATAACAATACGGCCCTCGACGAAGAAATTAATCATCTTACGTCGAGGGCCGTATTCCAATAGAATCACATACAATTATTTACCATAATCCTCATACATCATCAACAAGTGAGAGGAACTCCAGCTAAAATGTGGAGCTTGTAAGCGTTTTCCATCATGTGTTCCATAATTTTCATGTATAGGAGCATCCTCCTTTAATCCTTGACAACGCTCAAAGACTTGTTCCGTGTATTGATCCGCCAAATCATTATAACCGTAATTTCTCAGTCCCCTAATAGCCTGGTACGTCTGATCTAACCAGATTGGTCCTCTCCAATAACCATTCGAATCACACTTCGGATTATCAGCAGCAGCTGTTGGGAAAGGAATATAAGTAGAGAATTTGGCTGTATCTGTTAATAAAACAAGAGCCTTCTCCATTTGTTTTTTTTCAGCGATTTGTACCCAGAATGGAGTATATCCCTCGCAACCAGGCTCTTCAATAAAACTTCCATCTTTCAAACGTCTGTCACAGAACCATCCAATTTTCTCATCAAAGAAGTAATCTGCTATTTTATCACTGTAATCAGGGCCGTCAAACTCGACTCCAATCAACGCAGCAAATTTTTTCAACAGTTTACATTCATAAGCTAAATAGGCATTCAAATCCACACTTTCCTGGTCCATACTCCAGGCATCTTCTGCATTCTTCAACATTTGAGTATTATCAAAACGAATTGCGTTATCCATTCCACTTTCCCATGCAGCAGCCTCAAGTGTACCATCTGTGGAACCAAATTCACAAATGCCATTCTGATTATGATCACGCTTAGTATACCACCATTTATAATAAGCTAACAACTGCGGGTACATTTCTTTTACAAAAGCCGTATCCTGCGTATGTGTAAAGATTTCATCTACAGCCCAGCACACCAATGGAGGTTTACTATCACGTGCATTATTTTCTGCAGAATTTGTATAAATACAATCAATTATCATACCGTCTGGTAACTGATAATCGAACATTGCACGAATATTATTTTTAGCCAACTCTGGAGCAAAACCCGCCAAAGCAGCAGAGAAACGCCAGCTATCCCATGCCCAGAATCCCACAAAATAACCTACCGCATGACTCGGAATTACCCCTTCATGCAACAACCCTTCTCGATGCGTACGCCAATTAGAAATCAATGTCACAATTGATTTTACCGCAATGCGATCATACTCAGGCTTCATATCTGTCCGAAGAATTTTCTGAAGATAACCATTCCAACGATCCGCATTCGCTTGTAATTCCTGAGACGGATTATGCAACAATGACTGTACACGCTGCTCATAAGCTGGAAGCTCTTTTTCTGAAACGAAGAAAGAAATTGCTACATCGGTCTTTTTACAACCAGGCTGCGTTTGTGCAATATAGTTTTTACCATCACAAGACAGCGTAATATCCGAATCAAAAGTAAGCGTAATAATCTCACCATCCTGATGACGAGCAGTAAGCACATTCCGCTCTACCTCTAATTTTACACTGCCACTCCATTGTTTACCAGTAAAACACAGTCCCTTCTCCGAATTAGTTTCCACCTGCAACAAGGCCGTAGAAGAATCTATAAAATTCATTCGCTGGTCAATCTTCGCATCGGCGGAAACAGAAGACATATAAACTTCTCCGGGAAAATAAGACGTAGAATCGGGTGTCATCTCTGACGTCTCCCCAATAAGTCCTGCTACTACAGCCGACTGTGCAAACCATATTCTATGATCAATACTAAAAGGGCCACAAAATCCATTCACCCATTTATCTTGCTGAGGAATGGTAAATCCCATCCATGAACCAGCATCCGTAAAACACCCCACACGACGTGTTGTCGAATCAGGCGTAATCTCAATGTCAAGTATATTGCCGAATTCATAACGAGTTCGTTCTTGTGCAAGCTCTTTCTGCGAGCCATTTACACAGGCTGAAAATCCAGCTATTACTCCCGACAATAATAAAAGTCGTATTATATTATTTTTCATGAACTATCACGTTTAAAAACTTTTTATCAGAAAAATCTCTTATGTGCCTGCGAAACAGGGTCTGTCTCAGGCTGTAAAGGCTGAAGTACAAAACTATACTGCCAAGCATGAGGAGTTATAGTATATTCAGAGTGTACATGTGCTCCCCATGTATTATCTCCTCCTACACCCATTTGACGATGATCAATATTCAACCATACGAGATCTTGTTTTTCTATGCTTCCACCATGACGACGCTCCACATTAAACGGTCGATAATCAATATCACTCTGCGGGAAATTCCATGCACTTACATTCAACGGCTCTTCTCCAGTTATAAGTAGGCCTTCTCCCGTTTGATTTCGCAATGCTACCCAGCGAACATCGCATTTATTGGCACTCTCTTGAGCACGGACATACGGATGATATTGCTCCCACACGTTGGCCTTATACACTCCTATAAGCGCACTATTCTTACGGTCAGCATAATTCTCGTGCGGGCCACGTCCTAACCATGTCATCATATCATACTCTGCAGGTAAAATCATACGCATTCCTAAGCGAGGCATTTCAGGCAACACCTTCTCTCCAGGAACAAATGACATAGTAACCTTTACCACCCCATCAGGACGAATGGTATATTTTACATTCAAATCAGCATCTTGCTCTTCCATACGATAGCACGCTGTCACATTTGCCCATTGCTTATCTGGTGCTTCTTCCAGCTTCAAATCTTTCAAACGCGCATTTTTCCCTGCATGATGCCATATACCACAACGCTCAGGAGTACCATTAGCCACATCATTATCTGTTAATCCTCTCCAGAAATTGGCCTGCAATCCTTCTTTAACCAAATTCCTGCCATTATATTCCAGCAGAGTCATTTCTCCGTCAGACAATGAGAAGCCTATCCGGAAATTACTTCCTGTCAACATTAAATCTGCAGATGTACGTTCAGCCATTAATTTTCCTCTTACCGGCTCAACTGAAGCTACAAGCTGTTCAACCGGTAGTTTCCATTGCTCTACAGCCACAACATGTCCCGCAGGAATCATCGGCTGTTCTTGACGAGTTATCGCTTCAAGTTTCAAGAAATATTCACTCTGGCTTGCAGCAATCGGTTGAATCGGAAGCTGTATTTCCTGAGTTTGACGGGCCGGAATACGTGGGAAATCAAGTACTCCTTGCTGAACTGCTCTACCATCTGTTTCAATGGTCCAACGTAATTGATAACCGGAAAGATCTATAAAATCATACCAGTTAGTTACAGAAATCCGATTTGCCGTAAAAGCCACTGGAGCGAAATGCACATACTGATAAACCTTTTTCACTTCATAAATATGAGGATGCAATGAACGATTTGAAGCGACAAGTCCATTTGCACAGAAATTAGAATCGTTATGTACCCCTACGTAGCCCATATCTCCACCGTAGGCCCAGATATCATTTCCTTTCTCGTCTTTTTTAGCAAAAGTCTGATCTACCCAGTCCCAGATAAATCCGCCTTGCAACTGATCATACTTATAAATCAAGTCCCAATAGTCCTGCAAATTTCCGACACTATTACCCATTGCATGCGCATATTCACACATAATCATCGGACGTGCATCGCGCTGATTGATATGTCGCCGGAGTGACCAGATACGAGGATACATCGGACAATAAATATCTGATTTTGCTTCATAACCTCCTCCTTCATACTGCACCGGACGAGTCGGATCGATTTTCTTCGTCCAATCATATATTGTTTCAAAGTGCTTTCCATAACCAGATTCATTACCCAGCGACCATGTAACAATTGCAGTATAGTTACGGTCACGCATTACCATGCGGCTCATACGTTGCATAAATGCAGGCTCCCATTCCGGATAATTGGCAAGTGTACCATCCTTATGACTCATCATACCATGACTCTCAATATTAGCCTCATCTACCAGATACAAGCCATATTTATCACATAAGCTATACCACTGATAATGATTCGGGTAATGACAATTTCGTACCGCATTAATGTTAAATTGCTTCATCAGACGAATGTCCGTCAGCATGCTTTCCACATCAATAGAACGCCCTTGTAACGGATCATGCTCATGTCGGTTTACTCCCTTAAACAATACAGGTACTCCATTAATCAATTGCTGACCATTTTTCATTTCCACTGTTCTAAAGCCAAATGGATGCGCAAATGATTCCAAAGACTTTCCTGCAGCATCAAAAGTATTCACCACCAATGTATAGAGATTAGGAGTTTCTGCCGTCCATGCTAAAGCTTTACTGAACAATTTATTTACAGACCACAGTGTATCCACATTGTTCTTAATTTCTTTCTCCTGAACAAACAGCGCATCACCACCTCCATCTAATACCTTCAACTCCACACGTTGCCCTGCTTGAGGTTGATTAAAAATAATGTCTACATTAAAATTACCATCCTTATACTGGTTAATCAGCCCTGCTGTCAGTTTAAAATCTTTTACGCGACTTTGAGGACGAGCATACAAATACACATCTCTTTCTATTCCGCTATATTTCCAATAGTCCTGATCTTCCATATATGATCCGTCACTATAACGGAAAACTTTCACGGCCAGCTTATTCTTGCCTTTCTTCAATAACTTAGTCACATTAAAATGAGCAGGCAAGCGACTATCTTCACTATACCCAGCCAACTCACCATTTACCCAGCAATAATAAGCCGATTCCACTCCTTCAAAATCCAGGAAAATATCCATTCCATTCCAGGTTTCAGGAACTGTAAATTCATGAATATATGCACCTACCGGATTATAATCGGCTGGTACATAGGGAGGATTGCAAGGAAAAGGATAAGACACATCCGTATAAATAGGAGCATCAAACCCCTGAAGTTCCCAACTTCCCGGCACTTTTATATCTTTCCATTTACGAGTGCTATAACCTGGTTTATAAAAATCAGCTGGACATTCATCATTATTTTTCGAAAAAAGGAACTTCCACACGCCATTTAAAGAAATACGACGTTCACTTTTAGGATTTACAGCAAAGCGCTCTACATCCGGTAAGGCCTGTTGCGACAAAGCTGCACTTTCATTAATGAACGGTATGAAATGTGCATGCATCGGTTCACGATTCATTTCATTCACCTTCGGATTTTGCCAAGGCACATTATCTGCATGCACTTGAAAGGTAGCTGCCGCCACAAACAAATATGTAAACAAAAAATGCTTCTTCATAAAATTGGTATTTTTTCAGATAGAACAAAAAAATGTTACAAGAAACGGGACACTAAAATCTGTAACAAAACCATGAAAAATGGAAACAACAACAAACTGCTGTCCTGAATAACGAGTAATAATAGGCAATGTTGTATCCATCGTGGTGGCACCTCCAGCCGATATAGGAGCAAGATTTCCAAACCAACGAACCAACAAGGGGGCACTCAACAGAGTAATGATTTCACGCGTAATATTAGATAACAGAGCAATCGTACCTAATTCTGCCCCTTTATACTGCGTAATAAAAATACTGGAAAGAGAATAATAACCAAAACCAGAACCCACAGCCATGCAATCTGTTACACTTCTATGAGGCAATAAAAGACTGACCAAAGCAGCAGCAGATAAAGTACCCAATATAGTAGCTACAGGAAGAAACACCAGTCTGGGATTCAACGACCGAAAGTTTTTCAATGTCTGCGGATCATTTCCAATGCTTATCCCCACGCTGAACATCAAAGCGCATAAAGCATAAAAACTAATATTGGTCTCCGCTACATCAAAAGGAATCAAATGAAATGCACCACATAAAGTGCCCAATACAAAAAAGCCCACAATAATCAAACTACCTTTCATGATGCCTTTCCTCCTTTTCTTTTATATAACAGATACCATAATCCCCAGGCAAAAATACAGCTTCCTAATACGCACGCCAATGTAATAGAAAAAGCCTCTACACCCAACGTAGCAAGTCCTTCTACTATTTGGCGGTTACCTCCTACTTCTACTCCCAACAGAAATAATAAAATCCAGATAAGCGAAGTAATTACTTTGTTAATCCACGAAAAATTCTGACGACGAAGCAGAAAGCCGATAGCCATCCCCCCAACATAAGTCCTATTACTGTAAACATGTTTTTTTCTTTGTTTTTTTACAAGCAAAAGTAAAGAAAAAAGAGGTTCGGAAGAATATCATCTTCCGAACCGGAAGAGTTTTATTTCACTTCAGGATTTGCATCAGTTTCCCATTTAGGGATAGGATAGAATAACTTACTTTCATCAAATCCTGTACGACCAGCTTGTTGCAAGGCAGAAGCCGTCTTTCCCCAACGACGTAAATCGTACCAACGGTAACTTTCCAACGGGAACTCAAGAATACGCTCATGCTCTATTTGCTCACGAACTTCCTGCTGTGTGGTACCGGTCATCGGAGGCATATTCCCATGCACACGTCGTACATCATTAATAATCGGAATAGCCAGCTCCGGATGATTCTGTTCATTTAATACTTCGGCCTTCATCAGCAATACATTCACATAACGCATTAACGGTATATTAATTGCACAAGCGTCACTCATTTCTTCCAATGTAGGAGAAGTGAATCTGCGGAATACAGGTTTATTATTTCCGCCGAACAGTTCATCATATTCTTTCCCCATTACTCTACCTGTTCCATCATTGAAATAATCACACTGATAGTAAATCGTATTATACAAACGCTCATCATAGCGTCCATTGTTCAATTCCCCTTCTTTCATATATTCATTCATCAACACATCACTAGGCAGAATCTCATCATATCCATTTAATTCTTTAGCCCCAATCCATTGATTGATGTAAGAATAGTGAACTGAACCATTTGCTTCACTCTTGCTATATTGTACCTCAAATATAGATTCTGAACAATTTTTGTTTGTTCCATTGAACATTCCTATCAGTTCGTCTCCACTAACCAAAGAATAACCTTTCACATTATCCAATGCTTGCAAAGCCTCCTCCAAATAAGTTTCTTTCTGCTCTGTTTCTTCATAAGCGCGAGTCAAATAAGCAAATCCCAAATAAGAATATGCCGTACCACTTGTAGCCCGCCCAAGTTCATCATCACTACGTTTTTCTGGCAGATTAATCGCATACTTTAACTCATCAATCACAAAATTCCAGCAAGCAGAACGGTCAGACAAGGGCTTATTTAACTGAGATGATTCCACAATATATTCATCACGAATGATAATTTTTTTCCCAGTTAAGCAGTAACATCATATGATAATATCCTCTCAGGAAATGCGCTTCATTAAGGATACTATTACGTGTAGCATCATCAAGATCTGGAATATTGGGCACATTTGCCAATACCTGATTGGCAAAATTAATACCCCGATACAAGTCCTGATAATAATACGAGAACTGTGTATTTCCATTTGTGTAATTAAAATAATACAAAGCTACCCATTGGTCATAGTTTCCGGCATCACTTCCTAACTTAAACAAATCAGCACGAAATTCCTCTGTCGGCCAACGCACTTCACTCGTCGCATAAGTATCTCCATGATACAACTGAGAATATGCTGCAGCAAGTCCGGCCTGTGCATCATCTTCATTTCTCCAATAATTATCTGTTGTCAGCTCATCCGGTGATTCTACAGAGAGAAAATCTTCGCATGAGGTAAACGATAAAGCGAAGCATATACTTGCTAAATAAAAATACTTCTTCATAGTCTTAATGTGAATTTATTGATATTAGAATGTTAACTGTGCTCCCACTGTAAATGAACGAGTAAATGGGAATATATAGCTGTCAATACCTGTATCCAATGGACTACTTCTTGAGAATTCCGGATCTGTACCAGAATACTTAGTGATAGTAAACAAGTTTTCACCACTGACATAGAAACGCAGCTTCTCGATATACACCTTCTTTAAGATATTGGTAGGAAGAGTATACCCTAATTGAGCCTGACGCAAACGGACGAAATTACCATTTTCAAGGAAACGGTCTGATTCACGAGCGTTCTTATTCGGGTCATTCAATACGGCACGAGGCATATCTGTATCTGTGTTGGTCGGAGTCCAGGCATCCAGCACAGAAGTTAACATCTGACCTGGAGTCTGCATGCTTTCATAGAAATAACGGTTACCATTAAACAATTTATGTCCCCATGCACTTCCAAATGAAAGAGTCAGGTCAAAACCTTTCCATGCAGCCGACAGATTTAAGTTGGCTTCTAACTTAGGAATACCAGTTCCGCAATATTCACGGTCACTTTCATCCAAAACCCCATCCCCATTAATATCTTTAAACCGAATGTCACCAGCTTTTGCATTGGGCTGCAATCTTTCTCCGTCAGCATTTACGTAAGCTGCAGCTTCCGCATCACTCTGGAAAATACCATCAGTACGATACAAGTAGAAAGCACTGATTGGCTTACCTTCTGTTGCATAAGCCGGAGTATAATCTGTACCATATACCAGACCTGTACAATAAAGAGCCTGTCCTTCATCTGCCAGACTGACAACTTCATTATGTGTAGTACTGAGGTTAAAACCAATTCCATATTCAAAATCTTTTACCTTATCATTCCAGTTTAACTCCAGTTCAAAACCTCTGTTACGGATTTTTCCCACATTTAAAATAGGATTCTCATATCCAGCAGATGGAGATAATTTCTTAGTAATCAACAGATCTTCTGTCTGATTGATATAATAGTTGATACTACCGGTCAAGCGGTTATTAAACATTCCATAATCGAATCCAATATTCTTGGTATCTGTTGTCTCCCATTTCAAATCGTTACGTTCCATATTCCATGCAATGGCACCTGCCCAAGGGTTGCTACCGTTACCCTGTACATAACCTCCATAGTATGTATTATAAGAAGAAATCAATGCCTGAAAATCATAATATCCTAATGCATTTTCATTTCCCAAACGTCCCCAGCTGGCACGGAATTTCAAGTTATTGATGAAACTATTTTTCGGGAAGAACTTTTCTTCACTGATACGCCATCCCACAGCAATTGACGGGAAAGCACCCCAACGATTGTTCTTACCAAACTTAGAAGAACCATCATAACGCATCGTTGCCTGAATCAGATAACGGTTGTTAAAATTATAATTGATACGTCCAAAGAAAGAAGCACGATTGTATGTGTATTTAGTTCCTTCTCCTGTATACGTACCTCCTTTACCTGCATCAATTGTAGTAAAGCTGGAATCCAAGAAGCCAGAAGCCTCATCCTTCGTTACCAGGTTTCCATTCTTATCTACAGAATACTGAGTAGAGAATCCTTCTACCGCAACACCATTGGACGTATTTTTTGTCGATGTAATAGAAGATCCAACCATTACATTCAGACTATGCTTGCCAAACTCCTTGTTAAAGTTCAATATGTTATCAATAGTCTGCTCTTCCCAATAATAAGTAGATTCACTATTGTAAGGATACAAATGAGTTTGCTGTGCATTTGAAATATAATCAGGATAGTGCAACGTATAGCGATAATGTTTGCCACGATAAGCATAACTAGTCTTAAAATTCAAATAAGGAGTAATTTTAATGCCTAACGAAACATTCGCAGTTGTACTAAATGTTTTCTCTACCTCATCTTGATAATAATAATCTGCCATTGGATTATTATTGGAAGGCAATCCCTGACTTGCTGTCAAGCCAAAGCCATATTCTTCATTCTCATCATATACAGGCACAAGCGGAGAAATATTATACACTTCCTTCAAGGAATAAGTAGGTTGATGACTTTTGGTGTAACGGAAACCTAAGTTCGCATCTAAGTCAAAAATATATTTGCTCATATGGAGTTTCATACGCGCATTGTCCTGACGATAATCATTGCCTAAGAAAATACCTTTATCATCTGCATGATTATATGATACGGAATATTGGGCAGTCTCACTTCCCCCTCTCACGCTGAACATATAGTTCTGAGAGAAACCACTACGCATCATTTCATCTTGCCAGTCTGTGTCGACTCCAGTATCTGTCAAACAATATGCCGGTATTTCATCTTCCCTACCTGCATTGATATACATCGATTTAATTACAGACTTATACTGCTCTGCATTTAAGAAATCCAATTTCTTGGCTATTTTTGTCATGCTCAGATAAGTATTGAAATCAATGTGTGTTTCTCCTTTCTTTCCGTTTTTAGTAGTAATGATTACAACTCCATTTGCTGCCACAGAACCATAAATAGCAGCTGCTGCACCATCCTTCAACACTTCCATAGACTGAATATCCACAGGATTTACACTATTAATATCTCCCGGGAAACCATCTATAATATAAAGAGGTTCATTGTCACCAAACGATTTGACACCACGAATTTTTTACAGAAACACCAGCTCCTGCATTACCACCCGATTTCATAATATTGACTCCGGCAATCTTTCCTTGTAAAGCTTCTGCAGGATTAGTTGTGGTGCGTTTCGCCAATTCGTCTACATCTACAGATGAGATAGCTCCTGTCATGTCACTTTTCTTCATTGTTCCATAACCCACAACTACCACTTCATCCAACACTTCTGTGTCTTCACTCAACGTAATTTTAAAATTACGTTGATTATTTACCTGGATTTCCTGAGTCTGGAATCCTACATAAGAAATAACAAGCGTACCCTTAGGTGATACAGTCAATTCAAAATTTCCATCTAAATCGGTAATAACTCCGTTAGTGGTTCCTTTTTCTAATACACTTGCACCGATAACACTCATACCCGATGCATCAAGTACTGTACCTTTCACTTGGATTGCCTGCGCAAATCCTGTCATTGGAAATAATAAAGCCAGCAAGAATATCAATTGCCATGCTTTAAAAAGACTTCTTTTTCCCATGTTATGTTTTCGTTTATATTAAGGTTATTTGGTAAACTTCGATAGTCAAATATAGTATAAAGACAGGCGATTAAAATCCATTTTGCCACCACAAAATATCTACACAAACGATTTTTGAACGCATAATAATGCCTACACTAAAAATCATAATAAATTGATTATCAATATACAAAAGAATTAAACGATATCTACAATACACCTCATTTTACTATCGTAGCAAAGGGACCAAAGCCACAATAAAAAAGCCGGTAAACTCTACGAAGAATTTACCGGCCTTTCATTACAACATTAACTTATATTGACTGAATATAAGCAACCAAGTCAGCTTCAGATGACAACCCTAACGCCTTTCGCAAACGATAACGGTTCATGTTTATTGTCTTTGGGGTATTTCCTGTCAACATGGCAATTTCTTTGGTTGACAAGTTTACTCGTAACAGGCTTGCCAGATGCCTTTCTCCTTGCGTCAGGTTAGGATAACGTTCTACCAAACGGGAGAGAAACTCCTGCATTTTCTCATCTATAGTCTGTAAAGTCATGCTATTATTTTTATTCGTCGTTTGATATTGACTGATAAAAGCATTTATCTTCTTTAAATGAGGAACCAATTCCTGCTTTTCCATACGATAACCTTGACGAACTTGCTCTTGTATCTTATCCAGCAATTCATTACGACTTTGCAGGAAAATCGCGAAATTAGTAGTTTCTTGCTTACTCGTTTCCAAAGCTTGCTGCACATCCTCCAATTCAGCCTTCTGCTGCAACATTTTAAGTTTTGCTATTTCATGTTCTGATTGCTCTATCCGATATTGTGCATTCAGTAACTGAATTTTCTTCTTACGCTTAAAACGCTGAAGCAACAGTATACTAATCATAATGAGCAAGCAACCTATAATGAGCATAGTTACAATATTACGTCTTAATAATCTTATCTTATATTCCTGCTGACGTAATTCTTCTTTTTGTTGTTGTGCCAATAACTTTTCCTGCGCAATGCGCTGCTCCACCGTACGCAGTTTATTTTCACTCTGTATCTCTTTACTCAGTGCATACAATGAAGTCTGTTTCTCATAAGCAGTCTGATAATCCCCGATGGCACTATATACCCATGCGGCATACTCGTAATTATCACATATTACTCCTTTAGCTCCCACGCTTTGTGCCAGCTGATAGGCCTTTTCCAATGCGGCAATAGCTTCTCTGTATCGTTTACTATAATAATAAAGCTTACCCAAATTATTATAGTTCTCACCTAATGACCACACTGCATTAAGATGTTTATTAATAACAATTGCCTCCTGAATCCATTCTAACTGTTCTTCAATATCCCCTTTATATAAACACAGATTATTTAAATTACTGGCTATACTTTTCAGATTTTTTGACGAACGGTTAATAGCCAATGCTTGTTTTAAAAAACGATCGGCTTGCTGAAACTCATTAATATAGGTATGTATAATGCCTCGATTATTATAACAGGCAGCCAGATTTAGTGAATCGTTCTTCGTTTTAAAAAAAGAAATAGCCTTGTCACTCAAATCAATGGCCTTGCCATAATCTCCAAGGTTACAGTATCCAACACTCATCAAGTTATAAATATGACCTTTTAAGCCATTGTCCTTATCCGTAAGCAGTTCATCAGCTTCATACAACGCCTGAATACAACCGTCAAAGTCACCTAAAAGTTTCTCTGCCTGTGCATAAATATAAAGTGATCGTGCCAGCAAAGATGAAGAAGATATTGATGCTCTCTCCTTTGTCGCATAATAAGCGGCCAGCTGAGGATTTGTATACAATTCTTTTTCGGCCTTCTCCAAAAGATTCGTTACATCTTTTTCTGATATACTGGCATATCCTAATCCAGCAGAGAAAAAGGAAACACAACACAATAGTATATATAAAGGAATCTGTCTCATTATTTTTTTGATTTCCACAAAGTTAGAAAAACTCCTAAAATGAGAGTACAAATAATGAGACTTATAACGAAATTTTTAGGAAATCAATCAATCTGTTATTTTTATTATCAGACAAAATAAAAAAGGACTACTGCTCACGCGGTAATCCTTTTTTATTTAGTTAGTAATTTAATTTTGAGAGAATTGAAACTTCACAGCCTCGTTGTTGTTTTAAGTTTTAATAAGCACTAACTATTTATATAAAAGCAAATGAAAATGTTCTATCTGTTACTGTTTTCTTCCAGTCTGGGTTTGGAAGATGTTTCCCGAATCAGCGTCTTCACCGAATCACCTTCGTAGGCAACCTGCGGATTCTCCTGTCGGTTCTCAAACTGATCATGCACATATACAATACCTGAAGTGCCTCCCTCTTCTGTCGCATGTTTCACTACTCCTCCTAATGTGAAAAGCAGCAGCATCATAGCCGCAGCCTTGAACAGAGGCATAAAACGTGAATAAAGCGTCAGCTTTCTGGCTTTTACTACCGGACGTTCAATTTCCGCGAGCACACGCTTGTCAAAATCATCACCCAGCTTCATCCCGGCAGCTTCTTCCTGGTAAGTAAACAAAGAACGGTAGCGGCGCAAATGGGCAGGAAGCTCTTTCTGCTGAAAGAAAATCCGAAGAATCTGTTCTTCCTCTACCGAGGTTTCACAGTTCCAATAGCGTTCCAGAAGTTGTTCAATGTACTTATAGTCCATAATCGTTAATCTCACTGTATTTTAATTTGATGCGTTGTCGGGCCCTGAAAAGGTTTACTTTCACCTGCTCTTCCGTAATTCCCAACACATCAGCAATTTCTTTATAACTCTTACCTTCAATATCCCTAAGCTGAACAATGGTTCGTTGCTTTTCCGGGAGTTCATTCACCAGCCTGTGTACCAACTGAAACTGTTCGTTCCGTTCAAACTGGCTTTCGGGAGTCTGTGCATCCGGCATTTCCTGCGTTTCCGGTGTCAAGGTCAGATTCTGGGCCTCTTTTTTCTGACTTCGGTCAATAGCTAAATTCCGAACTACTGTCAGACAATAGGCTTCTATGGATTCCAACTCTCCCCACTCGTCACGCTTGTTCCACACCTTAATCAGTGCATCCTGAACAATATCTTCCGCCTCTGCCCGGTCGAATGTAATGCGCAAGGCCAACCTGAAAAGCTTATCTTTCAGCGGCAGAATATTGTCACGAAAACTGATCTCTTGCATGGCTCTCTATACTAATGACGGGTGAGTTTCATAAAAGTTACACCCACCCGCCAATTTTTTTTGAATTATTTTCTGATAATTGTTCCGGAATCTTTGTGAATTGCTGATGCTAAGGTTATTACGACCTGCGACACACCGGCATCCAAGGCTGAAAAAGAATTTTCCAGTTTAGGAATCATACCACCTTGCACTATTCCTTCCTCCACATACTGTTTAAATAAATCGGGAGTCAGCACCGGAATTACACTGTCGTCATCGTTTTCATCGCGTAGCACCCCTTTCTTTTCAAAGCAGTACACCAGTGTCACATCAAAATACTCGGCCAAAGCTTTTGCAGTTTCCCCCGCAATGGTATCGGCATTCGTATTCAGCAGGTTTCCATTCCCGTCATGCGTCAATGGTGCCATCACAGGTACAATCTGACGATGAATCAGGTCAGCCAGGGCCTTTCCGTCTACTTTCTCCACATCTCCTACGTAGCCGTAATCGATGTCTTTCACCGGGCGTTTCACAGAACGGATTACATTCATATCCGCTCCTGTCAGACCTATGGCATTCACGCCTTTTGCCTGCAAGCCGGCCACAATATTCTTGTTGACAAGTCCGCCGTAAACCATCGTTACCACCTTCAAGGTTTCTGCATCGGTAATACGACGTCCGTTCACCATCTGGCTTTCAATTCCCAACTGTGAAGCAATACGAGTGGCAGAGCGGCCTCCTCCATGCACCAGCACCTTATAACCAGACAGAGATGAGAAATCATCGAGCAACTGATTCAATGTATCAGGCTCCTCTACGATTTTTCCTCCTACTTTTATAACGGTCAGTTTTTCTTTCATAATGCTACTTTCTTAAATTACTCCAGATAAGTATATCCATACAATCCGGAACGATAATTTGCCAGGAATTCCTTTCCTTCCTCCAGCGAGATACGTCCTTCTTTCACAGACTTCGTCACCCAAGTTTCCAGCGTACGTACCAGCTTCTTCGGGTTATACTGCACGTAGTCGAGTACTTCGGCCACGGTTTCTCCATCAATCACTTGGTCAATGCTGTAACCTTTCTCATCCACACTGACATGTACGGCATTGGTATCGCCGAACAAGTTGTGCATATCTCCCAGAATTTCCTGGTAAGCTCCCACCAGGAACACACCGATATAATACGATTCCTTTGCCTTGATGGTATGTACAGGCAAGTCGTGTGCCACATTACGGCTGGTCACGAAGTTGGCAATTTTTCCATCCGAGTCGCAAGTAATATCCTGCAAGGTAGCCGTGCGGTCAGGACGTTCATCCAGACGCTGAATCGGCATGATGGGGAAAATCTGGTCAATCGCCCAGGAATCCGGCAAAGACTGGAACAGAGAGAAGTTACAGAAATATTTGTCAGCCAACAGCTTGTCCAAATTGCGGAATTCATCCGGTGCATGCTTCAAGCCCGATGCAATCTGGTTAATCTCACGTGTAACCGACCAGTACATACGTTCAATCTGCGCACGAGTCTTCAAATCGACAATACCGTGGCTGAACAAGTCCAGCGATTCTTCACGAATCTGCTGGGCATCATGCCATGCCTCCAGCATACGGCTCTGATTCAGGTTATCCCAAATCTGATAAAGTTCCTGCACGAGCTCATGATCGTCTGCACTCACCTCAAAGTCTTCGTCCATAGAAGGCAGTGAAGCTGTTTCCAGCACCTCAAATATCAATACCGAATGATGAGCAGTCAGTGAACGGCCACTTTCTGTAATAATGTTCGGATGCGGAATATTGTTTTTGTTGCTGGCATCCACCATAATGGAAATAGAGTCGTTCACATATTCCTGGATGGAATAGTTCACGCTACTTTCACTGTTAGCAGAGCGGGTACCGTCGTAATCCACTCCCAATCCTCCACCTATATCTACGAATTCTACCGGGAAGCCCAGTTGATGCAACTGCACATAGAACTGAGAAGCCTCACGCAATGCAGTCTTGATACGACGTATCTTAGTCACCTGACTACCTATGTGGAAATGAATCAGCTTCAGGCAATCTTGCATTTCTTTCTTTTCCAGGAAATCAAGTGCCTCGAGCAACTCACTGGAAGTCAATCCGAACTTGCTGGCATCGCCTCCGCTTTCTTCCCACTTTCCGCTACCGGAAGAAGCTAATTTGATGCGGATACCAATATTCGGACGTACATTCAGCTGCTTGGCCATCTTGGCAATCAGTCGAAGCTCGTTCAACTTTTCTACCACCAGGAAAATACGTTTACCCATTTTCTGCGCCAGCAAAGCCAGTTCAATGTAGCTTTCATCCTTATAGCCGTTGCAGATAATCAGTGAATCAGAATCCGTATTAATGGCAATTACAGCATGAAGTTCCGGTTTTGAACCGGCCTCCAGTCCTAAATTAAATTTCTTTCCATGACTGATAATTTCCTCCACTACCGGTCTCATCTGATTTACCTTAATCGGGTAAATAATGAAGTTTTGAGCCTGATAGCCATATTCTTCAGAAGCTTGTGTAAAGCAATTGGAGATTTTCTCAATCCGGTTGTCCAGAATATCCGGAAAACGTACCAGCATAGGAGCGGTTACGTCCCTCAACTGCAACTCGTCCACCAGTTCCTTCAAATCGACGGCTACTCCGTCTTTTCGTGGAGTTACTACCACATGACCTTTGTCATTGATACTAAAGTATGAAACGCCCCACCCCGTGATGTTGTAGAGCTCTTCAGAGTCTTCAATACGCCATTTTCTCATTTCACTACATAAAGTCTAGATTTATACTTCTTTAATTTATCAATTCATTCAAGCGGCTTACCGCTCTGTCAATCTGTGCATAACTTTCAAGTTCTTCTGCGTTGAAACGCCATTTGGCCTTAGAATAATAAGGAAGTCTTTTTTCCAACGCAGAAGTAATGACCTGCATCAGCTCTTCGTCCGTTTTATTCGCCAACAGCGGACGTTTGGCCTTTGCTATCTTTAAACGACGGAACAGTACTTCCGGACATACATCCAGAAATACTGTTTCGCCTGTATGATTCATATAGTCCATGTTATCGAAAAAGCAAGGAGTGCCTCCTCCGCATGCAATCAATACATTTTCAAATTCTCCCGCCTCGTGCAGCATCTTCTGCTCCAGCAAGCGGAAACCGTCTTCTCCCCTTTCCGCAAACAAGTCGGAAATGGATTTATGCATGCGTTCCTCGATGTACCAGTCGAGGTCGACAAACTGTAGTCCGGTAGCCGCACTGTAAGCCTTGCCCAGTGTGGTTTTTCCCGAACCCATATAGCCAATCAGGAAAACTCTTTTCATTTCTTTGTCTTCGCCTTTGCTCCTTTCGCCTTACGCATCTCGGCTTTCTGTGCCTGCAATTCTATCACCTTGAAGCAAGCATCCAGGTTCAGGTCTGCCGGATTCACGTTTTCAGGAATCTTATAATTTTTCTTCTGGTAAGCAATGTAAGGTCCGTAACGCCATTC
>ENA-OQDC01000255-OQDC01000255.1-human-gut-metagenome-genome-assembly--contig:-NODE-255-length-40424-cov-4.321289_pt1 | contig 40424 bp, 34 predicted proteins | sample MGYA00242770_ERZ504601 | MGnify/ENA primary metagenome ERZ504601 (study PRJEB26092, sample SAMD00036305) | human gut metagenome | host: Homo sapiens | study: EMG produced TPA metagenomics assembly of...
GTGACACCGGTAGTGAGCTGCCCCACCGACAGGGTGATGGTCTTTTCGTGGTGGGCGATGGCGGCTTTTACCCGGTCAAAGCTCTTCTGGTTCTCGTCCGTGTCGTCCAGCTTGCCGTCACCGGCGGCTAGGATCACCTCATAGTCCCGGAATACCGGGTGCGCCTGCAGCTTTTTCGCCAGCGCTCTGGCGCTGTCCACCCGGTTCAGTAGCCAGAAGGTATGCTTCAGCTCGGCACGCAGTTCCGGGGTGGAAAACGGAAATTTGTTCTGGGTGGTCATGGCATCCAGAAAGCGGTCCACCTCAGCCTCATGCTCAAAGCTGCCGCTGGGCTTTACCTTGAAGAACTCGTTCAGGTCAAAGGCAAATTCCTGCGTTTCGCCGTCGATCTCCACGCCCTGCTGAATTTCGTCCCGGATGATCTCGGACATCTGGTAGGTGTAGAGGTTGAGCATAGGGAGGTTTGCGTAGGGATTCTGCTGCCCCGGTGCGCCCTGCCAGTTCCGCTTGGCGGCCTGCTCGTCGGCGTAGGTCCAGTTGAAGATGGCATCCCCGGCAAACTTGTCGTTCGCCAGCGCCTTGAAGGGCGTGCCGGACAGGTGCAGCGTGAAGCGGCGGCGGATGTGGTCAAAGGCAAGGTCGGTCTTGTAGGTGTCCACGCCCTCGTGGGCTTCGTCGATGACCAGCACATCCCAGTTCAACTCGGTCAGGTGGCGCAGCTTGTCGTACTCGCCGCCGAAATATTTCGAGCCTTTCATGTCCTGCAGGCTGACGAACTCAATGCGCTTATACAGTTTCTCGCCCTGTGCGGCGGCATCCAGATAGCCTTGCTCGTCCAGCACATGGGGCTGCCCGGCAAGGGCATCCACATGGCTGACAAACAGGTAGCCGGACTCCCTGCCCAGAAAGCGCACATAGTCGCTGTACCAGCTATTGGCAATGGCAGGGCGGTTGGTGACGATGAGCACCGTCTGTGCATCGACCTGCTTACAGAAGTCGTAGACGGAAAGGGTCTTGCCAAGCGGGCTTGGCGTTCCAGAGGTATTCCCCGCCGGGGTGGCTCTGGTAATAGATTTTGGTGTCGTGGACAGCCCTTGCCTGCTCCTCCCGCAGGGTGTAGGCGATGGCGGCATCCAGCTGCACCCGGCCCCGGTTCATGCGGAAATCCTGAAAATACCGCCGGGACTGCTGACCATCCAGATGGAACCACTCGTTTTTGCAGTCGTTCTCCACGTTCAGCTTGCGGAGGTAGGCGTGGAAATCGTGGTCGGTGAACACCTCGCCGCTGCCGTCATCGTAGACGGCATTGCCCCGCCACTCCTCATGGTACAGCACATCGGCGGTGTGGGTCTGCTGTTTCAGGCGTTTGTCCACCGACTGCTCGGTGTAGCCGATCTTCGTCCAGCCGTTGTGCCGGGCAATTTCCGGGGTGGTATAGGCGTAGATCATGGGCACCACCTGCCGGGCAGTGCGCAGGGTTATGCCAGCCATTATGCCATCTCCTTTATAATGCTTTGTATGAATGCCACTTCATCAGAAGTTAGTTTATACTTTGAAAACAGTTCTTCATCTGTCCACGCTCTTGAAAAATCCTGAGCAGGAACAAAACCAAACATACCTTTGCTGATATGCTGTGTCATCGCCAAAATCGAAATCAAAAAACGCACAAATCGTGTTTTTAGGTATCTCATATAGTTATCTGCTTCAGCTTCTGTGTCAAATGCTCCTGCAACGAGATACGTTTCTGAACAAACTACTTTCGGCGGCTGCTTTTCCATTGTCGAGAGAATGCGGTATTGTCCGTTCTTGTCGGGCTGTCCTGCGTGTTCTGCCGTCAAATATGAAATAATGATTTTATAGCGGTCTATATTTTCTATACCCGTAGAAATCAAACTTCTTTTATATGGGCCTATCCCACCATTAAATCTCAGTTGAATATCTCCTGCTTTGAGCGGTTTCACATTTGTAGCAAGACCAAACGGCTTTCGGCTGGAAACTATCGTATCAAGCGTCTGCTCTCCTTTCAGACGCACCTTCTTAACTATCTCGGCAGCGATTGGATAACGAATAAATGTCGAAAACTCATTCAAATCACGGTATTCGGATGTCTTAACCCCATCTCGGTAATTTATGTAGTAGCATTTTCCCTCATGTGACTTAGCCCACACAAAATAGCATACACCACCAGCAACATCCACATTCGGAAAAACATCCAGCGAGTTAGGATAGTCAACGAGTACCGCCATTCGTTTGTCGTTTAACATCTGCTCTCGAAATTTATCCAACCCTTTACCACCAGAATACCATTTTGCTGGAATGATAAAAGACATTGCCGTTGGATTCAATGTCTTTGTTTCCTCAATGAATTTGTTATATACCGGCGTTGCGCTTGCGCCTGAACCTCCATCAACTTCCTGATACGGTGGGTTTCCGATGACATAATCAAACTTCATGCTGGCACTCCCTTCCTGAATGGTTTCAAAGTTCTGCGTTTTGCTAGAACGCCAATTTTTCACTTTGCACGATACTGCCGGGGTCTGCTCTTCCATCGTGCCAAACATTGAGAAGAGATTAAGCTGTTCTGCCTCCGGCTGAGGCTTGCCGCCGGGCACAGACAGGTGCAAGCCGTCCATTTGCCACAGGTTCCAGCTGATGATGTTGGCGATAGGCTGTAACTCTTCTTTTGTGGGTTTGCGCTGCCAGCGAGCTTGCAGATGCTCTGCATAGGTCAGCAGCAGGTTGACCCGCGCCAACAAAAGATTATCTCCCTGATACTCGTAGCCGTAGGTGGACTGCACCGCATGGGTGGCATATTTGCGCCACTCGTCCTCTGTGGCGGCGTTCTCGCTTACCACACGCAGTTTTCGGTCCAGAATGCCAATACGCCGAGCCACCGGGATCATCTCGCCGGTGGCGGCATCGTAGCGGGACGCCAGAAAGGGGGCTTCACCGCAGGTCACCTCCAAGCGGCGGCTCTGCACATACTGCACCCATGCCGGAGTCCTGCCCTTGCAAACCGGAAACTGCACCGGCGTTTCCACCGTCTGCCAGCCTTGGGGCAGCTCCACCGTGAACTGCCCGGCGCTCTCCTCTGCCCCCAGCCCACGGAACCAGTCGGCGTCCAGTGCGTTGTTCATCTTGTTGCAGACCCATGCGGGCGAGAATACTTCGCCTTTTTTGCGGGTGCGCTGCTGCTGGGTGTCGGTCTGCTTCATCATCCGGGGCAGCACCACCTCGTAGTGGGTCAGCCCGAGCTGCTGGGTGGTGATCTGGGATCTATCCGTGACAGATTCGTACATCACCGTTTGCAGCTCCTCCGGCGGGTCAGTGGCCCAGATGATGTTTTTACCGGTGGATTTATCTTTTAGTAGCGTATCCAGCACCGCCTGCACTTCCGGTGCGTGAAAGTCGATCAGTTGTTCCAACGGGGATTCCCTCGCTTTGCCTTAGCGTTGCGGCGGAAGTAGTATTTTTGTACTAGTTCTGCCTTATACTAGCATTATAACTACTTGTTTGCATCGTGTCCAGCATTTTAAGTGCGTCTTTCGTCAAAAACTAGTAGAATTCCCTATACTAGTAACAGGAAAGGTGGTATTGATAATGCTTGGAGAGCGACTGGCAGAGATTCGAAAGAACTACCATGACACACAAAAAAGCCTTGCGGATAAGCTGGGGCTTACCGTTTGGGCTGTCAGCGCTTGGGAGCAGGGACGCAATTCGCCGCCCAGCGATGTGCTGCTTGCCATCTGCAAGCTCTACGGCACCTCCGCCGACTACCTGCTGGGTCTGACCGACATCGACCCCTCGGACGAAGCCCGCAAACAGCGCCAGCGCCTGACCGAAGAAGAACAGAACGAGATGCACCGCTACGAAGAATATCTGTTGTGGAAACGCAAAAAATAAGCCGCCCAGCGAGACCGTAAGGTCGCTGGGCGGCTGTTGTATATTTTGCAAAAATTGTACATTTTCGCAACTCTGTGATATAATGTATTAAAATTTTATAAATCAACCTTTTATAGTAACCGAGGAGAAATTTTAATGGACAGTCTTTCTATCCGAAAAATAATCGACAAAATCAGTAGCGGTGAAATTAGAATTCCTTCTTTTCAGCGTGGTTTTGTTTGGGAACCTGATGCCGTTGCGTTCTTTATGGATAGTCTTTATAAGGGATATCCTATTGGCGCTATACTTTTATGGCGCACTAGAGAAAAACTTGTAAACGAACGAAATTTGGGTCGCTTTATTCTTCCAGATCCTGTCAAAGATTACCCAATAGACTATGTACTCGACGGTCAGCAGAGATTAACCTCGATTTTTTCTGTATTCCAAACCGATCTTATTCCTGAAGATGACCCCAATTGGTGTGATATATACTATATTATTGGAAGTGACAAAAATCCTCAGGATCAGCAATTCGTGCCCCTTGATAAATCTGAAGTTGACCTGTCAAAACATTTTCCTATTTCCACATTATTTGATTCTGTAAAGTATCGAAAGGCCACTGAAAGTCTCTCCGATGAAACATTGACAAATTACAGGAAACCTTCAAAGAAGTTAACATTCCTGCACAGTCTATGGAAACTGATGACAAAAGTATTGTTGCTATCGTTTTTGAACGAATAAATCGAGCAGGTATTCCTCTTGACTCCTTCCAGCTTTTAACTGCTTGGAGTTGGAGTACTGATTTTGATCTTCAAGAAAAACTGGATGATTTGTCCGCCGACTTAGAGGGTTGCGGTTTTAACGGAATTGCCGGTGATCAAGATTTGCTAATGAAATGCTTCACTGGATATATTCTTAATAGCACCTCTCCTAGTGCCATTATGGATTTAAGTGGCGAGCAAGTACGTGATCACTTTATCGAAATTCAAAACGGATTGAAGTCCTCTATCGACTTTCTACAGAAAGAATTAAATCTTCATTCTCTTTTCTATGTGCCATATCCAGCAATGATTGTATCCCTAGTAAAGTTCTTCGGTTCGGATAGGCAAAATGGTGTTTTATATACAGACAAGCAGCGAAAGCAACTCATCAAGTGGTTCTGGCGTTGTTGCTTTTCTCGTCGCTATTCGAGTGGCGTTAACAGTGCTCATCAAAGCGACTTGATCGCAATGACAAAATTACGCGACAATGAGGATTTTGATGCAAGTTCTTTTAAGTGTGATATCTCTACTGATTTTTTTACAGGCAATCAGTTTAATGTAAACACTGTGAATACGAAAACCTTTATTGCCATGCTTGCGTCTAAAACACCACTATCTTTTATCTCTGGAGCAAAAGTCGATTTGTCCATAACATTAAAGCAATCTAGTACAAAAGAATTTCATCATATTTTTCCAGACAAGTATTTGCAACGTTGTGGAAAAGCCAAAAAAGAAATTTTTCCTTTGGCCAACTTCTGTTTTCTGAATAATGCCGATAATCAAAAAATAAAAGATAAAGCTCCTAATGACTATGTTCACATGATGAATTCTGATTCCATTCCCACAATACTCGAATCTGCAATTTGTCCTCCTAATACATTTGAAATGCCTTATGAGGACTTTATAAAAGTTCGCTCCACACTTTTATTGGAATACGCAAATAAGCTAATTAGTTTATAAAAGAAACAAGCCGTTGAGTCGGAATTTCCACTCAACGGCTTGTTCCTTTATGTCATTTTTTCAATATACTTCCGCAGCCCATCCTCCGTCCGAATATTATACTTCTCATCCACCTTTTTGAAGTAGCTCTTCATCGCATCCAGCGAAATCTCTGCATGAGAAGTTTCATCCGGCAGAAATCCCTTCCGGGCATCCAGCCAAGGGGCTTCTTTGTGGGTGATGTTTTCCAGAACCTTTCCGCTGTACATACCAAAGGTGTCCAGCACCCGGTCTACCACCTCTTTGGCCTCCGGGGTAAGCGGCAAAGCGCTCTCCTTCAGCGGCACAAAGCGGTCATCGTCAATGGGGTTGTACTTAAAATCCCGGAACAGATTATAGACATTGCGATACACCGGGCCGTGCACCCATGCTTCACAGGGGGCATCAAACAGCGGTTTGTCGTAAATCGCCGCATAGTTGCCCTGAATATAATACAGCAACAATAAAGCCGCTGACAGTCTGCCGCTCGCAGAATCCATCAGTGGGTTTCATGAGTCTTCAAATCCCCTAGACAAAAAAATCGGCACTCACTTTTCCAGCGAGTGCCGATTTTGTTACCCTATAGTGCGCTTTGATTTTTGGCGTAAGTGGCGTAAGTTTGGCGTAAATCCGCTTTCGCGTGCTCCAAAAATCAAGGATTCATGCGGTTTTTAGGCAGTTATTAGTACATGCCGCCCATACCGCCCATGTCACCGCCTGCAGCAGCGGGTGCAGCAGGGGGTTCCGGCAGATCAGCGACCAGGCTTTCGGTGGTCAGCACCATCTCAGCGACGGAGGCTGCGTTCTCCAGAGCGGAACGGGTGACCTTGGTGGGGTCAACGATGCCAGCAGCGATCATATCGTCCACAAAGACCTCGTTCTGAGCATCAAAGCCGTAGTTGGGCTTGTTGGCAGAGATGATCTTGTCGATGATGACACTGCCTTCCAGACCGGCATTCTTAGCGATCTGGCGCAGAGGAGCTTCCAGAGCCTTCAGAACGATCTTGGCACCGGTGCGCTCGTCGCCTTCCAGCGTGTCGCACAGCTCACGCACAGCGGGGATCGCATTGATAGGAGCAGTGCCGCCGCCGGCAACAACACCTTCCTGAACAGCAGCCTTGGTTGCGTTCAGAGCATCCTCGATGCGCAGCTTCTTGTCCTTCATCTCAACTTCGGTAGCAGCGCCGACCTTGATGACGGCCACGCCGCCAGCCAGCTTTGCCAGACGCTCCTGCAGCTTTTCACGGTCGAAATCGCTGGTAGCGGCCTCGATCTGGCTGCGGATCTGAGCGATGCGGGCTGCGATGGCATCCTTATCGCCTGCACCGCCAACGATGGTGGTGTTCTCCTTGGAGACCTTCACCTGACGGGCATGGCCCAGCATCTGGACGGTAGCATCCTTCAGCTCATAGCCCAGATCGGAGGAGACCACGGTGCCGCCGGTCAGGGTTGCGATATCCTGCAGCATTTCCTTGCGGCGGTCGCCAAAGCCGGGAGCCTTGACAGCGCAGACGTTCAGAGTGCCGCGCAGGCGGTTGACGATCAGAGTGGACAGAGCCTCGCCCTCGATATCCTCAGCCACGATCAGCAGCTTCATACCATTCTGCATGACCTGCTCCAGCAGGGGAACCAGATCCTGAATCACGCTGATCTTCTTATCGGTGATCAGGATAGCGGCATTGTCCAGATCAGCCACCATCTTGTCGGTATCGGTGACCATATACGGGGTAAGGTAGCCGCGGTCGAACTGCATGCCTTCCACGATCTCGTTGTAGGTCTCAGCGGTGGTCTTGTTCTCCTCAATGGTGATAACGCCATCGGAGGTGACCTTCTCCATAGCCTCGGCGATCAGACGGCCGATCTCGGGGTCGCCTGCAGAAATAGTGCCGACGCGGGCGATATCGTTGCTGTCCTTCACCTTCTGGCTGTGAGCCTTGATGGTCTCAACAGCCTTGGCAACAGCCTTGCTCATGCCACGGCGGATATCCATGGGGTTTGCACCGGCGGTGACATTCTTCATGCCCTCGGTGACCATGGCCTGTGCCAGAACGGTTGCGGTGGTGGTGCCGTCGCCTGCTGCGTCGTTGGTCTTGGTAGCGACTTCACGCACCAGCTGTGCGCCCATGTTCTCGAACTCGTCCTTCAGCTCGATCTCCTTGGCAATGGTCACGCCGTCGTTGGTGATGACCGGTGCACCGAACTTTTTGCCCAGCACCACATTGCGGCCCTTGGGGCCCAGGGTGATCTTAACGGTGTTTGCCAGGGTATCGATACCGGCACACAGTGCCTTGCGGGCATCCTCGCCCTGCTTGATCTGCTTAGCCATAATCAAATCGCTCCTTTAAAGCTCAATTTTCAAATATCAGAGGGGAAACTGCTCAGTCCTCAACGACTGCCAGGATATCGCCCTGACGGACGATGGTGCACTCTTCGCCGTCCACCTTGACCTCGGTACCGGAGTACTTGCTGGTGAGGACCTTGTCGCCGACCTTCACAGTCATCTTGACTTCCTTGCCGTCCACAACGCCGCCGGGGCCGACAGCGATGACCTCAGCCACCTGGGGCTTTTCCTTAGCACTGCCGGTCAGGATCAGACCGCCCTTGGTGGTCTCCTCAACCTCAACAGCCTTAATGACAACACGGTCTGCAAGAGGAATGATCTTCATAGTTCTTGCCCTCCTATAGTAAAAATATAATTTAAAACTTTGCTGTGTCCAAAGGGCCTCATGTCGGCTCTTTGGTTCTTTAGCACTCCATTTCTCTGAGTGCTAAGTGTATTGTACTCATCTTGACCCAAAAAATCAAGACCTTTTTTGCTTCTTTTTGTTAAGAATTTATGACAGATGAAAAAAATCAGCCGTACAGCGAAAAAGAGACAGCTTTCTTCTTGGACAAAAAAAGCTGTCTCTTCTTCTGGGTTTTTCATGTTCGGTCTGCACTCTGTGCCGTCCTCTGCGCTGCAAAGCGCTCAAAAGCAGGCTTTGGCAGAAGGATGCGCCCTGCCAGCGGCTGTACCTGTACAGTGATCTGCTCCTTGGGTGCGCATTCACCATCTGCCGTGGCAACGATCGGCCCGCGGCCATCCGCAGCGCGCAGGCTCACCTGCTTTGCGCGGCGGTAAATGAAGTACGGCTCTGCAGCCCTGACGAGCTGACCGTTCTGGAAGTGCTTGCCGCTCTTGTACATTCCCAGCAGCTTTGCAATGGTCACGCGGCTCACCTTGCGGATGATATATACATCCAGCCAGCCGTCGTCGGGCTGTGCTTCCGGCGCTGCACAGAAACCGCCGCCATAGGTGCGGCCATTGCAGATGGCACACATCAGGCAGTCCACATCCAGCGTTTCACCATCGATGGTGTACTCCACCCTGCGGCCGATGTGTCCGCACAGCTGTTCCACAATGGAAAGCACATAGGCCATCTCGCCGCCGCACAGCGGGATGCGCCGGAACTTCGGGATGCCGTAGGCAACCTGCGCATCCAGACCGGCAGCGCAGATGGTGGCCGAAAGGCCAAGGCTGGTCTGCATCAGATCGATGCTCACCGGCCCACCGGCCAGCTGGGCATCCAGATCCAGAAACTCTTCCTTTGTACCAAAGGTGCGCAGAAAATCGTTGCCGCTGCCAAAGGGCAGACAGCCCACGGCTGCATTTGCATAGCCATAGATCCCGGTGAGCGCTTCGTTGAAGGTGCCGTCGCCGCCGGCAGTGAAGACCCGCAGTTCTTCCCCGCTCTGCCGGGCCTGCTGCGCAGCGGCATTGGCCAGCTCCCGGGCATGACCGGCGTGATTTGTGACCTGAATGGTATATTCTTCCGGCGCAAGCCCTGCACGCGCGGCGGCAACATTGATCTGCTGCGGCAGCGTACGGGTGCAATCGGCCTTACCGGCAGTTGGATTCAAAAGAAACAATGTGCGCATGGACTTCCTCCTGCAATTCTGTTGCTTCTATGATAACAGAAAACCAAAAGGATGCAAGAGCCAATCTCACAATGTCCCTGCCCCGTACGCACAAAAAAGGAGCGGATGTCTCCGCCCGCCCCCTGCAGACAGAAAATACCGCCCCGGGTCTTGTAACTCAGGGCGGTCCTTTTGAGCTTCAGCTGCTTTACAGTGTTGCGGTTTCGTCCTCCCGCAGGACGATAGCACCATCCGCCGAGCAGTCCGCCGTCCAGTGCTGGCCCACGCAGGCCGTGCCGGATGCGATCTGATCCGCAAGTGCCTGTTCCACTGCCCTGTCCACTGCGCGGCGCAGTTCTCTGGCCCCGTAGGCAGAGCGGGCCTTTGCTGCCAGCGCCTGCCCTACCCGCGGTGTGTGATGCAGCTGGTAGCCGCTGCGGGCGGCACGCTGCTCCAGCTGGCACAGCATTTTTTCGGCAATGGCGCACAGGCTGTCGTCGGCCAGCGGACGGAATACGATCATCTCGTCCAGACGGCCTGCCAGCTCTGGCCGGAACCATTTTTTTGCCTCCTCAATGGCCTGCGCAGACTGCTTTTCAAACACGGCTTCGCTGCCCGCCGCAAAGCCCAGCGGCGTGCTCTGACCCGCCAAAAAACGTGCGCCGAGGTTTGAGGTGAGCAGTACAATGGTGTTGCGGAAATCCGCCTTGCGGCCCATGGCATCGGTCAGCTGGCCATCTTCCAGTATCTGCAAAAGGATGTTCTGAATGTCCGGGTGTGCCTTTTCGATCTCGTCAAACAGCACCACACTGTAAGGGCGGCGGCGCACTGCTTCGGTCAGCTGTCCGCCCTCGTCATGGCCCAGATAGCCCGGCGGCGCACCCAGCAGCCGGGCAGCGGTGTGCTGCTCCTGATACTCCGACATATCAAATTTGAGCAGGGCTTTTTCGCTGCCGAACCAGCTGACCGCCAGCGCCCGGGCAAGAGCCGTTTTGCCTACTCCCGTGGGGCCAAGAAACAGCATGGCACCCATGGGCCGGCCCGGCTCGCCAAGACCGGTGCGGCTGCGCCGGATGGCACCTGCCACCGCAGCCACAGCCCGGCTCTGGCCCACGATCTCGGCGTTGAGACGTTCTTCCAGCTTGTCCAGCCGTTCCCGCTCCTGCTCACCTACCCGCTCCACCGGCACACCGCTGGCCTGCGCCACCACATGGGCGATATCGTCCGGCATCAGCGTGGGCTTTGACTGCTTTGCCTGCTCGGCCCGGATGCGTGCCGCCGCACAGGCTTCGTCCACAAGGTCGATGGCCTTATCCGGCAGAAAGCGCCCCGGCAGATATCGCACCGAGAGCTCCACCGCAGCCTGCAGCGCTTCCGGCGGAAGGCAGACATTGTGGTAGCACTCATAGCGCGGCGCAAGCCCGTTGAGGATATCCAGAGCCTGCGCAGGCGTAGGCTCCTCTACCTGCACCTTGCCGAAACGGCGTTCCAGTGCGGCATCCTTCTGGATGTGGGTGCGGAACTCTTCGGTAGTGGTAGCGCCGATAATTTGTATCTCGCCCCGGGCCAGCACCGGTTTTAAGATGCTGGCTGCATCGATGGCACCCTCCGCTGCACCGGCACCCACGATGGTGTGGAACTCGTCTACAAACAGGATGGAGCTGCCGTCCCGCACCAGCTCTTCCAGCAGGTTCTTGAACCGCTCCTCAAAGTCACCGCGGTATTTGGTGCCCGCCACAAGGCTGGCCATATCCAGTGCCAGCAGACGGCGGCCCTTGAGCGCACGGGGCACACGATCCGTGGCAATGCGCTGGGCCAGTCCTTCGGCAAGGGCGGTCTTGCCCACGCCCGGCTCCCCCACAAGGCAGGGGTTGTTCTTCTGACGGCGGCATAAGATCTCCACCATGCGGTCCAGCTCTGCTTCCCGGCAGAACACCGGGTCCAGTTCCCGTTCCGCAGCACGGCGGGTCAGATCCCGGCAGTACTTATCACTGGCGCGGCTGCCGCGCGGCGCGCTGACCGTGGTCCGCGTCTGATACGGCAGTACGAACTGCCCGGACAGCTGGCGGCACTCCCGCACGGCATCTGTGAGCTGCACGCCCATGGATGCCAGCAGGATGCCTGCTGTGCAGCCGTCATCCTCCAGCATGGCGCAGAGCAGATGTTCCGGCTCGGCCCGGTTCAGGTGCGCGTTCTGTGCCCCGATGATGGCGTAATCCATGGTGCGCTTGAGGTCCGGCGCAAGAGCGTAGCGATCCAGATGCAAAGCCGGTGCGCGGCGGCTCTCGGCCAGCTGACGGCGCACCTCCGGTTCCCGGATCTGCTTGCCCTCCAGAAACCGTGCTGCCGCCCCGTGATCCTGCTGCAGGATCGCCAGCAGCAGGTGGCCGGTATCGGCTTTTTCGCAGCCAAGGTTCCCGGCAAGCTCCACCGCACTGCGCAGCAGCTGATCCGACTCGTGCGAAAAGCCCTTGTACCCGCCAAAGCCAAGTTTTTCCCAAATACTCATTTGCCCGCTCCTTGCTGATGAAATTCGTTTTCACAAGAAGTATAGCCCCGAAGCACAGAAAAAAAATCATCTCTTTCTGTCGGGATGGGAAAACAAAAAGGAGATACCCGCAGGCATCTCCCCCTTCGCTGTTTGATTTTTTCAGTCCATTTCGGCCAGAGCCTTTTTCAGGTTCTTGGCGATCTGATCCGGGCAGCTGGTATTGCGGAAACCGCAGAGCGTGCCCTCCATGCGGTCGATCACATCTTCGGCCTTCATGCCCTTGACCAGACGGCAGATGCCCTTCAGGTTGCCGTTGCAGCCGCCAATGACCTCCATGGACGCAATGGTGTGGTCATCGTTCAGCACAAAGTTGGTCTGCTTGGAACAGGTGCCGCTGTTCGGAAAGCTGAATTCCTTGCTCATAGTTCAAAATCCTCTCTTTTTGACAGAAATCCCGACGAAGATCGTCTGCTTCTATTATAGAGCAGCGTGCCGGAATGTCAATGTGACCGGGTCACACATCAATACCGCGGCGCTTGTGGGCCAACTCCAGAATGCGGGCCACCTGATCGTCTGCCGTGGTACAGGTACCCACCGGGTGCGGCACCTTATGGTTTGCACCGTGGAAGTCCGTACCGCCGGTATGGATCAGCCCATACTGCTCACACAGAGCAGCACACTCGGCCCTGTCCTCCGGGCTGTTGCGGGGGTGCTCCACCTCAATGCCATCGATGATGCCCTCTTTGGCAAGCTGACGCACCAGCGGCATGCTCTTGTAAACGGTCGGGTGTGCAAACACCAGCACCGCACCGGCAGCTTTCGCCGTGGCGATCACTTCCTGCACCGAGGGATATTTTACCTGATGCAGCACCACACCGCGCGGCTCCCAGCCAAAGAGATAACTGTACAGCTTGCCGTACACAGCATCGCACAGCCCCAGCTGGTGCAGCGCTTCCATAATGCCGCTTTTGAACAGCACACCGCTGTCCTTTGCGTATTCCAGCGCCTGTTCCGTGCGGAACTGCGGGTACAGCGCTTCGATCTCCTTTGCGCTTTGCAGGCCGCACTCGTTGCGGCGCTGTCGCAGGATGTCGCAGTGCTCCTTCAGTTCCCGGCTTTCCGGGTCCGGGAAGTAGCACAGCAGGTGCACGCGATGCTTATGCTCATGGTCATAGCCGGTCAGCTCGGTGGCCGGAAGCAGGCGCACGCCGTCCTGCACAGGGTGTTCATTGCAGTAGTTTACGCTGAGCAGGGTGTCGTGGTCGGAAATGGCCATGGTGTCCAGCCCCGCCCGCGCCGCCATGAGCGGCAGGCGGTGGATGGGCACAGAGCCATCGGAACAGGTGGAATGGTTGTGAAGATCGCCGGGCATGGAAAATGAACCTCCCAAGAAAGCCAGAGAAAGGCTTCCCCCAAAGAGGAAGCCTTCTATCATATCAGTGCTTATAGAAATTGATCAGGCAGCCGTCGGCCAGGATCTTGCGCTCATCGGCGGTCAGCGGGGCCATGTACAGGCTGAACTCCTTTGCGGTGTCGCCCAGCACATAGGCCTTGATGTCCTGCAGGTCGCCCTTGAGGGCCTCGCGGACATTCGGGATAAAGACATAGTCGCCCAGACCGAACGGCGTTGCGCCCACCAGCTGCAACGGCAGCATACCCCAGTTGATGAGGTTGGAGCGGTAGCGCTTGGTGGCGTACTCGGTAACGATGTTGGCACCGGCCCCCAGCACACGCTGGCAGCTGGCCGCCTGCTCACGGGCAGAGCCATCGCCGGGCTTGACGGCAAAGATGGTGGATGCGATCTGCACATCGTTCCAAGTCAGGTTTTCGCAGCCGGGCACCTTGTGCAGCTGGGCCAGCACCTCGGCGCTGCCCTCGCCTGCACGGCGGGCCTTTTCTTCGGCCTGCACGGCCTTGGCACGGCCCACATACTCCGGGTCCTTGCGGCTGAGGGTGAACTCGGCCAGACCCAGAGGATTGGAACGGTAAGACGAAGTCTCACCGGAGGGGATCAGCTCATCGGTGGTGGTGACAGGGTCGGTGATGTAAGATGCCACCTTCAGCAGCAGGTTATCGCCCAGCGGTGCAATTTCGGGCCAGTCCTTGATGTTGGGGCCAAGCTTGAGCAGGGCATCGTAATCGCCCTTGCCAAAGCCCTGATACACGCGGGTATCGTAGCTGGAAGGATCGTACTGATACTCCGGCACAGTGGGATCATAGTCGATATCGGTAGCTGGGGTCAGAATGCCGCCGTTGGCCGTGGTGGCCGCAATGCTGCGGGCATCCATCAGTGCCACACCGGAAAGCTGGCCGTTGCCGGGCTTGGAGCCTTCGCGGCTGGGGAAGTTACGGGTGGTATGGCGGATAGACAGCGCGCCGTTGGCGGGCACGTCGCCTGCGCCGAAGCAGGGGCCGCAGAACGCAGTGCGGACGGTGGCACCGCTGGCCATCAGGTCGTGGATGACTCCGGTGCGCACCAGTTCCATCATGATGGGCTGGCTGCCGGGATACACGCTCAGGGCGTAGTCACCGCAGCCGCCGGTGTGGCCCTTGAGGATGGAGGCAGCTTCATAAATGCTGTCGTACAGACCGCCTGCGCAGCCTGCGATCACGCCCTGATCCACACGCAGTTTACCGTTCTCGATCTTGCTGCACAGGTCAAGGCTGACATCCTTGCGGCCGATCAGCTTCTGCACATCCTGCTCGCAGGCATGGAGAATATCCTCAAGGTTTGCGTTCAGCTCTTCAATGGTAAATGCATTGGAGGGATGCATGGGCAGTGCGATCATGGGGCGGATGGCAGAAAGGTCTACCTCTACCACACCGTCGTAATAAGCAAGGTCGGCCGGAGCCAGCTTCTTATAGTCGGCGGCACGGCCATGCACCGCGAGGAATTTTTGCGTCGTTTCGTCGGTTTCCCAGATGGAGGACAGGCAGGTGGTCTCGGTGGTCATGGCATCGATGGCGTTGCGGGTATCCTGACGCAGAGACGCAACGCCGGGGCCGACAAACTCCATCACCTTGTTTTTGACATAGCCGCTCTTGAACAACTTACCCACCAGCGCAATGGCCACATCGTGCGGGCCGCAGCCTGCAGGCAGAGAGCCGGTGAGATAAATTGCAACAACACCCGGACGGGCCACATCGTAGGTGCGGCCCAGCAGCTGCTTTGCCAGCTCGCCGCCGCCCTCACCAATGGCCATGGTGCCCAGAGCACCGTAGCGGGTGTGGGAGTCCGAGCCAAGGATCATCTTGCCGCAGCCCGCAAACTTTTCGCGCATGTACTGGTGGATGACCGCCAGATGCGGGGGCACAAAAATGCCGCCGTATTTTTTGGCGGCGGACAGGCCGAAGCGGTGGTCGTCCTCATTGATGGTGCCACCCACGGCGCAAAGGCTGTTGTGGCAGTTGGTGAGCACATACGGAATGGGGAATTTCTCCAGACCGGACGCACGGGCCGTCTGGATGATGCCCACAAAGGTGATGTCATGGCTGGCCATGGCATCGAACTTGATCTTCAGGTTTTCGGCATCGCCGCTGGTGTTGTGGGCCTGCAGAATGCTGTAGGCCATGGTGCCGGTCTTTGCGTTCTCGATGGCTGCGGCATCAAAGCCCTTTGCTGCCAGTGCGGCGCTTGCTTCGCCGTCTGCAGGCACCCATTCACCGCGGGCATAGTATGCGCCGCCGGTGCTGCACTTGATCATATCCAACATCTCGATTCGCCTCTCTTTTTGTATTTCCCGCCCGCCCTATCTTGCGGGCACTGCCCCAGCAGGACAGCCAGCGGCCCCCTGCCCCATTACGATCACGGATCGTATTGTTTTTTATTATAGCATGAAACCATGGAAAGAAAAAGCACTTTTTCCGACTGAACTGTGAACGAAATGTAAGGATTGCTTCTTTCTTGTCTCTGATCAGTCCTTTTTCACATCAGTACCCATTATTTTATCCAGCGTTCCCGAGAGGATCCTTGCCTCATCACTGCCATTGGTGGCAAACCGAACCAAGGGAACCCCATACTGTGCCAAGATATCGTCTTTTATCTTATCTCGCTCCGCCTGTTTTGTACCCTCCTTGTGGTAGCGATATCCATCTACCTCGATGGCGAGGATTGGTCGCTTGCTCACACGGTTGTAAATCAGGAAATCAAGATGTGACACCCCACTGTTGACAAACGCCTTTTCCCTGTTGTCCAACTTTGACAGATCTCGTATCAGGAGGTAAAGAGGCTGATGAAAAACAACATCTAAGGCCTGTTCTTTTCTCTGATACAGTTCGTCTCGAATCAGATGGTAAACCAAATTTTCCGAGTCAAATTCTGAGATTCGTCCTCGCTTTTGCAGATAATCCAGGCGCACATCTCGATACTGCTTATACAGATAATCAAACACCGAACTAACTGCGCTGTATTGGACATCGCAGTTATGATAGCGGATATAATCGATCAGCTCCCCCATATTGCTGCCTGCAGGCTGTTCCATTTCCGATGCAACTACAACCAGCTCCTTCTTTGCTCGTGAGACCGCCACATTCAACAAGTTCGGATCATCCGAGAAGGACGTCACAATATCATCCACAGTCGATAAGACGATCACGTCCTTTTCGCGCCCTTGAAACTTATGCACTGTAGAAATGTCGATCTCCGGTCTGTTAAGCTCCTCTTTCAGCTTATAAACTTGATTCCGGTAAGGTGCGATCACGCCGATCTCTGTATCTGCAGCCACAACACCCGGCAAAACATCCTTTTTGATCACGTCGATCTGCCGCTGATTCATCCGGTCTCGTTCATGCTGCCCTGGGACTGTCAGCACCAATTTGAGTGCGTTTTCCCCATGATCCGGTGTCATGACGATCAGCTCGTTGTTATAAAATTTCTGATTGCAAAACCCAATGATCAGCGGATGACATCGGTAGTGTTCTCTCAGGATTACTCTAGGGACCCTGTTTTTCATCAGCGCAAAAAGCGATTCCAGAAAACTGTACTGCGAAAAATCGTATGCATCTTCAATGTTATACTTTTCAAAAAGTTCCTCAAGATGCTTCTTTTGGCTTGATGCTATAACATTTGGCAGCTGCTTGGTATCTCCAACGATCACTGCATTTCTTGCACAGGAAAGTGCCAGACATCCGGTGGCCACATCCACCTGCGACGCCTCGTCCATCACAACATAGTCAAACCGGGCATACTTTCCCAAACTGCTTCGTGCCGTGTAGGTCGTACTCAGCACGACCGGGTATTCTTCAAGAACGTTCCCCGGCGTTTTCCAAAGAGCCTCCTTGGAGAACACAGGACGCTGGGACTGTTTGCCGTATCGTTCAGCAAGGTGTGCACGGAAACAACACAAGGACATTTCCGTAAATTCATTCATCAAAAACTCTGCATCTACACCCTCCAGCTTTTCTTCCAGTGCCTGGATCTCACGGTCCAGCTCCTGAGTCCTGTCCCTGTAGTACAGTTCGTGGAGCTTATCCAGCACATCAGCCGGTTTCTCACGCAGCAAGTCCAACACATTGACTCCATACAAGACCCTGCATTTCAACCATCTAAGAAGTCCCACTCTGTTTCCATGTTCCTGTAGGTTCATGTATTCCTGCAAGAACCTCAAAACCTGGATGGATGTCAGCTTCTTTGAGGACTTTGCCCATCCGGAAGGGCAGTCGGGACGAAGTACATCGTAGTGTTCCGCCTCCAGTTGCACTTCGCTTCTTTCTTGGTACAATTCTGCCAACCGATTTTTGTCACGAAAGATTCCCTGCAGCTTCAACGACATATTTCTTACGTTCTCAAAGAACTCCGGCGTCTCATAGTCCGGGTCTTTCCACTTTTCCAGCTCCGGGTATCTGCCTGTCTGCTTTTGTAAAAATTCTTCTTTTCGCTGGTCTTTTCCCAAAAGTGCCACAAAAAAATCCATCTGGTACTTTGTACTCGACAGCTTTTCTTGCACATTTTCAATAGCGGAGTTGTTATTACTTACAACCTGAACTGTTTTCCCCTGCAGTACCAGATTCGCAATAATATTTAAGATCGTCTGTGTTTTTCCGGTACCCGGAGGTCCTTCTATCACACTTATGCGATTGGACAAAGCATTCGTAACTGCCATGAACTGACTTTCGTTGCATCCAAATGGAAAAATCGGTGCTTCCGACCGCAGATTTGTCCCTTCCTCATACTCTGACGGGTCCAAATATACCGCAGCTGCTGACTCTCTGCTCAAAAAATCAATTTTCTCATACTGCTTTGTCAAGATTGCCGTTTGGTCTTCTGCCCGAACGCTGATTACATCTGCCGCTTCCTTGAGATAGTCGAACACTTTTTTTGCACGGCTATTTTCGAAAATCGACCTTTCAACTTGAAGTTCTCTGCAGCTATAGTCATGCTCATAACCTGTAGAAAACACAAGGTGCCAATATTCCTCATTTTCTGCCGAAACCGATAGGATCGTTTCAATATTATCAAGTATCTTTCCCTCACGGCACACTTGATATTTTTGGGGGTCCAAATTCCGTGGGTTCTTCAAGCAGAGGACATTCTGCTGGTTGTAGAAAAAACTCCGTCCACTTTTGAATACAATTTCCCATTTATGATTTTCTTTGTGGTAGATGCAGTCTGTCACATCTGTTGTGACAAATTTTCCTTTCGCAATGATCATGGTAGTGCGTGCATCCATACATTTTCTCTCCTACAAAACACCCACGATTTAAAAGCAAAAGAGCCCGGATACCATACGCATCCGGGCTCTTTTATGCCGCCGACGGGGGTCGAACCCGTACTCTGTCTCCAGAAAGGGATTTTAAGTCCCTCGTGTCTGCCAATTTCACCACAGCGGCACACCGATACCCGGCTTACAAAGCCCTGCTGCCCCATATTGCTGTAGGGAGCCGGGAATAACAGGTGTGAGGTAAAATTATGTCAATCGGACCGAACGCAAATCGACCGAATGAACACAAATCAGCATGGTCTATAGTACAATAGTTTGCCCGGTTTGTCAAGAAAAGGCGTTACACTTTTCCGCCGTGCAGCTCTGCATACATCTTGGAACGGCACTCGGCCACAGCCGGGGTCATGTTCACATAGTGCTTATGCGGGCACTCCAGACGCAGCTCGCTCTCCCAGGTCTCCTCGGTGAGCTGCTTTGCAATGTAGGCCTTCTTCTCTGCGATCGAAGGCAGCTCAATGGCCAGCTGACCATTCAGCACATGCGGCACCAGCAGCTTTTTGACCTTGGTGGGGGTAATGGTGACGGTGCGCTCGATGGCATCGGAGTCCAGATTGACCATCGTGACGGGCTTGCCCGCCTCGATGACTTCATCATCCATGGCGATCAGGTCACACTGGGCCTGACCATTTTCATCGTAGAGGCGCCACGGCATCTTCTTGCCCGGAATGATGGCCTTGCTGGCGGAATCCGAGCACTTCATCTTGGGAGTGTAGCTGCCGTCCGGCTGCTTGACCGCCACCAGCTTGTACACCCCGCCGAACACGGGGTCGGAAGCAGAGGTGATCAGGTTTTCGCCCACGCCGTAGGAGTCAAAATGAGCGTGCTCATACAGCTCCATGTTGGCGATCTTCTTTTCGTCCAGACCATTGGAAGCCACCAGCTTGATGTAAGGCTTACCGGCCGCATCCAGTGCCTTGCGCAGGCGCTTGGAGCCGCGGGCCAGGTCGCCGGAGTCGATACGGGCGCTCTTGACGCGGCGGTTCGGGTCGTTGGGGTATTTTTCGATGAGGTAATCGTCCAGTTTAATGAGGTTGGGCAGACCGCTCTCCATGATATTATAGGTGTCCAGCAGCAGACTGACCGAATCCGGGTAGGTATCGGCAAAGGCCTTGAAGGCATCAAACTCCGTGGGGAAGAACTCGATGAAGCTGTGCGCTACGGTGCCCACAGCCTTGACCTCCGCGCCGAACTTCATCTCGGCCAAACAGTTGGCAGTGCCCACGCAGCCGCCCAGAACAGCAGCATATGCACCATCGTTGCCAGCGCTTTCGCCCTGCGCACGGCGGGTGCCGAATTCCATCACGCTGCGGGGCGTGTGGGTGTTCAGGCCGGTGACGCGGGTAGCCTTGGTGGCGATCAGACTGTGGAAATTCATGGTCTGCAGCAGATAGGTCTCGATCAGAATTGCGCCCACGAGGTCGCACTCGATGCGCACCATCTGCACATGCGGGTATGCCACCGTGCCCTCGGGCAGAGCGTACATGTCGCCCTTCCACTGATAGGTGCGCAGATACTCGCAGAATTCCTCACTCATGCCCTTGGTGCGCAGCCACCAGATATCCTGTGCATTGAAGTGGTAGTTCAGCAGGAAGCGGGTCAGCTTGCGCTGGCCGGCACTGATGGAGTAACCCTGATTATCCGGGTTCTTGCGGAAGAACATATCAAACACCAGCGTGGTGTCCTTGAATCCGTGCAGGAACAGACAGTTTGCCATTGTAAATTCATAAAAATCCACGACCATTGCGGGGTTGTCGTAGTCCTCATCTGGAATATAAGGCACAACCTTGATTTCGTCCATGAATAGTATCCTCTCTTCTTTACACCCGGCAAAGGCTCCTTGCTGTCCCCTGCCGTTCTGACCTGTGGGAAGGTTTGCGCGCCTGCCTGTCTTGACAGTGCGTTTCTATCATGATATCACCAAACGCAGAGCGGTGCAAGCATTTTTGGAAAATCCCGGTCAATTTCCGGTAAGAAAAAGCCGCCCATACACAAACAGCACGGGCGGCTTTCAGAACAAACGTGTTAACCGTTGATGATATTGGGGGTAGCATTCTTCAGCACAACGTCGTGGCTGCCGCCCTCAACGATGGAGGTAGAGGAAACCACGGTCAGCTTTGCTTTCTGCTGCAGCTCCGGGATGGACAGAGCGCCGCAGTTGCACATGGTGCTCTTGACCTTGTACAGAGTGGTCTGCACACCGTCAGCCAGAGGACCGGCATAGGGCACGTAGCTGTCCACGCCTTCCTCAAAGCTCAGCTTGCTGGAACCGCCCAGATCGTAGCGCTGCCAGTTGCGGGCACGGTTGGAGCCCTCGCCCCAGTACTCCTTCATATACTGGCCGTTGATGCGCACCTTATTCGTGGGGCTTTCGTCAAAGCGGGCAAAGTAGCGGCCCAGCATCACAAAATCCGCACCCATGGCCAGTGCCAGCGTGATGTGGTAATCGTGGACGATGCCGCCGTCGGAGCAGATGGGCACGTAGATGCCGGTTTCCTTATAGTACTCATCGCGGGCCTTTGCCACCTCGATGACAGCGGTAGCCTGACCACGGCCAATGCCCTTGGTCTCGCGGGTGATGCAGATAGAACCGCCGCCAATGCCGATCTTCACGAAGTCTGCACCAGCCTCGGCCAGGAAGCGGAAGCCCTCGGCATCCACAACGTTGCCTGCGCCCACCTTGACGGTATCGCCGTAGTGCTCACGGATCCAGCCGATGGTGCGGCTCTGCCACTCGGAGTAACCCTCGGAAGAGTCGATGCACAGCACATCCACACCGGCATCCACCAGTGCGGGCACGCGCTCAGCGTAATCGCGGGTGTTGATGCCTGCGCCCACCACATAGCTCTTGTTCTTATCCAGCAGCTCATTGGCGTTCTTCTTGTGGGAGTCGTAGTCCTTGCGGAACACCATATACTTCAGGTTGCCCTCGGCATCCACCAGAGGCAGGGTGTTGATCTTGTTATCCCAGATGATGTTGTTGCAGTCGTGCAGGGAGGTGTTCTCCGGTGCAGTGACCAGCTTTTCAAGCGGGGTCATGAAGGTGGTGACAGGGGCATCATCCGGAGTGTGGTTGATGCGGTAGTCACGAGATGCAACAATACCCAGCAGCTTGCCGCTCGGAGTGCCATCGGCAGTGATGGCAATGGTGGAGTGGCCGGTGCGCGCCTTCAGCTCCAGCACATCGTGCAGGGTGGCAGTGGGGGCCAGGTTGGAATCGGACACGACATAACCAGCCTTGAAGCTCTTGACGCGGCGCACCATGGCAGCCTCGTTCTCAATGCTCTGAGAGCCGTAGATGAAGGACACGCCGCCCTGACGGGCCAGTGCAATGGCCAGCTTATCGCCAGAGACCGCCTGCATGATGGCGCTGATCATGGGAATATTCATCTGCAGGGGGCACTCCTCCTCGCCCTTGCGGTACTTGACCAGCGGGGTCTTGAGGCTGACAGCCGTGGGGATATTCTCTGCAGAGGAATAGCCGGGGATCAGCAGATATTCACCGAAAGTGCGGGAAGGTTCTTTATAGAAATAAGCCATGTTCAAACTCCTTTTCTCTTAACGCATCAACATCAATCGGATTCATGTTTGCAACCTATAAATTGATTGTATATACTGTACCACAAAGCCAGCCGGAATACAAACCCCCGCCGCGCCAAACTTTGTAAATGTCCTTTGCAGAAAAACAGGCAAATTGCCCACCAAAATGGCGTAAGGTCATACTTTCCCGCATGAGAAGCCGGTTTTTGCGTGATTTATGGATGCAAAAAAGCTCGTCCTGAACGGACGAGCTTTTTTGCACACGAAGCGGGATACCGCCTGTGCGGCACATGGATCACGACTGTGAAGGAGAACAGCCGGAGGAGGAGAACCTGTGCCCGATATCCCCAAAAAACAAGAAGAAAAAGATTTCACACTCAGCAGGGCTTGTGCCCTTGCTGTAATCATATTGTAACTCTTTTGAAACCATTTTGCAATAGGGTTTTGTAATTTTTCTGTAATTTCTTTTGTTAACTTTTTGTGGACACATATAAAACCCCTGCCAGAAAATTTCCGGCAAGGGCTTTGCAGATCATTCTTTATTTTCTTAATAGCACTTTTTGCAAGCAGTGAAGCCTTCCGCTTTTGCTTTCGATAATGTAACCTTTTCCGGGTCTTTCATATTGCTGCAGGTAGACTTGCTGTGATATTTTTTGCCGCCGTGCGTTGGGACCCAGACCATCTGCTCCGTCTTTTTGCCGGCAGAAATGGTCTGAACGGCTGCAGTGGACGGCTTGCAGGCCGCAGTCTGTACACTGGCGGCAGATGCCGCCGGGCACAGCAGACTGAAGCACAGTACCAGAACGGTCGCAAGGACTCGGAGATGTTTTTTCATTTGTTTTATCCTCCTTTGGACAATCAGAAGATCCTTCTAATAAAAGAGTACTCCCTGTTCCTCAGAGGATGCAATTCTCAAAATGCGCCGTTTTTTCCTGCACGGGTGACGCTTTTTTGCATTGCTCGCTTATTTTCAGCTAAAAGCGGCGCAGCGGTTCTCTTGAGAAATTCAACGATTTACACGTTTGTCTTTCCCACCTCCAGATAGCACTCAAAGCTGGTCTGGCCGTTGTGCTTTCCGACCACATACCAGCCATCCGCCGAAGGGGCATAAAACACCTCTGCCGTTTCTCCCATCGGGATCTCGCGGTGGTAGTTGATAGAAGCAAAGGTCACGGGGCCTTTGCGCATCACTTCCAGCGGCAGCGCATCGCAGACAAGGTCCAGATAGAATGCGTTGTTCAAATGGCCGTTCAGATCGCACTGGGAATAATGCGCCGTCCACTCCCCTGCACTGGTCAGACCGTCCTTGCACTTGTGCAGCTGCAAAGGCAGCTCGCCCTCCACCGTATCGTTCCAGAAATTCTCCACCGTCCAGCCCGGCTCCCGCAGGATACGGCCCTCCGTAAGGCTTGCCACAATCCAGCGGCAGTCCACCATAGCCACCTCTTTGCCCTCGGCATCGGTCAGGGTAGTGATGCGTTTGACCGAACCGTGTTTGCTGACCTGCGCCCGGGAGGTAAGGGTCAGCGTTTCGGCACGCTGCGGCACGCGGTCAAATTTCAGGGCCTGCTTGCCCACCAGAAAGGTCACACCGCGTTCTTTGAAGAACTGGTCATCCATACCAAAGGCGCGGGCGTGGTCTGTCGAAATCTGCTCCACATAGCGCAGCAGGGCGCTGGGCTTGAGCAGGCTGCGGAAGTCGGCATCTGCGTTCATGACTGTCATGGTCTCGGTGTAAAAGAACTGTTCCATGGTTTTTCCTTTCTATAAAAAGAGACCACTGCACGTTGTTCTGTGCAGCAGCCTCCTTTGCGTTTAATACTGATTGCGGTTGCGCCTGCGGACCTTGCGCCAGATGTTGAAGCAGGCCAGCGCCACCATGGCTGCCAGCAGCGCAAGGAACAGCAGACTGCTGCCACCCTCGTCGTAGCTCTTCATTTCGCTCCACTTCACGTCCAGCTCGCTGTTCACATCGTCGCTCAGGGCAGTGAACACCTTTTCCTTGGCGGCTTTCTCTTCGGACGGATAAGCGATCTCGCTCTCCTTCAGATCCTCGTCCAGCACCTCCCACACATCCTGCATGGGGGTGGTGTAGCCGATGTACTCGGCGTTTGCCTTGCCGATGTCCGTCTCACACATGAAGTTGATGAACATTTCCGCAGCTTCCTGATGTTCACTGGCAGCAGGAATGGCCATGCAGTCCACAGACAGCACGCTGCCCTCCTCCGGGAACACCCATGCAAGGTCGGGGTTGTCGTCGATCATGGTGATGGCATCGCCGGAGTAGTACACACCGACGGCTGCCTCGCCGCCGATCATCTTATCAAAGATCTCATCCATGACGTAGGCCTGCACCAGCGGTTTCTGAGCCTTCAGCTCTTCCACCACCTCATCCACCTCTTCGGTGGACTGCGGGTTGATATCGTGGCCGCTCTTAAAAGCAGCAATGGCGTAGGCATCGCGGCTGTTGTTGAACATCAGGATATTGCCTGCGTACTGCTCGTCCCACAGGTCGGCCCAGCTGGTGGGCGCTTTGTCCACCATGGTGGTGTTATAAATGATGCCGGTGGTGCAGAGCATGTAGGGCACGGTGTAGGCATTCTGCGGATCGTAATCCGGATTCACGTATTCCTGATTGATCTTTTTGAAGTTCGGGATATTGTCGTAGTTCAGAGGCTTGAGCATCCCCTCGGCGATCATTTTTGCCACCATGTAATCCGACGGAATGACCACATCGTAGTTGGCTGCGCCGGACTTGAGCTTTGCGTACATGGACTCGTTGGAGTCGAAGGTGGTGTAGTTCACCTTGATGCCGGTGAGCTTTTCAAAGGCCGCCACCACGTCCACGCTGTCGTCCGAGCCGTTGGAGATGTACTCGCCCCAGTTATAGACATTGATGGCCACGTTCTGGCCCTTGAAGCGGGTCCAGTCGTAATCGTCCGACACCGAGACATCCTCGGTGACTTCGATGGTGCCGGCGGCAAAGGCGGGCATTGCACAGCAGACCGTCATTGCCAGCGCCAGCAGCAGCACAGCAAAACGTTTCATCACACGCCCTCCCCTCTCAGCGCCTTCTGGTCGCGGCGGTAGCTGCGGCTCTCCATTGCGTTGGAAATCAGAATGATGCACAGAATGACCACGAACATGATGGTGGACAGCGCATAGATCTCCGGGCTGACCTTTTTACGGGTCATGGAGTAGATGGCGATGGGCAGCGTTTCCACCGTGCCGCAGTTGAAATAGGAGATCATGAAGTCGTCGATGGAATAGGTCAGGCAGATGAGGAACGCCGACAGGATGGCCGGGCTGATCTCCGGCAGGATGACCTTGAAGAAGGCCTGCTTGGGGTCGCAGCCAAGGTCGAGCGCTGCCTCATACAGCTTGATATCCAATTGCTTGAGCTTGGGCGTGACGTTGAAGATGACATACGGCACATTGAACGCGATATGCGCAATGAGCAGCGTCGGGAAGCCCATGATGGCATCCGGCAGCCAGGAGACACCCCCGGCAAAGCGCTGGTAGGCCACGAACAGCAGCATGAGCGAGATGCCGGTGATGATCTCCGGGTTGACCACCGGGATATAGGTGATGTTGGTGACGACAAGGCGGCTCCCGCGGCCCATGGACGCAATGCCCAGACTTGCCGCTGTACCCAGCACAGTAGCAATGACCGCAGAGATCAGAGCCACTTCCAGCGAGACCAGCAGCGCATGCAGGATGGAGGAGTTGTGCAGCAGGCTGGAGTACCACTTGAGGGTAAAGCCGGTGAAGAGCGAATAGCCCTTGGACTGGTTGAAGCTGAATACGATCATGTATGCAATGGGCAGGTACATGAAGCAGAAAAACAGCACGATATAGACGCGCTGCATCAGGCGCAGATGTTTCGTTTTCATCAGGACACGCCCTCCATTTCATCTTCATCAAAGCTGGAGGTGAAGCTCATGCACAGCAGCACAATGATCATCAGCACAAGGCTCATGGCAGAACCCACGTTCAGATTGTAGCTGTTGCCAAGGAACTGCATCTCGATCAGATCACCAATGAGCAGGTTGGAGCCGCCGCCCAGCATACGGCTGATAACAAAGGTGGACACCGCCGGGACGAACACCATGGTGATGCCGGTGCTGATGCCGGGCACGCTCATGGGAATGAGCACCCGGAGAAGGGTCTTGGTGGTGGAAGCACCCAGATCCTGCGCAGCTTCCACCAGGCTCTGGTCGATCTTGGTCATGCTGGTGTACAGCGGCAGGATCATATAGGGCACATAGTTATACACCATGCCCAGCACCACCGCACCGGAGGTGTTGAGTATATTGAAGGGACCAAGGCCGAACACGCCCAGAACAGCGTTCACCGGGCCGTTGATGCTGAGCAGGCCCATCCATGCGTAGGTGCGCAGCAGAAAGTTCATCCACATGGGCAGCATGACCAGCATGAGCATGATGTGCTGCTTGTTCACCCGCAGGCGGGAAAGAAAATAGCCCACCGGGAACGCAATGACCAGACAAATGACCGTGGCAATGAGGGCCAGCAGCAGGCTGCGGGCAAACACCGAGCCGTAGCCGCTGATGGAGGTGAGGTTATCCAGCGTGAAAGCTCCGTTTGCATCCGTAAATGCATAGTACACCACGATGATCAAAGGCACCACTGTGAACAGCGTCATCCATACAAAGTACGGATAGGCCAGCTTTTTATCGTAAATCTTCATCATTGCGGCTCACCCCTCTGAACGCGCCATAATGTGGATCTCGTTGGGGCCGATGCGCATACCAATGGTCTCACCGGGGGTGCAGGCGCGGGTGGAATGGATCAGCCATTCGCGGCCCTCGCACTCCACATGCATTTCAAAGTGGACACCCTTGAAGATGACATCGTTCACAACGCCGACAAGCTGGCCTTCCACAGGAGAGACCACCTCGATATCCTCGGGACGCACCACTACCTGCACGCTCTGCTCACGGGCAAAGCCGCGGTCCACACAGGGGAAGTCCACGCCGGAGAAGGACACCAGAAAATCCCGGTGCATCACGCCGTCCACGATGTTGGAATCGCCAATGAAGTCTGCAACAAAGGCATTCTTCGGCTCATTGTAAATATCCTCCGGCGTGCCGATCTGCTGCACCTTGCCGCCGTTCATGACCACGACGGTATCGGACATGGTAAGGGCTTCCTCCTGATCGTGGGTAACATAAATAAAGGTAATGTTCATTTCGCGCTGCAAGCGCTTCAGCTCCAGCTGCATCTCCTTGCGCAGCTTGAGGTCCAGTGCGCCAAGGGGTTCATCCAGCAGAAGGATCTCCGGCTCGTTCACCAGACTGCGGGCGATGGCCACGCGCTGCTGCTGGCCGCCGGACATCTGGCTGATGCTGCGGCGCTCGAAGCCTTTCAGGCCAACAACTTCCAACATGTTGCGCACCTTGCGGCGGATGGTCTCTTCGTCCATCTTTTTGAGCCGCAGACCGAAGGCCACGTTCTCGAACACGTTCAGGTGCGGGAACAGTGCGTATTTCTGAAAAACGGTGTTCACCGGGCGCTTATAGGGCGGCACGCCGGTAATGTCCTCACCTTTCAGCAGCACTTTGCCGGAATTGGGTTCCAGAAAACCTGCGATCAGACGCAGGGTGGTGGTTTTGCCGCAGCCGGAAGGGCCCAGCAGTGTCACGAACTCTTTGTCATGGATGTCGAGGTTCAGCCCATCCAGAATGCGCTGACCGTCAAATTCCACTACGATATCCCGCAGTGAAACGATCACCGAGTTGTCCATTTTTTACTTTATCCTCCTTGTAACTCAGATACGAAAAAAGACAGGGCCATGCCCCATCCCTCGTACCAGGGCGACCCAGCCCCGCACAACATCCATGACGACCGGAGAACCTGCAAAAGCAGGCTCTTATATTGCGCAGTTATTCTGCCCTGTCTCGTCTATCTTAATCAATCTTTGCTGAAATGTCAATCACTCTGCCAATGTTTGCCGAAGCTTTACACGCCGCAACAAAAAAACATGCGCCGCAGCGGGCTTTCCGCATACGGCGCACAAAGGTTTTTATTCCGCTTTTAAGGCAGCGGCCGTTATCAGAAGGGCCTGCACAGTGTCAAGGTCAACCGCATAGACGGAACTGTCCCCCTCCACCATCATCCAGCAGCCGTCTGCATTTTCGGCGTAGTGGAGGGTCACAGTCCCATCGGCAGAGGCGGCCCGCACCGTTGCAAGCGGTGCATCAAAGCCATAGGCCGACGGGTCGGCATCCGTGATTTGTACGGTCACATAGCCTGCCAGAGCGGAGAGGATGCTCTGCACCTTGCTGTCGTCCAGATCGGCAGAGGGTTCATCGGCCAGCCGCCACACGGTCTGATAGGTGGTGGAATCGGCCGCACTTTCCGAGGAATCGCTCTCCGCTTCCGCAGGCTCAGAGACTGCATTCAGTGCAAGGGTGCCGCTGCCCGTCGTAATGGAAACACTTTCCAGCGCGGAGGCTGTCAGTCCCGCCGGGTTGAACGCGCCAAAAAGGTCCGCTTTGGTCAGCTCAAAGCAGGCCGCCTTGTTGCCAGAAACGGTGTACACGGCATCGTCCCCTGCCTTCTGCACGTACAGATCTCCTGTGACCGGGTTCTCGGTGCCAAAGGCAAAGGTATTCGTCTCGCCTGCCGCCGTCACCGTGACCGTAACAGCCGGGTCGGCAAGGCCGTAGTCCTCGCCGGGCTGAGCCGTGAGCTGACGTTTGGCGTTCAGGGATGCCAGCGCCGTGACCATGGTATTGCAGGCAGATGCATCCAGATGATAGTCCGGGTCATCCGCCAGCGTCCAGCTGCCGGAATCGTAATTTAGGGTAAGCGTTTCGCCGCCATAGGCATACCGGATGCTGGTCACATCGCCTGCCGCAAAAGAAGAAAGCAGGATGCTGCCCTCTGCGGCGGCGCTGGAAGCAGCCTCTTCTGCGGCATTGCTGCGGCTGACAAACCACAGCAGCCCGCCCAGCACAAGCACCAGCACCAGAAGCACCGCAAGGGTGCGCTGTTTTGTTTTCATGGCAGTGCCCCCTTACCTGCGGCGGCGCAGCAGCACCTCCACAGCACCTGCAATGAGCACTGCTGCGGGCAGCACGAATACGAACACCATGCCCAGCGTCATGGATGCGGAAGCCGGGACCGTGATGGGTGCGGCTTCCAGTGCTTTGGTGTCGATGAGCAGGCTCTGCCCTACCAGCGAAGCGGCACAGCCCTGCAGGAAGGTCAGGTTGCCCGGGATGGACTGGTACACCTGCTCGTTGTCCATGTTGGGGCAGCCGATCCAGATCACCTCGGCTCCGGTGGAGTCATTGCGCGCCCATACGGCCAGCGAGAACGGGCCGTCGGTATCGCCGGCTTCCTTTGCGGAAGAAGAGCTGGCATCAAAGTCCTGCTTGCTGTAGGCATCCTCGGTGGTATACAGCAGCGGCTCCGCCGTCACATCGTCTGTCTCGGTAATGGTGATGCCCTGTGCCACCGAGAGCATCACATGGGTGCTCTGATTCACGCCGTCCAGCGCGGTGCTTTCGTCGGCGGCCGCGTAGTCCGGGAACAGCGAGTACGGGTAGCCGTACAGCGCGTGGCCCGCATCGCCCTCCACCACAAGGCCCGGCTCACGCGCAAGGCCGAACTGTGCCATCACTGCATCCAGATTGGGCGTTTCGGTATAGCCGCTGGTGGTCAGCAGCACCTTGCCGCCGTTTTCCAGATAGGCCTGCAGCTGCGCGATCTCATCCACAAGGCCGTCAGCTGCAAAATCCGAAGCGGGGTTGCTGATGATGAGCAGATCACAGTCCTCCGGGATGGTGCCGGTGAGCAGATCCAGCGGCTGGGCATCGATATTCTGCGCCTTGAGCGCCTCGGTCAGCGAGGAGGTAAGCGCCTGCTCGCCGTGGTTGGTGGTGTAGTAGGCATGACTTTCTGCTGCGGCAGTCAGCTTGTAGATGGCAGAGCTGATCTGCTTTTCGCCGCCAAAGGTCACGTTGGCAGCGCCGGTGGTGTAGTAATCGGAGTAATCGTACTCGTAAAGTTCGGCGGCGTTCAGCACTTCGCTGTTCTCACCGCTGACCACGATCAGACTGCCGGTGGATGCATTCTCTGCGCCGTACTGCGCTGCAAAGGTCGGGTAAAGCGCCGGGTCCTTCTGCTCCCAGTGGAAGTGACCGCTCTCGTCGGCGTAGTGATCCAGCAGCTTGGTGATAATGGCATCCTCGCTGCCGGTCTCACAGAGATAATAAACGGTCACATCCTGATCCAGGCTCTGCATCAGCTGCCTGGAGCTGTCGCCCAGCGTGTACATTTTGGCGGCAGAGAGGTCGAGCTCGGTGTATTTTTTTCGGGATGGCCCCCCACCAGCAGATTGATCAGCACGGCCAACACGATGGCTGCTGCCAGAATGGCCGTGGAGTACAGCCCATTGCGGAACACCTTGCCGTTTGCGGAGGAAGAAACTTTGAAATTTTTCATGTTGTTCCCCTCCCCTCAGTTCCAGCGGCGCTTTTCCAGCCCCTGCGCCGTGAAGAACAAAAACAGCATGGTCACGGTCAGGTAGTACACCAGCGTCGGGATGGAAAAGCTGTTGTTGACAAACTCTTCAAACGGCGTGAACAGGCACAGCCCGCTGAGCACCGCGCTGAACGCTTCGGTCAGCCAGCTGCTCTGCAGCAGGAACAGTGCCGTCAGCACCACACAGCAGCCCGCAAAGGTCAGGCAGCCCAGCGTAAAGCTGCGGGTACGCAGGCCTGCCACCACACTGAGCACTGCCGCAATGGCGGTGAACAGGGCCAGCGCCACTGCGCTGCCTGCGGTGAACATGCTGCGCAGGCTGGGCATCATGTAGGCCAGCAGCAGTGCGGCAACACCTGCCACCGCAGCAATGATCTGATTCTCGGTCAGGCTGGAAAGAAACACGCCAATGGCAATGGCGGCGCAGCCCATGAGATAATAGCACAGCAGAGCGGCCAAGTTTGCCAGCGTGGCCGTGCCGGTGGCACCCAGTGCGGCCAGTACAAGGATCATGACCGCATCGGCAAGGCACGGCAGTGCAAAGATGACGCACAGGGCAAAGAATTTGCCCAGCACGATCTCCCACACAGACACCGGGCTGGTAAGCAGCAGCTGATCGGTGCGGGTGCGGCGTTCCTCTGCAAAGGAGCGCATGGTGAGCACCGGGATATACAAAAGCAGCACAAACGTGGTGCGGTAAAGCGTGTAATAGCCAAAATCCGTCAGGCCGTAGCCCAGATTCAGGGCAACAAAATAGATGGCCGTTGCCGCCAGCATAAAGGCGGTGAGCACGTAGCCGATCATGCCATGAAAGCTGCTGCGGACTTCGCGTTTTAAAATGGCGGTCATTCAGCCTTTCCCTCCTCTTCTTCATCGTTTTGATCGGACTCGCCCTCGGTCAGTGCAAGGAACACTTCCTCCAGCGTCCTGTTTTCCGCTGCCAGCGCCAGCACCGTGCATCCGGCCTGCGAAAGGGCGCGGGACACCTCGGCGCGGCGGTCAGAAGCATCGGCACTTTCTGCGGTAAAGGTCACCTGTCCGTCGGCCTCGGATTCGATCTCCACCTTGCGGATGCCCGGAATGGAGCCGACTGTTTTCAGCACAGTCTTCCCCCCGCCCAGAGCGGTAGCGCGCAGACGGCTGCCGGGGTTCAGCTTTTCGGCCAGCTGTTCCGGCGCACCCACCGCCACCAGATGCCCCTTGGAAAGGATCAGCACCTGACTGCACACTGCCTGCACCTCGCTGAGGATGTGGCTGGACAGGATGACCGTGTGGCTTTTCCCCAGCTCCCGGATCAGTCTGCGGATCTCGATGACCTGTGCCGGGTCCAGGCCGACCGTCGGCTCGTCCAGAATGATGAGCCTGGGACTGCCCAGCAATGCCTGTGCAATGCCAACCCGCTGCTTGTAGCCCTTGGAAAGGCTGCGGATGAGCCGGGGCAGAACGGTTTCCAGCCCGGTACGGCGGGCAGCCCTGCACACCTGCTCCTTCCGTTCCGCCTTTTTCACACCCTTCAGCTCGGCGGCAAAGGTCAAGTACTCCTGCACCGTCATCTCCGGGTAAAGGGGCGGCTGTTCGGGCAGATAGCCCACACAGGCTTTGGCGGCATCGGCCTCCTCGGGCAGAGGGTGCCCTGCCACCGTCACCTGCCCACTGGTGGCAGAGAGATAGCCGGTGAGGATGTTCATAATGGTGGATTTGCCCGCGCCGTTAGGCCCCAGCAGACCACAGATCTGGCCATCTGCCACGGTAAACGAGACATCGTCCACGGCAAGATGATTGCCATACTGTTTGGTGAGATGAGAAACTTCGATCACGTTCACAACGCTCCTTTCTAAGGCAGCGCAAAGCGCTTTTTGAAGATACTGGTTTATTTTAGTCCGGAAATGTGTTCAAAATAAGGGAACGGCGTGTAAATTACAGAAAGAGAGCTTTTGTGCGGCATAACAACAAAAAACGCCGCCTCCCAAAGGAGACGGCGCTGAAAAGACCAGTAATTACTTACGGCCGAAACGCTTGTTGAAGCGCTCAACACGTCCGCCGGTGTCAACCAGCTTCTGCTTACCAGTGTAGAAGGGGTGGCACTTGGAGCAAACTTCGACGTGGATCTCGGGCTTGGTAGAACGAGTCTTAATGACGTTGCCGCAAGCACAGGTGATGGTGCAGTCAACGTAGTTCGGATGGATACCCTGTTTCATTCTTTTTCACCTCATTTCTGGTTCTGACTTATTGGGGCCATATTATAAATGTATGTGCCCATCACAACCTTCAATATCGGCTACCCCCCGCGAGCGGCCTTGGAAACGATTGCCTTAATATTATATCACAGATCTCAGAAAAAGCAAGAGGGAATTTCAGATTTCTTTGTGTCAATTTTTATACAGCCTGTACTATGGAGTTTTGTCTCTTGTTGAATTTTGTTCAACTTCAGTATGCATCAAAGATACTCTCTGTTATACTCTGCCATTTTCCAGCGCTCCTTCGTATATTTCGATTGTTTTCGCAGAGTTGCGACTCACATATTATATCACAGCCCGTCCAAAAAGGAAAACCCCGCAGTTCCCGACTTCTTGACAAGCCAGCTGCTTCTGATTACAATACGAAAAAAGAGTTCACTGACGTTCTCTTTGCATATTGCAGCCATCAACTCCGGGAAAGGACTTTTTTTCATGGAACCAAAAACAAAACAATATCTGCTCATAAACCGTTGTAGGAGTAACGCATTTTTTGTGGCGCTGCTGCGGCCTTTCTGCTGTTCTGAACCTTTTGCAGCACAGCTGGTAGACCTGGTACTGCCCATTCTGGCTGGCGGCATCCTAGCTCTTTTTATCAACGTACCCATGACCGGGCTGGAAAAACGGCTGAAGCGCCTGTTCTGCAAGGCCAAAAAACAGCCCTCAGACAAAGCACTCCATCTCCTGAGCTTCTTCATCACGCTGCTGGGTGTTGTGCTGGTGTTGGTGCTGGCGCTGACATTGCTGATCCCGGAGCTGGTGCAGTCTTTTCACAGCCTCTATGTGCAGATCGAAGCAAATATCCCCCGCTGGACCGCCTATCTCAGTGCACAGGATGCTGACATGGGGTGGTTGATGAGCTGGCTGGAGGGAATCGACTGGGAGCAACTGCTCCACAGGGTCACCGACAGCATCGATACTGTGCTGGTCAATGCGGTAGGTGCCGTATCTGCCACGGTAAATATCGTGGTGACCGCATCCTTTGCTCTGATCATCTCTGTTTATATGTCCGTCGGCTCGGAGAGTCTCTGCCACCACGCCCGCACACTGGTCTGTGCCTACCTGAAACCCAGCCACTCTGCCTGGCTGCTGAAGTTCTGCCGACTGTTCCGGCAATCCTTTGCAAACTTTCTGACAGGACAATGCAGCGAGGCCGTGATCCTTGGCATTCTCATGGCCCTTGCGTTTTCCGTTTTCAAGATCCCTTACGGCAGCCTGGTGGGAATGCTGACTGCTATTTGCGCCATCATCCCCTACGTTGGAGCGCTGATCTCCTGCGTAGTCAGCGTGTTCCTTGTGCTGTTGGTAGATCCCGTTCTGGCCGTCCGCTGCCTCATTGTTTACCTTGCCGTACAGTTTATTGAAAACCAGTTCATCTACCCCCGGGTGGTGGGAAAGTCCGTGGGGCTTTCTCCGCTGTACACCCTTGTTGCCGCTATGATCGGTGGAAAGCTCTTTGGCATCATCGGTATCATCTTCTTTATCCCCCTGACGGCGGTGATCATCGAGCTTGTGAAGGAGGATGCCTGCCGCCGCATACAGGCAAGAGAGCCCCAGTAATCCAGACTGCCTGAGCAAGGGGGTTCTTCACCCAAGTGCCACACCCGGAACCATCACCGTGTGCATTGCTGCCGGCTGTTCCGGTGCAGGCGCGGGATGATATGCGTACAAAAATACCGCTGCTCTTGTGCATTTTCCAAAATGCAAGAGCAGCGGTATTTTATTGCGCCGCTTTCGTTTTCTTTTGCAGCGCTTCGTGCATATATCCCATCAAAATCAGGATCACCAGCAGATAATAAGGAAAAATCGCGATCGTAGTGTGGTTTGCGATTACGCCGAACAACGGCGGCATCAGGCAGTTGCCAATATAGGCGCTGGCCATCTGAACCCCAATGATTGCCTGTGACCTGTCCGCACCGAAGCGGCCCGGCGTTGCATGAATGATGCTGGGATAGATCGGAGCACAGCCAAGACCAACCAGCAGCAGTCCTGCCAGTGTCACCGCTTCCCCCAGCGGCAGAAGAAACGCCGCTATCCCAATCGCGATGATTCCCTGCCCCATACGAACCATCTGGGTATCATCGAATTTTAAGGTCAGGAAGCCGCACAACGCCCGTCCCACGGTGATGCCGACAAAGAAAAGACTGGCAAAGCCGGCGGCGGTCTCCGGCGCGATTCCCCTGTTCAGCACCAGATAACTGCTGGCCCACAGACTGGTGGTCTGCTCCAGAGAACAGTAGCAGAAAAACGTGACCAGAACCTCTTTTACACCGGAGATCCGGAAAATCTGTTTCAGGGTCAGCGCTTCTGCCGGGGCCGTTTTCATCTCTTCGGCATTCGCACCCGGTTTCGTTCTCCAGAGTGGAAGGCTCAGCAGAATGACGATCGTCAGCACCATCTGCATCACACTGATGACCCGATACCCCGTCTGCCACCCGGCATGGGAAGAAAGCGCCGCGCCCATGATGTAGGGCCCGACCGAGGCTCCGATTCCCCACATACAATGGAGCCAGCTCATGTGGCGGCTGGCAAAATGGAGCGCCACATAGTTGTTGAGTGCCGCATCCACGCTCCCAGCCCCAAGTCCATAAGGAATTGCCCACAGGCACATGGCCCAGAACGAGCTGCTGACGGAGAACCCGAACAGTGCAGCAGCGGTCATGGCAACGCTGATGGCCGTAACACCGCCTGCTCCAAACCGGCGGGTCATCCGGTCACTTTGCAGGCTGGAGAGCACCGTTCCCACTGATATGATGCAGAATATCACGCCGGAATAGGAGACCGGAACCCCAAACCCTTGATAGATCGAAGGCCACGCAGCCCCCAGCAGAGAATCCGGCAGGCCCAGACTGATAAAAGAAACATAGATCACCGCTAACAGCAGATGAATCATTTTGCATTCCTCCTTTTGACTGATACAATGATATCACAGCAGAAGGAATGTCATTAGGATAAATCCCTCAATTTTGTACAACAAAAGCGTCAATGTGGACATAAGTGCATGATTTTGAAAAAAACTTGATTAAAATCCGTCTGCATGCGCATCCATCACACCGCTCTCTGCCGTTTATCCAGCCGCATCTTGTCAGCAATCATCGCGATGAACTCGCTGTTGGTGGGCTTGCCGCGCAGGTTGTGGATGGTATAGCCGAAGTAGCTGTTGAGGGTATCCACATCGCCCCGGTCCCATGCCACCTCGATGGCGTGGCGGATGGCGCGCTCCACCCGGCTGGCAGTGGTACCGTTTTTCTTGGCGATTTCCGGGTAGAGACGCTTGGTCACAGCGTTGATGTACTCCGGCTCGTTCATGGTAAGCAGGATGGCATCCCGCAGGAACTGGTAGCCCTTGATGTGGGCGGGAACGCCGATCTGGTGCAGGATCTCAGTGACTGTCAGTTCATCGCTGTCCACGCTGGTGTGCAGGATGCGCTTTTCCTGCCCGGCAGCCACCTTCAGCACGCGGTTTGCCAGAACCGTCTCGTCAAAGGGCTTGACGAAGTAGTAAGCAAAGCCCTCGTCCAACAGTTCCTGCACCATTTCCTCGCTCTGGAACGCCCCCGTCACAAAGAAAGAGGTGTGACGCTCACCGGCTGCATTGTACTTCTGTTTCACAGCCAGCGCATCCAGCCCGGGCATAAAGGCATCCAGCAACACCACCTGGGGCCGCACTGCAAGCATTTTCTGCAGGACCTTCAGGCCGTCTTTTTCCACCACGGTCACCTCTACGCCCTTCTGCTCCAAAGCTTCACGACAGGCTGCCGTGATCTCTGCGCCAGTATCCGACATCAAAAATTTGATCTTGTCCATCGTTCATTCCTCCAATGTGTGCGGTTTTCCTTACGTTTCTGATTTTACCATAAATTCCCATGGATTTCAACTGTTATTTTTGCCATATTATGGAATCTTCAGTCGAATCAGCCTGTTTTGTTTTACCAAATCTGCTCATTTTTCCGCCGTTGCAACCTGTTCAGCCTGCTCCAACATGGTCTGCGCAAAAATCCCGTAGCCTCGTGTCGGGTCGTTGACGAGAACATGGGTCACCGCGCCGACCAGCCGCCCATTCTGCAAAATGGGACTGCCGCTCATCCCCTGCACAATGCCGCCGGTCCGGGAAAGCAGGGCTTTGTCCACCACCCGGACAACCATATTGCGGCGCGGGTCGGCATCGCTGATCTTCTCGATGCGGACATGGTAGGTACGGGGCGTTTCTCCAGAGACAGTAGCCAGGATCTGTGCATCCCCCGTCTCGACCTCCTGCGCAAACGCCACCGGCATGGTTTGCCCAGAAAAGCCTGTCCGTGTTGTGCCATAAACACCGTTTTCTCCATTGATCCGGATGCTGCCAATGGCGTGGGCGCTCAGGAATTTTCCCTTCAGCTCCCCTGGGCTGCCCACAGTGCCCATGCTGCACCCGGTGATCTCACACGGCACGATCTCCCCGCTGCGCAGAGCGATGCTTTCGCCGGTGTCGCCGTCGCTGATGGGATGCCCCAGCCCCGCAAAGACACCCTTCTCCGGGTCCACAAAGGTCAGAGTGCCCACACCGGCAGAGGAATCCCGCACCCACATGCCTGCCCGCCACTGGGCGGCAGCAGCATCCCAGACAGGGGTCAGAGTGGTGCTGCGCTGTTCCCCGCTGCGGACATAGATAACCTCTGCGGCGCTTCCCCGGGCGGCTTCCAGCGCTTCCTTCACAGCGTCATTGTTTTCCGTCCTGATCTGTCCAATGCGGATCACGCGGTCTCCCAGGCGCAGCCCCGCTGCCTTTGCCGGGTTCACTGTGCTCCCGCCGGGGCTGTCGATATCGGAAAAGCCAACGATCAGTGCCCCCTCGGAGAACATTTTGACCCCGAACGGCGTACCGCAGACCGTGACCTGCGCGCGCTCCGTGACCACCGTGCGGATATTCTTGATGGGAAGCCAGCCGCCCAGTGACAGAGTGGTCTGGTAACTGCCCACGACCTGGGTACTGGCCGCATTCTGGCTGCCGTGAAGCCCCATAGGTTCCACCCAGCCAAAGCGGGGCAAAAGCAAGGCCTGCCCGGGTTCCAGATAAACACGATCCGGCAGGCGGCTGTACAGCCAACCCAGCAGCAGAAACGGCAGCAGGAGCAGATATACTGCTGTCAGTCTCAGCAATCGGTATGCTCTGTTGCGTCGTTTCACGGTCCTGCCTCCCCGGTGATAATTTGTTCTAGTATGCACCGGGACACGATTGAATATGAAACGAGGAAATTTCTATCAAAATCGCTTGACTTTCCCGGGGTAATGTGGTAGTATATTCAAGCAGTCCGCAAAAACGGTTTCAAGCCTCAGAAATCCAGGATTGCAACAATTTTATAGTTGTGCGAGGGTGGCGGAACTGGCAGACGCGCACGTTTGAGGTGCGTGTGGTTTATCCTTGGGGGGTTCGAGTCCCCTCCCTCGCATAAAAGAAAGTCCACGGTCTAGCGATAGATCGTGGGCTTTTCTTATGCTTTCCAACCAAAGCCGCAAACAAAACGGCAGGCCCGGATTCTATCCAAGGGCCTGCCGTTTTGTGTATGCAGGAGAAGGGACTTGAACCCTCACTCACTGGGAACTGGTGCCTAAAACCAGCGCGTCTGCCATTCCGCCACTCCTGCACGGAGAACTTATTTAGTTTATCAATTTTTGCGGGAAATGTCAATTCCTCTGCCTGCTTTTGTATTCTACAAATTTTCAGCGGGTCATATCCTATAAGAGATACTGCAGATTCAATGCGATCTGTCAAGGAGGTTTGGGAGATGGTTTCATGGCTGAGAGCAAACGGGAAGATCTTATTTTGCGGGGCAGCTCTGCTTCTGGCGGGCGCAGCGGCAGGCTTTGGGCTGGGGCTGTTCTTTGCTGTGCCGGCGGAGCCCGGCTGCCAGGAAAGCGACCTGACCCCGGTACCGGATACCGGCTTTGCCTCCCCTGCTCCGGAGGCGGCCCCTGCAAGCTCATTGCCGCAGGAGGAGCCGGTGCCGGAGAAATGGGTCTGCCTGACCTTTGATGACGGCCCCAGCAAAACGACCCCGGCGGTTCTGGATGCGCTGAACACCGCCGGGGTCAAGGCCACATTTTTTGTGGTGGCCACGGGCTACAATGAAAAATACCTGCCGCTCATTGCAGATGCAGCGGCAGCAGGCCACCAGATCGCGCTGCATTCCGCATCCCATGAATACAGCGACATCTACCAGAGTGCAGATGCTTACTGGCAGGATATCGAGCTGTTGAAAGAGCGCATCTCGCCCTATGCCAACACAGCTTCTCTGCATTACCTGCGCTTTCCGGGCGGCAGCACCAACACGGTCAGTCGCCGCTACGGCGGGCGCGGTGTGATGGCCGAGCTGAAACAGCAGTGTGCCGAGAAGGGATATGCCTATGTAGACTGGAATGTCTGTGCTGAGGATGCCGTGGGCGGCAAGCCCAGTGCCGGAACCATCTACCGGAATGTGGTGCGTGAGACCGGCGAGCAGACCCAGTGCATCGTTCTGATGCATGATTCTGCCACCACCCGCACCACCGCCGAGGCGCTGCCGGATATCATACGGTGGTATACGGACAACGGCTACACCTTTTTGACCGTAGCCAAGGCGATGCCGCTGGGGTAATGCGCCTTACAGCCACTTTTCAAAGCAGCGCCCCAGCAGTACCCCGCCGGATGCCAGCGCCGCCAGCCAGAGCCAGTCCGTGCCGCCGGTGACTGCCCACCCCGCTGCCATGATAGCCGCAAAGACGCACACCGGCGGCAGCACGATACGCGCAATGCGCAGCAGCTTTTCCCGCCGGGAGGGAAGCCCGGTGTCAAGCTGCTCGGGATGCACGGCATCACAGCAGATCTCGTCCCGGTATTTGCCCGGATTGCGGTAAGCTTTATACGGAATGCCATCCAGCGAAAACTCCGGGTACATCCCCTTTTTGGTCAGGGCGAACTGCATTCCCCGCTCTTCTGCATAGGTCTGCAACGCCGCCGTAAACTCCTGCGGGGTGTTGATGCTGCCCTCCGGAATAAAGGAAAAATGCCTTTGGTGCTGCACCTGTGCCAGCGTGCGGTAATCCTGCAGCCAGCCGGAGAAGAAGCCCTGCTGCGGGGTGGGGCTTTCCATGCGGGTCAGGCAGGCATCCACGTCCAGCGTATCTGCCTGCGGCTGCTGGCGGGCAAGGTCGGCACAAAACTGCATGGCTGCTGCCAACTGCGCCGCCTGCTGCTCCAGCACAGTCTGCTGGGCTTGCAGCGCCTGCTGCAGGGGCTGTTCCCCGCGCAGCACCGCCTTGATGGTGGGCAGCGGCACATCCAGCATCCGAAGCATTCGGATGAGCTTGAGGGTCGCGGATATCCCCGGCGGTGTAATCGCGGTAGGCATTGCCCCGGTTGCGGGCAGGAGTCATCAGCCCTTGCTTTTTTTCCGTT
>ENA-OQDC01000261-OQDC01000261.1-human-gut-metagenome-genome-assembly--contig:-NODE-261-length-39962-cov-7.499084_pt1 | contig 39962 bp, 42 predicted proteins | sample MGYA00242770_ERZ504601 | MGnify/ENA primary metagenome ERZ504601 (study PRJEB26092, sample SAMD00036305) | human gut metagenome | host: Homo sapiens | study: EMG produced TPA metagenomics assembly of...
GCCTGTATACTGTCTTCCTGACCGGAAATCACAGTTCCAAAATCTACAACTTCAGAATTTCCGTCTCCAATGACGATACTTGCATCTGCTGTTGGAGTTTCCGTTTTTCCCGTATCGTTGTTTTTCTGAGAGTCCGCAGTATCTGCTGCATCATTTGTCTGTCCATATGTGCCATCTTCTGTTGCTTCCGGAATACCATCCACAGATTCAGAACCTGCACTTTCACTCTGCTGCTTCTCTTCATCTGTTGTAGCAGCGGGAATGCCTTCTATATTCTCAGTTCCTGCCTGTGTAGAATCCTCCTGATAGGTTGTGTCTGTATCCTCGGACACACCAGTCTGTGTTGTTTCTTCTGTATCAGCAGAAGCATCTGTATTCTGAGACTGTTCATTTTCTGTTTCTTGTGCAGCCTGCTGTTCAGCAGTATCTGCAGCGGCAGCCTTTTCTTCTGCTGCTTTTACCTCCTGGCCAGCAGCAGTCTGCGCATCTATTACTGTATCTGATACAACTTTCAGACTTCCGGTATAACCATTTTCTTCTTTGCCGGTGACCGTCAGGACAATTTTGGAACCAATATCATCCTGTGTTACTGTATAAGTCTTGTCTTTTCCGAGTTCTTTCAGTTCAGGCTTCTCCCCTGCTTTCTCTGTTTCCTCATCCTCAACTGTTTTTCTCTCCCAGAGATAGGCAACATCATCCTCCGTCACTCCCTCTGGCTTTACTTCTTTAAATTCTGCACTCAATGTTCTGCCTTCTGCTGCAGTTCCCTGAATCTTCAATTTACCATCCAGTGCTGGAATTTCTGCTGCAAACACTGTTGCAGAAATCATCGACAATGCCAGAAGCACCGACATAATGACTGCAAGAATTCTCTCTTTCCGCATGATTCATCCTCCTTTTAGATTTGTTCTGTCCTGATTTATTTCTTATAGAATTCGACTTTAACTTTTCTTTAATTCTTTGTCGGTATCTATACCCCGTCTCCTGTAAAAAATTATAACACAGGTTTTTTATCGAATGTAATTTGTATTTTACAGAACTGTTACATTACCACATTGTTCCTCTACACAAAAATATCCCCGGTCATATTACTTATCGACCAGGGATATACGTCTTTTTTATGAATTTTCTTATCCTTCCACGATCAGATAACCACCGGATGGAAGTGTAAAAACTTCACATGCCTCTTCCAGTTCCTCATCAGACATTCCACTGACATCTGCTCCTGCTTCATCCAGATACTTTCTGACTTCTTTGATATTTTTTACTTCAACAGCCATGCAGTCTTCCAGAAATTCCTCCGCTTCTTCCACAGTCTCAGCTACCGGTTCATCATAAAGTCTGCCTTGTTCTTTCAAAAAAAACCTCAATACTCTCTTCTGTATACATTATTTCAATACCTCCTCAATGTTTCCTTTCGCCGTAATCAGCTTTTTTAGTATTGTCTCAACTCTCTCCGTTTCATATGCCGCTGCCTGTTTTACTCCATCTTTGGCATGTGCCATTGCGAAACTGTACGGAACAGATTTCAGCATGGCAATATCATTGTATTCATCACCAAACACGATACATTCTTCCGGTCTGATTCCCAGAATCTCCTGATATTTTTCAACGCCTTTTGCCTTATTGGTATCAAAAGGAATAAAATCCACCCATGCTGTTCCGGAAGTCACAACTGTACATTTGTCCCCAAAGCGTTCATTCCAGTAATGAATCGTATCGTCCTGCAGTCCGCCTCTTTCATATACTGCCAGTTTCATACACGGTTCCGTGATTTCTTCAAAGCTATTGATTTCTTTGCAGACATTTCCAACGACATTGATCATCAGATCTCTGAAATGTTCTGTTTTCGGTCTGATATAGTAAAAATCTTTCGTGGAACAGGTAAATTCTGATCCTTCTTTGTCATAAATATTTTCTGCGATTTCACGGACCAGCTCCTGTTCAAAACTGTCCTGATAAAGAACTTTTTCATTATACACAGCAAGACCGCCATTTTCGCTGATAAACGCCATATCATCCACTACTGGCCGGAACATTTTTTTCATATTTGCATACTGACGTCCACTTGCAGCCACAAACAGTATTCCCATTTTTTTTAACTGTCTGATCAGTGGGAAAATTTCTTCCGGAAGGCTCTGCGCCCCCTTAAAAAGTAAAGTTCCGTCCAGATCACTTGCAACAAGTTTAATCATTTTTCCATTCCTCGCATATATATAATAAATCCTGTGGTTTCTCAGCCACTTTTTCCGCACCATTACTCTCCAGTTCCTCACGGTCACGAAATCCCCAGAGTACTCCTACCGTATGCATTTTTGCAGCAGTTCCTGTTTCCATATCTGTTTTGGTGTCACCTACATACATACACTCTGATGGAGATACGCCAAATTCTGACGCCGCTTTCAAAGGACCATCCGGAGCTGGTTTTCTTCGTATTGAATCACTCTGTCCGATCACAAAGTCAAAATACCCATCAAACATCTTCTCTATTACTTTCACAGCTGCCACATGTGGTTTGTTCGAGCAGACTGCCAGCTTCATTCCACGTTTTTTCAGCTCCTTCAGCATTTCTTTAATGCCTTCATATGGTACAACTTTGTATAATGGATCTTCATCAAATTTTTTTCTGTAAATCCTGCGAACTTCTTCATAATGTGTCAGTTCCGGATCACCGGCATCTTTCAGACAGCGGCGAATGAGCATATCCGCCCCTTCCCCACTGTAATATTTAAAGTTTTCCACCGGCTGTGGTTTGAGATTCATACTCTTTAAAATCTCATTTGCCACATAAGCCATTGACTCCAGTGTATTTGCCAAAGTACCATCCAGATCAAAAATACAAGCCTTTATCATTTGTTTATCCCCTTAATTCAATCCCATGTTTCTTCATTTCATAAAAAAGTCTGCCAACCGGCAATCCCACTACGTTCGTATACTCTCCCCGGATTTCTTTCACATAAATGCCAAATCCGCCCTGAATACCATAGCTTCCGGCTTTGTCCATTGGTTCACCACTCGCAATATAAGTTCTGATTTCCTCATCGGAGACCGGGTAGAAAGAAACATCTGTACTCTCAGAAAATGAGATATTCTCCCATTTTCCATTTTTCTTTATCAAAACTGTTACCCCTGTATATACCTGATGTATATTTCCCTGAAGCATTTTAAGTGTCTTAAATGCATCGGACTCATCGACCGGTTTTCCGAGGATTTCATTATTATAAGAAACAATTGTGTCTGCTCCGATCACAACCGTCCCCTCTTCCATATCAAAATTCAGTGCAACTGCAGTTGCTTTCTGTTCCGACAACTCTCGAACGATTTCTTCTGGTTTATCCGAAGTAATCTTTTCCTCTCCGTCAGCTGCGCATACCTGAAAAATAACACCGGCTGCCGCCAGAAGCTCTCTGCGTCTTGGTGAAGCAGAAGCAAGTATGATTTTTCTCATATAATATCCCTTTTCTACTGTTTTCTGTTTGTGTAAATCAAAGCATTTACTTCTGTAACAGTATACCCTGTCACCTAACATCGTGCAACCGTGAAAATGTAAAAAAAGTCGGCACCAATTCCCATATCTGCAAGGAATATATGCCAACTTTCATTTTTGCAAAAAAATAAAGCTGCTGACGGGAATCGAACCCGTGACCTCCGCCTTACCAAGGCGACGCTCTACCGACTGAGCCACAGCAGCATTTCCATAAGCGGACATTTCTGTCGCTCACAGTTGATAATATTAACAGAAAAAGCATACCCTGTCAACAGGCAATTTGATTTTTTTTTGCCTTTGTGATTTTTTTACATTTATTTCTCGATATTTTTCTCTTGAAATCTTTAAATCCGGGCGATTTTTTATGATATGATTAAACCTTTAAAGAAACATTCGGAGGGGAAAGAGATGGAAAACGAAACCGTTTCTAAAAATTTTATTGAAAACATCATTGATAAAGACCTTGCAGAGGGTGTTTATGATACCGTACACACCCGCTTCCCACCGGAGCCTAATGGATACCTCCATATCGGACATGCCAAATCCATTCTTTTGAATTACGGACTTGCCCAGGAATACAACGGCAAGTTTAATATGCGTTTTGATGATACAAACCCTACAAAAGAAAAAAGTGAATTTGTAGAATCTATTAAAGCTGATATCAAATGGCTTGGTGCTGACTGGGAGGACAGACTTTTCTTTGCTTCTGATTACTTTGGACAGATGTATGAAGCAGCCATCAAACTGATCAAAAAAGGAAAAGCTTATGTCTGTGACCTGACTGCCGATGAGATCCGCCAGTACCGTGGAACTTTGACAGAGCCTGGAAAAGAGAGCCCGTACCGTAACCGTTCTGTTGAAGAAAATCTCCAGCTTTTTGAAGAAATGAAAGAAGGCAAATATGCCGATGGAGAAAAAGTTCTTCGTGCCAAGATCGATATGGCATCTCCTAACATGAACATGCGTGATCCGGTCATCTACCGTGTTGCTCATATGACCCACCACAGAACCGGCGACACCTGGTGCATTTATCCAATGTATGACTTTGCTCATCCGATCGAGGATGCTATCGAGGGAATCACACACTCCATCTGTACACTGGAATTCGAAGACCATCGTCCGCTTTATGACTGGGTCGTTCGTGAGCTGGAATACCCACATCCGCCGAAACAGATTGAATTTGCGAAACTGTATCTGACCAACGTCGTAACAGGTAAACGTTATATTAAGAAACTGGTTGAAGACGGAATCGTAGACGGATGGGATGATCCACGTCTTGTTTCCATCGCAGCTCTTCGCAGAAGAGGCTTTACACCGGAATCCATCAAAATGTTCGTAGATCTCTGCGGTGTCTCCAAAGCAAACAGCTCCGTAGACTATGCAATGCTTGAGTACTGTATCCGTGAAGACCTGAAATTAAAACGCCCTCGTATGATGGCAGTTATGGATCCAATCAAGCTCGTGATCGACAACTATCCGGAAGGACAGGTTGAATATCTCGATGCTCCGAATAACATGGAAAACGAAGCACTTGGAACCCGTAAGATTCCATTCAGCGGTGAATTATATATTGAACGCGATGACTTCATGATCGATCCACCACGTAAATATAAGAGACTTTTCGTTGGTACAGAAGTACGTCTGATGAATGCTTATTTTGTAACCTGTACAGGATATGAAGCAGATGATGACGGTACAGTACGAGTTGTACATTGTACTTATGATCCGGCAACAAAAGGCGGAAACGCTCCGGACGGACGTAAAGTAAAAGGAACGATTCACTGGGTAGAAGCTACAAATGCCAAAGAAGCAACTGTACGTCTTTACGAAAACATTGTAGACGAAGAAAAAGGTGTATACAACAAAGAAGATGGTTCTCTGAACGTAAATCCAAACTCTCTTACAACTGTCACTGCTTATGTTGAGCCGGCTCTTATGGAAGCAAAAGGCTATGACAGTTTCCAGTTTGTAAGAAACGGATTCTACTGTGCAGATATTCATGATTCTAAAGAAGGTGCTCCGGTATTTAACCGTATCGTATCTCTGAAGAGTTCTTTCAGACTTCCTAAATAAACACAACTATTTCAAGAGAGGCAGACCATAAAGGTCTGTCTCTCTTTTTAACATAAAAAACTGCCGTCCTACAAATGCAGTGCATTCATAAAACAGCAGTTCTACTTATCCATGAAGGATTATTTATTCCTCTTCTGTATCTTCGTCTTCTTTTTCTTCTTTGATCACTTCTTCAACAGCCTCTTCTGCATCTGCTGTATCAGCAGTTTCTTCTACTGCTTTCTCTACAGCTTCTTCTGCTTCATCCCAGGATGCAAAATCTTCGCTTGTTTCTTTCTTTTCTTCTTTCTCAGCAGTTTCTTCTTCGCCTGTCTCATCTTCGAAATCATCATCGAAGTCATCAAAATCATCTAACGGATCTTTCTTCAGTACAAGTGCTGCGATAACTCCTGCCGCAGCGGCAGCTACCGCTCCAACTGCTACATATCCCCAATATTTATTGATCTTTGCCATATTATGCTTCTCCTTTCATACTTTCATATCCAAGAGAACTCTCTTTGATATTCCAATGTGATATTGTTATAATATTACTACTTTTATCCAAAAAAGGAAAGGGAAAAGTGTTTCTGTGCATAACAGAACATCACTTTTGTACAGGTGCAGAAAAATTGCGTATTTTTCCACGGATACGCTGCAGCGCATTATCAATTGATTTCGGTGTTTTTCCCATAATCTCTGCAATCTTCACATACCCGTATCCCCGGAGATAATAATCCAGGACTTTATTCTCCATCGGACTTAAAACTTTCGTGATCTCGCGTTCCAGAGTTCTTGTACTTTCCTGATCAATAATAAGTGCTTCCGGATCTTCTGACCAGGACCCCTCGAGATGATCAGACTCATTCTCATCACTCAATGAAACATACGAATTCAGCGGCTGATGCTTTTGTCTGTTGGAATTTTGAACTGCACTGTAAAGCTGCCGGTCAATACACAGACTCGCAAACGTACGAAAAGAAGTTTCTTTATCTGCCTGATAATTCTGAATTGCCTTAAAAAGACCGATCATGCCCTCCTGAATCAGGTCATCTGTCTCTCCCCCGATCAGGAACATGGCTCTTGCCTTTTTGCGGACAAATTCTTTATATTTTTCCATCAGGTAATCCGAGATTTCCGTCTCTCCTTCTCGCAGCCTGACAATCAGTTCCTCATCACTGTACTGGTCATAACGGCCCATATAAGTTTCCCCTTTATTTACCTGCTTTTGCCAGTCGCTGTCTTACAATCTCATATGCAAGGACCCCTGCTGCCACAGAAGCATTCAGAGAATCTATATCACCTTTCATTGGTATGGATGCAGTAAAATCACATGCTTCTCTTACCAGACGGCTGACACCTTCTCCTTCATTTCCGATCACAAGTCCCATTGGTCCTGTCAGATCAAGGTCATACATAGTCTCACCACCCATATCCGCACAAACAAACCAGATGCCTTTTTCTTTAAGTTCTTCAATTGTTCTTACAATATTTGTCACCTTGGCAACTGGTGTATAATTGATCGCACCGGCGGAAGTCTTTGCTACTGTAGAAGTCAGTCCCACTGCACGTCTTTTTGGAATGATCACTCCATGCGCTCCTGCAAGATTTGCGGTACGGATAATTGCTCCAAGATTATGCGGATCTTCCACATTATCCAGAATAATAAGGAACGGTGCCTCACCTTTTTCCTCTGCTCTTGCAAGAATTTCATCCACGGTACTATAATCATAAGCAGCAACCTGCGCAATCACGCCCTGATGTGCATGCGTCTCACTGAGCTGATCAAGTCTCTCTTTGCTTACATAGTTAATAATGGTGTCTGTCTTTCGTGCCTCTCTCGCGATCGTTCTTACCGGACCATCCTGACAGCCATCCAGAATAAAAAGCTTGTCTACGCATTTGCCAGAACGGAAAGCTTCCAGCACCGCATTACGTCCTTCTATCTGTTCACTCATAATATGTCCTCTCCGATTCCCATACGGACCAAAGTGAGCATCCGTGTGTAATCCTCTTTCAAATATAAATATCCCATCAGAGCCTCAAATCCTGTTGCTCTGCGATAATCTGCCATCGTCGCATGTTTCGCCATTGTCGGAGAATGTGCATTACGCCCTCTCCGATAAACACTCAGTTCTTCCGGTGTCAGTTCCTCTTCAATGACTTCCATGATCGCAGACTGTGCTCCAGCCTTTACGAGACTGCTCGCTTTTTTGTGAAGACGGTTTACCGGACAATTTCCCTTCTTAACAAGTATTGTCCGAATAATAAGTTCATAAACTCCATCTCCGATATATGCCAGTGTCAGCGGAGAATAACTCCGCAGATCCTGGTCTTCCAAATGAAACAGTTCCTTCAGCTGTATCAGATTCGTTTCCATTTTACGCCCTCGCGAGTGTCTTTCAGCTCAATCCCCTTATCCAGGAGCAGACCTCTGATCTCGTCAGCTCTTGCAAAATCTTTAGCCTTTCTGGCAGCCTGACGCTCTGCGATCAGGTTTTCGATCTCTTCATCAAGGATTTCTTCTTTCTTCTCAAGAGTCAGTCCGAGAACATCACAGAGTTTTGTCATAACTTCAAGTGTATGTCCTGCAAATTCTTTTGAGCTGCCTTCCTGTACATTGGTATTTGCAAATTTAACAAGCTCAAATACTGCTGCAAGTGCATCTGCTGTATTGAAATCATCATCCATGGATTCTTCAAATTTTGTTACAAATGCAGCTTCTTCCTGCATCAGTTTCTTCTCGTCCTCTGTTGCTTCCTGTACGGTTGCTGCTGCCTGACGGTCACGAAGTCTTGCTGCTGCTTCTGTAATTCTCTCAAGCGCATTTTTTGATGATTCCATCAGATCTGCACTGAAATTCAGCGGACTTCTGTAATGTGCATTCAGCATGAAGAAACGAAGCACCTGCAGATCATACTGCTCTCCGATCTCGCGAACTGTACGGAAGTTTCCGAGAGATTTTGACATCTTACGGTTATCGATATTCAGGAATGCATTGTGCATCCAGTATTTTGCAAATGGAACTCCATTGCAGCATTCACTCTGTGCAATCTCATTCTCATGATGAGGGAATACAAGGTCCTCACCACCGGCATGAATATCGATCTCCTCGCCCAGGTATTTCTTGGACATAACGGAGCATTCAATATGCCATCCCGGTCTTCCGTCGCACCATGGAGATTTCCAGAACGGTTCCCCTTCTTTCTTTGGTTTCCAGAGTACGAAGTCAAGCGGATCTTCTTTCTGATCTTCACCGGATACCTGCAGGGAACGGAATCCTGACTGCAGATCATCCAGATTTTTATGTGAAAGTTTACCGTATTCTTTAAATTTCTTTACACGGAAGTATACAGTACCATCGGCTACCGGATATGCATATTCTTTGTCGATCAGTGTCTGGATCATATCGATCATTCCGTCAATCTCCTGTGTTGCAAGCGGATGTGTCGTTGCCGGTTTTACATTCATTCCAGCCATATCCTTCTTGCATTCGGCAATATAACGCTGTGAGATTTCCTCTGCACTCACACCTTCTTCAATTGCTTTTTTGATGATTTTGTCATCTACATCTGTAAAGTTGGATACATAATTCACATCATATCCTTTATATTCCAGATAACGGCGTACCGTATCAAAAATAATCATCGGTCTTGCATTTCCGATATGGATCAGATTATACACTGTCGGTCCGCACACATACATACGTACCTTTCCCTCTTCCAGAGGTACAAATTCTTCTTTTCTTCGTGACATTGTATTAAAAAGTTTCATGTCTCTTTCCTCCGATATATTACTTCTTAACAGAATCCCAGAAAACTGTTCCCTGCAGCTCAGTCCTGTTTCTCGATAAGAAGGCAGATTGCCTGAGAAGCAATCCCTTCTCCTCTTCCGGTAAATCCGAGTCCTTCTTCTGTCGTTGCCTTTATATTGATCTTTGATTCCGGAATTCCAAGTGCATCTGCCATATTTTTGCGCATCTGCGGAATATGTGGTGCCATTTTCGGCTTCTGTGCAATCACTGTTGCATCAATGTTTCCTACTGCATATCCCTGTTTTCTAAGCAGTTCCGCCACATGAACCAGCAGTTTAATACTGGAAATTCCCTTATAAGCCGGATCTGTATCCGGAAAATGTTTGCCGATGTCTCCAAGTGCAGCGGCTCCAAGCAATGCATCCATAACTGCATGAATCAATACATCTGCATCAGAATGTCCAAGGAGTCCCTTTTCCCACGGAATATCTACTCCACCCAGGATCAGTTTCCGTCCTTCCGTCAGTTTATGAACGTCATAACCCATTCCAACTCTCATAATCATTCTCCTTCTGCCTGACCGGCAACACCAGACCGTAGCAATGCATACATCAGTTTCTCACAGGTATCCGGATCTCCTTCTTTGATCTGTGTCTCTGATATCTTTCTTTCGGTCAGATATGTATCACTGCTGTTCACTCTTATCGCTCCGGAAAGGTTCAGTTCTGTCGGCGCGTTTGCAAAAATATCCGTATCTGCATATACGGCAATTGGTGCTTCCGCGGCTATCAATTTTTTCTGACCATTCCAGACCATCTCTGCTTCTGTAGATACAAAACCTTCAGCACTTGCTGCTGTGGGGACGGAAATAAAAGGAATTTTATATTGAAAAGCCACATACCTGCTGATATCGTGCACAGTACCCGAACCAACAGCCAGAATCAGATCAATATCCTCATCCATATAGTTCTCAACAATTTCGATTGCATGCTGATCTGCCTGAAGATCATCCGCATCCAGAACCAGAACCTGACATCGGTCAAAAATATCTTCCATAAGTTTCTCCGTTGCCTTACACGTATTTGTGTCACAGATCAGAAGCGGAGATATATATTCTTTAAGAAATCCCTCTGACATAGCTTCTTCAAGCGCATTTACAGCTCCTGGTTCAATCAGTATTTCCTTTATTTCATGGTGCATTTTCCCGTCCCCGCAAGGTCGGGCAAAGTCATCTGCATCGACTCGCATTTATTTCTCTCCTCCTGTATTTACTGTCATCTGCCATCATTCAGCACTGTCATGTCAGCAGACAAAAAACCTATTTTATTACAATCTATTATTATACATGATTTTCCGGAAAAAATCAACGAAAGCCATCGTACACAGCAACTACAGATTCAGATAATTATAGACAACTCTGGATATGTTTCGAATGTTGGCGATTGCATTGGACGCATTCTCCGACATCACACACAGAATATATGTTGTTTTTGTTCCATATACAATTGCGATATCATGCTGGTCTTCATCCGTCTCACCGGTCTTATTAGCAGTTGGAACGTCTACACCAAGTCCTTCCGGAATCTTAGATGTATTCTGCTGATTTTTCAGGAGATCCAACATCTCTTCTGATGCCTCTTTGCTCACACATTCTCCTCTGTAGATCCGTTCAAGAAGTTTTCCACAGTCTGTAACTGTTGTCTGATTATGCCCACCAAGTGTAATGAGTTTCGATGCTGACGGATGCAGTGTGCTCTGATAACTGGTCTTCGTATATCCCTCTTTTTTCAGATATTTATTTACCTGTTTTGCCCCATCTATAAAATCATATGTATCTGACTGCAATCTTCCCAGTTCATTGCAGGATTCATTATCGCTGACCGTGATCATGTTCCACAGAAGTGTATTCACTTTGTCCTGTACTTTTGTATTATCCACTGTTGTTTTCATCTGTGCAGCTTCATTTTTCAGAACATCATCCATATCCTGATATGTTTTTGCCATAACAAATGCTTTGATCAGACTTGCCGAGTATAATGGTTTATCATTCAGTGCAAAATCTTCATTACTCTCAAGATCTTTTACATAAACACTCCATTTCCCGTCATATCCGGAAATCATGGCTTCCAGCTGTGGTTTCAATGTATCGATACCAAGATTTTCCAGACCGGTCACCTTGCCAGTCTCATCTACCGGAAATCCATCTTCTGTCATGCCGGCTTCCTGCACCAGCACTCCATTTGTTCCTCCAAAATAATAAAGCCCGGAAAACTTCTGTCCGTTCGAAGTCATTTCCAATTCATGTGTTCCCGGTTCCGTGACCATTTTGCCATTTTCGTCAAAATAATAATAACCGTCATAGGTTGTTTTATCGACCGTATAATTACTGATATAGCGCACCTGCGGTGCTGCCGTCAGTTTACCCAGATTATTGACCATATAATAGCCGTCAAATTCCACTGGCTCTTCTGCATTATCTGGATTTTCTGAGCAGCTGAGTTTTGTGAGCTTCACCATATGTGAACTGCCAGCCTGAAAGCAGCCACTTTCATCATGATAATAAAAGCCATCCAAAACGGTTCCATCTATTTTGACATGATCAAAATAATGAACTGCTGCTGTATCATCCTTACTTCCATCATCTTTCAGACAGTAAAATCCATCACTTTTCATCAGATACTTTTCCGAACCATCATTGATCGGACGAATCTGTGCTTCATCCGTTACTGAAAGCATGCTGCTTGCCGATACTGGCAGTATCCCGGACATTCCCAATGTCATTACAGTCAGTCCAGCTGTCAAAAATTTCCATCTTCTCAAACTGTTTCCAGTTTTCATGTATTTCTCCTTTTTTGTATATTCTTTCTGATGCTTTGTTCACAGTATTTTCAATCTCTTCTGCATCTTCTTTTCAATAGTAATTGAACATAGTATACCTGATATTTTCTTTCTGTCAAGCAGACATATTTTGTCAGATTCCCGGCATCTTCTTTCTACCAGTTTATTTCTTTTCTTCCCTTTTCCAGAAAGCTCCAAGCTGCTGTTCTACATTTTCCAGAATACAGACAGCCGCATCATTCCATTCTCGGGGAAACAGCATCCTGTAGTCCCGACCTGTAAATCTTTCATCCATCAGAAGAATCGTCCCCCTGTCTTTTCTGGTCCGTATGACTCTGCCTGCTGCCTGTAATACTTTGTTCATTCCGGGATAACGATACGCATAATCAAACCCCTGCTCTCCTTTTGCATCATAATATTCTTTCAGGATTTCGCGCTCACAACTCACCTGTGGCAGACCAGTTCCAATGACAGCCGCTCCGATCAGACGATTTCCGATCAGGTCGATTCCTTCTGAAAAAATTCCTCCCATCACACAGAAACCGACAAGCGTATCTGCACTTTCTTCTGTAAATTCTTCAAGAAATTCCTCTCTTTCTCTTTCCGTCATTGAAGCATGCTGACAGATACATCTCACCCATCCCGAGGAAAATTCCTCCTGATAAACCTGCCATACATCATCCATCAGCTTATAAGATGGAAAAAACACCATATAATTTCCTTTTTTCTGCCAGCTCATTTTTGCAATATATTCCGCGATCTTTCGGTATTCCTCATATCCTCTTCTGGTATACCGACTGCTCACATCCCTGCAGATCAAAAGGCATCTGTTTTTCTGTTCAAACGGAGATTCCACATACATCCCAAAATTTTCTTTCCTTGTGCTCAACATCCTGCTGTAATATTTGAGCGGCAGCAAAGTTGCGGAAAAAATACCGTGCTGATTCCTTTATCCAGGAATTTCTGCAGATTTCCCGCAGGATTGACGCAAAACAGCTTCATATAAAATCTGCCATCTTCTCCGAATGCCGTATAGACTACATAATTTTCATCCACCAGTTCTGATATATTCAAAAATCCCGCACTGTGAAATAGAAATCAAGAATTCCATCCGCCACTTCCTGTGTCGGCGGTTCTTCCAAAAGCTGATCCATCTCTCCCTGTACAGACAGAAGACTGATCGGAAGTACCCCCGCATTTTCCTGTACCTTCCAGGAATCACATCCATTCCGCAATTCTTTAAGCTGACTGACCACTTTTCCAAGCTTCTTCCACAGTTTCTGACTGTAGGGTTTTATAAATTTTCGTATTTGTATGGTATCTTCAAGGCAGATTGATGCACTGTACATCTCCCGTCCTCTTTCTACAAGATTATGAGCCTCGTCTATCAGAAACAGGTATTTACCAGATATATTTTCTCCGAAAAATCTTTTCAGATATACATTCGGATCAAATACATAATTATAATCACAGATAACTGCATCCATCCAGACAGACAGCTCCAGACTCATTTCAAACGGACATACCTGCCATTTTTCTGCCTGTCGAAGAATCGTTTCCCTGTCAAACGACTGCTCGTTTGTCCACAATTCATATACTGCATCGTTGATTCTGTCATAATGCCCCTTCGCATAGGGACATGTCTCTGGATTGCATTCTGGTTTTTCGCAGAAGCAAAGCTTCTCTTTCGCTGTGATCGTAACTGTCTTAAAAAGTAACCCGTTCTTTCTCAGAATTTCAAATGCATCCTGTGCAACAGTCCTTGTAATCGTCCTGGCCGTCAAATAAAAAAGTGTTTCCGCTTTTCCCTCTCCAATTGAACGGACCGCCGGAAAAACAGCTGACATCGTTTTACCAACACCAGTCGGCGCCTGAATAAAAATCTGTTCTTTTCTGGAAATTGCATGGTAAATCCCCGCAACCATCTCTTTCTGTCCTTTTCGATAAATAAATGGAAATTCCAGTTTTTCCATCGACCGATTTCGTTTTTCTCGCCATTTCATCTGATAAGAAAGCCATTTGTGATAAGAATCCAACAGTCTCTGGTACCAACTCTCCAGTTCTTCCCTTGTCATCGTTTCCCTGAAACGCTTGATCATCTCCGTATCCAAATGTGCATACGTCATCTGAACATCAATCTCTTCCAATCCATGATCATCCAGATAGATCCAGGCATAGCAGAGCGCCTGTGCACGATGTACCAGAACCGGTTCCGCAAGCAGTTCCAGATTCTTATACACGCCTTTGATCTCATCAATGCAGATTTTCTCATTCTGCGTAAAAATTCCGTCTGCACGTCCTTCCACCCGCAGGATCAAATCCTCATATTCTGTATCTTTTTTCAGTGAAACTTCGGCCTGATAGTGGCTTCCCATCTGCTTCTGGATTTTTCGGTGCAGGCGGCTTCCTTTCAGCATTGCTTCTTTATCGCCTGCTGTGCCGCCACTTTCCAAATCACCATTTCGTAATATAAACTCTACCAGGTTACGAACCGAAATACGGATTACCGGTTTTTCCATCATTCTCCTGCCTTCTATAAAAATACTGCCATTCCTAAAGCCATCTCAGTATCTTATTACACAAAAAGGCGCATACCCGTTCCCGGAATACGCGCCTCTGTTTACTGTACACCTATTATGCTACAGCAAATTTTGCCATTACTTCATTAAATCTCTGACTCTCACCATAACATCTTACTGTAAGTTCTCTGGTAAGATCCATACTCAGAATACCTAAAAGAGATTTTGCATCAATAATAATTCTGTTATAGGAAATGTCAATATCAAAATCGCATTTGGTGGCTTCATTTACGAATTCCTTTACATCTTCCGTCGCATTTAATCTAATATGTCTTTCAACCATATGCTTATCCTCCTGTATCAGACTTTAGGCGTATTTTGTCACTACAAGGAGAATTTGTCAACAGACTTAAAATTTTATTCATATTTTTCTATAAATTTCATAATTTTGAATTTCTATAGCACAAATTTTTGTGATTTTTTCTAGTGGAATTCTATCATATTTGAACAAAATTTGAAAGAGAAAAAGATCCGGTTCGGCGCCGGATCTTTCTTATTATTCCAATTTTTCTTATTTACATCTGTGTCAGAACAAAAATATCATAAATTGCTTTTACAGCTGTTTCGAAATCTCTGTTTTCCACACCAATAATAATATTCAGCTCACTGGATCCCTGATCGATCATCTTAACATTAACATGTGCATGTGCCAGCGCAGAAAATACACGTCCTGCAGTACCTCTCTGAGATTTCATTCCACGTCCTACCACCGCGATCAGCGCAAGATCGGACTCCATTTCCACAAAATCCGGCTGTACTGCACGATGAATACCTGCGATTACCTGCTGTTCTTTTTCTTCAAACTCATCCTGATGAACATATATCGTCATCGTATCGATTCCGGATGGAACATGTTCAAAGCTGATTCCCTGATCTTCAAATACCTGAAGAACTTTTCTTCCAAAACCAACTTCACTGTTCATCATAGACTTTTCAATATTAATCGAACAGAAACCTTTTTTGCCTGCAATACCTGTAATCACATATTTCGGCTTGCGGCAGGTACTCTCTACAATAAACGTTCCCTTGTCTTCCGGACGGTTTGTGTTACGGATATTGATCGGAATACCTTCTTTACGAACTGGGAAGATTGCATCTTCATGAAGAACAGTTGCTCCCATATAAGAAAGCTCTCGAAGCTCCCGATATGTGATAGTCTCGATCACTGCCGGATTCTCAACGATTCTCGGATCTGTTACCAGGAATCCGGAAACATCTGTCCAGTTTTCATAAATATCTGCATGAATTGCTTTTGCCACCAGAGAACCTGTAACATCAGAACCGCCTCTTGAAAACGTCTTAACAGTTCCATCTTCCATTCCACCATAAAATCCTGGAATAACAGCTCTTTCGCATTTCTGAAGTCGTTTGGCAAGAAGTTTGTCAGTCTTATCGGCATCGAAATTTCCGTTTTTGTCAAATCGAATAACTGTCGCAGAATCAATAAACTCATATCCAAGATATGCAGCCATTACTTTACCATTGAGAAATTCTCCACGGGATGCAGCATACTCATTTCCTGCATGTGCCTTAAAATCTGCTTCAATCTGCCTGAATTCCTCTTCAAGAGAAAGATCCAGATTCAGTCCTTTAATGATTTCATAAAAGCGGCTTTTGATTTCTGTAAGAATATCGCTGAAATCTTCACCTGCTTCTGCTTTATCATAACATGCATATAAAAGATCTGTTACCTTTGTATCTGCGGAAAATCTTTTACCCGGTGCGGACGGTACCACATAACGTCTGCTCTCCTCGCTTCTGATAATGTCTCCAACCTTCTGAAACTGTTCCGCATTGGCCAGAGAGCTTCCTCCAAATTTTACAACCTTTTTCATAATAATACTTCTCACCCTTCTGTTTTCCTGCCGCTGTCACATTCCCTCACAGCAGTTTTTTCTTTTCAGTCAGAAAATCTGTCTTTTATTGTATTGAAAAACACAGGGATTTGCAAGTATTTCTTTATAAAAAACTAATTTTTATGCACAATATTCACGGAGAATGCTTTCAAGAGCAGACGCACTGCTTGTATGACATCTGCAGACTGGGATAGACTTTTTCTTTGCTTCTTCTACCGCACAGTTCACCATCTTATGAGAAACAGTGCCTGTAAACAGAATCATAAGATCCGGTGCCCCGATTTTTTTCTTCATAGCGCCTTTTTCTTTCGCAAATACCTTTGCTTTACACCCATATCCTTTACAGATATCCTCATACTGACATACCATACGTTCATTACCACCTACGATCACGATGCTCATATCATCACCTCTCCTTTTGTTATTCTAAACTAACTCGCATTTTAAAAGTAAAGCGGACCATAGATCCGCTTAATAAGCTTTGTGTTAGTATATGCTAACTGTATATAAAAATATTATCATACATTGTTTTGTTTGTCAAAGGATTTTTGCGATGAAAATTCTGTCACATCACAAACCGTCAGTATATCATCTCTCACCTGAAAATGAATATCCTTATGTCCATATGCCAGTCCATACACTTTATCCGGTCTGTTCTGATAACGTGGACGTGGATCATTCGCCAGTACCTCAAGAAGTGCCTCTCTCTGTCCCGTTGGAATTTCTTTTATCAGTTCTTCCGGAAATTCCACCTGCAGCCGATAATCTCTGATATGATCCGTAAATCCTCCCTTTGCATCCGGATGACTGTCTGCATAAGGAAGATATGGTTTGATATCATAAATCGGTGTTCCATTCATCAGATCCGCACCTGATATATGCAGAATTGGTCCAAGTTCCTGATCAAATTCTATCTTTTCCAGTTTCACAGAAGAAAGCCCCAGATTATTCGGACGAAACGGAGATCGTGTTGCAAATACTCCCATCCTGGTATTTCCGCCAAGTCGCGGCGGTCTTACCGTCGGCGACCAGGTATCTCTTACCGCTTCCGAAAACTGCCAGATCAGCCAGATATAACTGTATTCTTCCAATCCGCGAAAAGCTTCTGTTACTCGATATTCCGGTTCAAAAACAATCGTTGCCTTCAGTGTTTCCAAACGGTTACTCTGATGTGGTATTCCAAATTTAGTCGGAAAATCATTATGAATCCTTGCAACAACCTTCATTTCGTATACTTCTGACATGAGTATCTCCTGCTTTTCTGCTTCTATTTATACTTCCGGCAAGTTCATCCAGTCTTTCAGTGCTTTCATACGGATGTGGGCATCTTTTTCTCCTATATCATATACCTGCTGAATGACCTCCAGATTATTTTCCATTCGACTGATATCCAGTTTCTTATCCGGCTGGATTACGAATACCTCACCCTTCCGTTCAAGTTCCTTAATAACATCCAGACTGTGATTATAAACGTTATGTCTGTTCTGCAGTGTATGCACAAATTCTGGATATTTGTGATAGCGTATTTCTGCCATTTTTGTATTTTCCGGTTTTTTAACAAAACTGGCTTCTCTGGTAAGTACAACTACGATCCGGTCATAGCCCATCCTTTTAAACGCCTCCACGGGAATGCTGTCCGCACATCCTCCGTCAAGAAGCTTCATTCCTTTATAATTTACAATTTTAGATACATACGGCATCGATGCAGATGCACGCATCGCATCGATCTGTGTCATCATATCTGTGATCTTGATATATTCTGCCTTTCCTGTTTCTACATTTGTACAGGTCGCATAAAACTCTGTATCTGATTTGATAAATGCTTCATAGTCAAACGGATCCAGGCGTTCCGGAATATCATGATAACAAAATTGTCTTCCTACTACTTCTCCTGTATGCAGAAAACTCCACCAGCTCATAAAATGTTTATCGTTACGATATTTTTTGAAATAACGAAGGCTTCTTCCTTTCTGACCGGATACAAAAGAGCATCCATGCAGTGCTCCGGCAGAAACACCGTTCACTCCGTCAAAATGTATCCCCTGTTCCAAAAAAACATCCAGTACTCCGGCTGTATAGATTCCACGCATTGCGCCGCCTTCCAAAACAAGTCCTGTTTTCATCTTCTGTCTCACCTCTCTGTTGTCCAATAACTCCTGATTCTGTCATATGTTTCACGGAAACTAAGCTGATTTCTTTCCGCCAGTTCTGCCACATTCTCATATTCCGGATAATATCTTATATTTCCATCCGGTAATGTGCACGCTTTTACAATTGCTGTTCCGACCGGTGTATCCTTCTTTTGAATTTCTCTTTGCAGAATCGTACGTTCCATTTCCACTCTTCGAATACCGATCGTTGTTGTCTCTGAAAAAATCAGATTTTCCAACTTTTCTCTTTCACTCTCTTTACAGATTACCGTCAGCGTATAGGCCGGTCTGTTCTTCTTCGTATAAATCGGTGTATAATGCACCTCTCTTGCCCCATTTGCCATAAGAAGATTCATAACATGCCCCATCATTTCTCCACCACAGTCATCCATATCTGTCTCCAGTTTCCAGATTATATCTTTTATCTGTAGATCCGTTGTCTCCCGGATCAACATGGCTCGCAGGATCCCCGGACAACGATACTGGCGTTTACCGGCTCCAATGCCGGTTTTCAATATAGTAAATCTTCCGGTAATCTGTCTGATGTACGAAATGCAGCCACCACCGCTGCCCCTGTCGGCGTCACCAGTTCTCCCTGTATGTCTGTGATTTTTAATTTTTCAATTTATGTGTTTCTGCAATATGTGTTACGGCTGGTACCGGTACCGGAATCTGCCCGTGCTGACAACGAATAAAACCGGTTCCTTCATACAGCACCGGTACGATCACATTCGAAATATCCAGATTATCCATACATATCGCTATTGCAGCAATATCTACAATGGAATCTACAGCACCAACTTCATGAAAATGAACTTCTTCGACCGGAACTCCATGCGCTTTGGATTCTGCCTGCGCCAATATACCAAATACACGCATTGCCATTTTCTTTGCTCTTACAGTCATTTCCGACTTCTGAATGATCTCTGTGATTTCTTTCATTCCACGATGTTCATGAGGATGCTCATGACTATGCGTATGTCCATGATGATGTTCATGATTCACCTCATGACTGTGTTCATGATGCCCTGTATATGATTTCTCACTTCCATGCAGATATTCCATATCATGATCGTGATTATCCTGTTCCAGAATAACTGAAAAATCACATGCATCTAATCCGGATTTTTTTACCCTGGTGATTTCTGTCCGAAATCCACCTACCGGAAGACTCTTCAGCGATTCCTTTAATACCTCCCTGTCAGCTCCCAGATCCAGAAGTGCTGCAACTGTCATATCTCCACTGATTCCCGAATAGCATTCCAAATATAATGTTTTACTCATAGTAGTCCCTCTCTGCCAGCCGGTTGATCTGCGTTGCAATGTATCCTGCTCCATATCCATTATCAATATTTACCACTGCAATTCCATTTGCACAGGAATTGATCATAGTAAGAAGTGCAGACAGTCCATTCATGCTCGCTCCATACCCAACCGATGTCGGCACTGCAATAACCGGTTTATCCACAAGACCGCCAAGTACACTTGCAAGCGCCCCCTCCATTCCGGCAACTGCAATCACACAATTCGCATCCTGGATCACATTCAGTCTGGAAAACAATCTGTGAATACCACTCACACCTACATCAAAAATGCGGTCCACATGAGAGCCAAAATACTCTGCGGTCTGTGCCGCCTCTTCAGCAACCGCAATATCCGCAGTTCCTGCTGTACATATCGCGATCTTACCGATATGCTCTTTTCTTTCTTTTCAATTTTAATAATGTGAGATAATTCGTCGTATTCCACCCCTGGAAGAAGATCTTTCACAAGTTCATACTGATGTCTGGATGCCCTTGTACCAAATACTTCTCCGTTATCCTCATAAAGTTTCTTGAAAATATGAACAAAATGCTGATCTGCCTTACCGCTGCAGAAGATCACTTCCGGAAAGCCGGATCGTATTTCTCTGTGGGAATCCAGTTTTGCATAATCATCCATTTCTTCAAACGGTTCTTTGCGAAAATAATGCTCCGCCTCTTCCATAGACAGTTCACCATTTTTAAATCTGGTCAGTATCTCTCTGGTTTCCAAAACTGCACCTCCTAAAAGCAAGGGAGCATGCTCATCACACCCTCCCGTTCCTTACTATATATGATACAAAATCATTCCACCTTTTTTATCATATCCGGTATCCCACATTTCTTTCAGAGAAAACCATTTATGTTCCCCATACGAAATAGCTTTGACCAGAAGATCATCCTCTTTTTTTTCATATCCGGCAAGGATAAACCAGTGCCAGATATAGTCCTCCAGTGGGCCCTTCTCATTTTTATGTTTCAGCATCAGATACGGGATCAGACAGGCATTGTCAATCTGTCTGCATACAGCTTCAACAGCTTCCTCATATGTATGTGTTCCATGAAAAGCTTCCATCTGCAATCTGTCATCATGCGCATCTGCAAGATATTCACCAAACCCTTCCATAAAAAGTTCCAGCGTATCGATTCCATTCGGTCTCGGACAAAGATAATGTTTCATTACATATGCAAAATCATGATATTCTTTCCAACTGATTTCCTGCGACTGATGTGGATAAAGATTCTTTATTCCATTCGTTCTGGCAAAATAAATACAGCTTTCACAAGCTGCTATTGCACCGCATCCTCCATCACGCATCGTTACATCTGGAAACAGATCCTGATTGCCTCCATAGGATTCTTCTACAAAAAAGGATTCCAGTTCATTTTTATCTAATATGGTCTGCTTCACCGTGAATTCCCCCAGTCAGGTTTCTCTAATGTAAAACCATATTTGTAACTATATCATATTTTTTTATGAAATAAAATAAATTTTTCCAAAGAAATTCCTTCTATATTATAAGATTGTAGGATTTCTTGACACCAAATGCGCGTGCATGCTATAATTTTCGTTATATTTTGTATGTTTAAGAGGATTTCTGCCAAACATACCACTTTTTTGAGGAGGAGAAAAATGAAAAAATTTTATACCTGGTATCAGAAGCATATTACCGGTGCGATCTTTATCGGCCTGCTTCTCGGTATCCTGACCGGACTGTTTCTTGCGGACTGTTTTGCACCGGTTCTGACAGTTACCAGTCTTCTCGGCGGCATCTACATGAATGCCCTGAATATGATGATCTTTCCACTTGTATTCTGTTCCGTTGTCATGGGGATCTGCAGCATCGGAAGTATTAAAACCACCGGTAAGATTACCGGTGCTTCCATGGTATTTTTCCTTTGCACAACTGCACTCGCCAGTCTTGCCGGTCTGATCATCCCGCGTCTGATCCATCTTGGACGAGGTGTTTCTTTTGAAATGGCAACATCTGATATTGCAGCTACAGATATGAGCAATATTCTGGATACCATCAAAAACCTGATTCCGTCCAACCCTGTATCTGCTTTCGCACAGGGAAACATGCTTCAGGTTCTTGTATTTGCCGTTATCATCGGTTTTACCCTGATTGCAGTAGGTGAGAAAGGTCAGCCGCTTCTGAATGTGATCGACTCACTGAATGAAGTGTGCCTGAAGATTATCAGCACGATCATGTACTTCACCCCAATCGGTGTCTTCTGTACTATCGTACCGGTTGTAGAAGCAAATGGTACCGAAACAATCATTTCACTGGCTACACAGCTGATCATCCTGTACCTGGCATTCTTTATCTTTGCATTTGTCGTATATGGACTTGCCGTTAAAGTAATCGGTAAAGAAAGTCCGATTAAATTTTTCAAGGCGATCATGCCGGCTGCACTGAATGCATTCGGAACATGCTCCAGCTCCGCTACGATTCCGATCAGTAAACAGTGCATGGAAGATGGAATGGGTGTTTCCAATAAGATCACAAGTATTGCGATTCCTCTCGGAGCAACCGTAAATATGGATGCTGTATCCATTCTGATGTCCTTCATGATCATGTTCTTTGCCAACGCATGTGGAATCAATGTCAGCATTTCCATGATGGTTATTGTACTCCTGGCAAACGTACTTCTTTCAGTCGGAACACCGGGTGTTCCAGGTGGTGCAATTGCATCTTTTGCAGCGCTCGCTACCATGGCAGGACTTCCAGCCGGGGTTATGGGCGTATATATCAGCATCAATACTCTGTGCGATATGGGTGCTACCTGTGTTAATGTTATCGGAGATCTTGCCTGCTGTGTAGCACTGAAGGGCCGCCTCAAAATCGACGAACATAAATAAACTTACATAAGAAGAAAAGTGAGCAGTCACGCGGGCTGTTCACTTTTCTTTTTTATTTTAATTAAATTTTCACTTATAATTTATAAGCTTTAAATCCAAGATCTTTTAACGACATATTCAGCTTTGATCTCAGCAGATATTCTGTACCTGCCATTGCCGCCTGAAGAGTTGCATTTGCAGCTTCCTGAATTTCCGACTGTGCTCTGCTTCCATTTGTATTATAAAATACAAGATTCTGCTTTCCATTGTATATGGAAGCTTTCATAGTCGCTGTTGTATAGACTGCGTTTCCACTTGCATATATTCCGGAAATGACTCTTGCAGAATCTGATTTTGCACAGTTCACAAGGATATCCATTGCACTTATAATACCCTCTTTTTTAATCTGCAAAGACAGTCCCATATCAAGCTTATCGGATTTTGTATCATAAGACAGAATAGCTGTTGTCTCTGCATCTATAGAAGCCTCAATATATTTGCTTCCATCCTCACTGTATCTGCCATTCTTATTAATATAGTTTCTGACTTTTGCATAATTCTTTGCCAGCTTGTTTGCCGCGGCTGATGCTTTTTTTACGGTAACTGTACATACAAATTTCTTTCCACCAAGTGTTGCGGTAATTTTGGCTGTTCCTGCTTTCTTGGCTGTGATCCGACCTTTTTTATTTACAGTTACAATCTTTGAATTACTTGATCTCCAGGCCGGTGTAAGCTTTGTGCCATTGACTTTTAATGTATATGACTTGCCCGGGTTCAAAGTAATTCTGGAACTGTTCAGTTTCAACGTATACAGTCCTGCGATCGCGGTAACTCCTTTTTTGTTATAACTGCTGAATGTCTTCTTACCTTTTGTGTTTTTAAATGCTTTCACACTGTAGGTATACTGTGTTCCCGTTATTACATTTTGTGTCAGAAAATGCTGATTTTCTTTGCACCGTTTTACTTCTGCCACATTCTTCCACTTTGCCACCCTTTTTCCTTACGCAAAAACAGTATAACCACTGGCACCGTTTTACCGCTTTCCATTTGAAAAACGAATTTTTGGAGTTTTTCCTGAAGCATTTTGGCGGATACCAGCATTTGGCGTTGCTACTCTGGCTGCAGCCTGCACTTCCGCCACATACACAGCCTCCGGTAGTGCTGCCGGAACTGTTTACAGCGACCATCAGACCTGCCATCAGCCCACATAATGCCTTCTTTAATGATTTTTTCATACCCCTGTCTCCTTTCTCTTTATACACCTAATGTACTATATTCTTCAGAACTTTTCAACCATCGAAAGACTGACAAGGGATAATATAGCAAAGAAAAGTCAGGGAAAAATAAGTTTCCTGGATTTATCTGACAGATATCACGTATGATTTATCAAAAACGTCTTCTGGCTCAAGCATATTGATATTCGCTTTCTGAGACAATTCTTTGTCATAACCGGTATTATCACAACGTCCCATCCATGGTTCCAGACACACAAATGGTGCATCTCCGGCTGACCAGATGCCAAAATTCGGAAATCCCTCACAGGAAATTTCTACATACGGGGTTCCATCCGGCAATGCAATGCCTGCCTTCGAAATCTGCCCATCATCAAAAATCAGCGCATCTTTATCAAACATTCCTTCCGTAATCTGGCAGCTTCCATTTTCGAGAACAAGTGTATACACCTTATCCGGGATAGCTGTACCATAACGTGTATCCAGCAGATGATACGTCAGCTCTTTCTGTCCACTGAAAGTCAGATGATAATCCTCTCGTTTCGTATCCGGAAGTATCGGAACATTAAATGCCGGATGTGCGCCGACCGTAAAATACATGATCTCCTGATCTTTGTTCACAACTTTCCAGGCTACTGTCAGATCACGACCTTCCAGCGTATGTGTAATATACAGCTGAAACTCATATGGCCATGCTTTCTTTGTCTCATCCGTGGATTCCAGTAAATGTGTAACCGAATTCTCCGTTTCCTCCACGCAGATGAATTCCATATCCCGGGCAAATCCATGCTGTCCGGAAGTGTAAGTTTTTCCATTAATCAGACAATGATCTTCATAGTATCTTCCTACATTCGGAAAAAGAACCGGAGCATGGCGTTTCCAGTGTGACGGATCTGCATTCCACAGAATCTCTCTGTCATTCTTTTTATCAAAAATTCCGGATAATTCTGCACCGTGATCACTGATTGTAACACAAAGCTGGTCATTCTCAAGTGTATGCATAAAATCTATACCTCCATACGTAATTTTATGCCTACAGTATATCAGAAAATTGTAAAGAAAAACAGACTCCGAAGAGCCTGCCTTTCATATACCACTTATTTATTTCTGTCCTGCGATATGTCTTGCTACATAAATACCACTTGCAGATGCATGTGACAGAGAATGTGTCACACCACTTCCGTCGCCGATCACATACAGACCTTTATGACAGCTTTCAAGATTGTCATCAATTTCAACTTCCATGTTATAGAATTTGACTTCAACGCCATACAGAAGAGTATCATCATTTGCAGTTCCCGGTGCAACTTTGTCCAGTGCATAGATCATCTCGATAATGCCATCCAGAATACGCTTCGGAAGTACCAGACTCAAATCTCCAGGTGTCGCGGTAAGAGTTGGTCTTACGAGTCCCTCTTCCACACGTTTCACTGTACTTCTTCGTCCACGTACAAGATCTCCAAAACGCTGTACGATAACACCGCCGCCAAGCATATTAGAAAGTCTTGCAATACTTTCACCATATCCGTTACTGTCCTTAAATGGCTCGGAGAAATGTTTGGAAACAAGAAGTGCAAAGTTGGTATTGTCTGTTTTCTTCTCATCTCCCTCATAGCTGTGTCCGTTTACGGTGATGATTCCGTTGGTATTTTCGTTTACTACGATTCCGTTCGGGTTCATGCAGAATGTACGAACGTTATCTTCAAATTTCTCTGTACGGTAGACGATCTTGCTCTCGTACAGTTCATCTGTCAGATGTGAGAAAATGACTGCCGGAAGTTCCACGCGGACACCAAGATCTACACGATTGGATTTTGTCGGAATCCTCAGGTCTTTACAGACAGTTTCCATCCATTTACTTCCGCTTCTTCCTACTGAAACGATGCATTTCTTACACTCATAAGAACCCTTTTCACAGATTATACGATATCCGTCTTCTAATATTTCCACCTTCTGTACCGGTGTATCAAAATAGAAGTCCACATGATCTTTCATTGCATTATAAAGATTCTCAAGAACTACATAATTGATATCTGTTCCCAGATGACGCACGGAAGCATCCAGAAGATTCAGTTTATTCTGCAGACAGAGCTTCTTAAACTTGGTTCCGGCTGTAGAATAAAGTTTAGTTCCCTCACCGCCATATTCCATATTAATATCATCTACATATTTCATCAGTTCAATTGCCTGGCTCTTGCCAATATGCTCGTACAGCGTTCCGCCAAAATCATTGGTAATATTATATTTTCCATCAGAAAATGCGCCTGCCCCGCCAAATCCGCACATAATCGAGCATCTCTTACAATTGATACAGTTTTTTATCTTTTTGCCGTCAATCGGACATTTTCTCTTTTCAAGAGAATATCCCTCTTCAAAAACTCCAACCTTACAGTCCGGCATTTCTTTCATTAATTCATATGCTGCAAAAATCCCTCCAGGACCGGCACCAATAATGATCACATCATAGTTCATGCTTTTTCCTCCTTATAAGTATAGCATAATTTCCCTCTTTGTATCCCTCATCCATCTGCACCGGAATCATCTCCTGTGCATAAAAAAAGCTGTCGCAGAATTTCTCATGACAATCCATGTCATTTCCATTCATTACGGCAGTTGGAAAAATGTTCAACCTATTTAGCGTTAAGCATATTCCTTACCTATATTACGTGATTTTCGTAGCATTGTCAAGCACCAGTTTCAAGTAAGTCACACAGGGCACCGCCCACCAGACAATGCCCCGCTCAACAATATCAGTTCAACAAAAAAATAAAGAAATTCAGATATCCTGCAAAAGTCAGCCAGACAAGATATGGAATCATCAGATAACCAGCTGTTCTCGAAATTTCAGAAAATGTTTTTGTACATAAATATACCAGATACCACAAAAACAACAGCCAGGCAAACGCAAACAGATACCATCCTGCGTTAAAGAAAAATACCGGCCACAGAAAATTTACAGCGAGCTGAATCCCGTATAAAGTCAGTGCCTTCTTTCTCTCTTCAGTTTTTGGTGTGATTGCAACCAGATAAGAAGCCGTTCCCATCATGGCAAACAGTCCGGTCCATACAACTGGAAACACCCATCCGGGAGGTGTAAGGGGCGGCTGTTTCAGTTTTTCAAATGTATTCATACTTCCCTGTGTAAGAAAACCTGAAACCGCTCCGACTCCCAGAGGTACAGCCAGGCAGGTAAGCAATGTCTTTGTTTTTTTCTTCAAAAAAATTCCTCCTGTTCTCATATTCACAGTCTAGTGTATGAAAAACAGGAGGATTTATTCATTTTTTAAAATCTACGTTTATCAGAGCTTATGTTTTTCTGCTTTAAAGAAATCTTTTGTTTCTTTTGCAACAACTCCGCTCAGAGCAAACAGCGCAATCATATTCGGAATTGCCATCAGACCATTAAAGATATCTGCGATAGTCCATACCGCACTTACTGTCATGTAAGGTCCGATAAATACTGCAAGGATGTATAACCAACGATATACAATGATCTTTTTCTGATGTCCGTTTGTCAGGTATTCCAGACAACGTTCACTGTAGTAATCCCATCCAAGGATTGTAGTAAATGCGAAGAATACCAGGCAGAGCATCAGGATAAATGCTGTCAGTTTCTGCGGAAGCGGAAGTCCGTTCTGGAATGCATATGTAGTAACCTGCACGCCTTCAATTCCCTCTACCTGCCATGCACCTGTCAGAACAATGGAAAGACCTGTCATAGTACAGATAATGATCGTATCAATGAAAGTACCTGTCATACTGACCAGCCCCTGACGTACCGGCTCTTTTGTCTGTGCTGCTGCTGCTGCGATCGGTGCACTACCAAGACCTGCTTCATTGGAGAAGATTCCTCGTGCAACACCTTTCTGCATTGCAACGATCATGGAACCAACCACACCACCGGTTACTGCACTTGGGTTAAATGCGGCTTTGACAACTGTTACAATTGCTGCCGGAATTTCTGTAATGTTGCAGATGATCAGTGTAACACTGAGCACGATATAGATCACTGCCATAAATGGTACGATAATCTGGCTGACAGTTGCAATTCGTTTCAGTCCACCGATCAGAATCGCTGCTACACAGAATGCAAGAATCAGAGAAGAAACAACAACTGCTACAGAATACTGTCCCAGGAACGGGATATTGATACAGTTTGTCTTGTCCGGATCAAAGAAGTTCTGTACGGCACTGGAAATACCATTTACCTGGCTGAATGTACCAATACCGAAAAGACCTACACAAACACCGAAGAATGCAAAGATCTTGCCAAGCCATTTCCATTTTGGTCCCATACCTTTTTCGATATAATAGAATGGTCCGCCAAGGCTGTGTCCGTCTTCTGCAACCACACGGTATTTAACTGCCAGAAGACCTTCAGAAAATTTTGTTGCCATTCCAAAGAATGCTGCCACGATCATCCAGAAAAGTGCTCCCGGACCACCGGCACAGACTGCTGTTGCTACACCTACGATATTACCGGTACCGATCGTAGCACTCAATGCTGTACACAGTGCCGCAAAACTGGAGATCTCACCATCTCCCTCTTCTTCATTCTTGAACATCCATTTCAGCGCCAATGGAAGACGACGTACCTGAAGGAACCCAAGTCTGCTGGTAAGAAGAACGCCACCGGCTATGATCAATACCATAAGCGGTACGCCCCAGACCTTGTCATCCACTGCAACTAAAAAATTATTGATTGCTTCCCACATCTCAAAAAGTTCTCCTTACATATGTATTTTTCAGCATCATAAAAAGGGGAATAAAAAAATAAGAACCGTTCTCCGTTGAACTGCTAAGAATCAAGATAAATCAGACAATTAAAAAAGAATAAAAATAAAGAATAAACTTCAGGATGTAATTATCAAAAGCATCCTCTGTCCTTTTGCCTGAGAGATTCAAGACGCTTACGCGTCGCTTGCACCTTCGGCCCCTGTACTGAAACAGGCGTCTCCAGAGATACGATCCATTTACAGTTTCTGTCCGACAATACGGATACCTGAGAGTTTTACTCCTTCGGTGGGCTTATACCTCTTTCCTGCAAACTTCACCTCGTTATTGCTGTTACTGCGTTATACTATAGTGCTAAATCAGAAAAAAGTCAAGATAGAAAAAAATATTCTTCCTTCTTGACTTTTTTTGGTGTTTTTTAAGTTTTTATTTCGGGCTGACAATCTTTCCAGCCACTGCACATGCTGCTGCAGTCTTTGGAGATGCCAGATAGATTTCTACTTTGGAAGTTCCCATACGTCCAAGGAAATTACGGTTATTTGTTGCTACAACACGCTCTCCATCTGTCAGAATACCACCTGCACGTCCACAGCACAGTCCACATCCCGGATGTGTGATCATTGCACCTGCTTCTGCCAGCGTATCAAGAATACCAAGTTCAATTGCCTGTCTGTAGATCTTGCGGCTTGCCGGCGTCACGATCAGTTTTACATAATCAGCAACTTTCTTACCTTTCAGGACTTCAGCCGCTGCTGCCAGATCTTCCAGACGTCCATTTGTACAGGAGCCGATAAATACCTGGTCGATCTCCGTTCCTTCCAGTGTGCTGACATCACGGATCTTATCCACCTGTGACGGGCATGCCATGACCGGAACAAAATCCTCCCCACGGTAAGTCATCGTCTTGAGATATGCAGCATCCCCATCCCCGACAAGACTCTTCTGAAAATCGTTCAGTTCAATCTCACAGTACTCTGCTGTCTTTTCATCTGGTGTGAAAAGTGCACATTTTGCCCCTGCCTCGATTGCCATGTTTGCGATGGTCATGCGGCTTGCAACGGACATATTTTTTACTGCACTGCCTGTAAATTCCAGTGCACGGTAAGTTGCACCGTCTGCGCCCAGATCACCGATCAGACGAAGAATTACATCTTTGGACATAACGTTCGCCGGAAGTTCTCCATCGATCACAACCTTGATCGTCTCCGGAACTTTGATCCACATGGTTCCTGTTCCAAGAATGCTTGCCATCTCTGTATATCCGATACCGGAAGAAAATGCACCGACGCATCCGTAAGTAGTTGTATGACTGTCTGTACCAAAGACAATATTACCCGGTTTGACATAACCAGCCTCTGTCATCAGCTGATGACAGATTCCATCGCTTCTGTGTACGTTTTTCATTCCGTATTTTTCTGCAAATGCATCTCCCACATGGAAATGTCTGGTATCGTCCAGCTGACTTGCCGGTACAAGGTGATCATAGATCAGAACAACCTTGTCTGGATCCCATAATTTCTTGAATCCCATCTCTTCAAATTTCTCTGCAACAAATGGAATAAAAATATCATGGATCATGACTCTGTCTACGTTAACGGTCACAATGTCGCCAGGTTTTACTGTATGACCCACATTATTTCTGATAATCTTTTCAATAACTGTTTCGCCCATCTGCTCTTCCTCCTTAGTCCAGTCCGTTCAGTTTGCGCATGGCTTTTACAAGTCCACCGGCCTGAATGATACTCATCAGATTCTCCGGCAAGGAAGCGATCGGGTACTGTTTTCCATCATAGTCTACATGTCCATTCATCACAACAGTTACGGTATCTCCCTCTTTGATATGATCGTGAAGATCCGGCTGCTCGATCAGCAAAAGCCCATTGTTAATGGAGTTTCTGAAGAAAATTCTTGCAAATGATTTTGCAATGACACACTGAATTCCCAGTGCTTTGATAATCTCCGGTGCCTGCTCTCTGGAAGAACCGCAGCCAAAGTTTTTGCCGGCAACAATGATGTCACCTTTCTGAATCTGTCCAGCCAGTTCCGGACGAAGCGGGCTGAATCCATACTGTTTCATATCATCGATTGTCTTGAGTGCCAGATACTCGGTCGGGATGATGATGTCAGTATCGATATCATCGCCAAGTACCCACACTTTGCCTGTAAACTTTTCCATAATCTATGTTATCCTCTTCTCTTTCTCAGATTTCAGACGGCAGTGCGATCTTGCCTGCAATTGCAGATGCAGTAACAGTTGCTGCAGATCCAAGATATACTTTGGAACTCGGATGACCTGCCCGACCCTTAAAGTTACGTGTTCCTGTACTGATCAGGACTTCATTTTCACCGATGACACCCTGGCAGCTTCCCCAGCATACACTGCAGTTCGGGTTCATAACAATCGCGCCAGCTTCCATGAAGATATCGATCAGACCTTCTTTTAATGCCTGACGATAGATGGTCTGGCTTGCCGGAACAACGAGAAAACGTACTTTATCAGATACTTTCTTTCCTTTGATGATCTCGGCACCTACGCGCAGATCTTCAATACGTCCGTTGTTACAGGAACCAAGGAATGCTTCATTGATCTCAATTCCACATGCTTCTTCTGCTGGAACAACATTATCTACAAAATCTGGTTTAGCCACTACCGGACGTACTTTACTCAGATCAAAGGTATATTCTCTTACATATTTTGCATCCGGATCGCTGTGGAATACAGCTTTTGGCTCACGTCCGTGCTCTTTAAGGTATTCCATCGCCTTTTCGTCAGCTTCAAAGATACCTGTCTTTGCACCGGCCTCTACTGCCATATTGCAGAGAGTCATACGATCACTGATGCTTAATGTTTTTGCGCCTTCTCCGGTGAATTCCATTACCTGATAGTTGCATCCGTTTGCACCAACTTCTCCAATGATGGTAAGGATCAGGTCACGGGCGGTAACACCTTCCGGAAGTTTACCGGTCAGATTGAATTTTACAGATTCCGGAACCAGTACCCAGGAAGTTCCTGTTACCATTCCATAAAGAAAGTCTGTACATCCGACACCGGTTCCGAATGCGCCAAGTGCACCATAAGAACAGGTATGGCTGTCTGCGCCAAAGATCAGTTCACCCGGACGAACATAATTCTCGATCATAACCTGATGGCAGACGCCTTTGCCTTCCCAGAAATCAATGTTGTTTTCTTTTGCAAAGTCTCTCATTTTTTTCTGGGATGCTGCTGTTTTCGGACAGTCAGACGGTACGTTGTGGTCAACGATAAAAACAAGTTTTTTTGTATCTGCAATATGCGGATTTTTTAATTTATTATTATACATATCTACAGTCAGATGTGTGGTTCCGTCATTACTCATCAGACGGTCAAGCTGAACCGTATGGATATCACCAGGTTTAACACTATCCACACCGGCTGCTGCTGCGATGATTTTTTCTGCGATTGTCATTCCCATGGTTATTTCTCCTCCTTGTTCAGTGAAGCGATCAGGCCGCCCTGATTCAGAATCCCCTGCATATATTCCGGAAGTTTGGTACAGGTATAAGTCTTTCCGTTTGCAACTGCTGTACCATCAGACATATGAAGTTCCATGGTATCTCCGGTCTGTACATCATCCGGAAGATCTTTACAGACAATTGCCGGAAGCCCGATGTTGATCGCATTTCTGAAGAAAATTCTTGCAAAGGATTTGGCGATAACGGCCTGTACCCCAAGTGCTTTGAGTACGCCCGGTGCCTGTTCTCTGGAAGAACCACAACCAAAGTTCTCACCGCCAACTACGAAATCTCCCGGTTTTACTTTCTTTGCAAAATCAGGATCCAATGATTCAAATGTATGACCCTTCATTTCATCCAGGTTCGGCAGAAGCAGATACTGGGATGCAATGATCTGGTCTGTATCAAGGTCATTATGAAATTTAAAAATTGTACCTTTTTCCATAATAATAGTTCCTTTCTATGTATAACTATTCATTTTCTCTCTATTCTACCACAAATTTACGTAATAGCAAAATGTATATTTATAAGAATTTTGCATTAAAAATTCATTCGGATTTTTCCAGTAACTCATATGCAATACGCGGGCTTCCATCCGACACATACACGATTCCACACCGTACAAAGCCATATTTTTCAAGTACATGCTGCATTACTTTATTATCCTCATGTGTATCTATTCGTAAATGCGGTATCTGTGCCTTACAGTAGTCCATGATCTTTTCCAGCACATTACGGACCGTTCCATCACTCGCAACACGGTGTACTGCAGCATACTCTGTATCCACCATCCAGCTGCCCTGTTCAATTTTCAGATAAACAGGATCCTCTCCTTCTATAAAAGCAAATACTGCATGGATTATTGCTTCATCTGCGACCGCATCTTCCAGTACATACAGATTTCCCTGAGAAATATCATCTTCCAGCAGTTCTTCCGGTCTGTCCCCTGCTCCCCACTGTGCATGATTTCCGTTCTCCCGCATAAATTGTCTCGCTGTTTCATAAATCTCATAAATTCGCGGCAGGTCCTCCTTTTCCGCTTTTCTGATCATATATGACATGTAGTTCCTCCTGAATCTTCCTTTTTACATTTTTATTATAATTAGCCGATGTTTTTCTGTAAAGTCAGCATTCAAATAGAAAAATGCTGCCGGATCTGCTCCTCTCCAGAGAAATCCAGCAACATTTTCAACTATATTTCAGGGATGATCATGATTTATTTTTCGCCTCTGCGATGTTTCAGTCGAAGTGCCCAGAAAGCAAGCACAACATCAACAAACGCAAACAGGAACATCATTGCAGAGCCTGCGACTTTTAATTCCCTCTTTTTGAAGATGTTCTACTTTTTTCCTGTATTCCTCTTCAAAGAATCCAACCAGATCAAGCACAAACTCGCAGCCATCTTTTCGTAGCCTTTCTATTGCTCCGAACAACTCATCCATTCCTTTTTCTTTCATGATCCTTCCCAGATACAGAAAATGAATTTTTTCATTATTCGGGTAAAAACGATATCTGTATTCTTTCAGATTGATTCCGGCACCATGAAGGAGGACTTCTTTTTCCTCAGACAAAATTCGACGTTTTTTGAACTCCTGTGCATTTGCCTGATTCTCAAAAATTACTTTTTCTACTTTTCGTAAAGCAGTCCGATACATCACCGTAACCATATCCGAAAGCACCGGTTTCTGGAAAGCAGTTCCAAGTCCCTGTACATTTGCCAAAAAAGGAATCTTCATCTTTCCGCACAAATACCCTGCATAAATATTGGGTTTGATTGAATAGGTAATTACCAGATCCGGATTTTCTCTTTTCAATAATTTTTTTATATGTACGAAGCAGTTTCAAATCCGTAACTGGATTTACACTTCTTCGATCAACTTCTGTTTCGATACAGTGTGCTCCCAACTCTTGCAGATCCTCTTCATGTCCGACAAATGGTGTACTGATCACAACTTCATAGTCTTCCATCAGTCTCTGAATCAGTTCTTTTCGGAAACGATACAACATGTATGAATGATTCGTCACAATCAACAGTTTCTTTTTATTACAGTTCTGCATGTGCCTTGCTCCGGTGCCGCCTTCTACGACGCCTTCACTTTTCAACACAGATCTGATTGTTCCGAGAATGCATCGCATATCCATAAACATATTCAGATGTCTCACATAATAGCCATCGAGTCTTGCTTTTTCACTTATTTCCAACTCATCTCTTCCATGAATCTGAGCCCATCCTGTCAATCCCGGACATACATCATTTGCTCCATATTTATCGCGTTCTTCCAGAAGATCATATTGATTCCAGAGTGCAGGTCTTGGCCCGACTACCGCCATATCTCCCTGAAAAATATTCAGAAGCTGTGGCAATTCATCCAGACTGGTTTTTCGAAGCCACCTGCCTGTTCCTGTCAGATACTGCTCCGGATCTGACAGCAAATGAGTTGGCGTATCATGTGGTGTATCAGTCTGCATACTTCGAAATTTGTAAAGCATAAAATGATTCTTGTGGATTCCTACACGCTTTTGCTTAAAAAATACCGGTGCTGTAATTCCATCTTCCAGCTTGATTGCAATCGCAATACCGGCAAATACCGGTGAAAGTATCACCAGCCCTGCACCTGACAGAATTTTATCGGTCGCTTTTTTCAGTTTTAAATAGCTTTCTGAAGGTTTTCGCATTGCTGATTTTCCTCTGTCTTTATGTGATAAGTAGATACAATACTCTGCATCAGCAGGCGCATGTCGTCCGTCTCATTTGCTGCAGCCTCTTTCATAACCCGGAGTGCATAATAAAGTCTGTCCTCATCAACATCGATCGGATGTCCGATGTGAATCAGCTTATTTGGGGTCTCTGTCATTCCTTCTTCATCCATGAGAAGTTCTTCATAAAGCTTTTCGCCTGGGCGAAGGCCGGTAAATTCGATCGCAATATCCTTTTCCGGGATATACCCTGAAAGTCGGATCATGTTTTTTGCAAGATCCAGGATCTTCACCGGTTCTCCCATATCCAGCACAAAGATCTCTCCGCCTCTGGCATAGACGCCTGCCTGAAGGACGAGTGAAACTGCTTCGGATATCGTCATAAAATATCGGATGATTTCCGGATCGGTGACTGTTACCGGACCACCTGCTGCAATCTGTTTCTTAAAAAGTGGAATGACACTTCCATTGCTTCCAAGCACATTTCCAAACCGGACAGCCACAAAATCTGTCTTCGAGTGTCTGTTGAAGCTCTGAATGATCATCTCGCAGACTCTCTTGGATGCTCCCATGATGTTGGTCGGATTGACTGCTTTATCGGTAGATATCTGTACAAATTTTTTTACTTTCCAGCGGTCTGCCGCCAAGACCAGATTGTAAGTCCCAAGAACATTATTTTTGATTGCTTCATTCGGACTCGCCTCCATCAGTGGCACATGTTTGTGTGCAGCAGCGTGATAAATGATATCCGGTCGATACTTTCCAAGAACCGTATCTACTCGCTCTTCATCACGAATCGATCCAATCAGCACAGTCAGTTTCAGATTTGGATATTTCATTTTCAGTTCCTGCTGAATGTCATATGCATTGTTTTCATATATATCAAATATGATCAGACGCTCTGGTTTATGCGCAGCAATCTGTCGACAAAGTTCGCTGCCAATCGAGCCGCCGCCACCAGTCACTAGGATTGTTTTGCTACATACATAATCCATGATCTCATCTATGTTGACATTTATTTCTTCTCGTCCAAGAAGATCTTCAATATTTACCGGACGAAGTTTACTGACATTGACTTCTCCATTCACCAGCTGATACACTCCTGGAAGGATTTTCAGTTCACAGCCCGTATCTTTACAGATTTCCAGGATCGGACGAATTTTTCGGCTTCCCGCTGACGGTATCGCAATAATGATCTGTTCAATACCATAGTGTTCCACACTTCTTTTTATCGCATTCCTGTCACCCACCACACGGATTCCCAGTATATAACGTCCGATCTTACGGCGGTTATCATCAATCACACAGCAGATTTTCTGATCCAGATATCGACTGTTCTGAATCTCCTGGATCAATGTTCTTCCGGCTTCTCCGGCCCCGATCAGCATGATCTTTTTTTCTTTTTATTGAATAATGCTGTCTCTTTCGGTATCGAAGTCGGATCAGTCTGTAAAAGAATCTGCTTCCACCTACCAGCGCGATCAGATAAAACGTGCGGATCACATAATAGCTCCTCGGAAGATGTTTTCCCATTCCCACAACGATTGCCATGTCACAGAGTGAAGAAAAGACAACTGCGCCAATGATCTTGAAGGTTTCCTCCAGACCTGCGTATTCCCACAAGCTGCTGTATATACGAAACACTCCAAAAACAATCAGCGTCACAAAAATCATCAGCACGCCGTAATCCAGAAGCACGCTGAAAAACTCTTCCGGTATCTGTCTGACATCAAATTCAAATCTGGTGGCAAGCGCCATCAGTGAAGAAAGAATGATCAAAAAGATATCCAGAACGATCAGACAGACTCTTCTTAATAACAACTGATAATTTATTTTCTTTCTCTTCATCCTTTTTTCCCATAGTAGCCGTAATGGCCATAGCCATATCCGTAACCGTATCCATAACCGGTAATTCCCATCTCTGTTCCATTCAGTACATACCCGATCAGATTTACACCGGTATCTGCAATATTTTCTACTCCGTTCAGAATTCTGTCTATGCGTGCAGAGTCCTGACGTACTACCATGACTGCTCCATCTGTCATACGAGCGATTGCTGATGCGTCCGAAAGCATGCCACATGGCGGCGTATCTACGATCACATAATCATAATTTTTACGAAGTACCTTTAACAGCCGTTCCAGATATCCGTTTCCAATCAGTTCGGTTGGATTTTTTACCATCTCTTTTCCCGGCAGAATGTCCAGCTCATACTCGCCGTAGCGAAGCATAACCGATTTGAGATCTGTTTTTTTATTCAAAACATCTGCAATCCCATACTTTTTTGTCCGAATTCCCATAGACAATGCAACAGATGGATGTCTGAGATCTCCATCAAGTAACGCAACTTTCTTTCCTTTTTTGGCAAGAGAAATTGCAAGATTTACTGCCACTGTTGTTTTTCCTTCATCGGATATGGCACTGGTCACGATCAGACTTTTTATTCCATTCTCTTCTGCATTTTTGTCACTCGCGTGCGAATCGTTCGGAAGCTTTCCCGAAGAACTGTTGTATTTCCTTTCCCGTCAAGAAGTACTGTTTTTTTACTTTTGCGTCTTTTTCCATGTGATTTTGGCACGCTTCCAAGATATGCAATACTCAGATAGTTTTTCAGGTCCTCTTCCCTTCGTACCGTTTTTCTTGTTGATGCATATACAAATAAAAGGAAAATACTAACTACCGCCCCGCAGCCACACCTTTTGCAACTGCTCCTGTAAAATTCTGCGGGTTCTGTGGTTTTTCCGGAATGCCGCTTTCATCCATCAACGTCAGCTGTGTATCTCCTATAATATATTCTGCAACCTGCGGATAGTATTTGATAACTGCCTGCAGCACATCGTAAGCAGTCTGGGGATCAGAAGCAGTTACATTGATCGTAAAAATTGATGTATCCTGAATTGCTTCTGCTGAAATACTTGCTGGTATCGAATCAACCCCGAGACTTTCTGCCACAATATCCGAAAGTGCACCACTGGTCAGGATATATGGAAATGTTTTACTGAGCTGTCCTGCTGTTGTTTCATCCGAATAGCTCTGATTGTATCCGTATGCCGTCTTAGTCTCCACAACAAAAGAAGAATATGCCTGATATACCGGAGTATAATTTGTCTTTTCTCTCATATACATAACGGCTCCACAGACTGCCATAAGCAGAAAACACAGGAGGAAAAACTTCTTAAATCCTCGCCACATATCATCCAGAATCGTAGTAAAATACAGAATTCCGGAATCCATCTCTGTATTACGCTCGCTTCCCATAATGTCCTCCATATCCGTAATGTCCGCTTCCTGCCATATTTTGTGACGTCACACCATTCAGGATGCAGCCAAGTACTTTTCCTCTGGTATTGTTCAGTATATCGATTGCATCATTAATGTCCTTCGTCAATACCGTGTCCTGTCTTACTACCAGCACAGAAGCATCTGTCATCTGTGCCAGCTCCTCAGTATCTGCCACAAGCGCAAGCGGAGAAGTGTCGATAACTACATAGTCCATTTTTTCACGGCAAAATGCGATGATCTGTTTGAGCGTCATGCTTTTCAACAGAGTTTCGATTGCATTTGAAGAAGTTTTATTTAAAATCATATACAGACCGGAATTATTCCAGTTCCGGATAATCTTCTCCGTACTTGCATGGTTGATCAGTACATCTCCTAGATCCGTCTCTTCATTATCACGGACATTAAAAATTTTGTACTGTGCCGGTTTTCGGAAGTCACAGTCTATCAGCATAACTCTGCTTCCTCCCTGCGCAAGTGACAGTGCCAGATTTGCTGCTACTGTGGATTTTCCTTCATTTTCCATCACACTGGTAACAAGAAGTACTTTTGCATCCTCTTTATCCATATAGCTTCTTACTCTGGATGCAGCCATTTTGCTGGATTCCACATAAGCAAAACTTCGAAGCGGATTCTGGATCAGCATAGAAAGATAATCCTTCTTTCTTTTCATGGAAAGGGCCTTTGATTTTTTCTCATAGGCAATCGTTCCAAGCAAACGGGTATCCAGTTTTGTGGATACTTCTCCCGGATTTTTAATGGTATCTCGTATATAGGAAATTCCTGCCAATAAAGCGATCAGGCATCCGGCTGCCACAACAAAAACCTTCATGACAGTTCTTTTTTCATCCAGTGGATTGATCGGAGCCATGGCAACAGATGGTTGCTGGATTGTCTCAATGATGACATTTTTTATCGCATAATCAGAAACTGTATTATAATTTTCCATAACAGACTGAAGTACTCGGTAGGACTCTGCTGCAGTTCCTGCCTTAACAGAAAATGTGATCAGATTCGTCTCCGGTACAAGATCTACAGAAGTTTTCACATTCAGGTTGTTCATCCCAAGATCCTGGGCAACTTTTTTCTTAAGTACATTACTTCCAAGAATTTCTGTAAACTGTGATGCAAGCTCTTTCGTAGAATTCAGATTCTGATAGATATTGTTATTCATCCCTTTTGCCGTAACAACAAATGTTGTCGAAGTTCGGTATTCCGGCTGATAAGTCGCACAGATCCAGATATCTGCAAACAATGCAGCAGCTATTGCCAGCAAAAGAATGGTCAGCCACTCTCTTCCAATGTCTTTCAGCATGCTGATCAAGTCTATCTGCTGAACGGTTTCGTTGTCTATTCTCTCTTCCATAAATTCCTCTTTCCCACTATCTCACCACAACGATCAGACGTACCTGACCGGTTACACTTTCTTTCCCACTGTCGTCCGTAATCTGATACAGGATTTCATATGTGCCAGGAGTATTAAAATCTGCCTGATTCGTGATCTGCACCTCATCTGCAGTAATAGCAGTACGTTCCTGCTTTTCCGCCGGATTCGGATCACGGAGAACACCATCTTCTCCCCGTACAAATTTAATCCCTCCCATAGTGATCTGCTGAACATAGGACCACGGATCAACTGCATTTCCAAACTGACGTATATACCAGATACTCT
>ENA-OQDC01000263-OQDC01000263.1-human-gut-metagenome-genome-assembly--contig:-NODE-263-length-39923-cov-6.114082_pt1 | contig 39923 bp, 41 predicted proteins | sample MGYA00242770_ERZ504601 | MGnify/ENA primary metagenome ERZ504601 (study PRJEB26092, sample SAMD00036305) | human gut metagenome | host: Homo sapiens | study: EMG produced TPA metagenomics assembly of...
ATCTCGCTTAACGGAACTGCCACAACTGCAAGATCCTTGTCTGAATCCGTACCTTTGATGTCAGCTTTCACGCTTTTCCCATCTATAAAGGTAACTGTCAGTGTACTGCTTCCTTCTACTACATGGTTATTGGTTGCAATCAGAAGTTCTGAATCGTTCTGTCCAATAATAATTCCAGAACCGGCACTTTCACTTTCCTGTTTCTGTGTACCACCGAAGAAATTCTGCACTTCCTGTACACTCATGTTTGTAATGGACACAATTGACGGCATCGCATTTTTAGTTACCTCTGTTACATTTGCGGTTCCTATTGAGCTGTTGGTTGAAGTTGTCAGTTTTGCATTGCTGGTCGTTGTTGTCTTAGCTGTTTTATTCGTTGTCTGTGTTGTACCAAGAACTTTTCCTGCCACAATATTACTCGTCTGAAATGCAGCACTTGCAACCACTCCAAATACCAGTCCTGCACAGACCACCTTTGCCCATCTCGCTGCGCCTTTTCCTCTTTTTTTTCTGCGGTTCTTTTCCCGGTTCCCCACCGCCGCCATAATTTCCCGTATTCATATTCTGATCGGTTGTATAATAATTATATTGATTTTCCATATCTTATTGCCCCTTTCATATCTTATATTGGTAGTGTACAGCGTAATTGTGTTTAATCTGTGATAAAACTAAGGAGATTTATTGATATTCCTTTAATTTTTCCAGCTTTACTCCCACATCACCCTTGAACTGTTTCCATGCATCTTCATGTTCTACAAAATATTTGGGGCAAATCTTTCCAGTCACATCATAATGACGTATAACATCATTTTCATTCAGATCGAACTTCAGACACAGCCACGCGCAAAGATCTACCATAGACTGATACGTCTTTTGATTGAATTTTCCCGTTTCGTCCGGATGACAGCATTCTATCGACACCGTATCAATATTCCTGCTGTTTGAGGCATACGCCATCTCCCATGTTGGTACACATTGAACAATCTCACCTTCCAGACCCACAACAAAATTACTGCTTGCTTTCGTAATGTGACTGTCCTTCAATCCTTCGAAATAATCCCGGTTATTCATAGCCGAAGCACCGGGATTTGCTGTATAATGAATCACAATTCCTGTAATCTTATTTGTTGCGATTCCCGCTCTGGAATACTCATTCGGCGTCAGCAGTTCTACGTCTATATCCGGTCTTACAGAATCTATGTAATCACTTTTATTTTCCGTATATTCTTCCGGCTGCTCCTGCTTTTTTAAAACCGTCACCGCACACAGTACAACTGTTATTATAATAAGAATGATCAGACCTTTTTTAGAATGGCTTCTCGTTTTTTTCATCTTTTCTCTCTTTTTTATCTATCCTTATATAGTACACTTTTATCTATTTTATCATTCATTTTTTAATGTACCCGAAAGAGATTCTTATGTTTTTATGAAAATCAGCAAAACCTATACGTTGTTGTTGTATCATATACTTCTCCGGCTTTTGTAATCGGAGATTCAAAATTATCTTTATGAATTGCATCCGGGAAATACTGCGTTTCAAAGCATATACCACAACCCTTTCCATAGACAGCTCCTTCCTTTCCCTTAGCTCCTGCCAGGAAATTGCCGGAATAGAACTGTATACCCGGAAGGTCTGTATATACTTCCATCTTAATACCTGTCTCTTCCGATTCGGCTGATGCCGCTTTTCTGAATCCCGACCCGTTTAATACCCAGTTATGATCATAGCCGCCTGCCAGTTTCAATGGTTTATAATCTGCTCCAATCTCTTTTGCAACCTTTTTTCCTTCACGGAAATCCATTGGTGTGCCCTCTACCGGAATTACCGTTCCTGTTGGAATCAGTTCAGCATCCGTCTCTGTAAATGCATCTGCATCTAACCATACTTTTGCATTACATGCGGTTCCGGATGCATGTCCTGCCAGGTTGAAATAACTGTGATTCGTCATGTTCAAAAGGGTATCCTGATCAGGAATTGCATAATAATGAATCTTTAATTCATTTTCTTCCGTAACTGTATAGGATACTTCTATCTTCACTTCTCCCGGGAATCCCTGATCCCCGTCCGGACTAACAAGCATAAATACTACATGTGTATCATCCTCCTCTTTTACACTCCACATTCTTTTATTATAGAAATCTGTTCCTCCATGAAGTGTATTTTCCCCGTTATCATTCTTCGTAAGCTCATATTTCTTTCCGTTCAGTTCGAATGCACCAGTTCCAATACGGTTTGCCACACGTCCGACAGTCGCTCCTACAGAATCTCCACCATTTTCATAATCCTCAAGTGTCTCGTATCCCAATACGACATCCTGAGACTTTCCATTCTTATCCGGTACGTAAAGCTTCAGTAAAGCAGCTCCAAAATCAGATACAACTGCTTTCATTCCTTTGCTGTTTTTCAATATATAACAGCTTGCTGTTTCCCCGTTTCTCGTTGTTCCAAATTCTTTTTTCATATCCAGGCATCTCCCTTTTACTTTATTTTTTTAATATTACTTGTGTATTTATTATGTGCATTTATATACCAAGCAGACTACCTAAACCTTATTATACTCTATATATTCATCTCTGAAAACCATGATATGAAGAATTTTCAGGATATTTTTCTGATATTATTCATTTAAACTCTCTCTTTGCCAGACACATATAATACAAAAAGGCGCCGTTTTCACGACGCCCGGATCTTTTTTATTCGTCTACACTGTAGTTTGGTGCTTCTTTTGTAATATGAATATCATGAGGATGACTTTCTTTTAATGAAGCCGAAGAAATCTTCACGAATTTTCCTGTCTGTTTCAAATCCTCAATTGTTGGTGCTCCGCAATATCCCATACCTGAACGAAGACCACCCATTAACTGGAATACAGTATCTTCCACGCTTCCTTTGTAAGCAACACGTCCTTCGACACCTTCCGGAACCAGTTTTTTCGCATCTGTTTGGAAGTAACGATCTTTACTTCCGTTCTCCATTGCTGAGATAGATCCCATACCACGGTATACTTTATATTTTCTACCCTGGAATAATTCGAATGTTCCAGGACTCTCATCACATCCTGCAAAGATACTTCCCATCATACATACATTCGCTCCGGCTGCGATTGCTTTTGTCATATCTCCGGAGTACTTTATTCCTCCATCCGCAATGATCGGAATTCCATATTTGTCTGCCGCTTCGTAGCAGTCCATAACTGCTGTGATCTGAGGAACACCAATACCTGCAATGATACGTGTTGTACAGATCGATCCAGGTCCGATTCCAACTTTTACCGCATCAACACCGGCTTTGATCAGATCTTCTGTTGCAGCTCCGGTAGCAACGTTACCTGCAATTACCTGCAGATCCGGGAATTTGCTCTTAATCATATCAACTGTATGAATAACGTTTGCTGAATGTCCGTGTGCTGAATCCAAAACAACCACATCAACCTTTGCATCTACCAGAGCCTTTGCTCTCTCAAGACAGTTTGCTGTAATTCCGATTGCAGCTCCGCAAAGCAGACGTCCCTGTGCATCTTTTGCAGATAATGGATATTTAATCTGTTTTTCAATATCCTTAATTGTGATCAAACCTTTCAGGTTGAAGTCTTTATCTACGATCGGAAGTTTTTCCTTTCTAGCTTTTGCAAGAATCTTCTTTGCTTCTTCCAGAGTAATTCCTTCCGGTGCTGTGATCAACCCTTCCGAAGTCATTGACTCTCTGATTTTCTTTGAAAAGTCTTCTTCAAATTTCAAATCACGGTTTGTGATAATACCAACTAATTTTTTTCCCTCTGTGATCGGCACACCTGAGATTCTGAACTTTGCCATCAGATTGTTGGCATCTTCCAGTGTATTATCCGGTGATAAATAAAATGGATCTGTAATAACACCGTTTTCTGAACGTTTTACCTTATCCACTTCCTCAGCCTGCTGTTCAATAGACATATTTTTATGGATAATTCCGATTCCCCCCTGTCTGGCCATTGCAATTGCCATACGGTGCTCGGTAACAGTATCCATTCCGGCACTCATCATCGGAATATTTAACTTAATTTTCTTAGTCAGGTAAGTAGATAAATCCACCTGGTTCGGAATTACTTCTGAGTACGATGGAACTAAAAGCACATCATCAAATGTAATACCTTCTCCAATTATCTTTCCCATGATTTCTTCCTCTCTTTCTTTTGCATATTCATATTTAACAGCTATCTTAGCGAATCATACCCTTATTTGTCAACAGCTTTTGACATGTTTTTATTTTAATACAATCTTTTTTACGTATTATTTTCTGATTACTTTTCTTGGTGCTTTTACAAAGAATCCTTCTACGATCGTCTCATTTGGCTCAAACAGAACCTTACATAGCTCTCCTTTATTCGAAGCAATCAATGCATAGATTTCCGCATGATTCTTTCCTGCAGTATAATCATATGTCCTGACCTTCTTATACTGCATTAATTCTACAGCTCCTACCGGTGCCAGAAGTTCCATCTGATCTGCATCTACAGAAAACATTCTTTTTCTTCTGGATTTGTTCATGATCTTGTCTATATCAAGATCTCCATTCACAAATACATACTCATACTCCACATTCATATTGCTGAATAGCAGCACATCAGCCACGATCATTACAACCAGGAAAATAATCCCCACTGGTACTGCAAAAACCAAAAGCACTGACAAAGCCGTCAATACGATCAGTCCTGCTTTCTTAAGTGTATCCTTTGAGTCCGCCTGCTTTTTTATCAGCTGCTCTGTGTAAAAATCATCCATTTTTTCTTTCCTCCAAGTCTGCTTTAAGCTATGTCTATTGTAGCACACCTGAGGCAAAAAAGAAAACTCCTCTGACGAGGAGTTCTCAAAAATTTAATATTCTGTTACATCATACCCATGCCCGGATTTCCTGCCGGTACGGCCGGTGCATCTTCTTTGATATCTGCTACAACAGATTCTGTTGTGAGAAGTGTAGAAGCAACAGATGTTGCGTTCTGCAGTGCACTTCTTGTAACCTTAGCAGGATCCAGAATTCCGTTTTCCACCATATCTACGTACTGTTCTGTCAGGGCATCAAATCCGGTTCCTACTTCTGACTCTCTTACCTTGTTAATGATAACAGCGCCTTCCAGTCCTGCGTTGGCAGAGATATGGAACAGTGGTGCTTCCAGAGCTTTCAGTACAACCTTTGCACCTGTTTTCTCATCACCTTCCAGTCCGTCAATTGCTTCAGCAACTGCTTTGGACGCATGAATGTATGCAGATCCACCACCGGAAATGATACCTTCTTCTACTGCTGCTCTTGTGGCATTCAGGGCATCTTCCATACGAAGTTTTGCTTCTTTCATCTCTGTCTCTGTTGCTGCTCCGACACGGATAACAGCTACGCCGCCTGCAAGTTTTGCAAGTCTTTCCTGAAGTTTTTCTCTGTCGAAGTCAGATGTTGTCTCTTCGATCTGTGCCTTGATCTGGGCAACACGGTCTGCGATTGCATTCTTATCTCCCATACCATCAACAATTACTGTATTTTCTTTCTGTACTTTTACAGATTTTGCGCGTCCAAGCTGATCCATGGTTGTATCTTTCAGTTCCATACCGAGTTCTTCAGAAATAACCTGACCACCTGTCAGTATAGCAATATCTTTTAACATTTCTTTTCTTCTGTCACCGTATCCAGGAGCTTTTACAGCTACAACATTGAATGTTCCACGCAGTTTATTAACGATCAGAGTTGTAAGTGCCTCTCCCTCAATATCTTCTGCGATAATAAGAAGTCTTGCTCCGGCCTGAACGATCTGCTCCAGAAGCGGAAGGATTTCCTGAATATTAGAAATCTTCTTATCTGTGATCAGAATATATGGATCATCCAGATTTGCTTCCATCTTATCCATATCTGTAGCCATATATGCAGATACATATCCACGGTCAAACTGCATACCTTCTACAAGATCCAGCTCTGTCTTCATAGTCTTAGACTCTTCGATCGTAATAACTCCGTCATTAGATACTTTCTCCATAGCATCTGCCACCATCTGTCCGACTTCAGCATCACCTGCAGAAATTGCTGCCACTTTTGCAATCTGATCTTTGTCTTTTACTTTGCTTGACATCTTCGCAATGGCTTCTACTGCCACATCTGTTGCTTTCTTCATTCCTTTACGGAGAATGATCGGATTCGCTCCTGCTTCCAGGTTCTTCATACCTTCATGAACCATTGCCTGTGCAAGTACAGTTGCTGTTGTAGTACCGTCTCCTGCTACATCATTTGTCTTAGAAGCAACTTCTTTGATCAGTTGTGCTCCCATATTTTCAAATCTGTCTTCCAGTTCAATCTCTTTTGCAATTGTTACACCGTCATTTGTGATCAGTGGTGCTCCGAAAGATTTATCCAGAACGACATTACGTCCTTTTGGTCCGATTGTTACTCTTACTGTATCAGCGAGCTGATTAACACCAGCTTCCAGCGCTCTTCTTGCTTCTGCACCATATTTAATTTCTTTTGCCATTGGTATCTACCTCCTGAAATATATGAATTAATTGTACAATTACTCGCAGATGGCCAGAATATCATCCTGTTTTACAATGATATATTCCTCGTCATCAATCTCAACATTCGTTCCTGCATATTTGGAATAAATTACCTGCTGTCCTGTTGTAACATGCATCTCAACTTCTTTACCATTCACCATTCCACCTGGTCCTACAGCAATAACCTCTGCCTGCTGCGGTTTTTCCTTAGACTGTCCAGGAATCACAATTCCCGACTTTGTAGTCTCCTCTGCTACACACTGTTTTAATACAACTCTGTCACCTAATGGTACTAACTTCATATCTATTCCTCCTTAATTATTTCTGCATTATTAGCACTCAACAAAAGAGAGTGCTGAAAGATTCTAGATATAAAATAGCACTCTCCTTTTGGTTTGTCAACACACTTTCTATTTAGTTTAGAACTTTTTTATAAAATCCATTTTGAATTTTAAATTTCATAACCCTGCCTGCCTTGTTCCAGTAACGTTCTTTTAATATTCCTTTGCAGACCACAGGATCTTTCGGATCCTCTATGCTGCACTCATAGATTCCATCCAAAGAATAAAAGGTGAGTTCCGTCTCTTCCGATACCAGATACAACGTCTCCTCCTCTTCATCATATGCTATGATCTTGCATAAATATTCCGTTTCATCAAAAAAACTGTCTTCCAGAATTACGCGGTCCATTCTGAGTTTTGCCGTACATCCTCCATATTTCACTATCCGCATCCTCCTTTATACTGTGAAAAGGGTATCAGTTGCCCGATACCCTTTGTAGTTCTTATTATTTTGTACGTTCTGCTTTAATGCGGTCAAGTTCCGTAAATACATAATCATTGACTACTTTAATATACGTTCCTTTCATGCCGGAAGAACGGGATTCGATCACACCCGCACTTTCGAATTTTCTCAGAGCATTGACAATTACCGATCTGGTAATTCCGACACGGTCTGCAATCTTACTTGCGACCAGAATTCCTTCCGCACCATCCAACTCATCAAATATATGAATGATTGCTTCCAATTCCGAATACGACAATGTACTGATTGCCGATTGTACAATATGCTCTTTTCTGGTTTCTTCTGCACTTTCTTCATTCACAGATCTTAACATCTCAAGACCAACAACCGTTGTTCCGTATTCACTCAAAATGATGTCATCAATCTCATACACTTTATCTTTTTTATAGATAAACAGTGTCCCGAGTCTTTCCCCTGCAATGTCAATCGGCGTAATAATCGCCTGATAACCTTTGACAGCTTCTTCGGAAAATCCCAATGTCTGAAGATTTACATTTTCTTTTGTTGATAAGATACTAAGCAGCCGCTCATTCAGCATATCATCTACATGTTTTCCGATTTCTCTCTCGATCAATTCGGTAATGTAAGGCACACCTTCGCATTTGCTTCCGCCAAGCACTTTTCCTTTTTTACTGATCACTAATACGTTCGAATTTAAAATTTCTGTAAGGACTTCGCAGATATCATTGAAGACAACTTTACTCGAACTATTGTTATGCAGTAATTTGTTGATTTTTCTGGTTTTATCCAACAATTGTACGCCCATTTACATTCCTCCATCCTTATGAATGTATATTATCATACAATTCTGAAATATTCAACGAATATCATTAATTATCCTTATTATTTTCTATATTTTCTACATATCCGCACTGTTCATCGCTGCAAACCAGTTTATTTCCTTTTTCCAGCATGTATTTACCACATCTCGGACATTTTTTTGTCGATGGCTTCTGCCATGACATAAATTCACATTCCGGGTTATCCTCGCAGCCGTAATATCGTCTTCCCTTTTTCGTCTTCCGGATTACCACATCTTTACCACAGACAGGGCATGGTACACCTATCTTTTCCAAATATGGTTTCGTGTTACGGCAGTCAGGGAATCCCGGGCATGCAAGGAATTTTCCATGCGGGCCATATTTGACAACCATATTGCGGCCGCACTCCTCACAGATCACATCTGTCACTTCATCTTCAATCTTCACCTGTTCCAGTTCTGTCTCGGCTTTTTCCACTGCTGCCTCCAGATCTGGATAAAAATTCTCGATAATTGTCTTCCATCTGACTTTTCCTTCCGCAACGCCATCCAGAAGGCTCTCCATATTTGCCGTAAAGTTCACATCCACAATACTCGGGAAGGACTGTTTCATAATATTATTCACTACTTCTCCGATTTCCGTCAGATACAGATTCTTATTCTCTTTTGCCACATAGCGTCTTGCAATGATCGTAGAAATTGTCGGCGCATATGTACTTGGACGCCCGATTCCAAGTTCTTCCAGTGTCTTAACCAATGTTGCCTCTGTATAATGTGCCGGTGGTTGTGTAAAATGCTGCTTACTGTTCAGACTTTCTTTCGTAAGGACAGAATCCATATCCAGCCCTTTTAACAGCACATTGTTCTCTTCTTTTGTCTCGCCGGCTTCCGTATATACACTGCGGAACCCTTCAAAAACAATCTTGGATGCAGCGACTGTAAAACGATACTGTCCTGCGGCAATCTTTACAGAAGTCGTCTCGTATCTGGCCGGCTGCATTCTGCTGGCAATAAAACGTTTCCATACAAGCTGGTACAGACGGAACTGGTCACGGCTTAAGAATTCTTTCACTGCTGCCGGTGTTCTGGTTACATCTGTCGGACGGATCGCCTCATGTGCATCCTGAATGATCTTCTTGTCTGAAGATTTCTTAACGTCTCCGTCGGAAACATACTCTTCACCGAAGCCTTCCCTGATATATTCTCTTACTGTTGCATCCGCTTCCTCTGAGATACGGGTAGAATCCGTACGCAGGTATGTGATCAATCCCACAGTACCACTGCCTTTGATATCCACACCCTCATATAACTGCTGGGCAATACGCATGGTCTTGGCTGTTGCAAAATTCAATGCCTTGGATGCTTCCTGCTGCAACGTACTGGTTGTAAACGGTACCGGTGCCTTCTTGGTACGTTCTCCTTTTTTTATATCGGCAACAGAATACTCCGCATTTTCTACTTCTTTCATGATCTCGTCCAGTTCTTCCTTGGATGAGATTGTCATCTTACTCTTTTCTGTACCATAGAACTTAGCAGTCAGAAGTTTTCTTTCTCCTTTGACCTTCAGATCCGCATCCAGTGTCCAGTATTCTTCCGGAATAAAAGCATTGATCTCTTCTTCTCTGTCTGCGATAATACGCAATGCAACCGACTGTACACGTCCGGCACTTAATCCTCTCTTAACCTTTGCCCACAGGAGCGGACTGATCTTGTAACCTACAATTCTGTCCAGTACACGGCGTGCCTGCTGCGCATCCACCAGATCCATATCGATTTCTCTTGGATTCTTAAGCGACGCTTTTACTGCATTCTTAGTAATCTCATTAAAACTGATTCGATAAACCTTCTTATCTTCTAATTTCAAAGCTTTACTCAGATGCCAGGATATTGCTTCTCCCTCCCGGTCCGGGTCAGTTGCAAGATATATCTTGTCCGCCTTTTTGACTTCCTTACGAAGCTTCGCAAGAATCTCTCCCTTTCCTCTGATCGTTATATACTTTGGTTCGTAATCATTTTCAATGTCGATACCCATCTGGCTTTTGGGCATATCTCTCACATGACCGTTCGATGCGGTCACTACATAATTACTTCCTAAGAACTTCTTAATGGTCTTCACCTTTGCAGGTGACTCCACGATTACCAGATAGCGTGCCATAATTTCCTCCATAATACCGACCGTTCTTACAACAGCCTTATATAATAATTTCTGGATACTTCTTCTGCGTATCCTTTCAATTCCAAAGTAATCAGTCTTTCCATCAATTCTGAAATAGAAAGTTCTGTTTCTTTCATCAGTTCATCGATTCCTTTCGGGAACAAATCGAGACAACTATACACCATACGCTCAGGACTTTCAAGCATTTTTTCATTTTTGTTATTTTTTTGTCCAATTTGCATCCGATTCAGATTCCATTCATCCATCAGTTCTTCCGGTGTGATCAGTATTCCCGCTCCCTGCCGGATCAGTCTGTGACATCCCTGACTCAACGCACTTGTCACCGGTCCCGGAAGTGCATAGACATCCTTCCCCTGATCCAGTGCAAAATCTGCAGTGATCAAAGATCCGCTCTTTTCTTTTGCCTCTATCACCAGTATCCATTCCGCCAGTCCACTGATAATCCGGTTCCGCATCGGAAAATTTCTTGCAAGTGGTTCGGTTCCGGGTGGAAATTCCGATATGATTCCGCCTTTTTTTTGAATGTCCATGTATAATCCGATATTTTCTCTTGGATAACACACATCCACTCCACATCCCAGAACAGCAAACGTTGTTCCGTCTCCGTTCAAAGCACCTCTCTGCCCTGCTCCGTCGATTCCTCTCGCCATACCGCTTATCACCTGTACTCCCGCATGCCCAAGACATTTCCCATACTGTAATGCCATTTGTTCTCCATATGAAGTACAATTCCTGGCCCCTACGATTGCTGCGCTTTTCACATTTTCATCCGGCAGCGATCCAAGTACGTACAAGGCGTACGGGGGATCTGTGATCACTTTCATTTTTTTCGGATAATCATCCGAAAAATACGGCACAAATTTTATCTTCTTTTTCACGGATTTTTCCCATTGCATTTCGAGATTAACTGTTTTCTTTGCTTTTTTCAGTCTCTCTATATCCTTCTCATTCAGAAATGTATGTTTCTTCAAATTAGTTTCTTCTATATAATATATTGCTTTTTCCATTTCCATATACCTCTCTTAATTTTCTTTTTTTTCAGATTCGAAATGCCTTCTATCCCTGCCAGCCAGTATTCATATATCATTCACATCCTCCTAACGTCCCCAGTACTTCTTATCCAGTGACCGGTAAGCAATAGCTTCTTTTAAATGTTTCTCCTTTACCTTCTCACTGTAATCTAGATCTGCAATTGTCCTTGCCACACGCAGGATCTTATGATAGGTCCTTGCTGTAAGCCCGATTCTTTCAAATGCAAGCTCCATCATCTTTCTTTCGCACTCTCCCAGTTCTACGTAATGTCCGATCTCCTGCGGTCCTAATACTGCATTTGTCCTGATATCTGTTCCTTTATATCTTTCCCTCTGTATATTCCTTGCATCCGTCACTCTGCGGCGTATCGTCTCAGATGTCTCTTCCCCTTCCAGATCTTTCCGTTCTCCGTCCAGATCCCGGTATACAACTTTCGGAGTCTCTATGCAGATATCCATACGATCCAGGAACGGCTGGCTGATCTTGCCAAGGTATTTCTGAATCTGCCCGGGTGTGCAGGAACATTTCTGCACATCCGGATAGTTTCCGCATGGACACGGATTCATTGCTGCTACCAGCATAAATTCCGCCGGAAATGTAAAATTCCCATAATTTCTCGCAATATGAATCTGATGTTCTTCCAATGGCTGTCTTAGTACTTCCAGAACATTTCTTGGAAATTCCGCAAGTTCATCAAGAAACAGCACACCTCCGTGTGCCATACTGATCTCCCCGGGCATCGGTATTCTGCCGCCCCCTGTTAGCGCTGTTCTGGTGATTGTATGATGAACATTACGAAACGGGCGCTGTGTGATCAGCGGGTATTCCTGATCCACCAGCCCCAATACACTGTAGATCTTCGTAATTTCCAGACTTTCTTCCCATGACAGTTCCGGTAAAATGGTTGCGATCCTCTTTGCGATCATCGTTTTTCCGGATCCCGGTGATCCAGCCATTAACAGATTGTGCCCTCCTGCCACTGCAATTTCTGCCGCACGTTTCACCGCTTTCTGTCCGCAGATATCCGCAAAATCTTCTCTGGCTCTATGTTGTCTGTTTTTTTCATTTTCTTTTTTCTCCCTTTTAGACTTTTCCGAACGCGCAGCTCCGTTCAGATACGCACAGAGTTCCTCCAGATTATCTGCCGGTAGAATCTCGATTCCTTTTACGAGTCTTCCTTCTGGCTCATTCTCTCCGGGCAGGATAAAGCTTTTACATCCTTGTTCTTTCGCCTCTATCACCATCGGCAGAACTCCCGGTACACCTCTTATTTTCCCCTCCAGACTTAATTCCCCTGTTACGATCACCCGTTCCATTGCTTCTTCCGGTATATACCCCATAGCTGCCAGCACCGCCAGAGCAATCGGCAGATCAAACGATGCCCCTTTTTTCCGGACAGTTGCCGGCGCAAGATTGACAATGATCTTCTTTGCCGGAAGTTTCATCCCCGAATTGCGGATTGCTGTTCTCACCCGTTCCGATGCCTCTTTCACTTCTGAAGACAGATATCCCACCATATGGAACATCGGAAGTCCGTTACTTACATCCGCTTCCACACGGATCATCTCTACCCCCAGTCCCTGAACTGAAGCAGATAAAACTGTACAAAATGCCATCTGCACACTCCTTTCCATACCAGACCATGCAGAACCTGTCCTTATATAAGCATCTTTTCTGCCTTATTTGTCCGGCACTCATATAAAATTGTTTTGATATAGTTGATAACTTGACCGATCCGGTCATCTACAGAATCCGCCACTGGCGGTCCAGATTTAGAAAACGAAAAAGAATAGTCTGTACTTGATCACTCATCTTCGTTAAATGTGCAATCATCATAGCCTATTCTTTCCGCCGTGTCAATATTTTTCTAATTTCACTTTCATTTTACTTTTTGATTTTCTATCCATGCGTCCAAGCACGATGCTAAAGATTCCACTTAATATCAGCAAAAAATAAAAGCTGATTCCCCGATTCACCAGTACTGCCGCTGCCACCGGAACAGAAGTAAAGATACCTGCAAACAACTTTACGAATGAGAATTCACTAATTCCCTCAGCTCCCGGGAACGGAAGAAGTGCTGTAGTCATATACAAAATGATCTGATGCAGAAACATACTTCCATAAGAACTGCCGGACTCTCCCATTGCATGATACACTGCCCATGGAACACTGAACCAGCAGATGATCTGAATCAGACTGACTGTTGTCACTTTTAACGCAAGTACCGGATCCCTTTTAAAAAACAATTTACAATCTTCAAAATCACGAACAATCTCATCCATCTTAGCGCTCAATCTCTTCTTATTCCCAAACGGGAGTTTCATGATCAGGAAACGTATTCCATTTACAATCTTCTTTTTCAGACCTTCGGATAACATTATGACCACCAGTGCTGCTATAAAAATCAGATTCATCAGATACCCTAGAACCGCCAATGCCAGCATCATCTTATTCAGACGTATCCTTCCCGTCAGTATCCAGAACGTTGCTACATTTTCCATCAGAAATGCTGCAATCTGAAAACTGGTAAGTTCTGTCAGAAGAGCCATCGTTCCATGTGCCACATGGATATTATCCTTATTCATCACATATAACTGTACCGGCTGTCCGCCTGTTGCAGATGGGGTGATCGAACTGAAAAAATAGCCGGCATAAGCATATTTCATACCCTGTCTGAAACTTACCTGATATCCAAATGAATTCAATACGCTCCTCAGATTGATCGCTTCCGCGATATTGAATACCGCCGCCAGTATAAGCCCTGCTGCCAGCCATTGCGGCTTCGCACTTTTCATGGCATTCCACACAGATTCCATATCTGCACCCTTCAAAATAACGAAACATACCACCAGTGCTAAAACCGGAAATAAAACCATATACTTTTTAATCGATCTCTGACTCACCTGCTGTTCCATATTTTTCTTCTATCCTTCTGAATTCATACCCCTGCGCTTTCAACAATGGGATTGCTTTTTTCAATGCTTCTATCGTTCTTCCCGGTGCTCCATTCTCCCCTCTTCCGTCATGCAGACAGATAACCGCACCCGGAAAGACTCTTCTTAATATCTTATTGCAGATACTGTCCGGGGTCTCTTTCGCTGACCAGTCCTGTGCCATCACATCCCAGAATACCAGATTCAGATGCAGCTTCCGTATCCAGAACAGACTTGCCAGGTTCAGATGTCCCCACGGTGGTCTGTACCATTTCACTGCAATATCCATCTTCTCCATAATCTTTTTCGATTCTTTCACATCCCGGCCGGTTCTTCCCGGTCCGGAAAGCATCGCACTTTCGTGGCTCAACGAATGTATTCCGACCTGGTATCCGCTCTTTCTCATCCGTTCCACGATCCCGGGATGCTTCCGAGCAGATCCTGCAACCATGAAAAATGCTGCCGGAATCTGTTCCTTCTCCAGAAAATCGAGTAATATATTCGTATATACTGTATCCGGACCGTCATCAAATGTCAGGTACAAAACCTTCTCTTCCCGGGATGCCCTTTGTCTGCTTCTGAAAATCCAACGGTATTTCAGCAAATACGTCGGAATCACACTATAACTCAGTGCTGCGGCACAGGCCAGTCCCAGTTTTGCAGTCTTTGGTATATTCATTATGCCGTCATCCTTTCTTCCATGATCCCTACTGCCTCATCCAGTGATATTTCTATCATCTCTTTACAGGCACGCCTTACATTTCCGGTCATTTCTTCCATCATTTTTTCATCACTTAACAGCTTTTCCAGTTCCGGAATATAGTCTTCACGTCTGCCCCATATGACTTTTGCAAATCCTTTTTCTGCCGCATACCTTGCATTATTCATCTCCTGCTCCAGAAACGGGTGGATGACAAATAGCGGAACCTGACTATGCAGAATTTCAAACAACGTAATTCCACCTGCTTTTGTAATCACAAGGTCTGCTCCGCGCATATATCTGCTGATATTTTCCGTGTATCCAAGTACTTCCACATCCTCATAGCGGTTCACCCATTCCTCATACATCTTATGATTTTTTCCGGTAATCCTGTCACAAGAATATCTTCCGCCCTGGTCCCCTCCTTTATCAGATGCCTTTTGATCTCCTGTGTCGGAGCAAGATAGATGTCTGTCTGTGATGCTGTCCACTCCGGATGCATACTGATATCTGTGATGCAGGTCACAAGTGGTGTTTTAAGCCCTGTCTTTTCTTTATAGGATGCAATTGCTTTTACACACATCGGATGTGTACAGACGATCACATCTGGTTGTTCTCCATCCATGATCTTCTTTAACCTTTTATAGAGTGCCTTTCCCCTTGGCCGCATTTCTACCTTCATCCTTCCGGACATTTTGTAGATAAAATTATAAATCCCGTAACAGTGCTCTACCATCATGCGGAATCCACCGAAAATGAATTTACTGATATGTGGATATAACTCTTCCAGAAGATCTTTTTTTTCAATTTCTGCCTGTTCATCTATTTTCCGAAACTGTTCGCAGATCGCATTGGCTGCCATCTCATGTCCCATTCCAAATCTACCACTTAACACCAGTACTTTCATAACTGCCACCCTTTCTCACATACCATTTTGCATGCCTCTTTCTTATGGTGTTAAGTATAGACTTTGATTCTTAAAATAACGGATATAGAATTCTAAAGATTTTTTAAAGACTTTTCTAAGAAGTGAAAAAGTTTCTTAATTTTTCAATCGCACTCTTCTCAATTCTTGATACATACGATCTGGAAATGCCGAGCATTGCTGCAATTTCCCGCTGTGTATATTCCTCTTCATTATACAGGCCGTACCGCAGCTTCAGTACCATTCGTTCTCTCTGAGACAATACCGATTCCACCTGCTGATACAGACGGATCACATCTTCCTTACGTTCCAGTCTTCGGTAGACATCTTCTTCATTCATCTCAATCACATCAAATAATTGTATCTCATTGCCTTCCCGGTCCGTTCCGATCGGTTCATACAAAGATACTTCTTTTGAACTTTTTTTCTTACCTCTCAAGTACATCAATACTTCATTTTCGATGCACCTTGCTGCATACGACGCAAGCCTTGCGCTCTTATCCGGATCAAACGTTACAACAGCCTTCATAAGCCCGATGGTTCCGATCGACAGAAGGTCTTCCATCTCTTCCGGAGGCGGCTGGTACTTTTTCACGATATGTGCAACCAGACGCAGATTCCGTTCTATTAGAATGTGCTTTGCTTCCAGATCACCCTCTGTATATTTCTGCATATAGTACTTTTCTTCCGCTGCCGTCAATGGTTGGGGAAATGACTTCAAGACAAAGCACCTCTTAGGCAGATTTATTATATTCTATGCAAAAAGCAGTGATTCTGTGCTTTTCCATTTTTGCACTGAATCACTGCTTTCTCTGTTACTTGTCTGCCCTATTCCGTTACACCTTCCTGGCGTCTTAAAATATCATATACGGAAGCTTCTCCGCTTAATGCCACATACAGCACCTGCTTTGGATGCGGCGCACTCTCCTGCTCCTGCCCATCCTCATCTATGATCTTTTCCACCGTTACTTCTACGTTCTGTCCGTCCGGTTTCATAATCTCGACAGTCTCACCTACAGAGAACTTATTTCTCTGTTCGATGCGGTACATGCCATCTTTAATCCCGCCGATAATCCCAAGATAAGTGTACTCTTTGATATACGTGTTACTATCGTAGATCTGGCTCTCGTCACCCGGTTTTCCAAAATAAAATCCTGTCGTAAACTGACGGTATGTACAATTCGAAATCTGATCCCTGTACCAAGGCATATTCGCCTCATATTTCTTCGGATCCTCCAGATAATCATCGATCGCCTTGCGGTAAGTTCTTGCAACCGTTGCCACATACAGAGCCGTCTTCATACGTCCCTCGATCTTAAAACTATCAATTCCCGCATCGATCATTTCCGGAATGTGTTCAATCATACACAGATCCTTGGAGTTGAAAATGTATGTTCCTCTTTCATTCTCATACACCGGCATATATTCGCCCGGTCTTGTCTCTTCTACCACGGAATATTTCCAACGGCACGGATGTGTACAGGCACCCTGATTGGCATCTCTTCCCGTAAAGAAATTGCTCAGCAGGCATCTTCCGGAATAAGAAATACACATTGCCCCATGGATAAAACTTTCAATCTCCATCTCTGCCGGGATATGCGCACGGATCTCCCTGATTTCTTTTAATGAAAGTTCTCTGGCTGTTACCACACGCTTTGCCCCCAGGTTCCACCAAAAGTTGAATGTTCCATAGTTCGTGTTATTTGCCTGTGTGCTGACATGTCTTTCTATCTCCGGACAAATCTCTTTTGCAAGCATAAAAATTGCCGGATCTGCAATGATCAGCGCATCCGGTCCGATCTCTTTTAGTTCTTTTAAATACTCTGCCGCACCTTCCAGGTCATCATTATGTGCAAGAATATTTACAGTGACATGAACTCTTGCTCCATGCTCATGCGCAAACTGCACGCCTTCTTTCATGTCTTCCATAGAGAAGTTCTTTGCCTTTGCACGAAGTCCAAATGCCTCTCCTCCGATATATACTGCATCTGCACCAAACATAACCGCAGTCTTCAACACTTCCAGACTGCTTGCAGGAATCAGTAATTCTGGATGTCTGTTTCTCATCTTATCGATTCTCCTTCTCCTCTTTTTTCTTCTTGATACTGAGTGCCACACCATCACCCAACGGGATGATCGATGTCTCCAGCACATTGCTGTGCTTTAATTCATAGAGGTAATCCCGCATACGGCTGTGGATGGTACGGTTCCGCCTCTCTACCGCAAATCTGGATTCTATGATATCCCCATCCTGTAATACGTTGTCTGACATCAGGATACCTCCATCCGCAAGCAGTCTTACTGCCTCCGGCATATAATGGATATACTGTCCCTTGGCCGCATCCATAAAGATAAAATCATATGGACCTTCCAGGGTCTTCATCACTTCCAGGGCATCCCCTTCGATCAGCGTGATCTGTTCTTCTTTCCCCGCACGCTTAAAGTTGTTTCGTGCAATCGGGATTCTTTTTTCATAGTTTTCTATTGTTGTGATACGGCTTCCTTCCGGAAGATATTCACTCATTAAGATTGCCGAAAATCCGACTGCTGTGCCCACCTCCAGCACTCTGGCCGGGCGGTTCATTAACATCATTACCTTTAAGAAGCTCTGGGTTTCTTTGCGGATGATCGGTACGAAGTTTTCCAATGCTTCCTGTTCGATTGCCTCTATCACAGGATTCTCCGGACGTTCCAACGACCGGATGTATGTAACCATACGTTCATCTACGATCATAGTATCTCTACCTCTGTTCTAACTGTTTGTACCTGTTCTTTCCTGCAGTTTCTCTTAGGATTCTACAATTGGAAACGAGCCGTACACTGTACGAAACCAGCCTTCACACACTGTGTCGGAAGGTCTGCCGGTTTCGTACTATGTGGCGGCTCATTTTTTCTTTTTTATACGTCCATAATGATCGGGAGGATCATTGGTCTTCTCTTGGTACGTTTCCAAATGAAATCGTTCATCGTATCACGGATCACAAGCTTGATCTTACTCCAGTCTGCGTTGCGCTGATGTGTCAGACAATCCTCCACTGCATCTGTAAGGACTTTTCTTGCCTCTTCCATCAGGCTTTCGGACTCTCTTACATAGACGAATCCACGCGATACAATATCCGGACCTGCAAGAAGCTGATTGCTTCCTTTTTCCAGTGTCAGTACAACGATCATAATACCGTCTTCCGCCAGATGCTGTCTGTCACGAAGTACAATATTTCCAACATCTCCTACACCAAGTCCGTCTACCAGAATCTCTCCTGTGTGTACATTGTCTACTACTTTTGCTTCCTTCTCACTGACTTCCAGAACATTACCGGATTTCAGGATGAAAATATTATCTTTCGGAATGCCAAGCATTCTGGCAATTCCCGCATTTGCTTTGAGGTGACGGTATTCTCCGTGAACCGGGATCGCATATTTCGGTTTTACCAGAGAATAGATCAGTTTCAGTTCTTCCTGACATGCATGACCGGATACATGTGCATCCTGGAAGATGACATTCGCTCCCTTAGCTGTCAGTTCATTGATTACCTTGGATACAGACTTTTCATTTCCAGGGATCGGATTCGAACTGAAGATGATCGTATCACCAGGCATGATCGTTACTTTCTTATGCACATCTGCTGCCATACGCGACAGAGCTGCCATAGATTCTCCCTGGCTTCCGGTTGTGATCAGAACGGTCTTCTCCGGCGGATAATTCTTAAGCTGGTCGATCTCGATCAATGTCTTATCCGGAACATTTAAGTATCCCAGTTCCTGTGCAACCTGGATGATGTTCACCATGCTTCGTCCCTCTACGACCACCTTACGGTCATATTTACATGCCGTATTGATGATCTGCTGCACACGGTCTACATTTGACGCAAATGTTGCAATGATAATTCTGGTATCTTTATGCTCTGCAAAAACATGATCAAATGTGATACCCACCGTACGCTCTGACTGTGTAAATCCTGGTCTCTCGGCATTGGTACTATCTGACATCAGTGCCAGTACGCCTTTCTTGCCGATCTCTGCAAATCTCTGCAGATCGATCGCATCGCCGTATACCGGTGTATAATCTACTTTAAAGTCTCCTGTATGCACAACGATACCGGCCGGTGAATAGATTGCCAGTGCTGCCGCATCCTGAATACTGTGGTTTGTCTTAATAAATTCGATACGGAACTGTCCCAGATTGATCGACTGTCCGTGTCTGACAACTTTTCTTCTTGTACTGCGGAGCAGATTGTGTTCCGTCAGCTTTTTCTCAATAATTCCCATCGTAAGCTTTGTCGCATAGATAGGAAGATTCAGTTCTCTTAATACATAAGGAAGTGCACCGATATGGTCCTCATGTCCATGGGTGATTACAAATCCTTTTACTTTCTGAATGTTATCTTTCAGGTAGGTGACATCCGGAATGACCAGGTCGATTCCGAGCATATCCTCCTCCGGGAAAGATAATCCGCAGTCTACAACAATAATACTGTCTTCATACTCAAAAGCTGTGATGTTCATTCCGATCTTTTCCAGACCTCCGAGTGGAATGATACGCATTTTTCCATTGTTTTCTCTTTTCAAAATTACACCTCCACGTGTTTACCGCACTACTTTTTTCTGCCTCTTTTTTGGCACTCCCTGCACTGTCCATAGAACTTTAATTCGTGGTCTAACACATGAAATCCCGTGGTATCTTCGATCTTATCTTCCAGATCTTCCAACAGATCATCCTTAAACGGAAGAATCTTACCACATGTTCTGCATATCAGATGGTGATGATGATGTCTTTCTTCTCCATCAAAGAATTCTCCGATTTCATAACGTGCACATCCATCATCAAGACTGATACGATCCACCAATTGCATTTCTAGTAACAACTGCACTGTCCGGTATATAGTTGCCAGCCCAATCTCCGGATAATCTTCTCTTACTAATTCATAAATATCTTCTGCAGTCAGATGCTTATCGCGGTGATCTGCAAGGACCTCCAGTACCAGTATACGCTGGTTGGTAACTTTCAACCCCTTCTCTCTCAGCATTTCTTTAAACTTCTCTTTACTGATAGACATTCCAAACTACCTTTCAATCTCTACATCTTCAAGTAGTTCTTCAAATACTTTCAGAACAGCAGAAAGCTCTACATCATCCTCTACGATCTCGTATACGCTCTCTGACTGACTCTCTCCTGATGTGTCTTTCAGAATCAGACATTCTGCATCATCTTCTTCCGAATCCGTCACCAGAATATATGACACACCACCAACTTTCGTCTGTTCAAGTACATAAAAATCTACTTCTTCATTCATCTCTTCGGACATGAATTTAATCTTTTCCATCTGCAATCTACCTCTTAATCCAGTGGCGTGTGTGCAAGTGAATCCAAATATCCCTGCAATATAAAAACAGCCGCAATCTTATCAATATATTTCTTACGGTCTTCACGCCTTACCTTATTCTCTATTAAAGTCCGTTCAGCTTCTACCGTGGTCAGACGCTCGTCCCACATCACGACCTCCAGGCCGGTCCGTCTTTTTAACATCTCACCAAATGCCATTGATTTTTCCGCACGATCTCCAATATCATTGTTCATATGCTTCGGAAGTCCGAGGACAATCTTCGTAACCTGATACTCTTCGATCAGTGCTTCGATACGCGCACAGGTCTTTCTGAGCTTGTTCTCGTCCTTTCTGCATATAGTCTCCACTCCCTGAGCAGTAATTCCCAACGGATCACTGACAGCAACACCTACCGTCTTAGATCCATAGTCCAGTCCCATGATTCTCATAGTCATTATTCCCACTCATTATGCTCAATATACGTCTTGAGCATCTCTTCTACCAGTTCATCTCTTTCCATCTTCATGATCAGACTTCTGGCTCCGTTATGGCTTGTGATATAAGTCGGATCGCCGGACATAATGTATCCTACGATCTGATTTACCGGATTATATCCCTTTTCACTCAATGCCTTGTATACGATTTCCAGAATATCTTTTGCACTGATCTGCGGTCCACTTTCCACCTGGAAAAACTGGGTATTTGTCATATTTTTCATGTAATCACGTCCTCCAAAAATATTTCAATTTTATTCTACATGATTAAATCTTAAATTTCAATGCAATATTTGTAATTGGTTTTCAATTTCTACATTTACAAGCTGATTAATAAGATTATTCGGATTTTTTACACCAATTTTCACATATTCCTTTGTGTGACCAATCTGTAATTCTTCTCCGTTGCGTATAATTTTCTCTTCGATCAGAACTTCCTGCGTGGTTCCGATCAGTCTTTCTTCGTATGCGGCCTGTTTTCTATGGCTCAGTTCTATAAGTTCCGCACTTCTTACAGCCTTGATCTGATCCGGAACCTGGTCTTTCATTGCTGCGGCCTTTGTTCCTTCTCTTCTGGAATATTTGAAAATGTGTGTCTCGTAGAAATCCACTTTATCTACAAATGCTTTTGACTCGGCAAATTCTTCTTCCGTTTCTCCCGGGAATCCAACGATCACATCTGTTGTAAGTGCCGGGTTACGGAAATACTTACGGAGCAGCCGGCATTTTTCGTAATACTCTTCTGCAGTGTATCTGCGGTTCATGCGCTTCAGTGTTGCATTGCATCCGCTCTGCAGTGACAGATGGAAATGCGGACACATCTTCGGAAGCTGTGCGATCGTCTGTACAAATTCCTCCGTGATGATTCTTGGTTCCAGTGATCCGAGGCGGATTCTTTCAATTCCATCTACTTCGTGGATCGCAAGGATCAGGGATAACAGATTGTCATCGCAGTCGATTCCATAGGAACTCAGGTGGATTCCCGTCAGCACCACTTCTTTGTATCCGTTGGCCGCCAATGTCTTTACTTCTTCAAGTACGCTGTCACGGCTTCTGCTTCTTACTCTTCCTCTTGCAAATGGAATAATACAGTAAGAACAGAACTGGTTACATCCATCCTGTACCTTGATATACGCTCTCGTATGCTCTGCTGCCGTGCTTAAATGCAGATCTTCATACGTTTTTTCGTGATTGATATCCAGAATCTCCTGATAGGTCTCTGCCGCTTTTTCCTGTTTTGCCGGTGTTCCGGCCTGGGCATCCGGATTTTTCTCTTTCTCATAATTTTCCAGGATCTCGACAATATTCTGCTTCTTGTTATTTCCGATGACAATATCGATTCCATCCGGGATGTCATCTTTTCTGGCCTGCACGTAACAGCCACAGGCAACGACAATCGAATCCGGATTCATCTTTCTTGCCCTGTGCAGCATCTGTCTGGATTTCCGGTCTGCCATATTTGTCACCGTACAGGTATTGATGATATACACATCTGCACCTTCCTGAAACGGCACGATCTCATATCCGTGCTTTTCCAGCAGTTCCTGCATGGCTTCCGTCTCATACGCATTCTACTTTGCACCCGAGATTATGCAATGCTACTTTCATTCATGTATCTTGTTCCTTTCTTTTTTACACATTGTTGTAACTTCTAACGAAAATCTTCTGAATTCTTTGGCAATTTGTTTCTTGACATTTTCTTCGTCTGACTCTTAATATATCTATAGAACAAGAAATGAATCAAGGAGGGTATTCCAATGAAACAGTACAGATTTCTTTAAACTCAATCGACAAAGTAAAATCATTTGTAAATGACATCACAAAATTTGATTATGATTTTGATCTTGTATCCGGAAGATATGTCATCGATGCAAAATCAATCATGGGAATCTTCAGCTTAGATCTTTCTAAACCGATCGATCTGAACATCCACGCTGATGATAATGTAGATGAGATCATGGCTATGTTAAAACCATATCTTTGTGACTAATCAGTAATCAAAAAGTAAATGATCTACTTAGAAAAAGGGCTGACCTGTTTAAGGGTTCAGCCCTCTTTTTTTATTTTACTTCAATGACCTCAACAGTCTCGATCGCCTGATTCATCAGCTCATCAATCTTTTCATTCAGGTTCTCTTCCGAACGCCGGATCACATCAATATTCGGCTTTGTTACCGGATGTTTTGCCACGAAGATCGTACAGCAGTCTTCGAATGGCTGGATGGATGTCTCGTAAGTATCGATCTTCTCTGATACATCCACGATCTCCTGCTTGTCAAATCCGATCAGCGGACGATAAACCGGCATCGTACATACATCATTGGTTGCCGCAAGGCTCTGCATGGTCTGACTTGCCACCTGCCCGATACTCTCGCCTGTGATCATACCTAAGCATCCATCTTCTTTTGCAAAATGCTCTGCAATACGCATCATATATCTTCTCATAATGATCGTCAGTTCATCGTGCGGGCACTGGTCATAGATATAAAGCTGGATGTCAGTAAAGTTAACTACATGAAGCTTGATCGGTCCGGAATATTTTGCTACCTTCTTCGCAAGATCCACAACTTTCTGTTTTGCGCGCTCACTTGTATACGGCGGTGCGTGGAAATAGGTTGCTTCAAGACTCACACCACGTTTTGATACCATATATCCCGCAACCGGGCTGTCAATACCACCGGATAACAGCAGCATCGCCGAACCATTCGTTCCAACCGGCATTCCGCCTGCTCCCGGGATGATCTGTGAATATACGTAAATCTCATTTCTTACTTCTACATTGACCATAACATCCGGATGATGCACATCAACCTTGATTCCGCTCTCCGGAAATGCATACAAAATAGCCTCTCCAAGGTCACGGCTGATCTCCATAGAATTCAATGGGTACGACTTCTTTGCACGTCTGGATTCTACTTTGAATGTGAAGTTCTTATCCGGATACATCTCATCCATATATGCCACAACGTCTTTCTTCAGTTCCTCAAATCCTTTATCCTCCATACGGACAACCGGACAGATTCCGACCAGACCAAATACCTTTTTCAGATGTTCTACCGTCTCATCATAATCGTAATCTCCTTCACAGTCCACATAGATTCTCGCCTGTGACTTATGCACATCAAACTGTCCGTCCACATCCTTTAATGCATAGCGCACCTGGCGTACCAGTGCATCCTCGAACAGATGACGGTTCTTTCCCTTAATTCCAATCTCTCCATATTTTAATAAAAATGTATGAAATCTCATCTTCTGATTCCTTTCCTGATTTCTTTCTCTTTTATCGTGATCTACTTAATGTCTGGTATATCTTCTAAGCATCGGTACTATATTATATAGTGCATCGAGCGTATAGTCAATCTCTTCCATCGTAGTAAATTCTGACATACTGAACCTGAGGGTCGCATCCAGGAACTCCTGCCTTGCGCCGATTCCCTTTAACACACCGCTGATCTGTGGATGATTGGATGCACATGCCGAACCGGATGATACATAGATTCCCTTATCTTCCAGCGCATGCAGCAATACTTCACTCCGGATACCTGCGATTCCTACACTGATAATATGTGGTGCCGATGTCTCATCATATAATCCGTGGATCGTCGTATTCTCAATCTTTTCCACGCCTTCAATGAAATGCTGCTTTAGCATCCTCATCTTCTCTACCTTCTTATCCAGGTTGTCGTAAATCGTCTTTGCTGCCAGAGAAAGTCCTGCGATTCCCGGTACATTTTCTGTTCCGGAACGCATATCATGCTGCTGGCCGCCTCCATAAACGATCGGACGGATCTTTACATTTTCACCGATGTATAAAGCACCCACACCCTTCGGTCCGTGGATTTTATGACCACTGACGGAACACATATCTACCTTAAGTTTCTTCGGGTAAATCTTATATTTTCCAAATCCCTGTACCGCATCGACATGGAATAAAATATCTTTATTATATGCCTTTACGATACTTGCCGCTTCCTGGATCGGCTGGACAGAACCTACCTCATTATTCACATACATGATCGATACCAGAATCGTATCTTCACACAGTGCTTCCTGCAGTGCATCCAGACGGATCCTTCCATACTGATCTACCGGAAGATAGGTTACACGGAATCCTTCTTCCTCTTCCAGAAAACGCATGGTATTAATGATCGCCGGATGTTCAATCGATGACGTGATCAGGTGGTTGCCTGCACGCTTGTTCGCCCTTGCTGCACCGATCAATGCCATATTGTCACTCTCGGTACCGCCGGAAGTAAAATACACTTCCTTTTCCTGTACTTTCCATAGTCTTGCAAATGTCTCTTTTGCTTCTTTTATATATTTTTCTGCTTCCACACCTTTGTTATGCATGGAAGACGGATTGCCATAGTCTTCACACATAACCTTCTGCACCAGTTCCCCGACGCTTCGATATGCCATAGTGGTCGCCGAATTATCCAGATATACTTCCTTCATTTCTTCACTTCCTGTACTCTTCATTCTTAGTATTAGATTATGTCTCTACCCTTCCAGATGGAACATCAGAACCGAAAGCATTGTAAGTCCGGCCGTCTCTGTACGGAGGATTCTCTTTCCAAGTGTCAGCGGCTCTGCCCCGGCTTTCACAGCCTGTTCTACTTCTTCTTTCTCAAAGCCGCCTTCCGGTCCGATAAAGATGCCGACCGACTGCCCCGGCCGGATCTCTGCAATGATCTGCTTCGTCTCTTCCATGCCTTCTGCCAGTTCATACGGGATCAGGACAACATCCAGTTCCTCTGCATACTTCAGGGCCTGTGCATAGGTACACACTTCTCCCACTGCCGGGATAATGCCTCTTCCTGCCTGCTTTGCCGCACTGACTGCGATCTGCTGCCAGCGTTCGACCTTCTTTTTTGCTTTCTTTGCATCCAGCTTTACTACTGCACGCTTCGTTGCCACCGGAATCACCTGGTATACACCCAGCTCCACCGCTTTCTGCACGATCAGTTCCATCTTGTCCTGTTTTGGGAGTCCCTGAAACAGATAGATTTTTGACGGAAGTTCGCTCTCATCCTTCTTTTTCTCCAGAATCTTAAGTACCGCCATGTCTTCTTCGTAAGATTCCACCACACACAAATAGAGCCACCCGTCACCGTCCCCAATGGTCAGTTCCTCGCCGGTCTTCATACGGAGCACATTCTTCATATGATTGACGTCACTGCCTTCTACATAGATTTTTTCTTCCCTCACCTGTTCCGGTGATACAAAAAAATGCTGCATATGCCTATCCTCTAATTCTTTCTTGCTGTTACAGATACCCACTCACCCTGGTGATTGACTTCCAGGACTTCCAGACCTGCCTCCTTCACAGCTTTTACTACCACATCTTCTTTGTCTTCGATGATTCCACTCGTGATATAGATACCGCCTTTTTTCATCTGATGAATGATCACAGGTGTCAGCGGCACCAGTACATCTGCCAGAATATTTGCTGCTACAATATCATATTTTTCATATCCCACCTTGTCCTGTACTGCTTTATCATCAATGATGTTACCGATCATGACTTCATACTGATCTCTGCTGATTCCGTTATTGTCCATATTCTCATATGTTGCATCGATCGCACACGGATCCAGATCCGTTCCTACGGAATGCTTTGCGCCGAACTTCAATGCTAGCATTCCAAGGATTCCGCTTCCACATCCTACATCTAAGATTTCTGTATCCTCTGTCACATATTTCTTAAGCTGACGGATGCAGAGCTGTGTTGTCTCATGCATACCGGTTCCGAATGCTGTACCCGGATCGATATGGATCACCATCTTGTCACTGTCCTTCGCCTCGACATTTTCCCATGAAGGAATGACAAGAATGTCATCAATATAGAACTGATGGAAATACTGTTTCCAGTTATTCACCCAGTCTACATCCTCTGTCTGTGATTCTTCAATCGTACATTCCCCTACATTCAGGTAACTTCTCATCTCTTCCAATTCCTGTCTGACTTTCAGTAACAGTTCCTGTTTGTCTACATCTTCGTCCAGATAGAATGTCAGATATGCACATCCATCATCTTCCGGTATATCCGGCAGGATGTCTACGAACATCTGCTCTTTGTCAGACTGGGTGAGCGGAATCTTGTCCTCGATCTGCACTCCTTCGATTCCAAGATCTGCAAGCATGCTGCTGACGATATCTTCTGCCTCTGTCGTCGTCTTCAGACGAAACTGATTCCATTTCATATATATATTCTCCTCATCATCTTATATTTTTCAAGTTTACTCATTGTTTATTCTAACACCTGCCGTCTTCAAAGTAAATGTACTTCTCCTGCTAAAACTCCGTTAAGAAATTAACATTTACTGTTCAGATGGCGTTAAGAAGCCTTTTTTGGATCTTTCGTTCCTCCATCAAAATGCATAAAATGTATCTGGAAACAACAGAGAATCAGCAAGGAGGACTTTTTTTATGAATATTGGTATTTTAATTCTTATGATCATCGGCGGAGGTGTCGGCGTACTGTCATCTCTTTATATCGCACTTAGTTTTCCGGCAGTCATTGTCTGGAAGATCTACCGGAAAATCCGCTATGGATATAAGCTTACATATTAGTTATATGAACTACTATTTTATGACAGTGTTCAGATCCTGTTCGATCTCATCCATTTCGGACAGGATCTCTTCCTGCTGTTTGTCGAACAACAATTTCTTATTGTACTGATAATACTTGTCACAGTCATTTTCCTTTAAGAACTGGATACTGTAATAATTCGTGTTAAGTTCGGTCACGAAAGAGACCATCTCCTGACTGTCTCCAAATGCAGCTTCCATGAAATCAAATGCGTGTTCCAGCGCAGCAAGTGTATGCTCTGTCAGTTCTTCCCGCCCTGCCACTTCATTGCCAAACAATTCCTTTACACGTTCAAATGCTGCTTCTCCGTCCAGATGTTCCTCTTTCGTAAGCTGTTCATAGGATTCCAGCGTATCCAGTACCTGTTTGCGTACATGATCTTCCTGCTTTGTCATCTGCTCTTCTTTCCGGAGTTTTTCGTACTTGTCCCTCGCTTCACAGACTACAAGATCGATCTGCAGATTGGATCTTAATAACTTCAGATATTCATATAAGATCGTCACAAACCGGTCTTTCAGAAAATAATCTTTAAAGCAAGTTCCCAGTCTTCCGATCAGCATGTTAACTACACTGAGACGCTCATCAAATGCTGCATACTGCAGTCTTTCCAAAGTGTCCTTTGTGTAGACATCTTCAATGATCTTCTCAAGTCCGTAATCTTTCTTGTATTTTCTGTACAGTTCCAGATAATTCGCAAAATCCTTTGCAATCTTCCAATGCTGAATGTACTGATGAACGACCTCTCTATCTGCTTTCTTTCCCAGCTTCTCATATGTCTTCAGAAGCTGTGACAGATCTTCCCATCCTCTGGCCGTTGCAAAGACTCTTCCGTCCACGGTCGTCTCCATGCGATAGAAATAATCTCTGCGGATCTCCAGATATGCAAGGATTGCCGGATGGATATCTGCCTGATATGCGTATTCTTTCCAGACATCATAGTTCACATCCACATCGATCTTCTTGATGCGGTCAAGTGTCACCACATCAAAATCGCGGACCGACTTATTATATTCCGGCGGATTGCCTGCCGCCACGATGATCCAGCCTTCCGGGATCTTCTGATTGCCGAACATCTTACACTGCAGGAACTGCAGCATCGTCGGTGCCAGCGTCTCTGACACACAGTTGATCTCATCAATGAACAGAATTCCTTCTTTTAATCCTGTTTCTTCCATCTTATCGTATATTGAGGCAATAATCTCACTCATCGTATATTCGGTAACAGAATATTCTTTTCCGCTATATACTTTCTTTTCAATAAATGGCAGTCCCACCGCACTCTGTCTGGTGTGGTGCGTGATCGTATATGCCACAAGCGCCACTTTACACTCTTTGGCCACCTGCTCCATGACCTGGGTTTTTCCGATTCCCGGAGGCCCCATCAAAAGAATCGGTCTCTGTCTGATCTGTGGAATCATATAATCCCCGAACTCATCTTTGGCAAGATATGCCTCGATGGAATCTTTGATTTCTTTCTTTGCTCGCTTTATATCCATTTATTTCTTTCCTCCATGTAATTCACCGGTTACTTACAGATCCTGTCCTTCTTCCAGAATGATCTTGATCGCCCATGGCGGGACATCCACGTCCTCATATTCTTCCTCCATGAACACAAATGCCGTCTCGTAGACTGGGCGCTTCGCCGGATAGATCCCACGTCCGTCCGTAAAATAGATCATCCCCCGCAGATGTTCAAATGCATGCTGCCGGATCATTTCGTCCACATAGGCAAATGCCGGGCGAAAATCCGTTCCGCCTTCGCCTTTTAATTCTAACTTCTCCATATAAGATTTCAATTCTTCCTCACAGGTGATCTTCTGATCCGTCTGGATCTGGTCATCACACTGTATGATATGAATATTCACCTTCCGAAAAAAACTGTCGTTCTCACTCAGCACACCATATGTCTCTTCCAGAAACTTTTTCACCAGTTCTCCGGAGCACGACATTGATGTATCGATCACAATCACAAATTCTTCGACCTTCTGGACTTCCTTCCACTCCTGCGGCTCGATCAATGGCATATTCCCATACAACGACAATCCATAACTGTAGAAATTATAGTCAAAAGAATCCGGGTCTACCGTCATCTCTTCTTTTAAAACCGAAAACTTCCGTAAGAATTCCCGGTAATCCATCCGTTCCCGGTTCTCGACCTTCACCTGATCGATCAGACCACCCGAACTTTCCGATGCCTCTTTGGAAAATGTCTCCATCTCCGTCTCCATACGTTCGCTGATGTCCTGCCACTGATTCTCGATCTGGCTCTGCTTCTTCTTATCCTCATCTTTTGGCCAGTAACTGTGATCATCCACACAGAAGTCTGACTCTAACTGTCCAAGCTTCGTTTCCGAGAATTCTTCTTTCTTCAGCACTTCATATACCCGTTCTGCCGTCAATGTCTTCATTTCCTTCTTCAGCATCCGGTACATCTCTCTTCTCGGAAGAGACCTAGCCTTCATCACACAGCGGTACTGAAGCCCGTCGATGATGGATTCTGCCACAATATCGCAGGCCAGATGATAAATCCGCTCTTCTCTTCCCTTTCTCCGGAGCATATGCCGGAAGATACCATGCAGTACCAGATGCAGATAGATCCGGTTCACCATAACGCGGTCTTCCCGGAACAATCCCCCCAGATACTGCGGATCATAATAAAGGTACAGTCCATCCGTTCCCATGCCGTCCGCACCAGTATCCGGTATAAATGGCATGCACGACAATGCAACGTCCAGGAAACGCATCTTCATATAAAGCTCATTTCTTGCCGTGATCAGGATCTTTCGACTGACAGACTCCATACGCTCCTGCATGGCAGTTGACTGTGACACAGCCTCTGGTTCTGTTGTTTCTTTCTTTATTTCTTCATTTTTTATACGTCTCTTCGTATCTGCCATATGATTTTCCGCTTTTTCTCCTTACAATTCAAACGTCTTTTTCTTCTTCGGGAACAGCTCTTTTCTGACATCCATAAGCACACTCAGACTTTCCGTCCTGTTCCCCTCTGCCGCTACATCCATACCTGTCTGTAAAGCCGGTTCACTCCACAGCTTCTTCTGCTCCAGGAACCGGATTCCTTCTATATCTTCTCTCTTTACCAGATACGCTGCCACCGTTTCCATATGCTCCCGTATGTATGTTTTGTAGACATTTTTGTTCTTCTCCGACAATTCCTCCGGAAAACGCAGACGGTCCAGTGCAAGCTCCACCGCCGTCTCTTCTGTATCCTCTGCAACCGTATGATAGAACATCTCATCATATTTCTTATAATCTAATTCCCGGTTATAAAAGCACTGGCGGTAGTATCCTCCCGCACCATGATGGTGTGTCTCAAGAATCCTTGCCGGGGTGTTCTCAACCGCCTCTTCATAGTGTTCCGGAAATAGAATCCGGACTTCCCTCAACCATTCATCTGTACTGTTTTTTTCTGCGCAACATCTCCAACTGTATCCGTATAAGCTTACACGGATCTGATAACGCGTCTCTTCTACAATAGATTTCAGACAGCTCTTCTTGCCCTCACGGAAATATATCTCCACTTCTTCCAGACGACAACCCGTCAATGCACCGCCACCCATATCGAGCAGTTGATTCCCCAGAATCAGTTTTTTCAAGTTCTTGCACCGGTAGAATGCGTAACGACCGACTTCTTTTAACGCTTCCGGCAGCCAGATCTCTTCCACTTCCAGATTCCTGGCAAATGCATAATCATCCAGTGCGGTCACAGTTTCTCCTTCTATCTCATCCGGCAGGACCACACAAGTGTCCGCTCCATAATATTCAGTGATCATCATACCCTTCGCTGTCATTTTATATCTGATCTCCGCAGTGATCAGATTATCCTGCTTTTTATTCTTTACCTGTTCATTTATTTTTGCATCCATATTCCATTCAATTCCGTCCATTTTTCTTTCTTCCCTATACTACTATGATTCCCTGCTATTTGCAAGGCAGGTCATAACTTTGTATTCGCTGCATATATATATGAACAAATGATTCTTGCGGAGTTCTTATGTCCCGATTACATAATTACAAACCATTGATCCTCTTATTCTTCTTTTCATTCTGTTTCTTTGCAGGCGGACAGATTGCCCGGCTCTTTCCGCCTGCGTCTGTCAAAACAGATGATAAAAGTCCATCCGGTAATGCAGCTTCCTCCGGCACAGTTCCGACAGCCTCGACTTCCGGCAATCCCCTCTCCACGATTCTGCCGGCTGCCGAAAACTGGGGTCTCAGCTTTCAGGAGGAAGGCAAAGTTCCTGTCGGTAATGCATCTTTCGATGAGCTTCAGCAATATCACGCCTACTATGCACAAAAGACGGATAAAAAAGTCATCTATCTTACTTTTGACTGCGGCTATGAAAACGGAAATACACCGACTATCTTGAACGCTTTAAAACGTCATAACGTTCAAGCCACAATTTTTTGTTGTCGGAAACTTTCTGCGTGATAATCCAGAGCTGGTAAAGCAGATGTTAAAAGAAGGTCATACCGTCGGCAACCATACTTTCCATCACCCCGACATGTCCCAGATTGCAACAAAGGAGACATTTTTCAGAGAACTTAAGAGTGTGGAAGCTCTGTATAAAGATATCACAGGCAAATCCATGACCCGCTTCTACCGGCCGCCACAGGGAAAATACAGTACTGAAAATCTGCAGATGGCAAAAGACATGGGATATCATACCTTCTTCTGGAGTCTTGCCTACGTTGACTGGCTGGCCGACGCGCAGCCATCCAAAGAAGAAGCCTTTGACAAGCTTCTCGGACGGATCCATCCGGGTGCCATCGTGCTGCTGCATAACACCTCCAGAACCAATGGCGAGATTCTGGATGAGCTGCTTGCAAAGTGGGAGGAGATGGGGTATACATTTTCTACACTCAAAAAGCTTGTCAGGAACACTTGAAAATAAAAAACAAACCGGTTTGCTTCCATCAATTTCTTTCTGATTTCTGCAAACCGGTTCATTCTATTCATCCTATTTTAATCGAGATCAATCACATCCATTTTGAATGTATCATCCATCTCCGCATGACTTCTTCTCTTTTCCGGATGATTACTCAAAAGATCTGCTGTCGCATCAAACAGATCGTCATCATCACAACCTGCTCCGAACAGATCATAATCATCATCTTCTGAATAATAGCCTTCGAAGTTGTCAAATGCTTCTTCATCCAGAGGGGTAAAGGCTTCAAAATCATTGGTATCCTCCAGATTGATCTTCTTAACAGGTTTGCGGATTGCCGGACCTGTCTCGTCTAAGGCACGGACGCCTTGGGATGGTTTCTTTTCTCTTTCAGGTTCTGTGCGTCTTGCTGGCTTTTTCTGCTTTGCTGATTGTTTCTTAGCAGGCTTGTGCTCCATTGCTTTTGCAATATTTTCTGTCACCCATGGATCCTCATCATCGAAATCATCCTCATAATCTTCAAATTCGTCTTCTCCATAGTCAAATCTTGATGTTTTCTTTACAGTTGCTGGTTTTTTAGCTGTCTTTTTATTTTTCTTCTTCTCTTTATTTACTTTTTTCGCAGCTTTTTTCTGAATCTTCTTCTCTGCTTCTTCCTCATCCATATCAATTCCATATTCGTCATACAGATCATCTAATTCAAGATCTCTATAATGAAGTTTTACAGAAGTAATAATTACTACGATCAGCAGTACTGCAAAAAGAACAAGTGCAATAATTACTACGATATCCAAAAAACTATCTACAAAATTTAAAATTTTTCCCCAGATTCCTTTTCCGTTATTGACAGTAGAATCTGACGTTGAAGATGTTCCTGATGATGGCGAATATTTCTGGTACGTACCATCTGTTGTATCATAACGGTATGTTGTCTTTTCTCCATCCGAATTCATCGCATAGACAATATAATATTCCGCATTCTTTGTATCCTGCCATGTATCAAACTCTTTTCCGTTTAATGTAAGTGATGTCTTCTGATACTGGTCTGGCAATGAGATATTTCCGTCATCAGCCAAAGGAATAATATATCTTCCCTTTGCAACCTCTATTACTTCAAGAGGAGAGAACTTTCCGGTATCACTGTCATACAGATAAAAATCCGCATCTCCTCCGTTTTCAGGTGTAAGATACATTGCAAGTGCGCCACTTGATTCCTGCTTAATAATCTGATGATCTGTTCCTTCAAATTTCAACGCATCTCTTACAAAACCATCAGGAATAATCGTATCCGAAAAATCATCTGTTACGATATATTTTGATTTTCCAATCTTAACCTCTGTTCCATCAACAGCTGAACTGGTATCTTCTTCCTGAATCAGCGATTTATCACCTTCTGCTATGCTGACAGATGAAGAACCTGACGTAATCTCCAATGCAACTCCATTGCTATCAATTCCATCAACCTTGGCAACTTCTACCGATGTTGTTCCCTCATCCAATGCCTGGAATTTTAAATTGAATTCCATCGTTGTTCCGGCATTTTCATCATTTCTTGATATTGTAATTGTTCCGTCTCCACCTGTAGCATCATCACCGCTGATGAAGCGCAGCTTTGTTTTATCATAGCTTAATGTTGCCTGAATTGTATTTAATGCTTTCGCAGACGAAACCTTTGCCGTTACTTCTACTTCTGCCCCGACACTGGTCTGCGGATCAGAAAATCTGAATTCTGCTGCGGTTGCACTTGCCACACATGTCATTCCAACACACAACATACACATCAAAAGAAATGATACAATTATTTTTTTGACTTTTTTCATGAATAATACCCCTTTTTCTATCTTTATGGTGTTCTACTCCGTGGTACCTTCGCCGCCAGTTGATTCTCCGCCTGTCCCGGTTGAAGTATCTCCCGTTGATGTACCATTTCCTGTCGTTCCTGTACTTCCTGTTGTTCCGCTTCCTGTTCCGGTTGATGTACCACTTCCCGTACTTGTTCCAGTTGTGCTTCCGGTTGTACTGCCCGTTGTCCCTGTACTTCCCGAAGTACCACTGTTACCACTCGTTCCCGATCTGTACGAAGTGCTTCCGGTTGTTCCTGTACTTCCCGAACTGTTCTTTGTTGTTCCACTGTTTCCGGAATATGTCTCTTCCGGCTGTTGCATAAACTCCTGCGTTGATTCGTCTGTATCCGCATCTCTGTTTCCGGCTTTTTTCTCTATCTTTGCACTGATATCCGATACTGTAGAAGAAACATCATAATTATCACTTTCTCCATAGAAGAAACTATGCAGCTGCTTTACATTACTTTCCATTGTAACCGGAATAACAACGCTTCCTACATTTCCCAATGTATCGGTTGTCTTATCAAATGGGAACCCTGTTGTTTCTCCCAGTTCATAATCAAACGCATCTTTCGCATATTCAAGGATTTCTGTCATTGTGAAGTTTGTCGAAACCTCAGGAAAGACCTTATCAATAATCTTATTCAACTGTGCCGGTGATGCCTGTTGCAGCTTCTCTACAACTTTCTGCAGAACCGCCCGCTGCCTTTCTGCACGTCTGAAATCATCTCCGGCCGTGTATCTGATTCTGGCATATGCAGTTGCCTGCACACCATTCAGAGTCTGTGTTCCCGGTTCTGTAACTCCCGGAGACAGCTTTCCAGTCACCTTCATAATTTCCTGAACATAACCACAGATGTACGGTACTTCATCTTCCTGCACGTCAATATCAATTCCGCCCACAGAATCTACAATATCTATCATCGAGTTAAAATTCACCGTTACATAATGTTCAATATTCATATCCAGATTCTTATTCAACACTGAAAGAGCACCTTCCGGACCACCATATGAATACGCTGCATTGATTTTATTCAACGTTCCATCTTCCTGCTCTGACAACGTGTCTCTATATATTGATGCAATTTTCACCTTCATTGTCTTCTTGTTCAGGCTTGCAATCATTATTGTGTCACTTCTGGTTCCTTTGTCCAGATCATTGTCTCTTGAATCCACACCGAACAATGCAACATTCAGATATCCGCTTCCCCTTTTTTTTGGCTTCCTTTGAAACGCTTAATTTATCTGTATTCTAACTTTACTGTATTGATCTTCGAAAGCTTACTGGCTACAATGACAGCTCCGATCGCTGCTACCGTCACCAATGTTCCTCCAAGAATGGCTCCAATCTTCTTACCCAGAGACCAGGAGGCAAATCCCCTTGTTTTCGACCTTCGTCCCCGTCTTTTATATCTTTTTTTATCTTTTGCCATTACTTTTTATATCCTTTCTTCAGTCGTAGCTTATCATATCATATCTATATTACCTTAAAATATGACAAACTTCAATCAAAAATAAAGCTTTTCGCCTACTTTTCCCAGTATCCCGGACTCATCGAACACCATTTAACGACTTTATCCGGCAATTTTTTATACATTTTCCCCATCCGGTAACCAATATACTTACAACCACTTTGATAAACCAGTTTTGGAACCATATATATTTTCCGCTGTTTTACCAAATGAGCAGCTGTCTGCTTCACCAGTTTTATTCCTTCGTTTTCAGACTTTATACCATCGAATACTTCCGGATGTTCTGCCTGCGACACAGCCATATCAAAATTGCGGTGAAACTGCTGCATTCCTGTATAATTATGTGAGTGAATCACTCTCGCTTCAGCCACATAAGCAACCTTGTATCCGGCATTTATCATATGACCAGCCAATATCATATCCTCATTAAATATTGTTTTCTTGCAGAATCCACCTGCTTTTTCATAAATATTCCGTTTATATGCCGCACAAACGTTAGAACAGAAGAATGTTTTAATGCCCATTTCCTGTAAATCTTCCTTGCTTTTTATCCGGCTGTTTTCCGGGTAATTGAATTTTCTGGTATATTTTTCTATATAATTACAATCAGATGCTGCAAGCTGACGTGCATACGCCGCCCCGGTCATTTCATCTTCTTCCAGTACTTTCACCAGATTTCCAATCACATATTCATCTGCTGGCACTGCATCCTGTGTCATAAATACAACAATTTCCGCCTTTGACATCTGCATTCCCATATCCCGTGTTGCGCCATGATCAAATTCCCGGCGTTCTATATGGTATACTTTTACCTTTTCCATCTGCTCTACTTCTTTCGGAAACCTTCCGGCCTTTGTATTGATCACAAAAATAGTGCCGATCGGATATTCCTGTTCCTGAAGTTTTTTCACAAGTCTGCTAAATTTTTCATCTGGTCTGTATGATGGTATCACCACATCTACAGAAGTCTGATCGTTATTCATCTTTTCTTTTTCATCCTCTATTTCTTATCATATCCTACATAGCAATAAATCATCCCTGTAATGATCAGCCAGAACCATGTCGCAGGACTGCTGAACCATGTTGTAAAAAATGCAAGAGCCAGATACACTGCAATCTGTCCATAAAAAAGATATACAACCGGGTTATCACCTTTTTTTAATAATATCAATAATGACCTTTGCCACAACACCAATAAGCAGAGCTATCACAAATACTCCAATGACTCCAAAATCATAATAAGCATCATAAAACATTGTAAGCGTTGTCAATTCGGTACTGGTCAGATAGAGCATTGCCGGAACCAGATTTGGCATTACAAATTTCAATCCCGTTAATGACACAAACGGGAATAACATCCGCAGGCCACAAGAAAATTTCGGCAGATTTTTCACCAGACAGTCAAAATTATCGTAGTTATTGGCAATATAGATATACGGCTGGGTCAGAAACACCGGCATATGTGTATATTTCATTTTAAATACATTGTTCAAATATATCGCATCCCGCTTCTGTGACAATGTAATCACCACATACGCTGCACAAATCACAAAGCCAAGAAGAACCAGGGTACTTTTCCTCATATTTTTATTTACCAGTATATAAATGACTGCTGCCACACCTATTTCAAACAGAAACTGAAATCTCGATACATAGAGAAACGGAACTGCAAATGCCACTATATTTGCAATAATGATCGCTCCATTACGCCACTTACTTTCCTCAGAATCGATTTTTTTTCCAAAGCACCGTAAGTCCCGGTATCAGGATACAACTGATTGCACAATAATGAAGATAATGTAAAGCCGACATTCTGAAATAAGAATACGAATAAGGTTCGTCTGAAAAAACCGGAATATAACCGATCCGGATAATTTCGATTACAAAACATCCGGCCGACACAACCAGCAGCAACATAATACATCGAAAAAGCCTGTCTGCCTTTTTTTATTTTTTTCAGGTTCTTTTCCCTCTACCCTGCTATACTTTCTTCCCCATTCATATCCTATTCCAAAAGCTATATATATCACAAAAAAGCTCAACCAGGTTATATAGCTCCATGTATCCTGTAATGTACTGAGTTTCAGACAGCTGATTCCCTGGCCCCCTACCCAGGCAAGTGTAAACAGAGCCCTCAGTTCCACAAAGCTTCCACTTTCCCTTACCCAGTGAACATACAAATAAACAGCTTCCACAATCAGAATAATTCCCGAAGCATAATACCATTTTGCCAGTGACGCTATGTAACTGACAAAAAAGCTCAGCATATAAGTTCCATATTCTAAAATAATTTTATTCCGTTCCCTCATTCAGACTGTCTCCTTTAAACGTAGACTCCATTGCATCTGTATTATCTGCTGTTATATCCGTCAGATAAACAATGTCACTGTCAATCTCTTTTACTTTGTCTGATGCCTCATAAGAATCATCATTAAACAGTTCCTGATGTAATTGCTTTACATTCTGTTCCAAACCGATTGGAATGACAAAAGATACACCGCTATGATTCTTCACTGTTTCACTGGTTGTTACCTGATATGGGAATCCATTTGTTGACACCAGATTATAATTCAGTGCATTCGCTGCAAATCCCAGAATCTGTTTTGAAGAAAAACTTGTCGAAATCATCGGAAATACTTCATTTACTATTTTATTTAAAGTAATGAAATTCGCTTTCTGTGCTTTCTTTGCAACCTTTTCTAATACAATTCTCTGTCTCTGTGCACGTTTGAAGTCATTACCACTTGTATAACGGATTCTTGCATATGCCACACCATGAATACCGTCCAGATGCTGCGTACCGGCTTTTTCTTCTATATCCGACCAATGTTCGCCAATCACTCTTGCCGTCTCGGCACCATACAGATTACACCAGTGTGCTTCTTCTTTCGTCATTTTAATATCAATCCCACCCAGAGCATCGATCACTTTTACAAGCGCATTAAATTCACACTGACATAATTCTTAATATCAAGATCAAAGTTACGGTTCAGAAGACTGATTGCCTCTTCCGGACCGCCTGTATTATATGCTGCGTTCGCTTTATTATAGCGTCCATTCTGTTGCTGCAGCAACGTATCCCTGTATACAGACACAAGCTTCACGTCACTTGTCTTATTATTAATACTTGCGATCATAATACAGTCACTTTGTACACCGCCGTCCAATTCATTATTTCTCGAATCCAATCCAAACAATGCAATGTTCGTATACTCTCCTGTATCCTTATAAACTTCCAGCTTTTTTTGATTCAACACATTATAATCCAGTTTTCCGAGTTTGAATATTCCGTAAGCAGCCACTAACTAGAGCAGCCAGAATTATAATTTCAACTGTTAGTAAATATCTTTTCTTTTCTTTGCGATTTTTTCGTCGTTCGCGCCCTCACTTTTTCCCGTACTTTTCAATACTCGTCCAAGTAAGATCATTCACAGTGGTGTCAGTGGTGTCAGCTGTG
>ENA-OQDC01000264-OQDC01000264.1-human-gut-metagenome-genome-assembly--contig:-NODE-264-length-39830-cov-4.773518_pt1 | contig 39830 bp, 37 predicted proteins | sample MGYA00242770_ERZ504601 | MGnify/ENA primary metagenome ERZ504601 (study PRJEB26092, sample SAMD00036305) | human gut metagenome | host: Homo sapiens | study: EMG produced TPA metagenomics assembly of...
TGGTGTAATTCACTTCCAAGGAAGATTCTGGGATATAAAACTCCAGATGAACTGTTTGACTTTGAGTTGGATAAGATCTATGCATCTTAATTTTCAAAAAGTGTGCAACTTCTTATTGCAATTTAGATATAAAACAAAAACCGCCTCACGGCGGTTTTTTTATTATACTAAGCTTATCTTTCCTTGCGAAAGTAATAAAAAAGCCGCCTTACCCGGCGGTTTTTTTATTGTTGCATTGCCACACCCCTGTAACAAGCTACACACGATAAAATTGGAGGAGAAGGAGAATTTGAAAAATCTTTACGTAACAGAACAGCAAATTGTCCGATTTGCTTAGTTTGTTCTAATGTTAGGGAAATCAATATTTCGACCCACATTTGATAGTTGAAAAAAACCGTCTTTGCAAGCAAAGACGGTTAATGCGCACAATTAAGATAGCTGCCACTCTCACATAAACAGTATCTTGTCTGTTAACATCTTCTCCTGTCGCTCGCAGGTCAAGCATATGCTTGTACGAAGTACTTTGCTGACTCCAGGCAAGCCTGTTACAGCGGCGGGACCGTGTGGATTTTCACCAATTAGCGCTTCATACGAAATATTGATTTGTTGCTTTTAATTATACTAAGTCCGATTAAGAATGTCAAGACTTTAGCGAAAAAGTTCCCTAAAAAATTTATTATAAGAACTCATATTACTAAATAGGCACTTATTTATTGACAACAAAAGAAATAGCATCTCTTACTCTTTTCGGGGCAAATCTTCGCAGCCTTTGATCCGGTTAACATCATATTTTCCCTTGCAGTAATGTCCTTTTGCAGCATCCGCAAGGCATTATATAACAAAAAGGCTGTCACTGATGAAGCTTCATCAATGACAGCCTTTAGCTTGCCGGTCAAAAATCACCACTGGGTGCTTTCTTGCCGGACTTTATTTGTTTTGATTGCGATGCCTCATTGAAGCACGATCAATATCAAAGGCATTAATCAGCTCGGTAACAGCCTGACTTGGGGATACCACGCCATTAACAGCTGCTTCCATTACTGCCGGTAAGCGTCCTTTAATCATCGGGTCTTCAAAGAACAGGTTATGTAAATGCTCGTCAATCATGCTGTTAACCCAAGAAATAGTCTGCGATTTACGACGTTTGTCGAAGGAACCGCATTCCTTGGTAACCTTTTCGAACTTGCGCATTACTGCCCAAAGCTCAAGCAGGCCTTCCTTGGTCAAAGCAGAGCATCTGTAGGCGTGAGTTTTCCAGCCTTCGGTAGCAGGGCGGATGAATTCAATCATACGCTCATACTCACCCTGGGTAACAATAGCTTTCGGCAGATTGTCACCATCGGCTTTGTTGACAACGATAGCGTCGGCAACCTCCATGATGCCTTTCTTGATGCCTTGCAGATCATCACCGGCACCGGTCAGTACTACCAGCATAAAGAAGTCAACCATCGAACGGACAGTGATTTCGGACTGGCCTACACCTACGGTTTCTACTAAGATAACGTCACAGCCTGCGGCCTCGCAAAGCAGCATGGTTTCACGGCTTTTACGGGCAACGCCGCCCAAGGTACCCTTTGCAGGGGACGGACGGATAAAGCAATTTGGTTCACGCGAAAGCATCTGCATACGCGTTTTATCACCCAAAATAGAGCCACCGGTAATAGAGCTGGTAGGGTCGACAGCAAGAACTGCGACCTTGTAGCCCTGATGACACAGCATCTGGCCAAAGGACTCGATAAAGGTACTTTTGCCGGCACCCGGTACACCGGAAATGCCAATGCGCAAAGCTTTGCCTGTACGCGGCAGGAGAGCCTGCAGGACACGCTGTGCTTTATCAAAATCCCTCGGTGCATTGCTTTCTATAAGAGTAATAGCTTGAGATAAGGTTTTACGATCGCCTTCACTGACTCCTTTTATTAACTCTTCCGGACTAGGCTTTTTCCTCAAGGGGAATTTCCTAATATTATCCACAGGGTTATACTTCTCCTCGCTGACAGCGTTTACGGCACTGTCAATCCCGCCCATTACAGAGCAGGCAAAGTTAGGATCTTTTTTCAGGGGTACCCAACTCGGCCTAATACTTTTTTCACCAGTTTCAGGCATTTATATCACCTCAGTCTTCAGCGTGTTCAGCTTTTGCACGGTCAACCAACATTTGCAGTAATTGGATGCAGCACTTAGGAATGTTGGTACCAGGTCCAAAGATGCCTGCTGCACCATGTTCATACAGGTAGTCGTAATCCTGTGCAGGAATTACGCCGCCGATACATACCATGATATCTTCACGGCCACGTTTCTTCAGTTCTTCAACAATTGCCGGCAGCAAGGTTTTATGACCTGCAGCCAGGGAAGAGAAGCCAACCATATCAACGTCGTTATCTACAGCGTCTTGTGCAGATTCTTCCGGAGTCTGGAACAGAGGACCAACGTCGACGGTCCAGCCCATATCAGCGAAGGAGGTTGCCAGAACTTTTTGTCCGCGGTCATGACCGTCTTGGCCCATTTTAGCCAGGAAGATACGAGGACGACGGCCTTCAAGTTTTTCAAACTCATCAGCCAGTTTAGTAGCTTTTTCCATGTCATCGTTGCCGCTGAATTCACTGGAGTATACACCGGATACAGTGTGGATTACAGCATTGAAACGACCGGATACTTTTTCAACTGCGTCAGAAATTTCACCGAGGGAAGCACGGTCGCGAGCAGCTTGTACAGCCATTTCCAGCAGGTTGCCGTTGTCACGGGTTTCTGCTGCGCGGGTAATAGCTTCCAGATCGCGTGCAACTGCGTCGTTGTCGCGTTCTGCTCTCAGTTTTTCCAGACGTTTAATCTGAGCGTTACGTACAGCGGTGTTATCGATGGACAGTACGTTCAGCGGATCTTCCTTAGCCAGACGATATTTGTTCAGGCCAACGATGGTTTCTTTACCGCTATCGATGTTAGCTTGACGACGAGCTGCGCACTCTTCGATACGCATCTTCGGCAGGCCGGTTGCAATAGCTTTTGCCATACCACCGAGTGCTTCAACTTCCTGGATATGAGCCCAAGCACGGCGAATGATTTCGTTGGTGAGGTATTCAACATAGTAGGAACCGCCCCACGGATCGATAATCTTGCAGACTTTGGTTTCATCCTGAATGTACAGCTGGGTGTTACGAGCAAGACGAGCGGAGAAGTCGGTCGGCAGTGCGATAGCTTCGTCCAGTGCGTTTGTATGCAGGGATTGGGTATGGCCCAGAGCAGCAGACATAGCTTCCATACAAGTACGGGAGATGTTGTTGAACGGATCCTGTTCGGTCAGAGACCAGCCGGAAGTCTGGCTGTGAGTACGCAGTGCCATGGATTTCGGGTTCTTAGCGCCGAAGCTCTTAAGAATCTTAGCCCACAGAACACGAGCAGCACGCATTTTAGCAACTTCCATGAAGTAGTTTTTGCCCATATCCCAGAAGAATGACAGACGTTTTGCGAATGCGTCTACAGGCAGGCCTGCAGCTTCACCAGTACGGATATATTCCATACCATCGGCCAGAGTGTAGCCTAATTCAAGGTCGCAGGTTGCGCCGCACTCTTGAATATGGTAACCGGAAATGGAAATACTGTTGAATTTAGGCATATATTTGGTGGTATATTCGAAAATATCACCGATGATACGCATGGACATAGCAGGCGGATAAATGTAGGTGTTACGTACCATGAACTCTTTCAGAATATCGTTCTGAATGGTACCGGCCATGATAGATTTATCAACGCCTTGTTCTTCACCGGATACGATGAAGAATGCCAGTACAGGCAGTACTGCGCCGTTCATGGTCATGGATACGGACATCTGATCCAGAGGAATACCGGAGAACAGGATGTTCATATCGAGCATAGAGCAAACAGATACGCCTGCTTTACCAACGTCACCAACTACACGCGGGTTATCAGCGTCATAGCCGCGGTGAGTCGGCAAGTCGAACGCGATGGACAGACCTTTTTGGCCTGCAGCCAGGTTACGACGATAGAATGCGTTGGATTCTTCCGCAGTGGAGAAACCTGCATATTGACGTACAGTCCACGGACGGAATACATACATTGTGGAGTAAGGACCACGCAGGAACGGAGGAATACCGCTCATGAAGTCCAAATGGTTACATTTATCATAGATATCCTTGGTGTACAGCGGAGCTTTAGGAATACGTTCCAAGGTAGTATCATAAAGGGCATCATAATTTTCGCCCATTTTTTCTTCCAGATTTTTCTTCCATTCGTCATAAGAACAAGAAGGATGATCAGGAAGGGCTACTTTAGTGAAATCCGGATTAATGCTCATTATTCAATCATCCCTTTCTTCTTTTGCAGCATCTTCAGAGTTTGGAAGCAGTTAGCTTTTACGCTGATGAAATCGTCAACGCCAGCATCTTTGTAAACTTGTTCCATGTCTTTCGGAGCAGCGCCGGCCAGGAACAGAGTAGCGGACGGTTTCATAGCTGCTTTAATCATCGGAGCCAGTTTCGGAACGATTTCCGGATAGGTAGCATCGGTGGAGCAGATAACTGCAACATCGTAGTCGCCTTCTTTGAAAGCTTTGAGGCATTTTTCGTATTGATCGCCATCTTCGCCGTCTTGGAAACCATCGTTCAGATGAACGTTGAATTCACCAACCTGCAGGAAAGAGGTGGAGAAGTCAGCACGAGCTTTATGTTGAGGAATCGGTCCCATGTTGCACAGGAATACTTCAACATTTTTGCCGGTTTTCTTAACATATTCTTCAGTTTCGAAACGCAGTGCTTCATAGCGCTCGGTCCAGTGATGAGCAGCGATTGCTTCAACGGTTTCCGGAGCTTCAGCCTTGCAGGATGCAGCAGCAACCTGGCCGATAGTAGCACCGTTGCTGAATGCTTCGATTGCGCCTTCAACAGTTTCAACTGCAGCCAGTTTGCCTGCCAGGTAGTTGGTGTCGATGTCAGCAACGTAAGCAGCAACAGCAGCTTCGCGTTCTTTCTTCAGTTTCGGAGTGTCCTCTTCGCGGCGCTCCAGCGGTTCTTCGGTCATGTTCGGGTACATGTTTACGCCAACAGCACGGTCACTGCGCATTTCCAGAGCTTTGAAGCGTTTAGCCAGAACGTCAGCAACTTGTGCTTGCGGATAGCCGGCTTCCAGAGCTTTAATGATGCCGCCCATTTCCTCAACCTTTTGGAACTCAGCCCAAATTTTTTCGGTGATCTGCTTGGTCAGGGTTTCAACGCCCCAGGAACCGCCGGCAGCATCAATCGGGCTCAGCATACCAAATTCTTCTTGCAGCATTACATGCAGGTTACGAGCAATACGACGGGAGAATACGTCGCCTTTACGGATCAGCTCGTCAAACGGCGGGTTGTCATAAGTGCAAACGCCGCCTACAACGCTGGAGAAGGTTTGGGTGCAGTTACGCAGCATGTTTACATACGGGTCAACAACGGTTTTGGTGAAGCGAGCGCAACGGCCATGAACTTTAATAGCACGGTCTGCTTCTTCAGCACCGAATGCTTCCATAATAGCTGCCCAGATCATACGCAGGGAACGCAGTTTTGCGATTTCCATGAAGAAGTTAGCACCTTGGTTGAAGCAGAAGTACAGGGAGTTAGCAATGTCATGCAGCTCAATGCCGCGTTTTTGCATTTGACGTACATATTCAACTGCAGTAGCGAAGGTGTAAGCAACCTCTTGTACTGCTTCTGCACCGCCATCGGTGTAAGCATCACTGTTGATGAAAACAGTGCGCAGCTCCGGAGTATTAGCTTTAGCAAATTTAATGGTTTCAGCCATTTCATCATACAAAGCATCCAGAGAGGTTTCGGTTTTACCGGTTTTTACCAGCTCGCCGATCGGGTCGCCGCCGATAACACCGCGCAGTGTTTTAACATCATGACCAGCGCCCTTCAGAGCAGCAACAGTCAGAGCCAGCAGGTTTTTAGCGCCGGCACCGGTGTACATCATAATAGGTATATTTGTCAAGTTTCAGACCATTCAGCAGAACGCTCATATCTTCAACGGTAGTAACGTTCACGCCAATATCGCCAGGTTTTTCTGCATCTTTAACGTCTACGCCGTTTTTGGTTGCAGTATCCAGTTTGATATTGTAAACAGTGGAGCCCTTGGAAATTTCTTCCTTCAGCAGCTCGTTGTTTTCAGCCGGCAGGGTTTCATCGCAAGCTTGTGCAATGCCCCAAGGCTCGTGTACATAACCGTTAACAGTTGCGCCACGCAGGAAATCGCCCATACCGGGATAATCGTTGGTCGGCAGAATTGCATCAGTGCCTTTACGAGTATAAATCGGGTCAAAGGTAATGCCCTCGTAGTTTTTGGTATACATGATCTTGTCAAAGGGTTTGCCCTTCAACAGTGCATTACATGCCTCCACCCATTCATCCCAGGTGGGTTCGGTAAATTCATCAAAAGTTACCTCCGGGAATTCGGTTACTTTCTCTGACTTACGCAACATGGCTTCCAGTTCTTTGTCTGTCAACGGTCTTTCGCCATCAACGACTGCTGCAGATTTTTTGTTGTTCATCAGCCATTCAAATAATCCTCCTTTAATAATTTAATCATTACTGTGAAAAAGCTCACAGCACCAAGCTGAAACGCATATCACCTCCAGCCAATCTCGTCTGCTGATGCAGCTGCTATCCGACCGCTCTCACCCGGTCATCAGGGGACATGTGCCGCATCCTTGCTTGGATAGATTTTAAGAAGCAAACAGCATTTATATACACGGTCACGGTTGTCCAGGCCGTATATAACAAAATAACAGGCAGTTTAATCTGCCAGGAACTCCTGCAGACGTCCGTAATTAATCTGGACTCTGCGCAGCTCGTTTTCTTCAGGCATAGTATCATTAAGAATCATGTTGCCTAAAGCAGCACCCGGCTCTGCGCCACGGTTCTGCATAAAACGGGCATAGTATTCAATCTGCGGAACATCTTCGGCAGCCTTGTAAATAACAGCAGCCTGTTCCAAAGGATCTTCAGCAATAATATAGGGATTTACCCCTTCATTAAAGTATTTTTTCAAAAGCTCGCAGATATCTGTCTTTTTGGGGTTATATTGCACACGTACGCACTTTACTTCCAGCTCACCACTGGCTTTAGCACGTCCGGCAACAACTTCTTCAACGCCTTTCATACCTTCAAAGGCTGCTAGCAGTTCAGCAATTTTGCCTGCCAAATATAATTCTTTCATATCAATAACCTCCCTTTAAACAGCAAAAAATAAAGCCACCACATTTGTGATGGCTGGATTGTCAGCACGACAGCGCACCCCTACGCTGTCGTACTTGAGAGGAGAAAGGAAATGTTCTCAGCTAAAAGAAAAATTTGAGAATGGGATTTGAAAAACACGATATGTCCAGTATCGCGGACAAGTATGACAGATAGCATCGATGGCCCGGCCACTCTCCAAAAGGTCACAGCCATCACGTGACCTTCAATGGCATAAGAAACAGAAAACCGTTTCTCAAAAAGAATCCTTCACCCATTATGGGCGGGACTTTTGAAAAACGGCGAAATATCAAAAGCTACTAGGCGCACAAGCCTATACTACAGCTCTACGACATCTCTCCCCGTCTCTCGCAGGTCAAACGACGATGCATCTTACAGGCAGTTCTTCTGGCTTCGCTTCTTCACGTGTTTCACCTTCCCAGAGGACCCCTCCAGTGGTATAAACAAAACACGCTCCACGTCACAGCGGCGGGACCGTGCCGGACTTTCACCGGCTTCTCTATTGAGCTTTCGCACCTGTAATATCAATATCAACTTGTTATCTTAATTATAGCAGTTACTATTTACCTTGTCAACCTTTTTCGTGGATTTTTATTTTTGTATTTGTATTCCATGTATGTAGCAGTCTTATGTATATTTGTGTCCATTTCTGATTAACTGTTCTTTGTATTTAATTTACATATAATACAATATAAAATCTTCAATATTGCAGTCAAAGCAGGCTTTTTGACAATAAAAAACGCCTACAGCTCAGCTGCAAGCGTCTTTACGATTTAGCAATCTTCATTTTTATACCACCTGTTAATGGATATAGTAGAAATTCATTTCATATAAAGCTTTGACAAATTTTTTCCAGCATTATTCTCACCTCCTGAAATCAGTGAATCATATACCATTTAAAGTTGTACAGAGTTTCAACAAATTTTTCAAAAGTCATTTTTATATCATCCCTTCTGCTTTATTTTAAGGTCTTGCCTTAACATGCATTAAGTATAACACCTTATGACGTTTTTGTCCACTATGGACTTTTTGTGTCCCAATGGATGTTTATAATGCTTCAAAGCCTTACGCCATGCGATTTTCCAAGGATTTTACATGCAAAAAGACAAAGAGGACTGCAAGAAAAATTTTCTTAAATCATGAAAAATTTTCTGCAATCCTCTAAAATTATGCCTGCTTAGCCTTAAACCACCATGCCAGCAGCGGCGGGATAAAGATATTTATCACCAGCACACGCACCAGCTGATAGGTCAGGATAATCGACACATTCTCACCCATACTCATACCGGCCAAAGACATTTCAGCTATACCTCCCGGCGCCATCGCCAGGAACGCCGTTACCAGCGAAAAGCCGTAGCGTGCGGAAAGCACATTAGCCATACCGATGCTCACAACAATGAGTATCGCCGTACCGATAAGAATATAGGGCACCATTTTTTCGGTTTTTACGATGCGGTCCGCATCAAGCTGCATACCCATGAACAAACCAATACTGGCCTGCGCCGCCGCCATGAGCCAAAACGGTACAGGCTGCACGCCGCCGTCAAAGACGGAAAATGCAGCCGTTGCCAAAATCGGTCCAAGCAGTTTCGGCGTCGGCATATGTATTTTGGTTGCTATAAAGCTGCCCAATATAGACAAGGGCACTACAACAAGCCAATGCACTCCGCCATGGTTGGGCAATGCTACGCTGCTGCCTGTCACCTGCGCATGCAAAAGCCAGATTACAAGAAACGGTACAGTAATAACTACGCCCAGCAGACGCAGCACTTGCATCACCATGACAACGTTGGGGTTGACCTCCTTGTCGTCCTCGCAAAGCAGCATCGTCAGCGTCATGCCTCCGGGAAGCATACCCATAATGCAGCTTTTGAGGTTTTCCCGCGCTAGCTTTGCCGTAACAAAGGCCAAGGCAATACTGGCAGCCAAAATAACTATCGTTGCCTCCGCTACACCAACCAGCTCAGCCAAAAAGTTATTCCAAGTATCCGAGGTAAAGGTAGAACCGATACCGTAGCCTGCAATCATCAATGCATATTCGCGCCATTGCTTAGGCCAGCTCACATCGCTGCGATGCGTCAGTGTTTTGCAAAGCAGAGCAGTCAGCAAGCCGCCCAGCAAAAACGGTATCGGCAAATGCATGCGTACCAACAGGCTGCCTAGGCAAAGTGCCATGATAAAAAGCAACAAGCGGTTTAAAAACATAGCTTCTACTCCTGCTCTACACCGTTAGCGGATAAAGCATTCATAATGCGTTCAATCAGCTCGCCGCGCATGGTATGCTGTGAGGAGGAATAAGTGATAATCTCATGCTCCTTCAGGCCCATTTCGCGCTTAAAGAGTGCCTTTTGAGACATGGCCGCATTTTTAGAAAGCTTATCGGATTTTGTCAGTACAACCTGTACCTTCAGGCCGCAGCTGCGCAGCCAGTTAAAGCATTCCATATCGCTGTCCATAGGCTTATGGCGGATATCAATCAGCTGGCAGACTACACCGAGGTTTTCACTGCCGGATAAATATTTGCTGATAAAGCCGGACCATTGATCCTTATTATTATGGTTTGTTTTAGCAAAGCCGTAGCCGGGTAAATCTACCAGATAAAAAGAGGCTCTTTCATCCTCACCCTCAACTACGCGCTTAGCCTCCAGCTCGTAAAAATTGATGGTCTGAGTTTTACCGGGAGTAGAGCTTACGCGTGCCAGGCCGTTGCGGCGGCAGAGTGAATTGATAAGCGACGATTTACCGACATTACTGCGTCCGATAAAGGCAGCCTCAATAAGAGCAGGCTGTGGATATTGGTCTGCACGTACTGCAGAGGCCACATATTTAGCACGGATAATATCCCAATTATCTTTACTCATTTTTATCCTCCAATGCCAGCTTCAAAACATCATCAAGATGCTCGACAGGTATAAACTGCATTTCCTTACGAATATTTTCCGGCAGCTCATCCAGATCCTGCATATTGCGCTTCGGCAGCAGTGCTGTTTTTACACCATACCGGTAAGCGGCAAGCATTTTTTCCTTGATGCCGCCAACAGGCCATACCTTGCCGGACAGGGAAATTTCGCCGGTCATCGCCAGCTTGCCTTTAACCTTTTACCTGTCAGAGCCGATACCATGGCAGTAACCATTGTTACGCCGGCAGACGGACCATCCTTCGGCACAGCGCCCTCCGGCAGGTGGATATGAATATCCATCGTTTCACCAAAGTTGGCTGCAATCCCCAGAGCTTCCGCACGGCTGCGGATATAGGTATAACCGGCCTGAGCCGATTCCTTCATTACGTCGCCCAGCTGACCTGTAAGAGTGAGGTTGCCCTTGCCCTTAAACGCCAGCACCTCTACCTTCAGCAGCTCGCCGCCGACACTGGTCCATGCCAGGCCATTGGCAACGCCGACACTTGATTTCAGGCTGATATCATCATCAAGGTAAATAACCGGTCCCAGATATTTTTCCAGATTCTTTTCTGTTACCTGAGCACCCTTACCCTTGCCCTTGACAATCTTGAAGGCAACCTTGCGGCAGATACCTGCCAGCTTGCGTTCCAGATTACGCACGCCTGCTTCCCTTGTATAGTCGTGAATTACACGGCGGATAGCCTTTTCGCTGACGCTTACCTTGTATTTTTCAAGTCCGTTCAGCTTCAGCTCCTTAGGCAGCAAATGCAGTTGTGCAATCTTAACCTTTTCTTCATCAGTATAGCTGCTCAGTTGGATAATCTCCAGACGGTCCAACAGAGCCGGCGGAATAGTATCTACGGCATTTGCCGTTACAATCCAGAATACATGCGACAAATCAAACGGGAATTCAATAAAGTGATCACTGAAGCTGTTGTTCTGCTCCGGATCAAGCACCTCCAAAAGCGCTGAAGCCGGATCTCCGCGAAAATCAGAAGCCATTTTATCAATCTCGTCCAACAGGAATACCGGGTTCATGCAGCCGCAAGTCTGCATACCGTGAATAATACGGCCCGGCATAGAACCGATATAGGTACGGCGATGACCGCGGATTTCCGCTTCATCACGCACACCACCCAAAGAAATACGGGTAAATTTACGCTTAATAGCCTTGGCAATGCTGCTCGCCAAGCTTGTTTTACCAACACCCGGAGGTCCTACCAGACACAGAATCGGTCCACGTGTACTCTTGGACAACGCACGTACCGCCAGATATTCCAGAATACGCTCCTTAACCTTCTTCAGGCCGTAGTGATCCTTATCAAGAACATCCTGCGCCTTATCTATATCAAAATTATCCTTGGTGAATTTGCCCCAAGGCAACGCAAGCAAAGAATCAATATAGGTGCGGATTACCGCTCCCTCCGGCGTCATCGGCGGCATCTTCGCCAGACGTCCCAGCTCCTTGTTGATTTTTTCCGCCACATTTTGCGGCATTTTCAGCTTGGACATCTGTTCCTTGTAGTCGGCAATTTCTGCCTGTACGTCTTCGTTTTCGCCAAGCTCCTTGCTGATAGCCTTAATCTGCTCGCGCAGATAATATTCCTTCTGATTCTGCTCCACCTGCTGGTGTACCTGCTCGGAAATATTTTTGGCTACATCGGCAATTTCCTGCTCGCGTACCAGAATCTCGTATAATTTACGCAGACGCAGCTTCAGCGGCGCCATTTCCAGCAGCTCTTCCTTTTCGGTCAAAGACAGCGGCAGATAACCGACAATAATATCAGGCACCTTGCTTAAATCAGTACGCGATTTAAGAGACTGCACCGTATCGGGATTAACCTTTTTCGTAAGCAGTACCCATTGCTCAAAGGCATCCAGCAGCAGACGGCGCAGGCCTTCTGCTTCGGCATCAACCGCATCGTCAGCAGGAACTACTTCTACCTCACCGACAAAGAAATCCTGCTCATTCTCATGAACCTCTACCGTATTCAGCACATGTACGCGCTCCAGGCCTTCTACCAGCAAGCGCACAGCACCGTTAGGCAGCTGCAGCCTTTGCTTGATATTAGCCAGAACGCCCCATTCATATAAATCATCGGCAACAACATTTTCCTGCTCAGCCTGTTTTTGCCCAACCAAAATAATTTGCTTGTCCGTACCTTCGGCTGCGTCAATAGCAGCTATAGATTTTTCTCGGCCGACATCCAGATTGGCAATCATGCCCGGAAAAATCAAGACGCCCCTCAAAGCAAGAAGGGGCTTTGTAATTATCAAATTAGCCATATAATCCCTCCTTAAGCTCCCAAAACAAGAGAGAAATTTATTGGCAGTACGCACACAGGCATACTTGCCATAGCGATAAAATAAGGGAGAAGGTATAATAATCCTTCCCCCTTAGATATTTTGTTATTTTGTAAGCATTTGCGGCTCGCAATGCTGGCGTATAGTAGCTTCAGTAACAATGCACTTTGTTACATCATCACGGGAAGGAACATCATACATTACGTTACGCATGGTGGATTCAATAATAGATCTCAGGCCACGCGCTCCGGCATTACGTTTCAATGCTTCCTCAGCAATAGCAGTAAGAGCACCCGGTTCAAACTCCAGCTCCACGCCATCCATTTCCAGGAAACGCTGGTATTGCTTAACCAAAGCATTACGCGGCTCAGTCAGTATTTGTACCAGTGCAGCCTCATCCAGCGGATTGAGTGTTACTACTACCGGCATACGTCCTGCAAATTCCGGAATAATACCGAACTTCATGATATCCTCAGGCAATACCTTGGCAAATACAGCCTCGTTATCAACCTCTTCCTTACGGCGGATATCAGCACCAAAGCCCAGGTTTTTCTTACCTACGCGGGCATTGATGATATGCTCCAATCCAGCAAAGGCACCACCGCAGATAAACAGGATATTGGTTGTATCAATATTGATAAACTCCTGATGCGGATGCTTGCGTCCTCCCTTAGGCGGAACACTGGCAACAGTACCTTCAAGGATTTTCAGCAGAGCCTGCTGAACACCTTCACCGGAAACATCACGGGTAATGGAAACGTTTTCGGATTTACGGGCAATTTTATCAATCTCGTCGATATAGATAATGCCGCGTTGAGCAGCTTCAATGTCATAATCGGCATTGCTGATAAGCTTAAGCAGAATGTTTTCAACATCCTCGCCTACATAGCCTGCTTCCGTTAAGGTAGTAGCATCAGCAATAGCAAAGGGAACCTGCAGAATCTTTGCCAGAGTCTGGGCGAGCAGTGTTTTGCCGCTGCCGGTAGGACCGAGCATCAGAATATTGGATTTCTGCAGCTCCAGATCACGCTTGGACTCCGGATTTTGAATTTCGTAGTTGATTCTCTTGTAATGATTATATACTGCTACGGACAAGGTTTTTTTAGCCTCATCCTGACCAATAACATACTCATCTAAGATTGCCTTGATTTCCTGAGGCTTCGGCAGATCAGCTGCATTAGCCAACTGCTCGGCAGCATCGCTTTCTTTTTCCTCGTCAAGCATGGATTTGCAGAAGTCGACACACTCATCGCAGATAAATACACCACGACCGGAAATCAGTCTTTTTACCTGACCTTCACGCTTGCCGCAAAAGGAACAGCATGGTTTTCCATCATGTCCTTCATCAAAATTCATATTTTAAATCTCCTTATAGTATATCTTACTCTGCAGATTTACTACGGGAAACAACCTCATCAATCAGGCCATATTCCTTAGCTTCTTTACTTGTCAGATAATGATCGCGCTCGGTATCGGCAGCAATTTTTTCCACTGTCTGACCGGTATGCTTTGCCAGTACCTGGTTCATTTCTTCACGGATACGCAGGATTTCACGGGCATGGATTTCAATCTCCGTTGCCTGGCCCTGTGCACCGCCCAAGGGCTGATGAATCATAACACGGGAATACGGCAATGCAAAACGCTTGCCCGGCGCGCCTGCTGCCAAGAGCACGGATGCCATGCTGGCAGCCATGCCCATGCAGATAGTAGAAACGTCAGGCTTAATATACTGCATCGTATCATAAATAGCCATACCGGCGCTTACGCTGCCGCCGGGGCTGTTAATATACAGATGGATGTCTTTGTCCGGATCCTCGGACTCCAGGAACAATAACTGAGCAATGACAACATTTGCCATATTGTCATCAATCGGACCGGTAACGAAAACAATCCTATCCTTCAAAAGACGTGAATAAATATCATAGGAACGTTCTCCACGACTAGATTGTTCAACAACGATAGGCACATAATTCATTTTGTCACACTCCTTTACTGTAAGTATAACCTAAAATTATTTTGCGCTGTCGATAACAACGTGAGCAGCTTTGCGGCGCAGGATGTTAGCCAGCAGCAAGCCCATGGTGCCGTTGCCTTTGATGATTTTCTTAACTTCTTCAGGAGAAGCGCCGTGTTGTGCGGAAATAGCAGCGATTTCTGCATCAACGTCAGCCATGTCAACCTGAATGTCTTCAGCTTTAGCGATAGCGTCCAGAACCAGATCGGTCTTAACGTTTTCTTCAGCAACCGGACGTTGGTTTTCACGAATTTTAGCCATGTCCAGACCGGTGTATTGCATGTACATGTCCAGGCTCATTTTACGGCTTTCCAGGCTCATTTTCATTTCTTCAACCATTTGGCTGATTTTGTCTTCAATCATGATTTCCGGAACGCTGAATTTAGCGTTAGCTACAGCCAGGTCAATCAGTTCATGCTCGTATTCAGCTTTAGCGTTAGCTTCAGCAGCTTTTTGCATACGCTCTTTGTAGTTAGCACGCAGCTCTTCTACAGTTTTGAAGTCGGTCTTGGAAGCAACATATTCGTCGTTCAGTTCCGGCAGCTCTTTGCGTTTTACGTCTTGGATATTTACTTTGAAGATAGCTTCTTTGCCAGCCAGGTCTTTAACAAAGTAATCTTCCGGGAAGGTTACTTCTACGTCAGTGGAATCGCCTTTGGACAGGCCAACCAGCTGATCTTCGAAGCCGGGGATGAAGGAGTTGGAGCCAACTTCCAGAGGATAGCCTTTGCCTTCGCCGCCGCTGAACGGTTCGCCGTCAACGGTACCAGCAAAGTCGATGATAGCGAAGTCGCCTTTTTCAATTACAGCGCCTTCTTCAGCAACTACCATTTTAGCGTCGCGGCCCATCATGTCTTTAATTTGAGCGTCAACTTGCTCGTCGGTTACTTCAACTTCTTTTTTCTCTACATGCAGACCTTTGTATTCGCCCAGTTCCGGTTCCGGTTTCAGGGTTACTTTAATGGTCAGTTCCATATCTTTGCCTTCTTCGAAGGTAGATTCTTCAACTTTAGGATCGGATACAGGGATCAGTTTTTCCTGGTCCAGAGCTTCGCTGTATGCTTTGTTAGCAACAATTTCAAAAGCTTCTTGTTTTACAGCTTCTTTGCCATAGTGCATTTCGATGATAGCACGCGGAGCTTTGCCTTTACGGAAGCCAGGGATATTTGCTTGGTCAGCAATTTTTTGTACAGCCTTTTTATAGCCTGCGTTTACCTCAGCAGCCGGAGCGGTAATTTTTAAAGTTGCCTCATTTTCTACTCTTTCAACAGTAACGTTCATTAATAAAATCCTCCCTTAAATTTATGTGGGTAAAAAATAATATAATCGGATTAAACTGTCAGCCTTCCTTAGCGAAAATGTGCTGACACAAATCGCTCATAATATCATATCACAATGCTCGCTTCTTGACAATACCAAAAAACCCGACAGAAGCAATCTGTCGGGCAAATTTTTAAGTGGAGCGGAAAACGAGATTCGAACTCGCGACCCCCTCCTTGGCAAGGAGGTGCTCTACCACTGAGCTATTTCCGCGTCATGTGCATCAGCAACGAATATAAGTATAAGGCATTACCGTGTTTTTGTCAACACCTTTTTTTGAAAAAAGTTGAGATTTTTTTCAACTTTTTTCTCAGCCTCTATCCTAACCCATTACAACGCGCTAAATCATCATAGACAAGCGCCGCCAGACGCTGCATCAATTCTTTGTTTTCCGCGCAAAGCTTCGTCTGCGACAGCAATGCTTCCAGCTTAGCCTTGTTGCACATCATGCAGCAGCAAGGCATAATGATTTCGCTGGCCATATAGGCAGCAGCACGCAAGGACATTTCATCCTGCAGCAGGCTGCCGCTTGCTGCCTTGGATGTAAAAACCGCAAGGCGCATATCCAGCGCCCGCGCCAGCTGTTTTTCTAAAACACCGGCCATAGCTTAACGCATGTTTTCGATAAAGTCTTCAAAGGTGTTTATCAATACAGTATGACCGGTAACCTTCAAATCGCGCAGGTAAGTGCCGTAGGATTCATAAACCTCGTCACTCAGCTCCATTTTCAGGCCTTCCTTAACATATTCATCCATCATTTTCAGGATGAAACGGTTAACTTCATTGGTACCGGGCTTAACATTCAAAGGAATAATGCGGCTTTCAGCCTCATATTTTTCTACAACAACCTTCCAACCGCCGGGAACAGGCGGCAGACGGGTTGCCTTAATGAAATAATTATCCGGAGAAAAGCCTACATAACCATCCATTTTATTATATAATTTTGCTTTTTGCAGGGGAAACCCATTTTTATTGCCCCATTTAACGATTTCTTCGCAAACTTCATTATTATGGATTACACTCGGAAAAGTTGCTTCCGCTAAGATTTCAGACATAGTGATACCTCCTCATGGTTTATAGTCATATTTTACTCTAACTTGCAGATTATTTCAACAAAAAAGCATGTATACAATAAGTTTGAAGCTTTTAAAAAACCGGCATCAAGCTGATGCCGGTTCAAAAGCAATTCTTTTAAATTTGTCCCAAAGCCTTCAAAATGCACTGAGCGATAATCGCGCTGGCAATATAGGTGCCTACAAAGACAACGATTGCCAGAATAACAATGCGCCAGCCGGTCTTGGCAAAGTCGTCAAGATCCTTGCCTATGGATACACCGGCATAAGCCAGAATAGGCGTACACAGAGCCACAAAGCCAACATTTTTCACATAACCATTGACAATATCACTGCCCGGAACGCCGGGGATAGTCAGAATACAGCCCAAGGTTACAACCCATGCTGCCGCAGGAATACCGCCGGGGATATATTTGGACATCAGCATACCAACAAAAGCAATCACTGCCAAAATTAGCAGACCGGGAATAGACTGGATAATATCAGCCTTGGTTCCCAATACGTTGGAGAACAAGCTCATGAAGGTTACAATAGCCAAAATGATAATTGTATCTTTAATTTTCATTATGCTTCCTCTCCTTTCTTATCAGCTTCTGGCAGTACGCCATATTTCATTTTGTAACATTTCTTGTACAGCCATTCGGTCATCGGCAGGCCCAGCCATACGGACATATACAGACCGTCAAGACCGGAAAGCATATTACTTGCTGCGCCAAAGGCTGCCAGCTGGTCAGCCATATTAGGATACATAGCAGCCAAAGAGCCAACTGCAGCCGTCATCATGCTGGCAGAGCCTACGCCGGAGGCCATAGCCAGTGCATACGGGTGAATCGGCAGTACGGAAGCAGCAACGCTGGCCATCAGGCCGAAGAAAATAGTACCGAAAACAGTGCCGGCAATATAAACGCCCATAACGCCACGGCCTTCACTGCTGTCCAGGCCGAACTTTTCGCCGATAAGCGCAACGTTCGGCTCACGTGCGATAGAATGCGCCGCACCGATGGTTTCACGCTTCAGGCCCAGGTAAACAGCAACAGGTACGCCTAAAAGCACAGTACCGAGGTTACCGAACTCCTGCAGAATCAGCGCCGGAGAAGCTGCCAGAATCTTCGGCAGAGTCGGACCTACCAGCGTACCATAGCGTGCCATCAAAAGCATCAGCGTTACGCCAACCAGACTGCTGGCATCCAGCATTTCCTTTCTGCCGGACAGGTTCAAAAATTTAGGTGTTGTCAAAATACCCAAAAGCAGAGCGTATAGCATCGGCAACAATACGATACGACAGATACCGAACTTCAGGGTATGAGTGCCGATCAGCTCCGAAACAATAATCAGCGCCAGAATTATGGCATGTAATTTAATGTTCTTCATTACATTCCCTCCCACAAATTATTTCTATTTTACTTATTAAAATAGCTCTCCAATTTCGCAATATACTCTTCCTTGGTAAGAATAGGCTTAAAGTCCGCCAGAATAGCCTTAGCCTCTTTGGCATCATCATACAACAAATCTATCAGCATCATGGCAAAGGCTTTGGCAGGCAGCAGCACAGCAGCATTAAAATCTACCATATGGAAGTCAGGTGTATGCAGCAGGCCGTCCGTACCACCGATAAACGGATGGATAACAGGCATCAGATGTGATACGTCACCCATATCGGTGGAGGCGCTGAAATGACCGGCATCCTTTATCTCTACATCCGGATAAGCAATTTTCGCATTTGCTGCAAACAGTTCATTCATGCGCTTGTTGCAGCTCAGCGGGAACATGCCCGGCAGTGTTTCGATAACGGTCTGTGCGCCGACAGCATCGCCGCCAGCCTTGAGTGCTGCGTCAACGCGCGTATGGGTAGAATCAATAGCATCCATGGTTTTCGCACGCACATACAGCTCCAGGCGTACATCATCAGGCACGGAATTTACAAAGTCACCGCCCTTAGTAATAATCGGGTGTACACGCACTACATCCTGCTCGCGGAAGGTTTCGCGCAAAGCGTTGATGCCCATAAGTCCCAGGCAGGCAGCATTCAGCGCGTTGACACCTTCATGCGGAGCGTCGGCTGCATGAGCTGTTTTGCCGATATAGCGAACGGTTTTACCTACAAAGCCGTTGCTGCTTTCGCCAATGGAAACCGTAGGCTTCGGCATATTTTTATCGGCATGCATCTGCATGGCCATATCAATATCATCAAAAGCGCCTTCATAAATCAGCTCGCCCTTACCGCTCATAAAATGCAGCTTGCCGGACTCCACTAATTTTTTGCGGTACGCAATTTCGATATATTCCTCAGCAGGAACACCGAAGAACACCACATCACCGGCCAGCTCCGGCAGAACGCCGGATTTTACGATGCCGCAGGCAGCAGCAAGCATGGTGGAAATCTGCAGATTGTGGCCACAGGCATGCGCAGCGCCTGTTGCCGGGTCCGCCTTCGGACTTGTAGGGCAGCCTACTGCATCAAGCTCGCCTAAAACGGCTGCTGTCGGTCCGGGCTTGCCGCCTTTCGCACGTCCCTTAACACCATTGATTGCCAAGCCGGTCTGCGGCTCCAAGCCCAGGTCACGCATAAATTCCGCAACCTTGGCAGCAGTTTTGACTTCCTTGAATCCTAATTCCGGTTCATCGTTGATGCTGGCACAAATTGCCTTTATCTTGTCTGCATATGCGTCAATTGCGGCACATGCCTTTTCTTTTAAAATTTCTTTTGTCATTTTAGTGCGCCTCCAACGTACCTGTCTATTTGACACGTACATTAATAAAAATTTTTAAGTATTTGACTCAATTATATCATACTTATAGGTAAAGTCAAATAAGAATATCCGCTAAAAAAATCGTTGCTTCATAATGTGCAATTTGATGCAATATTAGCTATTTTTCAGAATTTTGTCCACTAAATACATGCTCTAAAATGTTTACTCCCTACTTTTTTGCTAAGTTTTACAGTTTTTCTGTTTACCTTTTACCGACATCTGTGCTAAAATATAAAAATAGTATTTGTCGGCAGAAAGAATCCGACTTAAAACAGTTGACTGCTGACAACTACAGCACATGTTGATATAATATAAGGAAAGGAGTCTTGACATGTTTGCTCAGATGAAAAAAGATATTGATGCCATTATGCTGCGCGACCCGGCCGCAAAAACAAGACTGGAGGCCGCACTGTGTTATCCCGGGCTACATGCCATCTGGCTCCATCGTATAGCGCATCACTTTTATCTGAAAGGCTGGGTAGTATTCCCACGCCTGCTTAATACATTTTCCCGCTTTCTTACCGGTATAGACATCCATCCCGGTGCTAAACTTGGCCCAGGTCTTTTTATTGACCATGGTATGGGACTTGTTATCGGCGAAACCGCTGAGCTTGGCAGCAACGTCACGCTCTATCAGGGAGTTACTCTCGGCGGTACCGGCAAAGAAAAAGGTAAGCGCCATCCCACCATCGGCAACAATGTTGTTGTTTCCAGCGGTGCGAAGGTGCTCGGTTCCTTCAAGGTAGGCGACAATTCCAAAATTGGCAGCGGCAGCGTAGTTCTTAAAGAGGTTCCGCCAAATTCCGTCGTTGTTGGTGTACCCGGACGTGTTGTAACACGCAACGGTGTACGTATTGCCTCCAACAGCGATGCAGAAAGCATGATTGACCTGAACCACGATAAACTGCCAGATCCGGTAGCAGATTATGAAGAGCTGCTCGCCAAGCACATGGAAGAAATTAACGGCCGCCTCAAGGAATTGGAAAATCTTATTTATGACACTCAAAGTAAGCATTCTGACTAAAAAGAGGTAGAAAAATGAGCAGAACAATGACCACAGCAGAAGCCATTCAGGAAGCACGCCGCTGCCTGAACTGTGCGCGCCCGACGTGCCGCACCGGCTGTCCGATTGAAAACAATATTCCCGGCTTTATCCGTGCCTTAAGCGAAGGTAATATCGGTATGGCTTACGAAATTATTTCCGAACGCAGCAATCTGCCCGCTATCTGCGGACGTGTCTGCCCGCATGAGCGTCAGTGCGAAGCACATTGCGTGCTGACAAAAAAGAAATGCGGTATCGAAATCGGCAGTCTGGAAATGTTCATTGCCGACTTTGCCCACAACAATGATTTGAAGCCCACGCAGCCTTCAAGCAAGCTGCGCGGTAAGGTTGCCGTAATCGGCTCCGGCCCGGCAGGTCTTACCGTTGCCGGTGATTTGGCCAAAATGGATTTCGATGTCACTATTTTCGAAGCACAAAGCGAACCCGGCGGCGTACTGCTTTTCGGCATTCCGGAATTCCGTCTGCAAAAGGATGTTGTCCGCCGTGAAATCAGCGAGCTGCAGCATATCGGTGTGGAAATCCGCACCAAGCAGCTTGCCGGCGTAGATTTTACCGTAGATGACCTTTTTGCCCAAGGCTATGATGCAATTTTCATGGGCACAGGTACCTCTCTGCCGCGCACGCTGGATATCCCCGGCAAGGAACTGTCCGGTATTTTGACAGCAACCTACTTTCTGCGTATGGTTGTACTGGCTGACGGAGGCAAACTGGATGCCAGCGAAACACTGCTGCACACCGGTGACAACGTTATCGTTGTCGGCGCAGGCAACGTGGCTATGGATGCGGCCCGCACCTCTATCCGCCGCGGTGCCAAAAACGTCACCATCGTCTACCACAAAACGGAAGCTGAAATTTCTGCTTTTCCATCTGAATATGAAGCCGCTGTTGCCGAAGGTGTACAGTTCCGCTTCCTGAAGCAGCCTATCGCCTACTTCAACAAGAAGCAGATGCGCGCCTTAAAGAATATCCGCCGACAGGCTACGGCAGCGGACGAAACCGAATTAGCCGGCTTATTGCTGCAAAACATCACCAAAACCGAAAACGGTGAGTTTATCGCGGAAGGAGGCCAGGAGCTTATCCCCTGCGACTGCGTAATCCTCGCAGTAGGCCAGAAACCCGCAGCACGTATTGTTTCTTCCACTAAAGGTATTCAGGTTGATAAGCAGGGCTTTGTTATCACCCGTGACCGTCCCTACGGCATGACTACCCGCGCCGGTGTCTTCAGCAGCGGCGATGTGGTACATGGTCCTGCTACTGTCGTACTGGCAATGAAGGAATCGAAGAAGGTAGCTGCAGGCATTGCGCAATATGTTGATGCCAAAAAGCTGCTTGAAGACTGCACTATGGATTCCACTACTCTGTAATAAGCATTTTTGCATACAAAAAACCGTCATTTCCCCAATAATCTGAGGAAATGACGGTTTTATTTCTTTTATTCGCTATATTTTCTATACGCGGTATGATTGGTGCAGCCGACAATGTTGTTGATAGCAAAGCCATGCTTAAGCGCAGCGGTAACGAACTTCTTCGCCTGCAGCACAGCTTCCTTCATGCTAAGGCCGTCTGCCAGACCTGCGGTAATTGCTGCCGAGAAGGTGCAGCCCGCTCCATGGTTGTAGGAAGGATAAATTTTCGGCACAGCCATTTCTGTGAATTCCTTGCCATCGTAAAAAATATCAATTGCGGAATTGTCGCTCAGACGCTCGCCGCCCTTGATAACAACGCTCTTCGCACCGGCAGCAACAATCTTCTCTGCTGCTTCCTTAATCTGCTCTACAGTAGTAACCTCCGGCATATCCGCAAGATAAGCAGCCTCCACGGTATTAGGTGTAATAACATCGCAGCGCGGCATCAGCAGCTTTTTGATAGATTCTGCCGCATCCGGCACCAGAATCAGGTCACAGCCCTTGCAGACCATAACCGGATCAATAACAACGTTCTGCAAATTGTACTTATCAATCGTAGCTGCAACCAGTTCTACCAGCTCAGCACTTCCCAGCATACCGGTTTTCATCGCATTGATGCCAACGCCTTCAATCGCTGTCACCAGCTGCTTTTCTACCAAATCCAACGGCAACGGAAATACGCTGTGCTCCCAAGTAGTAGGATGCATAGTAACAATGCAGGTCAAAGCAGGCATACCATAAACGCCCAGCTCCTCCATAGTTTTAATATCCGCTTCCATACCGGCGCCGCCGCTTGTATCGCTGCCGGCAATTGTCAATGCTTTATTCATCAAGGTCATAAGACACACTCCTTCACTTTAATAATGTAATCATTATAACCTATCGACTGGCATCTGAATAAGCTCAATTTATGGATATTTAATATAGTCAGCTAAAAAGCTTTGCAAACAAAATCGCCCTAGAAGATAGCAGCCTATTTATGTTTAGAATGTATAAGTATAGGTCACATGCACCATGCGCGGCAGGCAGTAATACTTGGTAGCGGAGCCCGGATTGCTTACGATATCATCCCTATCGAAGATATTTTCCACGCCAAGCTCTACACTGCTGCTCTTATCGAACTTATAGCCGGCAATAAAGTTTACCGGCAGCAAATCGCCCCAGCCGCTGGCTCTGTCCGTAGTAAACATGCCTGTCAGCGCAGCATTGAACTTAGCATCATGGTATTTAATGCCGGCATTGTATTGCTCGCGTGCAAATTTACGCTCCCATACGCCTTTTTTATTTTTACCCATAGGATTGCAGAAATTAGCGCCCAGAGAATAGCTGTATTTGCTGCCAAAATCCTTCTCATAGGTCATTTCCAGACCTTTGTTTTTAAAGGACATATTACGTGTTACATACGGATTGGAGCTTGTTCCCTTGCCTTCGTACTCAATAGTATCCAAATCCATATAATACAAAGCAGCTTTGAACATGCTTGTATTCGATGTCTTTTTGTAACCGAACTCATAGGTCCAGCCTTCTTCAGGCTCCAGTAAAGGATTAGCCGCAAAGTTGGCACCGCCGCCGCCGTAAATCTGAGTAAAGGTAGGCATCTTAAAAGATTTTGCCGCATTTGCATATAAGCTGCTGTTATTATCCAGCTTCTTCAGCAAAGCAAACTGCGGTGTAAAAGCATTATAGCGCTTGTTAGCCTCTACAACAGTTTCACGGGCACCTACTGTAGCAGTATAGCCTGCGCCAAGATCTTTGGACAGCTGTGCAAACACAGCATAATTTGTTCTGAATTCGTTAATCTTCGTACCGGGTTTAATGTTTTTTGCTACGGTAATATCATTTTTATAGGAATCACGGGAAACTGTCGTACCAACAATAACATCACCGAATTTACCGGTAATCTGCTTTTGCAGATCAAGGCCTATGGTATCAAAGCGTAAATGATCGGACTTGGTCCATTTAGAGCCCGTAACATTGTAAGTCTGATTTCTGCGGTTGCTGCGGTTATAAAACAAATTGGCACTCACGCTGTCATCCTTATATTGTAAGCGTGAAAAATCATCAATATAGTGGTAATTCGCATCCTCAGTAAGCTTGCTCCAGGTTTTGTCATACTGATCATAGGAATACTTGCTGTCATTGTGCTGATGTGAAAAACTCCAATTATCATCAAACTTATAGCTTGCGGTAAAGGACTTTTTGTTTAAATCATTAATCTGCTTATAATTACTACTGTATCCCTTCATCGGATCACTCTGCTCCAGCGCTACTGCAAAATTCAGCTTGTCGGCATTCAATGTCAGTGCTGCCTTCTCCCTGCCGTATTCACCCTTAGTCAGAGATAAGGTGTTAGGCATTTTATTTTTCGTGATGATATTGATAACACCGGTAGAAGCCTCGGAACCGTAAAGAGTAGAAGCAGCGCCCTTAACTATTTCTACGCGTGCAATAGATTCTACAGGAATGGAATCCAGATAATATGTTTCATTGATGTTGGCAGGTACACCGTCAATCATTACCACAGTGCCTTTATTCGCACCGCGCATCAGGATTTTTGCGTTCATACCGCCAAGGGACTGGCTGCCGCATAGGAATAGGTAGTTACGCCGCTTTGCAAACGCAAGGCATCAAAAAGATTAGAAGCACCGGTTTCCACAAGCTGCTTCTGGGAAACGGTTGTAACGGAAGCAGGTGTATCAACATCACGCTTGCTTTCACGCTGCGCTGTAACAACCATGGTATCAAGATTGTATGTCTGTAAATCATCGGCAAATGCCGGTACCGCAAAAGATATATTCGCAGCCAACAGCGCAGCCGTCAGGGAAATTACAGTATTTTTTCTCATAAATATTCATCCTCTCATGTACATAAAACATCTAACAAATATAAATTTATAACACTTTTAAGGATGCTTGTCAATAAAGTTTTTACGATGATGCAGGCTTTTCAAAAACAAAAAAGCTCTCAGATTTCTCCGAGAGCCGATTGCCATAGTTGGCAGAGCGGGTTGGGGTGGCAAACCCTGTGCGGGGTAAACCACTGTAACATTTCGCAAGCAACAAATTCAAGCAAACAAAAAAGCTCTCGGATTTCTCCGAGAGCCGATTGCCATAGTGGCGGAGTGGGTTGGGGTGGCAAACCCACGCACGGGGTAAACCGTCTAACGATCTAGCAAAAACGAAAAATCAACAATTTGTGGCAGCGGCGTCATTTTCAACCACTATATATAGTGGTCACTTCATTGAAAATTTCTCTAAAAAACGTTCTGATTGCACCACAAATATATGGAACAGAGAGGAACAATAATAGGAACAACAGAAACAAAAGGCACTTTATACCTTATATTTGTTATTTCAGCAAATCTGCTAAGCTATACTCTCCTTTAGGAATATTAGCAACCCTGCGGTATTCTCTTATAGCATCAACTAAAATTTTAGGATTAGCAAAATAATCTTTTACAAAATCATATGCCTTTACATTACCCATGCGCAAATCAATTTTGCAAAAATCACTAGGTTTCTTCCCGGAACGCTTAAAGCGTTCATATGCTCCTTCATTATGAATAATCAGCATTTCAATCTCAGGAGCAGTAATCACGTTGACAACATCTATTTTATACGCATAAGCTTTGCTTAGCTTAAAGCTTTCTCTACGAGAATCCAAAATGCGTATAACAGAAATTGGTTCATCAAAGCCTTTGCGTAAGTATCTTTCTTCAAAATTTTTTGCGCTTCTGCATCTGATAACCCTTTCGTCCAGCATTTCCTCTCGTGTGAAAATCAACAAATTATTATCAACCAAAATATCCATAATTGCTGACTCAGCAGAACCTTCACAGATACAAGCCTTATATTTTGCTAGTTTCATCTAACTGCCCCCTTTACTTTAGCGAAGCAGCTAAATTTTTCTTTAAGCGCAGATAAGCTTCATAGGCAGGTGTAGTTCCCTCAAGAAAGCCGCTCTGATAAGCATCACTCTTCTTTATATCATTGCGCTTTAAAATATAGCTTAAATTTTCAGCAGTAATACCATTACGGTTCCTTACAATATAAATAGCATCATTTCTATCATATTCGTCAAGCAATTCCGGATAGTGGGTCGTAAAAATCAGCGTACTGCCATTTTTATTCAGACTGCTATCCATGAAAAAGCGCATCAATGTGACAACTATCTCTTTGTTAAAATGATTTTCAAGCTCATCAATCAAAAGATAGCCTCCTGATGTCAAGACCTCTTTGACCATAGAAAAGGTAATAATGCCCTTTATTGTACCAGAAGACAGATACTGCTCAAGTTCTACCGCGTTATTTAAAATAAGCTCTTCCTCTCCCTTAAACTTCAAATGAATTAACGCCTTATCTTCAATTTTTTCAAAGCATAACTTTTCAATAGTAGGATCAAGGAATGTAATGACTTCTAACGGAATATCATCAGTAAACGGAAGGACATTAATGTTGGTATATGAAAGCAGGCTAAACACATCTATCCTATCATTTGTTTTTTTATTATGAGCTATGATAAAACTTACGTCATCGGGCAGATAAGCCTCATCTGTATTTCTGGCTGCTATTGGACGCAGGCCAGAAAAATCAGTAAGGTATTTTTTAGATTTAACGCTGCTGACAGGCTTTTCCCAAAGCTTTTCTTCGACGATAGAATACACATATCCCCCTGCTTTAGCTTTTTTAGATTTAACAACAGTTTCCAGACAACAAATATTACGCTTGTTATCCAAAAAGCAAATTTTAAACGACGCATTCTCGCAACCGCCAAGAATATTCCTCGACTCAACATGATTGATAGGTTCATTGCGCAAAATATTCAAGGCTAAATTGATTACTTTCAATACAGAAGTTTTGCCAGAAGCATTAATACCAATAAACGCACAAGCTGTATGCAGGTAATAATTAGGCTCTATCTTATAGAGTTTTTCTTTGTCATCTTCACTAACTCGTTGTTGAGTATAAAATAAAAGATCTAACTCCTGTTTAAATAAAGGCAAACCATTCACAGTTATCCGCAGTATTTTCATTGTATCATCTCCAACTAAAAACGGTTTTTATGTTTTTATTTTCTACTGATTTTATTATATAACGTCTTTCGAAAATTATCAACGGATTTTTCGTTTTTATTTTCTATCATGTTTTTTCTAGCAAAACAAAAAGCTCTCAGATTTCTCTGAGAGCCGATTGCCATAGTGGCGGAGTGGGTTGGGGTGGCAAACCCTGTGCGGGGTAAACCGCTGTAACATTTCGCAAGGAACAAATTCAAGCAACAAAAAGCTCTCGGATTTCTCCGAGAGCCGATTGCCATAGTTGGCGGAGTGGGTGGGATTCGAACCCACGCACGGGGTAAACCGTCTAACGATTTAGCAAACCGTCCTCTTCAGCCAGCTTGAGTACCACTCCATTAGACTACTTGTTTATTATAACAGATTCTTATCTAAATTGCAAGACCCTATTATAATTTTTTAATGGCGGAAAGGGTGGGATTCGAACCCACGGAAGGCTTGCACCTTCGCTAGTTTTCAAGACTAGAGCCTTCAACCACTCGGCCACCTTCCCATCAGAATTTATTATACTTTAAAAACACGCTTACGTCAAGTACTTACAAAGCACCAAGCAATAAAGCCTTATTGCAACGCTTTATCCGTTACTGCAAGCAAACTTGTTTCCAACGCTTCGGCATCTGCCAAAAGCTGCTTCAGGTCTGCTGCAGCCTGCGCGTTCCACGCCTCATCCTTGGTCAGTCCCAGATTAATGCGCACGTTGTACTCCGCACAGCGCAGCGCCGCACGCGCCAGCAAACCGCTGCAGGCACCATCCGTAATCACGCCTTGGTTTCCTGCCACTACCAGCTTATCTGCCAGCTTCAGTACAGCAAAGGAGCTGCGGGCAATATTCAGCGGTACAGTCGCTGCCTGCTTTGCAGCGGCACGTATTGCCGCTGTACGCGCAGCCTTTTCTTCATCAGTAGTCTTAGGCAGCTTATAACAACTCATAAAGCTGTTGAATACAGCCGCATCCTCATCTACAAGCGTCAAAAGACGTACGCGTTCTGCTTCCGCTTGCTCCAGCAGCTCTTTGACCTCTGGCTCGCGGTCGGCAAACTTTTCTTTGCCAATAGTCAGATTAGCAACCATAGAAGCAAGCGCCGCCGCCAAAGCTCCGGCCATTGCAGCGCCGCCGCCGCCACCGGGGGCAGGCGCAGCGCTTGCAAGCTCAGTTAAAAATTCCTTACAGCTTAAATCGCCAAGCTTATTCATTAATCCATTTCCTCATTTTTCTTCAACCATCTGCGCACCTGCACAACAGCAGCATATGCATCAAGCGGCTCAGGCGGCACCAAAAGACCTAACGGCACCAGCTTACGCCAGCCCTTAGGAGGATTTTCCTGCCAATAAAGACTGCGTGCTTCCTCCGTGCTATACGCTTCACCGACAAGCTCCGGCGATAAGTCCGGATAAAGCTCACGCAACACTGCGCCTATGGCCTTATTATTAGTACCGTTACCCATAATAATTCCCTGCAGCTGAGCTGAACCGACAAACTGTCGCAGCTCTGCAGCAAGATCATCCGTCATAGCGATATGCAGGCTCAAGATTTTGCCATCAGCGGCAACTAATGCCAATCCTGTTTTACTGCGCCCCGGATCTACGCCAAGATAATTACTCATTGACCGGAACCACCTCCAGCCTTACCCTTACAGGTCCGGCTGTCGTAATATCGCCTTTAGCATAAGCACGCAGAATAAAGCTGCCTTTGGTGCGACGCATTGAATTAGCTGCTTCAATCATAGTAGCAGCATCCATACTGCCAACCTTACCCGTCATCGGATCAGGCAGCACACCGGCCTTTACCGCATTATGGTTAATCTGCGTCAGGAATTCCATAAGCACGCTTTCATAGCTCGGGCCGTTATTACCAAGATTATACTGCTCACTGAAAACTCAAGGTTCCCGTCAAGGATAAATGAAGCTGATTATCTACCGATTTCAATATCGCATACTTGCCAAGCTCGCCAACTATGATATTGGCAACGGCACGGATACGGAAAAGCATATTACCCTTGCTTTTATCCAGCCTTGCTACAGCATTATCGACAACATTTTTGCCAATCCAGATAGCCTGCAGAGGCTTTTGCTCATCGTGAATGACACCCCAGCGCTGCAATGCTGCTTCATTAGCATTTTGCAGCAGCCAGTTCATCTGAATCATATTTTCTTCATGCTTCAGACCGCCACGCATAATACCGGCAAAGACAACCTCACCGGCGCGGTAATATACCTGGCCTTCACGCATATTGATGATACCCTTACGCAGAGCCTCGGTAGTTTTTTCCAGCTCGTCAATTTCATTCGTCAGCTGCAGCTTGGAATGTGTAAGCGAATTTACCTCATTCTGTGCCTGGCTGTACATGTCATTAACCTGGGCCAGCTTGATTTCCATTGCATCATTTTCGGCAACTGCTTCCTGGATTTTAGCATCAAGCTCACTGATTTTTTTGTTCTGCTCGTTAACCTTGCCTTTAGCCTGTTCAAGTGCAGCAGTTGTATCTGCCTTTTCTTGGTTTAAAAGCTTAAGCTCCTGCTGAATTTTTTCCATGCCGAACAAAGCTGTGCGCGCACTCTGTGATGCTATTGCCATAACACTGATAGTCAGAACAGCAATAATAGTACCGCCGAGTACCGTAAGTAATATGGACGTATGCTTTGGACGCAAGCCAAATACCGACATTCTTTTTTTGCCTATTTTACTGCCCATTTTATCGGCCAGATAGGCAATCAGGCCACCTACAATGGCCATAATGATAATTAATCTTATACCTACCAAGTACTCACCTCCATGACTTACTCATCCAAGTCTTTTAGGCATTTTTCTTTTTCATCAGATAAACGCCGACACCCAAGCAAAGAATGTTAGGCAATGCGCAGGCCAGCAGCGGCGGCATTGCACCACCCTTGCCCAAACCGGTGGTGAAGGTCATTATTGCATAATAAATAAATATTACGATGATACTGATGCCCAGACCGATAGAAGAGCTGGTACGCTGCTTCTGAGTGCCCAGACAAGCACCGATCATAGCAAAGAAGAAGCTTGCCAGCGGAATATTGATTCTCATAAAGATTTCGCACCACTGACGTGCTGCCGAGGTATGCTGTTCCTCCAGCATGCTGATATATTCGCGTAATTCGCGGATAGTCATTTCCTCAGGTTCCTTTTGCTCCCAGGAAATCTGCTTCGGCGAGAAATTCAAAGGAATAATCTGCTCCTTGAATTTGGCACTGCTTTGTACGCCGTCCTTATCGTCCAGCGCAAAAACATTGCCGTCTACGATACGCCAGCTGCCGTTTTCCCAATAGCCTTCCTTAGCTGTCTGTATACGGGCAATCTTGCCTTTATTAAACTCTTCGATGGTGATATCGGTCATCTTGCCGAGCTTTTCATCAAATTTATTAGCATAGGTAACACGTTGGGTATCACCGCTGATAGTTTTGATGATAATATGATTCTGAGTTGTGGGGCGCGTATTGTGGCGGATTTCCTCATTCAGGATTATCGACGCCTTCGCTTTGGAGGTAGGCACTACCTTTTCTGCCCACACCATGGAAAACATGCTGACAAAGAAGCCTACAACCAGCACTGGCGCAACAATACGGTAGTAGCTGACACCGCCGGCCTTCATTGCCGTAATCTCACTGGAGCCGGACAACTTGCCAAAAGCCATCAGCGCTGCCAACAGCATAGACATCGGGAAGGTATAGTTGATAACCTCCGGCAGATTATACATAAACAAACGGGCTACAGTCTCCAGCGGAGCACCATATTTAGTCATGTATTGCGTAATTTTAAACAGCATCGTGCTGGCAATAAAAATACTGGAGAAAGCAGCGATGCCGAAAACGAAGGGGTATAAAAGCTCCTTCAGTACATAACGGTCTAATAATCGTAAGCGCACTTTTCTTCCTCCTGTTACATGCTAAAGTTATCGCCAAGGTAATATTTACGGGCAACAGGATCATTAGCGATTGTTTCGCTGTCGCCGTGCAGTAAAATATGACCTTCGGCCAAAATATAGGCCTTATCAACAATGCTCAGTGTTTCACGGACGTTATGGTCCGTAATCAGCACACCGATGCCGCGCTGTGCCAGATGTGCAATCATGCCCTGGATATCCGCTACGGCAATAGGGTCGATACCGGCAAACGGTTCGTCCAGCAGAATGAAGGCCGGGTCGGTAGCCAGCGCACGGGCAATCTCTACGCGGCGGCGTTCACCGCCGGACAGCGCCTTGCCCTCGCTCTTGCGCACATGGTTCAGACGAAACTCATCCAGCAGAGCGTTCATCTTCGCTTCTCTTTCCGAAGCATTCAGATCCGTGGTTTCCAGAATCGCCATGATATTGTCTTCTACCGTCATTTTGCTGAAAATAGAAGCCTCCTGCGGCAGATAGCCGATACCTGCACGCGCTCTTTGATACATAGGCATTGCGGAAATATCCTTGCCATCCAGCATTACTGTACCGGCATCAGGCTTTTCGATACCGACAATCATATAGAAGGTTGTCGTCTTGCCGGCACCGTTAGGACCGAGAAGTCCTACTACGCTGCCCTGCTCTACGCTGATGCTTACTCCGTCAACAACGTGACGGGTATTATAAATTTTTACCAGATTATCTGTTGTTATAACCAAAACTTTGCCCTCCGCTTCTTAGGCTAAAGCTTTATCATCTGCGCCCTGTTTTTCTTTACCGGGCAGCGCAGGCTGCTTTTCCGGAATATAGATAATATCTACATTACCGTCGGCAATAGCCACGTTGGTATTGGTAAGACGCAGTTTATCGCCGGCAACGCTGTTGCCGTTCTGAGTTGCTTTGGCATTGCCGATAAGCTCTACATAACCGCTGTTATCGGTTTTGTAGACTGCACTGTCAGCAGAAGCTGTCAGGCTGCGTGCATCACTGCGGATATCAACACCGCCGTATGCATTGGCAACTCCCTGTGCCATATTATAATCAATCTTTGCCGCATTCAGCACACTGCCATCGCTGTCGGTAAGACGCGCCCAGCCGCCGATTGTTTCGGCAAATTCGCGCGCCTTGTAATAATCAACTCTGTCAGAGCTCAGGCTTTTGCCGCCCTTGGTAATCATGGCACCGCCTACAGCAGACAAATCATTTTCATTATGCACTATAAACTCATTGCACACAATATGTGCATCATCACGGTCGGCAATAACATTGCCGGTTAAAACACCGCTCTTGCTTTTGCTGTTGAATTTGGCATAATCGGCAGTAGCTCTGCCGCCATCCTGCATCAGTACAACATTTCCCTTTGCTACAGCTTCGCCGCTGCCCAGGTCATACTCCAGCTCATCAGCCTGAACGCTGAAATTGCCGGGAGCCGCAAAAGCAGTTGCTGTTACGCCTGTTGCCAGCACGGCTGCAGCCAGTGTCAGCAGTAATCTATTTTTATAAGCCATCTTATTCGCCGCCTTTCTCCACTTTAGCATTACCCTTAAGCTTAATATGCTTAAAAGCACTGGTAGTTACAGCACTATCCGCAGTTGCGGTATAGGCATCCTTATGCATTTTAAAATGTCCTGTTGCCGTAATGAGCTCTTTTTCCTGATTCCAGCTTATTTTATCGGCATAAAGCTCACCGCCGGTATTCAGTACAGCCTTAATATTACCCTCTAGGAAAAAGTCATTGCTCTTCATGCCGGCACTGCCTTTATCGGCAGAAATATCGATAAAGCTGCCGTCCGCACGATAAACTTTGCCTTTGATGCCCTTCAGATAGGCTGTGTTTTTAACCTTATCGTTGACAACCTCTTCTACTGTAAACTCCCACAGCTTTTTGCCATCCTTTTCCCTTTTAACCATACTGTTTTTTAAGGAAGCATTAATCTGCGCTGTAACACCATCACCCGGTTTTACAGTTATAGGTTTATCGCCGCTCAGCATCAGCCAGGCAATAATTGCACCGGCAATTACAATGCCTGCCAATACTGACAGAATTACTTTCTTATTTTTCATCTGGCTGCTTTTCCTCCTCCGGTGGGGTGTATGGTGTATTCCAGCGATGCTGGAACCACAACCAGTTATCAGGATATTCCTTGATTATTTTTTCAACTTCCTGAGTCATTTTCAGGGTAACATTATAATCATCCAGCTTTTGATCACCGGTGAATTCATAATGGATAGGGTCACGCACAATCGCTTTATGGCCGTAGCCGTCAGGCTTACGTACTATAAAAATCGGCACAATAGGTGCTTTGAATTTACGGGAAAAATATGCCGGTCCGTTAGGCGTTGATGCCATCTTGCCCAAAAAAGGAACGAAGATACCGTCATAACCGCCATCTTGGTCAGCTATCAGGCCCAGCATACGACCCTTCTTCATAGCACGCGCACAGCCGAGGATTTCACTTGTACCGCGTGAAAAGATCTCCTGCCCTACGCCCTTGCGCAGCTCATTCATAAAATCGCTGTAAACACGGTTAGGCTGCGGTTTTTCTACCGCACTCAGCGGGAAGCCGTTCAGCGCCAGTGCAGCGCCCAGCCATTCCCAGTTATCCATATGGCAGGCCAGCATAACAACACCATGCTTCTCCTTAAGCGCATCCCACAGAACCTCCGGACGGTCAAAGGTTACCAGACCGCGGATATTGTCCTTGTTCAACGCCGGCATATACATAATTTCCATAAAGGTTATGCCAAGCTTCACAAACAGCGATTTGATTGTAGCCTCGGCCTGCTCCTGACTATAGCCTAAGCGCTCACGGATAGTTTCCTCTGCACGCACACGCTGCTTTTTGGCAATTTTATGATAGAGGTGGCCCATACCCTTACCGATAACCACAACTGCCTTATAGGGCAGCCAGGAAATTACGGTACTCATTGTTTTTAATAAATAATAAAGCCACATTATTGTCTATCTCCTTGTCCAGCTTGCTCATATGAAGCAACAATTTTTTCCCATTTGTCCTGAGCAGCTAAAATATACTCTATTGCCTCGCGGACAGCACCTCTGCCGCCAGGATTATCCAAACCGATATCAGCTGCATCATACACATCTTCCGCAGCATCATCGGGAGCAAATGTCAGACCACTCTCGGCAAAGGCCGGCAAATCATTGAGGTCATCACCTACATAAGCAACCTCTTCTACCGACAGCCCACGCAACCTTCTTAAGGAACGCAGCGCTTCTCGCTTATCCTTCGCGCCTTCGATAATGGTTGTTATGCCCAGCTCCTCAGCTCTGCGGTGGATAATCTCGCTTTTGCGTCCGGTAATAATTGCTACATCAAGACCATTGCGCAAAGCACAGCTGATGCCCATGCCATCCTTTGCGTTAAAGCCCTTAAAGCATTCTCCGTCTGCCGCAATATAGATGGTTCCGTCGGTCAGTACACCGTCAACATCTAACGCCAGTAATTTGATTGCTTTAGCTGCTTCTATAAATTCGTCATCCTCATCCTGCGCATCGTCGAACCAGCTTACCATTATACCACTCCTTGTCTTACAAGGTCGGTCATATGCAGCAGGCCGATAACCTTATTGTCTTTATCAATAACAGGCAGCACGGTAATCGGTTTCGGTTTGTTGCTTTCCATAAGATGCAGAGCCTGTGCTGCCAGCTTGTCTTCGGTAATAGTTTTCGGAGACTTCGTCATCAGCTCGCAAACCGGACGCTGCAGGAAATCAACACCCTTGCTCAGACCGCGGCGGATATCACCATCGGTAAGCACGCCCTGCATAACGCCGTCCGCATCAACAACGGATACGGCACCCAGACCTTTATCGGTAATAACAAACAAAGCGTCCTGTACCTTGGTATCTGCCAGTACAGTCGGGTTCTCCTCGCCCTTATGCATAATGCTGCCTACGGTCAGAAGCAGCTTGCGTCCCAAGCTGCCGCCCGGATGGAAGATAGCAAACTGGCTTGCGGTAAAGTTATGCTTTTTGAGCAGCGCCAAAGCCAGCGCATCACCATAGGCCAGCGCTGCGGTCGTGCTGCTTGTCGGAGCTAGGCCAAGCGGGCAGGCCTCCTTGCTGACACCTACATTAAGTACAACGTCGGCATTCTTGCCAAGTGTTGAATCAGGCTTGCCAACCATAGCGATAATCTTTGCCCCGATGCGGCGCAAGGACGGCAGGATATTCAAAACCTCACCAGTTTCACCGCTGTTGGAGAGAGCAATAACAACATCGCTTTCCGTAACCATGCCCAGGTCACCGTGAATACCCTCTGCAGGATGCAGATAAAAGGATGGTGTGCCGGTGCTGGCAAAGGTTGCAGCCATTTTGCGGCCGATAAGACCGGATTTGCCCATACCGGTAATAACGGTACGGCCCTGACAGTCTAAAATCAATTTTACTGCCGCAGCAAAATTTTCATCTACACGCGGCACCAGCTCTAAAATTGCTTCTGCCTCCATGCGCAGAACATCCTGTGCATGCTTTAGCATTGCTTCCATATTCTCACCCTACCTTTAGCCACGTACAATCTTGTCGATTGCCAGCACGTCGGTCAATAATTTTTCCAGATTATCCAGCTTAACCATATTCGGACCGTCGCTCAGTGCTTCTGCCGGATTATCATGCACCTCTAAGAACAGTGCATCAATGCCGACAGCCGCAGCAGCACGTGCCATATGCGGAACATATTGGCTCTGGCCGCCGCTGGAGGTGCCTTGGCCGCCGGGAATCTGTACGCTGTGAGTAGCATCCATAACTACGGGATAACCAAGCTCACGCATAATAGCCAGACCGCGCATATCGGTTACCAGTGTGTTGTAGCCGAAGCTTGCACCACGCTCGGTCAGCATAATGTTATGATTGCCTGCTTCCTCAACCTTTTTGATAACATTTTTCATGTCCCAAGGTGCGAGGAACTGGCCTTTTTTTACATTAACAGTCTTGCCGGTTTTGGCAGCTGCATAAACCAAATCAGTCTGACGGCACAGGAAAGCCGGGATTTGCAGAATATCTACAACCTCGGCAGCCTTTTTCAGCCTGCCAGGGCTCGTGGATATCGGTTACTACAGGAACGCCCAGATCCTTTTTAATCTGAGCCAAAAGCTTTAAGCCCTCTTCAATACCGGGTCCGCGGAAGGAAGCATAAGAGGAACGGTTAGCCTTATCAAAGGAAGCCTTAAATACATAGGGAATGCCCAGCTTGTCGCAGATTGCTTTTGTACGCTGACCAATCATCAGGCTGCGCTCATAGCCTTCGAGCACGCAGGGACCTGCCATCAGCATCAGGGGATGGCCCTGACCTACTTCATAATTACCAACTTTAACGATTTGCATAAGTATCCTCCAGCTTATTTATTCATTTTAGCAAACAGCTCATTGACTGCTGCCAAATCCTCGGGGGTATCAACACCGATGCCCTGGAAATCGCTTTCCAGAACTTTAATCTTATAACCATTCTCCAGCGCACGCAGCTGCTCCAGGCTTTCCGCTCTTTCCAGCGGTGTCGGCTGCAGTGCTGCATATTTCAGCAGGAAGCTGCGGCGGTAAGCATAAATGCCTACATGCTTGTAAACCTTGTAGCCCTCCGGCTTATTGCGCGGATACGGCATCAGGCTGCGGGAGAAGTACAGTGCATAGCCGTTAAGGTCGGTTACAACCTTTACGGCAGCAGGATTATTGTAATCCTCCTCGTCCATAGCAACCTTCAATGTTGCCATCTGCAGCTCGCTGTCACCGGTAAAGCATTCAGCAAGACGGTCAATAACCTCAGGCGGAATCATCGGCTCATCACCCTGTACGTTAACGATAACGTCAACATCAGGATAGTTCAGCGCTACCTCGGCCAAACGGTCAGTGCCGCTCGGATGGTCGGGAGAAGTCATCATTGCTTTGCCTCCAAAGCTGTCTACAGCCTTTTTGACAAGCTCATTATCAGTAGCTACAACTACCTCGTCCGGCAGCTTAGCCTGACAGGCACGCTCATAAACGTGCTGAATCATCGGCTTACCTGCAATCAGGGAAAGCGGTTTGCCCGGAAGACGGGTAGAAGCATAACGTGCGGGAATTACGCATAAAACTTTCATTTTTATCAAGCTCCTTTTTAATGGCATGATCAATATATTCTTTGAACTTATCCATGCCCTCGGTAATGCAGATATCCATATTCAGGATATACAAAGGAATTTCGCGGGCAGAATAAATAAATTCAGTCGGTATCTTAACAGCATCCTTCGCTGTAGTAACCATTGCTACAGCCTTTAGGCTGCTGGCACGCTCGTTGATGTACTGCATTTCCAGCATACCGTAATCGTGATGGTCGGGATAGCGTACAGCCTCCATGATATTCAAACCGATACTGGAGAGAGTCTGTTCGAAGGATGACGGGTTGCCGATTGCAGAAAAAACCATAACATCCTTGCCGCGCAGCTCTTCCAGATCCTTGATATTTTCGGAAATACCCTTGTACCAGTCGGCAATTTCCACAAAGTTTTTCGGATGGTGAATACTTTCTACTACCGGTGCCTTGTCATTATATTTTGCAATAGTATGACGCAGCTGAATGCGGCTCAGCTTGCTGCTCTGGTCGGTTTTGGTCAGCAGAAACAAATCGCCGCGGCTCAGGTTTTCGAGCGGCTCACGCAGAGTACCGCGCGGCAGCACACAACCGTTGCCGAACATATTCAGCGTATCTACCAAGACGACATCCAGGTCGCGCTCCAGCTGCCAATGCTGATAGCCATCGTCCATAATGATAACCTCGGCATTCAGCTTTTCAACGGCATAACGGCCGGTAACGGCACGGTTTTTGCCGATGATAACAGGAATTCCCGGCAAAGTCTTGGCCATCAGGTAAGCTTCGTCACCTGCTTCATAGGCAGTCATGAAAATCTTATTGCCATCGGAAACTACGCCCAGCTCCTTGCCCCAATGCGAACGGTAGCCGCGGTTCAGGATAACAACGCGATAGCCCATAGACTTGATAATTGCCGCCATCTTCTGGGCGGTAGGAGTTTTGCCGGTGCCGCCGACGGTAATATTACCGATAGAGATAACGCAGCAGTTCAGCTTTTCTCTGTGCAGCAGGCCGCAATTATACATAGACAGCTTGCAGCAAACGCCGAATTCGTATAAATAAGACATGCCACGCAGAACTGCCAGCAACAGCCAACCGAAGAACGGGGTTTCCGGACCATAGGCAACCTGCATAACATATTGGATAATCGCATCACCGTGACGCAGGCGTCCGCCGCCTTCATCCGTCAGGTTACGCGTATTAATCGGATAGCTTTTGTATTCACGGGCAGGCACAGCAGTTAAATCAAGCAGCTCCTTGAGATAATGGATACTGCGCACATCCGCGCCGCGGTTCTCTTTAATAACCTGCAAAGAAGCTGCACCCATCTGCGCACGACGCTCGTCATTGCCCAGAATATCCAGCATTTCCTTCGTCAGCTCATCATTATTGTTAACCATCTTGCAGGCCTTAACCTTGCTCAACAGTGCATAGGAATCCTTAAAGTTCTGCATGCTCGGGCCGACGAGAATCGGTTTGGCATGGGCAGCAGGCTCCAGTACGTTGTGACCGCCGGTATTGCTGAAGGAACCGCCGACGAAAACAACATCGCCTACGGCATAAATACGTCCCAGCTCACCGATGGTATCAATAATCAGCAAAGGATATTCCTTGCGTTCACCGCTTTCTTCCAGCATCTTGGAACGGAAGCCTGTTTCATAGCCGTAATGGCTTGCCAGCTTGGCAATTTCCTCCGCTCTGGCAGTTTACGCGGTGCGATAATCAGACGCGCATGCGGATATTTTCCACGGATGCACTTAAAGGATTCAAACAGTACCTTTTCTTCGCCGGGATGCGTAGAGCCGGCACGATAATAGGATAATCCTCTTTCAAGCCCAGCTCAAAACGGTATTTCGCCAAATCCTCCGGCGTAACCTCCGCATAGGTCTGGTCAAATTTGGTATTGCCGGTAACAAAGATTTTGCTGCGGTCGGCACCGAGATGCGCAATATAATCGGCATCAATGCTGGACTGCATACAAAAGCGGGTTACGGTATTGAGCATATCATCCCAGATACCATAAAGATATTTGTAAGTTTTTTACGGATTTTTCGGAGATACGGCCATTTACCATCATTACAGGTATATGGCGTTCACGGATAGCGCGCAGGAAATTAGGCCACAGCTCTGTTTCTACCGGCATAAAGACACCGGGATGAATACGCTTGACCAGAGATTCTGCGACAAACGGTAAATCCAGCGGGAAGTAGATAATAGCATCTGCTTCGGGAATAATCTGCTTAGCCATGTTATAACCGCCTACGGTAAAGGCAGATACCAATACCGGGCGCTCTGGCATTTCCTTGCGGATTTGTTTGACAAGCGGACTGGTGGCAACAATTTCGCCTACGGACGCACCATGAATCCATACGCAGTCCTTGCCGGCAACCTTGGCGATATCCTCTTCATCTACACAACCGAGGCTCTGCTTAAAGCGCAAGGCGAAGCCTTTTTTCTGTAAACAGGCGGTAAGTGTAATAGGGGACAATAAAAATTACCAGCACTATTAAAATAAGAATATTGTAGAGTATATACATTTACTAACCTCTTTTCGCCTTACTTGGCTTCCTTGCTGCGATACTGAATCTTATACAGATGCGCGTACAGCCCGTCCATAGCCATCAGCTCATCATGGTTACCCTGCTCGATAAGCTGGCCCTTTTCCAAAACCATAATCTTATCAGCATTTTTAATCGTCGAAAGACGATGC
>ENA-OQDC01000265-OQDC01000265.1-human-gut-metagenome-genome-assembly--contig:-NODE-265-length-39822-cov-7.935634_pt1 | contig 39822 bp, 29 predicted proteins | sample MGYA00242770_ERZ504601 | MGnify/ENA primary metagenome ERZ504601 (study PRJEB26092, sample SAMD00036305) | human gut metagenome | host: Homo sapiens | study: EMG produced TPA metagenomics assembly of...
CCTCTGCACTCCCTCTGTATCTCCGATTCCTGCTACACCGGTCGCATCTCTGATCGTTGTATCAAACAGATTTCATGCTGTCTGTCAGTACATCCACATGCACCTTCTGAATCTCCACAGCTGCTTCATCCAGATTCTGCTGCTGATAATACGTATAAGCCTGCAGAAGTGCCTGATAGCTTTCGCTCTTCGCCTGTTCTGTCGTAAGTTCCTGCGTGACAGACTCTACCGTATCTCCGGATTCTTTGGCCTCTCCCTGTGCTTTCGTGAGTTCCGCTCCCTGGCTTGCCAGAGATTCACTGTACTGGACAATCTGCTGGTTCGCCTCCTGATAGATTCCCTGCCGTATCGCAGGTACCGCCAGAAGCCAGAATGCTACTGCACCAGCTGCTATTCCGGCCATCAGAATAAAAAATACAGAAACCTTTGAATGTTCTCTGTACACGGTCGGCTGAGCGACTCTCTCGCTTCCGAGAATATCCGTATCCAGATTTTCTTTAGTCCCAGAGCGAAACAGACCTTTCTTTTTCTTTTCAAGTCTGGTCGTCACTCCTGTATGCTCATCTACCTCTCGCAGAAAACGAAGGGTTGTTGTGTTTGTTTTGTCAATCCTTGCAGCTTTTTTGAGGATTCTTCGCGCTTTATTCCATTCTCCGTTCTTCATCTGGATTAAAGCCAGCAGATGATATCCCTTGATCAGTTTGGAATTCTGTGTAAGAATCTTTCGCAACTGAATGGCTGCCATATCTTCATGCCCTTCTCGGCAGAGCATTAATGCATGGTTATATTTCTTGATTGTTTCATTGATTGCCGCAAGTTTATTGGGATTTGCCTGCAATTTGTTGATATATTCTGATGCCAGGTTTCTGGTTGGCTGAAGATTCTTACTGATCACCCATTCACTGAGTGCCGAGACAACTTCCCCTGTTTCAAAATATACCAGCCCAAGCAGATTTCTCGCCCTGATGTTTCTTTTGTCATACATAAGACTCTGTTTCAGACAGGCGATCGCACCGGAAAGATCACGGATACTTGCCTTCTCAAGTCCCTGATTATAAAAAATCTTAGACAGATAATCTACCTTTTTCTGAATCAGTACATTATACCCACAATTTGGACAGTAATCCAGATCCATATCTGTAAGAAATGCACCGCAGTTCATACAATTCATGTAGTTCTCCTTGTATCTTATTTTACACGTCTGTTGCTTTTTGCTTCTCTTAATACTTCCTGAAGAACATCCAGGATATCCGTAAGCTCTCTGTCATAGATTGCGCCCTCTGCATCTGTAACATCCAGACATGGCTCAAATTTCTTCAGTTCCTCTTCATAATCAATCATATTATTCTCCTTTATTTACCGACTCCCTGCAGAATAAGTGTCTTGATTTCTCCAACCAGATACAGAGAACCGACACAGAATAACATTCCGTCTTCTCCTTTTGCCGCCAGCGCTTTCTTAAACGCTTCTTCCACATCTTCGCAGGCTTCCGCTGTCGGACAGCCTTTTTCTCTGAATATCTCTGCCAGTTTTTCTGCCGGAACCTTTCGATAGCCTCCAACCTGAGTCACGATCACATGATGGAAAGAAATTTTCCCAAGAATGGTACGGATCATATCTGTATAATCCTTATCATCTACTGCCGAAAAAAGCAGTGTCAGCGGATAATCTTTCTGGAAATGTACTGCTGTCTCCACAAATTTCTCTATACCATCTTCATTATGTGCCCCGTCAACGATCACACCCGGCAACACGGTTTCCATCCTTCCCTGCCAACGTGTCTCGAGAAGTCCCTTCCTGACCGCCTCCACCGGTATCTTCACCTGGTCTTTTAATACTTCAATCGTCTTCAATGCAAGTGAACTGTTCATCACCTGATACTCTGCAATAAATGGAAGCGTAAAAACTGTATTTCCATAATACTCATTCTCATAAGAAAAATCAATGCCTGCCCTGGTGTTTCGGATGATTTTTGTATCTTCTCTCTTCACTTCAAAATACGGACTTCCCAGTTCCTGTGCTCTTGCTCTGATCACACCTGCTGCAGCCGGATTATTTCCATCATAGATCACAGGCACACCCGGCACAATGATTCCCGCCTTCTCTCCGGCAATTGCCTCAATGGTATTCCCCAGATACTGCATATGGTCAAAACTGATCGACGTAATTACACAGGCACTCGGTTCTTCTACTGCTGTTGTCGCATCCAGTCTTCCACCAAGGCCTGTTTCAAGTATCACATAATCCACATTTGCATCCGCAAAAATCACCATTCCCATCAGAAACAGGAACTCAAAATATGTTGGATGATAACTACCTTCCGCTACCAGCTCATCTGCAAGTTTTTTTACCTTTTCAAATGCTCTGAGGAATGTATCATTGTCAATATTCTTCTCATTGATCTGAAAGCGTTCATTGATCACAACCAGATGCGGAGAGGTAAACAGTCCACAGGAATATCCGGCTTCTCTAAAGACCGAAGTCAGAAATGCACAGGTGCTTCCCTTTCCATTTGTTCCTGCCACATGTACAACCTGAAACTGCTTCTGCGGATTTCCAAGACGCCGCAGGCATTCTTTTGTGTGCTCCAGTTTATTCTTTGTTGTAAATTTCGGAGTTTCTTCAATATAAGCAACCGCTTCTTCGTATTCATAAAAAAATTCACCACTCATCTAATGTATTCGCAGCTATCTGGTCTTTAAAACCAAACCGCTACGATATCATTATATATGAGTGGTGAAAGATGTCCAGTACTAATCGTAATCTTTTATTCGTCAGAATCAGGATTCATCTGTCGGAAGTTTCCATTTATTTTCAGAATACAACATATAAACCGAACGATCGTAACTCTTGCTCAATGCCTTTCTGGTTGAACTGTTGCTTCGCTGTGATACTGATATTCTGTCAAAATCCTTCAGTTCTGTGCCTGATATCATCAGTGTGGTCGGATTCACATATACAGTATCGATCCATTCCCCGTTCAGCTTAACCTGACTGGATGGTGTGAAGTTTGTTCCCTTTAATCGATATGTAAAATCTATGTCAGAGATAAGATCCATAGAATCCAGACTCACATCATAAATGCCCATTCGCATTTTGGTTCTTTCAAATGTCAGTTCCTTATCTTTGTATGCATACTTTTCTCCATAAAGAAGATCATACTGAAGCGTTTCCAGATCTACCTGGTAATTTCGGGTATTTCTTCTTGCCTGGTGATAACGGAAGATTGTTCCTTCATGTATTCCGGCGCGATCCATAACCTCTGCTGCCATCTGATAAGCTGAGAGATTCACCTTCTTTTTCTCCATGCCGAAATTGTCCCACATTACATATTCTGTCTGGAACAGATATTTATTCTTGAGATCTTCAACCGTAAGTCCCATTGTTGGAAGGTGATCGCCGTACATAACCAGGATCACATCCTCCGGATAATCTGCCAGTGCATCTGTCAGCTCTTTAACAAAATTATCCATTTCGTGGATCTCATTGCAGTAATACTCCCACTGGTTGTTCTGCGCTTCTGTTGCGGCACCTGTGACTGTGATCTCCGGATCATCGATCAGCTGTTCTTCCGGATATGCTCCATGTCCCTGTGTGGAGATTGTATATACATAATCCGGTCCTTCCGTAGAATCCAGACATTTGATGATCTCATCAGTGAGAACTTCATCTTTTGTCCAGCCCAGCGGGTTCTTATCATTTTCCTCTGCCATATATTCAGCAGAAGTGAAAGTATCAAATCCAAGGTTCGGAAAGATACTTCTTCTTCCGTAGAAGTTTGCCTCATTATTATGCACTGCATGAGTGCTGTATCCAAGATTCTTCAGGACATATGGTGCGCTTTCGCAGGTTGTCTCTTTCAGAATACTCTTGTACGGATATTCTCCCGGTCCAAAATAATGAAGGCTCATACCTGTGATTGACTCAAATTCCGTATTTGCTGTACCGGCTCCGACTGCCGGAACCTTGTAGTATCCGGATGAATACTCTTTCATCAGCTTGCGGAACGTAGGGATCGGATCTTCGGAGATTTTCAGATAATTGACCAAAGTCGGATCAAAGAAGGATTCGAGCTGCAGGAAGAGAATATTCGGCTGATTTTTCTCATTTGTTGCTGGAAGGTTATCCTCAGTCTTCTCGATTCTCTCAATCTCTTCTTCTGAATAATCACGAGGACAGCTGATGCCGGTGTTAAATATTGTGACACCAAGGCAGTATGGATATCCATAATCTTCATATGCAAATGCAATATTTCCAAAGTAATTGGAAAGCACTCTCTTTTCCAGCGCCAGCTGTGTGATTCCTACAAATGCTGCAATTCCCACAACAACCAGGAGAAGGTCATAGCGGAATTTTACTTTTCGCTGATACTTTGGTCCTTTGACCAACAAAGAAAGAAGAATCAGTACTAATACTCCAAGCACGATCAATGCAACTACCACACCCCAGGACGGCAGATATTTGTTAAGGACTGCCATACCGTCTGTGAGCAGATGCAGATCCGGGCCGGTAAACGGTGTGACCCTGTTTGCCAGGATCACGCCATTGATAATTCCAAGAAGCAGCCAGAATATGGATACCAGAACACGCCAGAAGGTTCTTCGGCGGAACAAATATACAATCAGGCTCGTGGTAAATATAAGGCCTGCGTTATAAGCAAATACCAGTGGTTTTCCTGTCATGTAGGTCCACGCATCGGTAAAAGAATGACGACTGATCGCTTCGATAAGGAAATATCCGGCTGCACTGCAAAGCGCATGAAGCAGCAGGGATATCTTATTGCATATCTTATACAATTTCATCCAAATGCTCCTTTATTACTTGTCCATCTGAGTAAGCTGTGTTTTAACCTTTTCCATCATTTCTTCATATTTCTGAAGTTTTTCTTTTTCTGCATTTACTTTTGCTTCCGGAGCTTTGTTGACAAAGTTCGGATTGCTCAGCATTCCCTGGCATCTTGCGATTTCTTTTGCAAGACGCTCCTGTTCTTTTTTCAGACGCTCGATTTCTTTTTCTCTGTCGACAAGATCTTCAAGCGGCATATATACAACTGCATCGGATACTACTACAGATACTGCATCTTCACCGATACCGTCTTTGTTTTCCTGTACAAGGATTTCTTTTGCAAATGCAAGGTTCACGAAGGATTTCTTGCATGCTTCGTATCTTGCACATGTATCCGCATCCTTACCTACGATGTAAAGGCTGGTTTTGCGGTTCATCGGCACGTTCATTTCTGTACGTGTGTTACGGATACCGCGAATTGCTTCTTTAAAGCTTTCCACTGCTTTTTCTGCCTCCGGGAAGGACCATGCTTCCTGGAATACCGGCCAGTCAGAAATCATGATAGATTCTTCTTCAGGAAGAAGTGTGCAGTAGATTTCTTCTGTGATGAATGGCATGTATGGATGAAGCAGTTTCAGTCCTTCTGTCAGGGCTGTACGAAGTGTCCAGAGTGCATTATTTGCAGCCTTCGGATCTTCTTCTGCTTTCCAGAGGCGAACTTTTGCCATCTCGATATACCAGTCACAGAGCTCATCCCACAGGAAGTCATAAACCTTCTGTACTGCGATTCCAAGCTCATATTTGTCCATGTTGTCTGTAACTTCACGGATCACTGTATTGAGTTTGGAAAGAATCCATTTATCTTCAAGGCAAAGCTCATTTAAATCTGCAGGTTCAGTAACTGTCTTGCCTTCCAGGTTCATCATAATGAATCGGGATGCATTCCAGATCTTGTTTGCAAAGTTACGGCTGGATTCTACTCGCTCCCAGTAGAAACGCATGTCGTTTCCAGGTGCATTTCCTGTGATCAGTGTCAGACGAAGTGCATCTGCGCCGTATTTATCAATAACTTCCAGCGGATCGATACCATTTCCAAGAGATTTACTCATCTTACGTCCCTGTGAGTCACGTACAAGACCATGGATCAGTACATGGTGGAATGGAACTTCTCCTGTCTGCTCAAGAGCGGAGAATACCATACGGATAACCCAGAAGAAGATAATGTCGTATCCTGTTACAAGAACATCTGTCGGATAGAAGTATTCGAGTTCCGGTGTTTTGTCCGGCCATCCAAGTGTGGAGAACGGCCACAAAGCGGAACTGAACCAGGTATCCAGAGTATCCTCATCCTGGTGGAAATGTGTGCATCCACATTTCGGGCATTTTTCCGGCATTTCTCTTGCAACGACAACTTCACCGCACTCATCACAGTAGTAAGCCGGGATTCTGTGTCCCCACCAGAGCTGACGGGAAATGCACCAATCACGGATATTTTCCAGCCAGTGCAGATATGTCTTACCAAAGCTTGCCGGAACAAATTCCAATTCACCCGGTCTTAAGGATTCCATAGCTGCTTTTGCCATCTCGTCCATACGAACAAACCACTGCGGTTTGATCATTGGCTCTACGGTTGTGCCACAACGGTCATGCGTACCAACACTGTGATTATGTGGAACAACTTTTACGAGAAGTCCCTGCGCTTCAAGATCTGCTACCATTGCTTTACGGGCTTCGTAGCGGTCCATACCTGCATATTTGCCACCAAGAGAATTGATGGTAGCATCATCATTCAGAATATTGATTTCCTCCAGATTATGACGTTTGCCTACTTCAAAGTCATTCGGATCATGTGCCGGTGTAATTTTTACACATCCTGTTCCAAATTCTTTGTCAACATACTCATCCGCAATAACCGGGATCTCACGGTCAGTCAACGGCAGTTTCAGCATTTTGCCGATCAGATCTTTGTATCTTTCATCATCCGGATTGACTGCAACTGCAGTATCTCCGAGAAGTGTTTCCGGACGTGTAGTTGCGATCTCTACAAATCTGCCTTCCTCACCTACGATCGGATAATTAATGTGCCAGAAAAATCCGTCCTGATCCTCATGTTCTACCTCTGCATCAGAGATGGAAGTCTGGCATACCGGACACCAGTTGATGATTCTGGAACCTTTGTAAATATATCCTTTCTCATACAGACGGATAAATACTTCCTGTACAGCCTTGGAGCATCCTTCGTCCATTGTGAAGCGTTCTCTCTCCCAGTCTGCAGAAGCACCGAGTTTCTTCAGCTGGTTGATGATCTTTCCGCCGTACTCTTCTTTCCATGCCCACGCATGTTTAAGGAATTCTTCACGTCCGATATCGTGTTTGTCGATTCCTTCTTTTTTCAGTTTATCGATAACCTTAACCTCTGTTGCGATTGCAGCATGGTCGGTTCCCGGCTGCCACAGAGCTTCGTATCCCTGCATTCTCTTGAAACGGATCAGGATATCCTGCATGGTTTCATCAAGTGCATGTCCCATATGAAGCTGGCCGGTTACGTTCGGCGGCGGCATTACGATTGTAAATGGTTTCTTATCTGGATTTACTTTTGCGTGGAAGTATCCGTTGTCCATCCATTTCTGATAAAGGCGGTCTTCCAGACCCTTTGGGTCATATGTTTTTGCAAGTTCTTTGCTCATAATTTCCTCCTGATTAAAAAAAGCATCTCCCATCTACTGTAATTGCATTTTTTCGCCTTGTCAAGACGGATTGTGCATTTTTCACAGAATCTGGGAGATTTGCTTTCCTGTATTATTTTTTCAAATCGTCATTCAACGGATTTCAGCGATTCTACCATATCGATCTTTTTCAGTTTTTTATGCATAAAGATGTTTACCACAGCTGAAAAGATACAGGTGATCACCGCACAGTACAAAAAGCTGAGTGGAGCAATGTTTCTTCCAAACATGACCGCATCCACCTCTACTGTGACAATAATAAAGCGATGGAGCAGGATACCAAATCCTGAGCCAAACAGAATTCCTGCGATCGTCAGAATGATATTCTCTCGCAGGACATACTGAGAAACTTCTATATCAAAGAAACCAAGTACCTTTAATGTGGCAAGCTCTCGCTGGCGCTCAGTGATATTGATATTGTTCAGATTATAAAGTACTACAAATGCAAGCATTCCGGCAGACACGATCAGTACAAGAATAACTACACCAAGAGTGCTGAGCATACGGTCTACCATTTCGATCGTACTCTCTGTATAGCTGATGCTTAAGACAGCCGGTGAATCCATGATCTTCTGTCCGACTTTTTCTACCTGATCCTTATATTCCTCTTTTACTGAGAAAACGATATCTTCATAAACCGGCTCTTCTCCAAATGTTTCTTTGTAGATCTGCGGTGTCATATACACATAATGGCCTGCGTAGTTTTCGGTGATAACAGAGATCTTCACATGATACTCTTTGTCATCTTTTTCGAGTGTCAGTTCATCACCGATCTTCAGCCCCAGAAGGCTTGCTGTCTTTTCACAGACCGCCGCCCCATCCTCAGGCAACTCGTATTCTTCTTTTGTAACACGGTTTCGAAGTGTCACATCTTTTTTGAAGTTCTCAAGGTTTTCAGGAACAAACACATATACACTCAGATTTGATTTTCCGTTTGGAGCCGTGAGCTTTGAGAGTCTTATCTTCGTATAATGATCCAGTGATTCATTTTTATCCAGAGATTCTATAAGTGCTTCCCTTTCCGTATCCGTGGCATCGTCATCTGAGATGATCGTCGCATCATAATGCTGCAGATTCGTGTACTGAAGATGTACAATGTCTGAAACAGAATCACGAATACCAAAACCTACCAGCATCAGCGCCATACTTCCTGCAATTCCAAAAATAGTCATAAACAGACGTTTTTTATAACGGAACAGATTTCGAAGAGAAGATTTCCAGGTAAAATTCAGATGTTTCCACAAAATCGGTATCCGCTCCAGAAGGATTCGTTTCCCTTCTTTAGGTGTCGGTGGACGCATCAATGATGCCGGTGTCTCTGCCAGCGCATGCACACAAGAAAAATCGTTGCACCAACTGTACAGATCAATGCCGCCACGGAAGCAAGCAGTGCATATTTCAGTTCATAATGTATCTGAAGGGTATTCTCCACATTGTGATACATAATTCCATAAGACTTGATAATTACAAACGGAATGATCTTTTCACCGATCAGGATACCGGCAACACTGCCGCCTGCCGTTGCCAGGAACGCATAATTCAGATATTTGGAAGCAATACTGATTTTACTGTAGCCGAGAGCCTTCATTGTTCCAATCTGCGTTCTCTGCTCCTCGACCATTCTGGTCATGGTGGTAAGACTGATAAGGGCTGCTACCAGGAAGAAAATAACAGGAAATACCTCGCCGATATTTTTGATACGGTCTGCATTGTCTCCGTAATCAGAGTATTCCGGAAGTCCATTTCGGTCTGTGAGAATCCATTCCGGATATTTTAAGTCTGTAAGTTCTTTTTTTGCATCGTCAATCTTTTCCTGCCCGTCTTTTATTTTATCTTCTGCTTCTTTTTTACCGTCTTCATATTCTTTCTTGCCATCGGCAAGCTCTTTTCGGGCATCCTCAAGCTCCTTCTCTGCATCTTTTAGCTTCTGCTCGTTTTCCTGGATTTCTCTTTCACCGTCGACCAGTTTCTGTTCATTTGCTGCTATCTCGGCCTCACCGGAATTCAGTTTTTGCTCATTTGCCTCGATTTCGGCCAGAGCAGAGTTCATTTTAGCCTTGTTTGCATCTATTTCTGCCTGACCATCCTGGAGCTTTTTCAAGCTGGCGTCCAGTTTCTTTTTACTGTCTTTTAGAGTTTTTTCATTTGCTGCTATCTCTTTCTCTGCAGGACCAAGCTTTGCCTCTTCTTCATTTAACTTCGCTTTTCCTTCGTCGATTGCTGTCTGATTTGCACTTAAGTTCTCCAAAGTCTGGGCAAGTTCTGTCTTTTTAGCCTGAAGAGTTTCGACTCCGGCATTTGCTGCTGAAAGATTTGCTTCAAGTTCTGTTTTCTGTGCTGCCGCCTGCTGACAGGCATTTAATGACTCCTGAGCCTGGGCAAGAGCGCCATTTACGGCCTCAAGTTCTGCCTGGGCCTGGGCAAGAGCCTGCTCATATCCAGCAAGCTCTTCTTCCGTCAGCTCTCCGTTTTCGACTTTCTGCGCTGCTTCGTCACGGGCGGCCTGTGCCGCTTCCACTGCACTCTGTTTTTCCTGAACAGCTGCCTCAAGCTGCGCCACTGCATTCTGCGCTGCCTCCAGACCTTCCACAGCTGCCTGCAGCTGACCGATTCCAGCCTCGAGCTGAGGAATCTGTTCCTGGAGCTGTGCAAGCTGTGTCTCAACAGCCTGCTGCCCCTCCTGTATCTGGGCGATTCCGGCATTCAGTTCCTGCTGATTTTGTTCAAGTTCTGCTTTTCCATCGGCAAGCTGTTTTTTGCCGTCTTCAAGCTCTTTTTTAGCGGCATCAAGTTTTTTCTTGCCGGCATTGTATTTTTTCTTACCGTCGTTATACTGATTCCAGCCCTCATCCAGTTTCTTCTGAGCTGTAGCAATCTGAGCCTGACCGTCGGCAACCTGCTGACGTGCGGATGCGATCTGAGATCTTCCGTCAGCTATCTTCTGTTTTGCATTGGCCAGTTCTTTTTTGCCATCTTCGAGTTCCTGACGTGCGTCGGCAAGCTGTTGTTTGCCATCTTCGTATTCTTTTTCGCCGTCAGTTAATTCCTGTTCTCCATCATCTAGCTTTTTCTTTGCATCCGCAAGTTCTTCATCTGCTTCTTTTTTGCCGTCCGCAAGCTCTTTTTCGGCATCCTCGATTTTTTCCTGTGCTTCACCGACTACCGAATCATAACGTGCCTGGCAGCGCTCTGCCTCAATGCCTTTTACTTTATCTTCCAGTTTGTCAGCCAAGTTATCATAGCCGTCGGTATAACTGGTGACCTTATCCACCTCATGTGCGCGCACGTAGATCTGTGTATACACATCTGAATCGAAATCATCCGCAACGACATACATGAATCCATTTACTTCACCGGATCCTACGGTCGTATTTCCTCTGTTAAAAGATATATACAGCGGACTTTTACCAATACCGACGACCGTATAGGTCTCTTCTTTCAAAAGTTCAGAGTCTCCGGGCTGTCGGATAACAACCTTGTCTCCGATCGAATATTTCTGGCCTGACGCAAACGCGGAATCCAGGAAGCACTCCCCGCTCTTTTGGGGAAGTCTTCCTTCTGTTATGCTCAGGTGATTGACTTCTTTATTCAGGGATTCCACATGGAGTACTTTCTGAGAATCTGTTTCTCCACAGATCACATCTGTAGAATATGCCCCTTCCACTGTATCAGTCTCCGGCAGTTCTTTAAGCGCCTGTATATCATCATCGGTCAGTCCCATGGTTCCGACCACTTTCAGATCCATAAGCTTTGACTCGTTATAATATGCATCACCGGAAAGCCGCATGTCCGGAGAGGATGCCTGGATCCCCGAGAAAAAAGCCACACCCAGGGCCACGATACAGAAGATCGATATAAAACGCGCCCGGCTCTTTCTGACTTCCATCCAGAAATCCTTGTGCAATGCCCTTTTTCTTTTTTTCCTACCATTCGATTTCCTCCACCGGCGTAGGATCAGTATTCAGTTCCATTGCCGAAACCGTACCATTTTTGATATGGATCACGCGGTCCGCCATTGGTGTCAATGCTGAGTTATGTGTAATAACGATAACTGTCATCCCTTTTTCCCTGCACATATCCTGCAAAAGCTTCAGGATTGCCTTTCCTGTCTGATAGTCGAGTGCCCCTGTCGGTTCATCACACAAAAGAAGCTTCGGATTCTTTGCAAGGGCTCTTGCGATCGAAACTCTCTGCTGTTCACCGCCGGATAGCTGTGCAGGGAAATTGCCCATGCGGTCTTCGAGACCAACTTCACAGAGAACTTTTTTGGCATCGAGCGGATTTTTGCAGATCTGCATCGCAAGTTCCACATTTTCCAGTGCAGTCAGATTCGGCACCAGATTATAGAACTGGAAGACAAAGCCGATATCATCGCGGCGGTAAGCGGTCAGCTGGTGGCTGTTATATTTCGCAATGTTGCTGCCATCCACAAAAACATTTCCTTTTGTCGCTGTGTCCATTCCTCCGAGGATATTCAGAACCGTTGTTTTACCGGCTCCACTCGGTCCAACAACTACGACAAATTCACCTTTTGATATTTCAAAGCTGATATTATCCACTGCCCGGATCTCAACTTCACCCATTTTGTATATCTTAGAAACTTTATCTAATTTTACATATGAATTTTGAAGGTTTCCCATATTTTTCTCCTGTATATTGCAACCATATTCAATACCTGCTACTATCAGTATACCAAAAAAAGCACCGTCCGCAACAGCTTCCAGACGATGCTTTTTTGTAATTTTTTTTTGTGTTTCACATATCTTTTTCTTCTTTTCGTTTACTTGCAAGCAAACCTCCGATCCTGCCGGTTTCTTTTGCTGACAGGCTTTTCCATCCACTTTCCAGTACTTTATCCAGAATTCCCAGTTCCTGTGCAATTTCATATTTCAGTTTCTGCTCTTCCGGAAGTACTCCCTTCAGATAAGCTTCCACTTCCTTTTCTTTGTTCATGTCCACAACTCCTTTTATACTGCTTCGCACTGATTCACAGCAGTCTGCCTTCCAGCATTCCTGTTCTTTCAGAGTATGGACATCTTTTTCAGAAATTATACATTGTTTTCCGGATGTTCTTCATATCGAACTCTCAAATCTGCACCGGCTCATCCCTTAGGAATAATAATGGCAGCAATGATATATGCCCAGATCCCTGCCCCGCCAAAGCAGGTCAGGATCACCCAGGCAAGACGTACCAATGTTGGATCAATGTTGAAATATTCTGCAATACCGCCGCATACACCGCACAGCATATAATTTACAGATGATTTGTAAAGCCTTTTGTTATCCATGATCAATTCCTTCTTTCTTAAACTGAAAACATTTTACAGGTACCTTATAAACCGGCTGATATTCTGAACAGCCGTTTATTTTTCAAAATCTACCGTTATATTTCCCACACCACAGTCCAGATTCATATTTCCTTTGGCATTTGGGTTCGTGATATTCTTATTATGTCCGACACCGCTGTAAGAGCTGTCACCAATATCCACATTTCCCGCCGAACAGGAAATCTGATAATTGTAGTCTGCTTCTTTTCCCAGAATACCAAGATCAACATTTCCAATACCACAGTCAACTTCCAGATTATTTATATCCAGCTCTGACAGTTCTACATTTCCTGTGCCAACTGCAATTGTTGTATCGCTGGCTGCACGGATCTTCCCTGTATTTGTAAACTCACCTGCCGCTACAGATACATCCAGATCATCCGTCCGGAATTCATCGCACATTGTAACTGTACCTGCTGCAACCTCTATAGAAGTCTCCTTAAATCGTACATTCTTCGGATAACTCACTGTGATCTCACGGTCCCGGGTCCTGCCGATCGTCTCAAGAATCAGACTGTCATCCTCTGTACCGATCCTTATCTTATCTTTCTTCGAACCAGACACCTCTATGCGAAGCTTATCTCCATCATAGGACCGAAACTTAAGTTCGTCTCCACTCAGTGAAAGTTTCAGATCAGAAATTGGTGCTGTTTCAAAAATTTCTTTGTCATTATCTGTTTCAACCGGTTCAAGCTGTGTGATCTCATCCCAGTCCTGTTCCCAGTCATCTTTATCATCAAGGCTGATATATTTTGCTGTCTGTTTAACAATACCATCGAATCCATATTTTGATAAGTTCAGTCCTGCGATCGTAGCCCCCATGGCAACTCCACCGATACTCATTCCAATTCCGACAACACCAACAACGGCAGCTGTAAGCAGCATTACTTTTGAAGATTTTTTCATGCCCGTTCACCTTCCTTTCTGCCTCTGTTCACAATACGGCAGCAAAAATCTGTAAAATTACGCAGAATTGCCGGAAGTGCACAGGTTGCTGCCCATTTCAGGAACACAAGACCAACAAGTGCCAATGCAAACAGGAGCAGACCAATTCCAACGAGAAGGACACCAAACGGAAGTGCTGTAAAACAGGTTCCAATTCCGGCTCCGATCACTGCAACTGCGGCAACAAACAGACCAACTACAGCAGCACCGATTCCGAATACGACCAGAAACGGAAGCAATGCCAATGCTACAATAAACCCAAGTACTCCTCCGACTGCTCCTTTGATCAGAGGTGAAATAAATACCAGAAGGATCAGTACCAGAATCACACTGGCCTTTCCGCCTTTGCGTTCAGCATGATAACCTCGGTCCACACGGTTCTGTGGCATCTGACGTTCATTATCTGCACGCTCATCCTGAAATCCATTTTCGGTAAATTCTCCGTAGTTTTGCGAGCTGCTCTTTAAATCTTCTTTAATAATAGCCGCTACCTTTCCCGGACTTCCAAGCTCCCGGATCACTTCTGCCTCCTGATCTTCTCCGGCATCATCAAAGTAACTCTCATAATACTCAAGAGCCTCTTGTCTTTCCTCCTCAGAGATATCAGAAAGCAGTTTCTTTAACTGTTCCATAAACTGCACTCTGTTCATAACTCTATGCCTCCCTCAAACAGCTTCGAAATCTTTGTTGAATAATTCTTCCATTCAACTCTGTACAGATTCAGCTGTGCCATGCCTTTTTCTGTGATCTTATAATATCTGCGGTTTCTGCCTGCAAAAGCCTGATCGTATGTCTCCAGACATTCGTCCTTCTGCAGTCTCCGCAGCACCGGATACAGCGTTGATTCGGATACCTCCAGCACACTCCGTACATCCTGGGTGATCTTGTAGCCGTAGGTTCCATCTTTCTCATTCGATACTACAGCCAGAACGATCGCGTCCAGAAGTGCCGCACCTGTGTTAAATACCATGCTATCACTTCCTTCATATTTTTTCTGCAATATTATCTAGAAATATAATATTATTTTGTTAGCAATACTATACGATATATAATATAGTTTTGTCAATAGTATTTTCTATTTTCTTTAACTAATTTATAATTTTATTGTTATATCTGCTATTTGCAGACTCTTCTACAATAATAACTTATTACAGATACTAAGGAGATTTTCATGTCTGAACATACAATTACCGAACTCCTCTCTCCTGCATTTCTGTCTCGCATGCAGAATATGCTGGGTGATGAATATGAAAGCTTTTTAAAAAGTTATGAAGCACCGCGTACTTACGGGCTTCGTGTAAATACCGCAAAAATCAGCTGTGATGAATTCGAACGGATCGTCCCGTTCCCGGTCACTCCGATTCCGTGGATCTCCAATGGATATTTTTATCCGGAAGATGTCCGCCCATCTTTCTGTCCACTCTACCAGGCCGGACTTTTCTATCTGCAGGAACCAAGTGCCATGACACCGGCATCCCTTCTTCCAGTCACTCCAGGGGAAAACGTTCTGGACCTTTGTGCTGCACCTGGCGGCAAAGCTACTGCCCTTGGTGCAATGCTGAATGGAAGCGGACTCCTGGTTGCCAACGACATCAGTGCTTCCAGAGCCAGGGCACTCCTTCGAAACATTGAATTGTTCGGTATCACCAATGCATTTGTTACAAATGAAACTCCGGTACATCTCGGCAAACGTTTTCCTGAATTTTTCCATAAGATTCTGCTTGATGCACCTTGCTCCGGAGAAGGCATGTTTCGCAAAGAAGAAGCTCTTGCGCGTGACTGGACTCCTGAAAAGTCTCACGAACTTTCCAGTCTGCAAAAAGAATTGATCCTGCAGGCAGCTGATATGCTTCGTCCAGGCGGATTGCTTCTATACTCCACATGTACCTTTGCGCCGGAAGAAGACGAAGAAGTTGTTTCCCATCTTCTTGAAAACCGACCGGATATGGAACTCCTTGAGCTTCCGGAATATGAAGGTTTCACCTCAGGTCTCCCGGAATGGGGAAACGGAGATCCATCACTTACGCGCACCGTGCATCTCTTTCCTCATAAGATGCAGGGAGAGGGACACTTTCTTGCACTGTTTCGTAAAGAGGGCAGAACCGATCTGATCGGTACAATGTCTTCTGCAAAACCAAATGCCGAAACCCGCAAATGGCTGGAACTTTTCCTGAAGGAGATCGGACTGAAAACACTTGGTGGGCAGCCCTTTGACTGGAATCGCGTTGAAACACGAAAAGACAAAGTCTACTATCTGCCACCGATAGGCGGTGATTTCCGTGGACTTACATTCCTTCGAAATGGACTGTATCTCGGAGACCTTAAGAAAAACCGTTTCGAACCTTCCCAGCCATTTGCACTTTCCCTTCGAAAAGGTGATGCAGAAGCCGTAATCTCACTTCCGGTCTCCGATCAGCGTCTGACACGCTATCTCAAGGGTGAGACTCTCAATATTGAACCGGAAGAGGCTGCTCACGCAAAAGGATGGCATCTGCTCTGCGTTGAAGGTTATCCAATCGGATTCGGTAAACTCGTCGGCCAGACTCTCAAAAACAAATATCCCGCAGGATGGAGAGTGTAACCTCTCTGTCCTACGGGATATTTTCATGATAACGGTATCATCTTTCTCAGTGTAAATGAATAAATATATGTTTCCTTTACTTTTTTCTGCAACATTCGTTCCAATGCCGCTGCGTAATCCTCCAACTGTATATGATACAGATCGATCAGATCCTGTTCTCCCCCCGGTGATACCTTATCAGTCTTATAATCCACCAGTACGATCTCATCGTCCTCAATAAAATAGGCATCTATGATTCCCTGCACCAGTACTGTCTCTTCACCGTTCCAGGCTGCCTCGATCTGATTCATCTTCTGTGCAATGACAAATGGCTGTTCGCGATAAAGTGCGTTTTGTTCTGCTGCTGTTTTCATACGCTGTCCAAGTTTTGAATCCACAAACGCAAGAATATCTGCAATTCGGATGCATTGTGCTTCCTCCGGTGACATTTTCCTGCTGTCTGTGAGCATCCGAATCTGTTTCTGGATCTGATGTACATCTTCTGCATGTGTATAATCCAGGCATTCCATCAGACGGTGATAGGCCGTTCCTCTTGCAGCTCCACGATATTCTTCTTTTTCCCCTGAAACAAATGTCGGAATGATCTCCTGAATATCCGGTTCATAAAACAGGGATTCTTCTTTTTCTTCCTCCCCCCGCCAGCTGCGTTTCTTAAGTTCCGATACACTGACTTTCACCGGCAGATCTTTAAGATATTCAAATGGATAGCAAAAAGCAAATCTTTCTGTCAGAATCTCATGGATCTCCTCATCATAAATTTTTCTGCTGTCCCATTCTTTGAGAAGTTTTTCCTGCATCTGGCTGTCCGTCTGTCCAAGAATCTCACCCTGTACCAGCTCCGCTGCCGTAATTTTCTGCACTTTGAATTCCGCGTGTTCCATCTCACAGACCTGGATCTGCCGGTCTGCAATCCCATATTCCCTGAAAAGTGGCAGCATAGCTTCATGGCGAGCCAGAGCCGGAAGGATAAATGACCAGTAGTTTCTTGCTTCTCCCCTTGTTCCAATTGGAAGCAATGTCTCTCTGCGTCCCATCTGCCAGGAAACTGCCTGCAGCACATCCGCAAGCTTTGCAATTGTCCCTGTAATGATCAGTTTTTCCTTTGCCCTGGTCAGCGCCACATAAAGAACTCTCAATTCTTCCCCAAGGCTTTCCCTTTTGAGCTGTCTCCGTATGATCTGTTTGTGTACTGTTGACAGAATCAGACGCTTTTCCGGAAGGATGACATCCACTCCGAAGCCCATATCAGGATGAATCAGAAAACGACTGTTGATATCCTGAAAATTGAACTGTTTTCCCATTCCTGCTGCAAACACGATTGGAAATTCCAGTCCTTTACTTTTGTGTATTGTCATGATCTGCACTGCACCGTTTCCGGCATCAGCTAGATTTACTTCTCCAAAATCCACTTCATATTTCTGCAGTTTTTCTATATAACGAACGAAGTTAAACAGTCCACGATAGCTTGTTTTTTCGTATTCCATTGCTTTTTCCACAAGCATATGAAGGTTTGCACCTCTCTGTGCACCACCCGGAATTGCTCTTACATAATCCCCATATCCTGTTTTTCTGAGAATATACTGGATCAACTCATGAACCGGTGTGTACACCGCAAGGTCACGCATTTCTTCCAGCAGCTCTATAAAATGACTGATCTTCTCTCTTAATACAAGTTCTTCTTCATCCCTGTCATCTGTCTTTCTGTCTCTGAATGCAAGCAGACTTTCATACAACATACCATCCGGACATTTGCTTCGGATTATCGCAAGTTCCTGTGTATTGCAACCTCCGATTGCAGAATGCAGTACACCTGTCAGCGGAATATCCTGCATTGGATTATCGCATATGCGGAGATAATTCAGAAGCGTCACCACTTCCTGCGCTGCAAAATATCCTGTTCGAGATGCTGTATAGACCGGGATTCCCTTTGATGCAAGTACCTGGCTGAATGGCTCCGCCCATCCCGCAGAAGTTCGCAGAAGGATGACAATATCACCATATCCTGCCTTACGATAAGTTCCGCTATCCTTATCCAGCACCTCTTCGATACCGACAAGCTTCTGGATCCGCTGTGCGATCGCAAGTGCCTCCAGTTCCTGTACTGTCTGATTTCCCTGCTGCTCCAGTTCCTCACCGTCCTTTTCGATCAGGAGTACTTCTGTCTCCGGCTCTTTACCATCTGCTCTCTCTGGAAATGACGCACCTGTATAAAGTGCATTTTCATCCTCATAAGTGATCCCGCCAAGATCCTCACCCATGATCTGGCGAAACAGATAGTTGACAGATGATAATACCGTTCCACGGCTTCGGAAGTTTTTGTGCAGATCGATTCTCTGTTCCTCGCTGTCTTCCAGTGAATACCTGTGGTATTTTTCCATAAAAAGCTCCGGTCGTGCCAGACGGAAACGATAGATACTCTGCTTGACATCTCCAACCATAAAAATATTTTTCCGTTTGTCTGCCCATCCGGCTACCAGATTCGTGATCATCTCCTGTACCAGATTACTGTCCTGATACTCATCTACCATTACTTCATCATAACGTGCAGATAATTCCCATGCAGCTGCACTCGGTGTGATCGTATCGCCTTCTTTGTGCATCAGTATGTCCAATGCAAAATGTTCCATATCCGTAAAATCCAGAATATTCTGTTCTCTTTTTCGGTCAGCAAAAGCGTCCTTATACTGCAGTGTGACTTCAGCCAGTCCTTCCATTGGTCTGCGGCAATACTGCAGATACTCAAGAATCAGTTCTTCTGTCTGGTTAAAATATTTTTCTGTCAGTTCATTCCAGAGTCCCTTGGCACTGTCACGGAGATCTTTCACCTGTATTTTCTTTTCCTCGTCTACCGACAGATCTTTTTTCGTTGAAAGCCGGGCATATTTGTGATTTTTAAGAAGTTCTGAAAATCCATTGTAATCACGCTCTTTGACCGCAGTCTCCGCTGCTCTGAGTAACAGAATATCATCATCCAGCGCAGCCTCATAAAAATAAGGTCCTGACTCTTCCCGGCAGATTGCAGCTGCCCTGGAAAGAAGCTCTCGTACCTGCACGATGCTCTCATCTGCGGCATCCCAGATCAGCTTCATCCACGGTGTATCGTGAAGATCTTCCAGTGAATCCACCTGATACACCTCAAGACACTCCTCGATCCATTCTTCCGGAAACGGATGACTCATAGACGCATCGTACAGTTTATAGATCATATCGCGTATCTCATCATCTGTCTTTCCCGTCGCATAACACTCCACAAGACTTAAAAACTTCTCGCCTTTCCTTGCATAGGCAGCCTCCAGAACCTCCTTCATGACATCTTCCCTGAGAAGTTTCAGTTCTCCTTCCTCTGCCGTCCGATAGCCTGGATCCAGATCGATCATATGGAAATAATTTCGAATGATGTAAGCACAGAATCCATCAATTGTTGTAATCTGTGCATTGTGAATCAACGATGCTTGTCTTTGCAGGTGTTCATTGTCCGGATTATCGTACAACATCTGATCGATTGCAGCTGAAATCCTCTCCTTCATCTCCCCTGCCGCAGCACGCGTAAATGTCATGATCAACAGACGGTCAATGTCCACTGGTCTTTCTGTATCCATGATCTTGCTTAATATCCTCTGTACAAGCACAGCCGTTTTTCCGGAGCCAGCTGCAGCACTGACCAGAATATTCCGATCCCGAAGTGAAATGACTTTCTGCTGTTCTTCTGTCCATGTTACTCCCATCAGTCTTCCACCTCCTTTGCAAATGCTTTCCAGATCTCCTCATCTGCAAACTGTTTCAGTCTGCGGAATTCATAACCTGGAATCTTCCGGTCAAAACCGCAGGTTCCCTGATATGGACAGTATGTGCAGGCATTACGGTTTCCCATCTCATATGGAGCAGCTTCCGCATTGCCGTTCAATATCGATTCCCGGATATCAGTGATTTTTTTCTTTACATAAGCATCCAGAAGTTCAAATTCTGTCTCGCTTGCCACAGAAGAACCTTTTCGAAGTGTTCCCTTTGTCGTATAAGACAATGGCAATGAGATCGTAGTCCTGTCCAGATTCTCGATCACATCCCTGTCGTCCATGACAAGGCCATTCATTTTCAGCTTTTTGAAAATCTCCGGATCCAGTTCATCCAGATCTTCTTCCATTTCTTTCTGAAGCATCGGATCTTTGACATTGTAATAAAAGATTCCTGCCGGTCTTACCTGACAGTCCGGATGTTTTCTCTGTTCTGCCTGCATGGCGGCATCCATATACACGACCAGCTGCATCTGAAGTCCATAATAAATACTTACCAGATCAAATGAGGTATTTCCGGTCTTGTAATCTATGATCTTTACATAAACCCTGTCTTCTTCCTGCATCACATCCAGGCGGTCAATTCGGCCTCCGCCAATAGCCACCTCGAAACCTTCCGGCTCAAATCTGCCGGTTTTTTTAACTGTTCCTGTAATGCCCATACGGTTCTTCGGAGAATTCGTCTCGTCCGTTCTATCATGTAGTAATTTCTTGCACTGCTCTGCAGAATCGTATTTCCATAATCAGCAGCAATTTTATCCAGACAGTTATCTGCGATCGTATCTCGTTCTTCATCAGAGAGTTCTCGCCAGTTCAGTTGTTTTTGCCGCAGCTCTACTGCAAACTCCTCCAGGGCCTGATGAATAATGTTTCCCATATCCATTGCCCGAAACTCATATTCTGCCCGTTCCGTAAGTTCAAGTCCATATTTCAGAAAATGTGCAAATGCACATGCAGAAAAACGCTCCAGCCTCGTTGCACCATTTGGTGAGATTTCCCCATACAACGCTTTTGCGACACTTTTGCTGATCTGATCCACCGGTTTTCTGAGGAAAGCTGCCTCGGTCAGTTTTTTTGTCATTGTACAATAATCGGGACTATTCAGATACCAGCTGTAGAGTTCTGCAAACAGCTGATTTTCTTTTCGTTTCTCTTCATCTGTCAGATTTTCCAGAAGATATCCTACCGATGTATTTGGCGTTTCCAACAGATCCAGTTCCTTTTCCGGTTTCTCTGCACGCTCTATATGAATTTCAGGAAAAAGTGTCTGTATTGTACGAATCAGAAATGCCGGTCCTACTGCTTCTCCTTTTCCATTTGATCTGCTGTAAGAAAGGCAGAGACTTTCACTCGGTTTTGTCAGATTCAGATACAGATAAAAACGCTGCATGTTCATCAATTCTTTTGGTCCCGGTGCCAGCTCAATCCCCTGATTTCCCAGGAAGTCTCTGTCCATCTCTGTCAGTATTCCACCGGACTCCGTATTTTTCGGAATGCATCCTTCATTAACCCCGACAAAAAAACAATGCCCGAATATCTTTCAGTCGTGTTCTCTCCATATCTCCGATCAGAACCTGATCGATTCCCGGAGGAATCAACGCAACTTTCGCCTGCGTCATACCGGTCTCCAGAAGCTGTCTGAACTCTTCAGGAGAAACTACTTCTTCACCAAGGATACTGACCATCTTGTCCAGAAGATCCATGATAATCCCATAGATCTGTGCATATTCTTTCTCCCTGGCACGATCTCCCTGCTGTTTAAAATGCAGTTCCTGCACTTTCAGTTTTTCCTGGATCTGTCTCTTTACAATAAAATCATACAGATATCTGCTGTATTCTCCGACTGTTTTCTTTTTTCCGGAGAATCCTTCTGCCAGTTCACGTACTTCCTCTGTAAAATGTTCACGAATTTCATTCAAATCCATGATAACCGCCGGATCCATGCCACGGTAGATCCTTACCCATGTCTCATTCCATTTGCGAAATCCACGGATTCCAAGTGCAATCACATAATTTTCCAGGATATCCACTTCTCTTCTTGAAAGATCCGACATTCCACATCGCAGATAACGAAAAACACTTTCATAACTGAATCCCTGTACTGTCATTTCCAGGGCAGCACGCAGATACTCCACAAATGGATTCATCAATACCGAATGTTTTTCATCCACAAAAAAAGGAATTTCCGCTGCATCAAACACATGTCTGGCAATGCTTCCATATTCCTCCAGATTTCCCGTGATCACAGCGATCTGGCCGTATCTGTATCCGTGTTCACGCACCAGCCGGCTGATTCGCCTTGCCGTTTCTTCCATTTCACGTTCCGGATTTCCTGCCTGAAAAATCTGCACCTCCTTCTGTTCTTCGTTATAGGCTCCTCTGTGATAACGAAACAGATTCTGTTCCAGAAAATTCAATGCAGGTGCTTTTGCAAATCTGGATTCAGCTCCGGCCTTTACCCAGATTGGTTCTTTCATATCCCTGGTAAATTCCGAAAGGGATCGAATCATTTTGTGACTCATATAAAACAACTCATGTGGTTTTCCTTTCGCAAGCAACTGTTCTCTGACATCCATTGTTACTGTCACTGTTACATGTTCACAGACCTGAAGGAGTTCCCGGATAACGGTATGCTGCACTGGCGTGAAACCGGTATATCCATCCAGCACAACTGTACTTCCTTTCAATTTTTCTGAAAAAGGAATTTCTTTTGCCAGCACTTCCAATACCTCTTCTGCCGTCATAAAATGATCGGACAGGTATTCCCGAAAAGCCTCATACAAAACTGCCACATCTTTCAGTTTCATTTGAAGAAGTGGTTTGTCTGACGCATCCTGGATCATCTTATCAAGTTCTTCTTTGCGAACCTCATACTGCATAAATTCAGAAATCAGTGATTTTACTTCATCCAGATATCCTGGTTTTTTCATCTGGTTTTTCAGATAGACCAGTTTCTTCTGGCTGACCTGCACCAGTTTCTGAAGAATCATATTTTTGCCGGTTTCCTCCAATACTTTACGGGTATCTCCACCTACTTCTTCAAAAATCCGATAGGCCAGTCGTTCAAAACTCAGCACATCAATATTCAGGATTCCTTTCTGCGGATGCATCTCTACAAGTGTTTTCTGTGTCTGCATCGTGAACTGCTCCGGAACGATCACATAATACATTTTTTCCGGATGAGCAGCGGCTTCACGAATCACCCTCTGGTAAGCCCTGAAGGATTTTCCTGCACCTGAATTTCCTATAATAAACTGAAGTGACATAAAAGTCCTCCTCAAAATAATTCTTTCTATTAATTTAACATAAATCTACTCAAATTGTAATAAGATATACAGAATCAGAGTTAGATCAGATCTGCATCTGCAACAAACCATATTTCCGAAATCAGGAGGCTTATCCATGAGTTCCAAGACCAAAATTGTAGTTCTACATATGAAAGAAGTGATCTATACAGGAATCTTTCTGCTGCTCCTCGTGATTTTAGGTGTGGTGATGTTCCTTATGTTTGGTTCCGGCAAATCAAAAACGGCATCTTCCGATGCCGTTTCAAAATATACGCCCGGAATCTACCGCACTTCTATCCGATTGAACAACAACACGTTCGATGTAGAAGTAACGGTAGACCAGGATCAGATACAATCCATTCATCTTGCCAACTTAAGCGAAAGCACTTCTGCCATGTTTCCACTGGTTGAACCTGTACTGGACTCTCTGTCCAGCCAGATCTACTCCGGCCAGTCCCTGGATGATCTGGAATACTCCAGTGATCAGAAATACACTGCTCTGATGCTGATTCATGCGATCGATGAAGCAGTCACCAAAGCCGAAGCCGATTGACGTCTTCCCGTGACCACACCAGCACTTGTGTCTGTCAGATACGAATCTGTTCCAGTTCTTTCATCCACAATGCAGCGCTCGCATCACTTGGCATGCGAAGGTCTCCTCGCGGTGACACTGCAACGCTTCCGACTTTCGGACCATCCGGCAGACAGGAACGCTTGAACTGCTGCATGAAGAATCTTCGATAAAATGTTTTAAGCCATTTCAGAATCGTTTCATCATCATATTCTCCTGCAAATGCATTCTGAGCCAGACGGAAGATCTTTTTCGGTGGAAATGTCCAGCGAAGCATATAATACAGGAAGAAATCATGCAATTCATATGGTCCGACCAGATCTTCTGTTTTCTGAGAGATCACACCATCTTTCGGCGGCAGCAGTTCCGGGCTGACCGGCGTATCCAGAATGTCCAGCAAAATATCTGCAAGCTTCTGATCCTCACAGGTATCTGCATAATATCTTACCAGATGGCGGACAAGCGTCTTTGGTACGGATGCATTGACCGCATACATGGACATGTGATCTCCATTGTAAGTTGCCCATCCCAGTGCAAGCTCTGAAAGATCTCCGGTTCCGATCACAATACCACCGGACTGATTTGCAATATCCATCAAAATCTGCGTACGTTCGCGTGCCTGTCCATTTTCATAGGTTACATCATGCACTTCCGGATCATGTCCGATATCACGGAAATGCAGATTAACAGCCTCACGGATATTTACTTCTTTAAGTGTTGCTCCAAGGCATTTACTTAAACTGCATGCATTGTTATAGGTTCTGTCAGTCGTTCCAAAACATGGCATCGTCACTGCCGTAATCTTGCCCCGGTCCATGCCAAGCATGTCAAATGCCCGCACGGTCACAAGAAGTGCCAGTGTAGAATCCAGTCCACCAGAAAGACCGATCACTGCGTTCTGACAGTGGATATGTGCCAGACGTTTTTTAAGTCCCATTGCCTGAATATTCAGGATCTCATCACAACGGCGTTCTCTTTCTTCTTTTATGCCCGGTACAAATGGTCTGGAATCAAATTTGCGGGTAAGTTTTGTTTCTTCTCTTTCAAGAGTAAACAAAGCTTCATTATAACTGATATCCTGTCCTTCCGGAGCAAGATCCGGTGCAAACTGACAGGTTGTCATTCTCCTTCTTTCATTATCCAGACGATGAATATCAAGATCCGCATAGATGATGCCATTCACAAACCTTCTGCTCTCAGCGAGAATCGTCCCATTCTCGGCAATCAGATTCTGTCCACCGTAAACCACATCCTGCGTGGACTCGCCCTCCCCTGCCGTCGCATAAATATATCCACAGAGAAGTCTCGCAGACTGAGCACTCACAAGACTCCTCCGGTAAGAATCTTTGCCAACAACTTCATCGCTTGCAGACAGATTGACGATCAGATTCGCACCATGATATGCATGTGCAACACTCGGTGGATTCGGTACCCAGAGATCCTCACAGATTTCGGCTGCAATCTGAAGCTTCGGCATCTCCTCACAGGTAAAGATCATATTCGGAGAAATCCAGATATCTTCCTCATACAGTTCTTCATCCTCTTCCTCATCATTTTCGTCTATATAATCCGGCTCTTCATCCTCTTCAAGTTCTTCAAGTTCTTCAAAGCCATCAAATTCAGACATCTCAATCTCAAATTCCACATCATCGGATTCTGTATCTGATTCATAACGAGCTCTGTACACATCCCGATCAATATGCACGGTTCCGTCAAGGTTTTCTCCTGAAGTAAAATATCTTGCTTCATAAAACTCATTGTAATTAGGCAGATTGATCTTCGGCACAAATCCAAGAATTTCGCCATGATTCAGTCCTGCAGCAACATTATAGAGTTTTCCTTTATATTCCAGTGGCAGCCCTACAAAAATAAGCGCGTCCACATCAGCAGTTTCTTCTGCAATACGTACCAGCTGCACCTTTGCCTCTTCCAGAAGATTTTCCTGCCAGAACAGATCTCCACAGGTATAAGCAGTAATACAGAGTTCCGGAAAAACCATGACCTTGGCTCCCTGCTCTTCCATTTCATGTACCATGCGAATGATCTCTGTTGCATTAAATTCACAGTCTGCTACGCGAACATCCGGTGTTCCGGCAGCAGCCTTGATAAAACCATCCTTCACAGCTTCTTCCTCCTATTTGCACTTTCTGAGAATTTCTTTTAATTCTTCTACGCTGAACACATAATTCTGATTACAGAAATGACAGTTCAGTTCTACATCTTTTCCCTCCTGAATCAATTCATTCAGTTCTTTACGTCCAATACTGATCAACGCTCTTTCAACACGGCTCTTGCTGCAGTTACAATAAAACTCCGTAGGAATCGTATCATTGATCTCAATATCAAATCCGTCAAGCACCTGCTCAAGAAGACTCTCCGGTGTATGTCCCTGCTCAAGAAGCGTTGTAACAGACTGGATTTTCTGTACATTCTCTTCTAGTTTTGCAATTGTAGCTTCTTCTGCAAACGGCATGACCTGCACAATAAATCCGCCAGCCTGACGTACAGTATTATCCTTATTCATCAGGACACCAAGGCCAACTGCAGATGGAACCTGTTCACTTGCTGCGAAATAATAGGTCAGATCCTCTGCAATCTCACCAGTCTGCAGTGCGACCTGTCCGACATATGGTTCTTTCAGTCCCATATCTTTGATCACCTGGAGAAATCCATTGCCGACAGCTCCGGATACATCCAGTTTTCCCTTTGCATTTGCCGGGATAATAACTTCCGGGTTGCCGACATATCCCTTTACACGGCCTTTGGAGTCCGCAGTAACTGTAATTCCCTGAATCGGTCCGTCACCCTTTACCTGAAGTGTCAGGATATCTTTATCTCCCTTCATCATTACACCCATCATGGTTCCTGCTGTGAGCAGACGGCCAAGCGCCGCTGTAGCAACCGGACTGGTATTATGATCCTGTCTCGCTGTTTCTACTGTTTCTGTTGTAACCGCTGCAAACGCACGAATCTGACTGTCTGCCGCAATTGCTCTTACAATATAGTCTTTCATAAAATACTAACCTTTCTTTAGTTCTTATTGTTTCTTCTTGCCTTTCTCCCGCGCCACAAAAAATAGTCTTTCACTGTCCTCTGTTGCCGGATTTAATGTATATGCGTCATACACCGCAAGAAGCTCCATGCCTGCTTCTTTAATCAAAGTCTCTATTTCTTCCTGCGGATATGCCTTCTGGCAATGGACTTCTTCAGATTTCTCATACAGTCCGTCTTCTCTCGGAAGAAATACAGCCAGTTCATAATAGTTAAGCCCTTCTTCCTCATCATAACTGTTATCCCAGATGAAACTTCCCTCATCACGGTTCTCTGCGATCGTGGTATCTCCCAGCAGATCCCGGTATTTATGTACGGTATTCATGTCAAACAGAAAAATGCCTTCCGGATCCAGATAATTATTTACCAGTTCAAACACATGACGCAGTTCATCTCTGTCCGTAATATAGTTCAGACTGTCACAGACACTTACCACAGCCCGCACCGTACCATACAGTTCAAATTCCTGCATATCCTGCAGAAGATACAGAATATCCTGTCCGGATTCTACTCTTTTTTCCATTGCTTCTGCAAGCATTTCCTCAGAATTATCCACACCAATCATATCATAACCCTTGCCAGCAAGCAATCCTGTCATTGTCCCGGTTCCACATCCAAGTTCCAGAACCAGACCATCTGTAATCTCATATTCTCTGAGACGATCTGTAACATACTCCGCCCATCCTTCATAATCAATGTTATCCATGAACAGATCATAGACCTGTGCAAACTTCTCATATGCACTCATAGTTTTTCTCCTTTATCCGTAATTTTGTACCTGTTTCTTCCAAACTCCTGTAGTGCCCAAAAAGGCAGATGATCTCTCACCTGCCTTTTTTAATACATATTTCTGCAAGCAGCCAGTTTATGCTTCCCGCTTACTGTACAGGCATATAATATACGTCTGCTGCTTCTCCGTGCCAGTAATAGCTGTTGCCTTCTGCATCATATGCATCCTGTTCATCGATGAAGTTGTAAACATTTCCATCAGAATCAACCCAGTTTCCATTTCCATCCGGTGTGATAACAAACGGATGTCCGTCAGAGTTACGATACAGGGTTCTTGTCTCATCTGTATTGGTCAGCTGTTCCTCTGTGAATCCACCGGAATTTGTTGCTGTTCCGGAGCTATCACTGTTGTCTGTTGCTGCTGCATTTGCCGTTCCATCTGTTGCTGCTGCGTCCGTAGAACCATTTGCTGCTGCATCACCGGTATTTGCATCTGCTGCCGGCTGAGCTGCTGCATCACCGGTATTTGCATCTGTCTGTGCTGTATTCTCTATCGGGGCCTGCTGTGGAGCTGCTTCCTTCAGTGTGGAATCCCCAAGGATCTGGAAAGATTCTACTGCGGCTTTAACAGAAGCAAGTGCATCCTCTGTTTTTACTCCGGCGTCGATCGTATAGTACTCTGTATCATTTGCGAATACTTTATGAACAACATAAAGATTTCCATTGCTCTTGTCTGTATTCAGCATTTTTGTTGTATAGCTGTATACACCGATTCCATTGACATCATTGGCACTGTATTCCTGAATCTCAAAATCTGTTCCGTTGACTTTGTCTCCATCTGCCTGTTCCAGAGATACTGCCATATCCTGTGTACTTGGGACAACCGTTGCTGCCATCGTATCCTCGCCCTGTCCATGCAGAATCAGGATATTTCCCTGCTCTGGTGATTCGAAGCTGAGCATATCTGTTTCGTCTGTCTTATTTGCCCATGTAGCATCCGGCAGATTGATTGCAATGCTCTTATCTGCTGATGTATAAGTTGTACTCTGTACATTTGGTGAGATCGTCGGTACCGGTGTCTCTGTCGGTGCTTGCGTCACCTCCGGTGTCGGTGTATCAGTAACCTCCACAGTTTCTGTTTTATCTGTTTTGCCGTCTCCGCCAAAGCTGCATGCTGTCATAAAAACAGATGCAGATATCGCTATTGCCGAAATTGCAAGTAATCTTTTATTTCTCATAGTATCCTCCTTAATATGGTTATCTCTGTAACCACACATCTGTGCATATCTGTATTCCTGTGCACTTCATTCACAGCAGTCTATATTTTACATTTTTATTACAAAATTGTCAACAAATTTCAAATTTAGTCTTCTACATCATACATATGCAGTTCATGCAATGCTCTTGTCGCTGTGATGTACCTGGCCTGTGCCGCAAGACCGCTGTTGTCCTCTGCATGAAACACCCCAAAAACCTGGTCAAACTCAAGTCCCTTTGCAAGATAAAAGGTCGTTACTGTCAGTCCTTTTTTGAAATTCTGGCTGTCACGATTCATGTAAGTAAGCTGATATTCACCATCTGGATCAAGTGTTCTGAGTTTTTCTTCCAGATAAAGAAACGCATGCTCTGCTTCTCTTTCTGTAAAAAGAACCAGTGCTTCTGTTTCATAATCCTCTCGTTTCTGTTCCCATTTCTCAAGAACCCTGTCCAACGCTGTATGCAGATTTTTGAACTGCATCTCTTCCACTGCATCACCATGTCGGTCAAACAGCTCTATATCCGAGACACCGGTAAGACGATTCGCATATTGTGCAATTTCCATCGTATTACGGTAACTGCGGTTCATCACGATCTTACGGATATCTCTTCCGAAGATTTTCGGCAGAAACTTAAGCACATCCTGCTGCTGTTCTTCCATGGTCTGTGCCTTGTCCCCCAGGATCGTCATCTTACATGGAAACAGTTTCTTCAGAAGCACAAACTGAATCCAGGAATAATCCTGCATTTCATCCACTACCACATGCTTGATTCCGTGATGTCCCTTGCATCTGAACAGAGAATATTTCAGATAAAGTATCGGATATACATCTTCATAACGAAGTTTTCTTTTTTCAAGCGGAAGCCGTGGAAGTGCTTTATAACCTTCCTGTTCCAGAAAACGGCTGTACAGTATATAGCAGTCTCTTGTCTCATACATCCGCTGGAAACGCTCGGTCAGCTCTTCCTTTTCTTCATCTGCAAGATCTCTGTCCCTCAGTGTTTCCACCTGGTCAATGAAATATTCTGCTACTGCTTCCATTCTGGAAAGAAGCGGGATATCCAGGAATTTGAAATAAAAAAGATCTATGATTTCTTTTTCTTTCAGAATGCAGCCTTTGTACTCTACATCCTTGAAATTCATCAGATCATCTTCCATGCCAAGCATAAAAGCATCCAGCTTGCCGGCAAATTCTGCTGACTGTTTTTTCCTGCACAGTTCCTGCGATTCTGGACAGATGATTACCCGTTCGATCTGATCATAGCGGTCTTCACAGTCTGCAGCAATTCCCTTCAGTTCTCTATACGCAAACAGGTCAAAACTCATTTCACGAATGTTTTCTTCTCCCAGCTCCGGCAGAATGTGTGAAATATAATCCGCAAATACCCCGTTTGGTGAAAGTACCAGTATATTGGAAGATTTCAGATTTTCTCTGTCATGATAGAGAAGATATGCAATTCTGTGAAGTGCTACGGAAGTCTTACCACTTCCGGCAGCTCCCTGGATCACCATGATCCGGTCCTTGGTATTACGGATGATCGCATTCTGCTCCTTCTGAATCGTGCGTACAATATTTTTCAGCTGGACTTCTCCCTTACTTCCAAGCTCCGCGCCAAGAATCTCATCATCGATCTTTACATCACTCTCAAACTCGTAGATCATCTTACCGCGTCGGATCTTGTATTGCCACTTGGAGACCACTTCCCCGGAAAAGGTTCCGGAAGGTGCCTCATAAGCCGCCGGTCCTTTATCATAATCATAAAACAGACCGCTGACCGGAGCTCTCCAGTCATATACCAACGGACGATGTCCGGCTGTCTCGGACAGGTTTCCAATTCCTATATAAAAGATTTCCGGCTCATCATCTCCATCATACACAAAATCTACCCGCCCAAAGAACGGTGAATCCAGCATTTTCTTAAAACGTTTTCTTAGAAGAAACTGTTCTTCATTCGCATGCATCTGGTGGAACAGTGCCTGCTGGTTATCATAGTTCTCATAACCATACTCGTCCATCTCTGTATAGTTTTCCCAGTAATATTCATGCATATCCTCGACTTCTTTTTCACCTTCGAGAATTGCCTGATCGATCTGTGCAAGCCTTGTACAGAGACAGTTCAGCACATGCTGCAGATAATCTCTGCCATTTTCCATATTTGTCATAACTCATCAACCAATCATCATTTATTTTGCTGTGATTCTGCTTATCTTATCACATACACTACAGTCATCTGTAACCTGTTTATTTTCAGCTTATTTTACCAACTGTAAAAAATTATTATACCGAAAAAGGCGACTGCTGACAAGAGGTCTCCTGTCCAGCAGCCGCCCGGTGTCCTATTAATTATTTGTCAAACTGGCTGTTGTAAAGATCCGCATAGAATCCATTTGCTGCCAGGAGTTCTTTGTGATTTCCCTGCTCGATGATATCGCCATCCTTCATAACAAGGATCAGATCTGCATCTTTGATCGTAGAAAGTCTGTGTGCAATAACGAAGCTTGTTCTGCCCTTCATCAGGTTGTCCATTGCTTTCTGGATCTGCATTTCTGTTCGGGTATCGACAGAAGATGTTGCCTCATCAAGAATCAGGATCTTGTTGTCTGCAAGAATTGCTCTTGCAATGGTAAGAAGCTGTTTCTGTCCCTGAGAGATATTGCTTGTCTCCTCATCCAGTACCATCTGGTATCCGCCAGGCTGCTGCATGATGAAGTTATGGATATGAGCAGCCTTTGCCGCTGCAATAACTTCTTCATCGGTTGCATCCAGACGTCCGTAACGGATGTTTTCCATGATCGTTCCTGAGAAAAGCCAGGTGTCCTGAAGAACCATTCCGAACATTTCATGGAGCTCACTTCTGTTGAAGTTTCTGACATCATGGCCATCAACCTTGATCGCGCCTTTGTTTACATCATAGAAACGCATCAGAAGTTTTACCATGGTCGTTTTTCCCGCCCCGGTCGGACCTACGATAGCTACCTTCTGGCCATCATGCACATCTGCTGAAAAATCATGCACGATGATCTTATCCGGATTATAGCCAAACTCTACATGCTCAAACTGTACATTTCCGTTGAGTCCTTCGATAGAATCCGGATTTTCCGGCTGCTGTACTTCTTCCTCTTCATCTAGGAATTCAAACACACGCTCGGATGCTGCAGCTGAAGACTGCAGAAGGTTTGTAACCTGAGCGATCTGCTGGATTGGCTGTGTAAAGTTACGGATATACTGGAAGAAGGACTGGATATCACCAACTTCGATGGAACCTTTGATAACAAAAACACCACCAAGAAGTGCAACCATCACATATCCGAGGTTTCCTACAAACTGCATGATCGGCATCATCATTCCTGAGAAGAACTGAGATTTCCATGCTGATTCGTAGAGCTTTTTGTTGTCCTTTTCAAATTCCTCCAGAACATCATTTTCTTTGTTGAAAACTCTTACCACATCATGGCCGCCAAAGTTTTCTTCGATCTGGCCATTGACTGCACCAAGGTAATTCTGCTGTGCCTGGAAATATTTCTGTGAATGCTTCATCACTGTCTGAATGATAAACATAGATACCGGCAGGATCAGAAGTGCTGCCAGTGTCATCCACACATTGATGGACAGCATCATAATAAATACACCGATCAGTGTTGTTACGGATGTGATCAGCTGGGTCAGACTCTGGTTCAGACTCATTTGCAGAGTATCGACATCGTTTGTTACTCTTGAGAGGATCTCACCGTTTGTTCTGCTCTCAAAATAATTGAGCGGCAGTTTATTGATCTTCTTTGAAATATCTTTTCTTAAATTATAGGTTACATCATTGGAGATTCCTGTCATGATCCATCCCTGGATAAAGGAAAAACATGCACTTGCCAGATATAATCCCAATGTCCATAGCAGGATCATTCCGATCTTGCCAAAATTAATGCCTCCGGTTCCGTTTACCTTGGCAACCAGGCCGTTGAAAAGCTCTGTCGTTGCTTTACCAAGGATCTTAGGTCCTGCAATATTAAAAACAGTTCCTGCAACCGCAAAGATAAATACCATTACAAAACGTAATTTATAACGGCTCATATAACGGAACAATTTTCCCATTGAACCTTTAAAATCTTTTGCTTTTTCTGTCGGGCGCATTCCAGGTCCATGACCGCCCATCGGTCCGCGTCGTCTCTGTCCACTCATGCCAATTCCTCCTCTGACAGCTGACTCATTGCAATCTGACGATAAACTTCACAGTTTTTCATCAGTTCTCCATGAGTACCAATTCCTGCCATATGTCCATCATCCAGTACAATGATCTTGTCTGCATTCAGGATCGTGCTGATACGCTGTGCAACAATGATCGTTGTAGCATCTTTGGTATGTTCTTTCAGAGCCTTACGCAGAGTACTGTCAGTCTTGAAATCCAGAGCGGAAAAGCTGTCGTCAAAAATAAATATCTCCGGTTTCTTGGCGATCGCTCTTGCAATTGAAAGCCGCTGCTTCTGTCCGCCGGATACGTTTGTTCCGCCCTGAGCGATCGGAGAAGCATATTTCTCTGGTTTCGCATCAATAAATTCTGTTGCCTGAGCAACCTCTGCTGCTTCTTTTACTTCTGTTTCTGAAATATCAGTCTTGCCGTAGCGGATATTGGAATCGATCGTACCGGAGAAAAGGACTCCCTTCTGTGGAACATATCCAAGTCTGGATCGTACTTCTTTCTGAGTCATTTCACGAACATCCACTCCGTCGACAAGAACACGGCCTTCTGTCACATCATAGAAACGAGGAATCAGATTGATCAGTGTGCTCTTTCCGCTTCCGGTACTTCCGATCACGGCGATCGTTTCGCCCTTTTCTGCCTTAAAGGAGATGTCGCTGATGACGTTTTCGCCTGCTTCCGGATATGCAAAACTTACATGGTCGAATTCAACGGTTCCTTTGACATTCGCCTCTGGCTGAACCGGATTTTCCGGATCTGTTATGCTGACTTTTGTATTGAGTACATCGTTGATACGAAGTGCTGCAACATTTGCTCTTGGGAGCATAATGGACATTGCTGTGATCATCAGGAAGGACATGATGATCTGCATTGCATACTGAATGAATGCCATAACATTACCAACCTGCATGGTTCCATTGTCTACTGCATAAGATCCACTGTAGATGATCAGCACAGAGACACCATTCATAATGAGCATCATCGTCGGCATCATAAAAGTCATACATCTGTTAACAAACAGGTTTGTCTTTGTAAGTCTTAGATTTGCCTCTTCAAAACGTTCTTCTTCGTGTTTTTCACGGCTGAATGCGCGGATAACAGGGATACCTGTCAGGATCTCACGTGTTACCAGGTTCAGTTTGTCAACCAGAGTCTGCAGTATTGTAAACTTAGGCATTGCCACCTGGAACAGAACAACGATCACAACAAGGATCAGGCCTACTGCAAGACCAAGGATCCATGTCATAGAAGAATCCGTCTTCAATACACGGATCACGCCACCGATACCAAGGATCGGCGCATATAGTACGATACGGAAAAACATTGCCATTACCTGCTGCACCTGCTGAATATCGTTTGTGCATCGGGTGATCAGGGATGCTGTTGAGAATTTATGGTATTCACGGCTTGAGAATGAAATAACTTTATTGTACACTGCATTTCTCAGGTCATGACCAAGCGCTGCTGCCACTCTGGATGAAAGAAATACCACGCAGATTGCGCAGAGCATGGTGATAAGTGCCATTCCCAGCATCTTAACGCCTGAGATTTTGATGTAATGCATCTGGATCGCATCGACATCCTCACCCATTGCCTCGTATTCACTCTTTACATAAGCTACACCAGCCTGTGTAAGGATGGATGGCTGCATCTTGTCAATCTTCTCACTGATCTTCTCGATCATTGAGGTCAGAGCTTCCTCTGGCAGCTGAGCGATTGCCTGCATCGGATCTGTTCCTTCCGGAACTCCCATCTTTGCAAGCATCTCATTTACTTCGTCACTGCCGGATGAAAAGCTTGCAGCTATCATCATCGGTTTTGTTAAAATATCGTTGAGTTTCTCTCGTTCCTCAGATTTTACATCATCTTTTAGTACGAGGTTGTCCCCATCTTCTTCATAATAGGAATCTATGGTTTCTTTTTCCTCTTCATCCATAAATAATTTCAGATTATCCATGGATGTTTTTCTGATCTTTTCAGGTACACTGTCTTCGATACCACTTTGCTGGATTCCCACATTAACGATCTTGGATGTGTAATCCGGCAGTGACAGATCGCAGTAAGCCTGAAGAAACAGAAGTGCTATGATCAGTACTACATAGCCAGCTGATTTTTTCAGATATTTCATCAGTTTGATCACTTTTGCTGCCTCTCTTTCCTGGTGTTGTTCTTACCGGATGCAACCGGTATTTTTTCAATGTTCTCTGTGATCTGGTCCAGAAATCTTCGCAGAAGGCAAAGGTCTTCTTCGCTGAAACCATCGAGAAGTATTTTCTCGTTATCCTGCACCTTCTTCATGCCACTTTCTTTGGCCTGCTTGCCTTTTTCTGTCATATAGATTCTTGAGATACGCTGATCTTTTTCATCGGCTTCTCTGTAAAGGAATCCCGCTTTTTCCAGGCGTTGGACAGTTACGTTGACAGTCGGTGGTTTGATGTGCAGTTTTTCTGCGATCTCGCGCTGGCTCAGTCCGTCTTTGTGTGCCAATAGACCGAGCACCGGTATCTGTCCCGGATAGATTCCCAGTTCCTGCATCTGTCCAAAGCATTTGGCCATAAAACGCCGGTCAATCCGCATAAACATTGTGAGAATACTGGATTTATACTCTCTCTGACAAAAGTCTGGTTCTTCATCTGTAAACAAGTCTTCACCTCCATGTGATGTCTGTTGTTTTGATTAGTCGGCTATTGATTAGTCGGCTAATTGTTTATTATATGCATTTGTGCAGAAAATGCAACTGTTTTTGTAGATTTCACAAAAAAATCAGATTTGACGCCGAGTATAAAGATTCTAGAAATGGAAATAAATATGAATTAATATATAGTTTACGCCGAGTATTAAAGACTCCTGGCGTGGAAACGGCTTCGGAATTCAGAAATACTAGGGATATTCTCAGCCTGTTAAATTCATGGATTAAAAGTGCATAACTCGCTTACGCTCAGACAATGCACTTTTTAATCCATAACACAGTCTGATACTATCCTGAGTATTTCTAAGAATTCCTGCAGATGTTTCCCTCTCAGGAGTCTTTAATACTCGGCTGTTGATCTATATTTATCTGCGTGTGGAATAACCATTCAGGAGGCTTGATACTCGGCTGTGAGTTGTATTTATCTGCGTGTGGAGTAACCATTCAGGAGGCTTTATGTTCGGCGACCCCCTCCCCCCAACGCCACACTAACAAGTATAAAGTACGGTGCGAGGGAAACAAAAAAGAACTCCAGCAAGGATGGAATCTGGAGTTATCATCTGAAGTTGGTTCGCCTGAAAAACTTCGTGAAGGCATCAGGTCGTACAGGTTTTTGCGTTGATACAGAAAATGCTGCTGTTTGAGCATCTTTAGATGCGAGTTCAGCATTTTCTGTATCGGTTTTAGCAAAAGCATGTACACCTTGATGACTTAGAAGTTTTGAATTGAACCAACTTCAGATAATAACGCTCGGATTCACTTTCCTTCTGAAGTTCTTCTTTCAATTTCCCAACACCGGGAATTCTTTATACAAACTGATTAAGCTCGGCATCGTACTGGTAATCAATCGACGCGAGTTTCTTTATCAGCCCCTCCCTGGACAACTCCTTATCTTTAAGGAAATCGTCCAGGGAATCATAATAATCTCTAAGCTGTGTATTGACATAGCTCAACAGCATCACTGGATCCTTTGGTATCATAGGTACCTCCTGTTACTTCCTGTGACTGCGCGCCATATCCACAGCCACATTTATTTCGTATTAATCACAAACTCTCCGTCTTTGACATCCAGTACCAGTGTATCGCCTGCATGAACATCCCCGGAAAGGATCTTCTTGGCTGCAAGTGTTTCCACATAGTTCTGCAGATAACGTTTCAGTGGACGAGCTCCGTAAACCGGATCATATCCATTTTCGATTACCTGTGTTCTGGCTGCATCTGTCAGTTCAAGAGAAAGCTCCTGGTCTGCCAGACGGTCGCTGAGTTCTTTGACCATAAGGTCGACTATGCCACCAATATTATCTTTTGTCAATGGTTTGAAGAGAATAATCTCATCCAGACGGTTCAGAAATTCCGGACGGAAGTGTCCACGCAGGTCATTCATAACCTGTTCCTGAGCTTCTGGTTTGATCTCGCCGTTTTCATCAATTCCCTCAAGAAGATACGGGGAACCAATGTTGGAGGTCATGATCAGAATGGTATTCTTAAAGTCTACAGTTCTGCCCTGAGAATCTGTAATTCGTCCATCATCCAGTACCTGAAGAAGTACATTGAATACATCCGGATGTGCTTTTTCAATCTCATCAAACAGTACTACACTATATGGTTTACGACGAACAGCTTCTGTCAGCTGGCCGCCTTCTTCGTATCCAACATATCCCGGAGGCGCTCCGATCAGACGAGATACAGAATATTTCTCCATGTACTCACTCATATCGATTCGTACCATATTCTGTTCGTCATCAAACAGCGTTGCTGCCAGAGTTTTTGCAAGTTCTGTCTTACCAACACCGGTAGGTCCAAGGAAAAGGAATGAACCGATTGGTTTGGTCGGATCTTTGATACCTGCTTTGGAACGAAGGATTGCATCTGTCACAAGACGTACACCTTCATCCTGTCCGATCACACGTTTATGCAGTTCATCTTCCAGGCCAAGGAGTTTTGTTCTCTCTCCCTCAGTAAGTTTGGTTACCGGGATGCCTGTCCAACGAGAAATGATTCTTGCAATCTCATCGTCTGTAACTGCCTCATGCACCAGGCTGCGGTCACTTTCTTTGACCTGTTTTTCCTCAATCTCCAGCTGCTGCTGAAGTTTTGGAAGTTCTCCATACTGCAGCTCGGCTGCTTTTTCCAGATCGTAGTTCTGTTTTGCTTTCTGGATCTGCTTGTTGATATCCTCGATCTGCTCACGTAATTTCTGGAGCTTCTCTACAGAATGTTTCTCATTATCCCACTGTGCTTTCTGAGTATTGAAGGTGTCTCTCATTTCTGCAAGTTCTTTCTGCAGGTCTGCCAGACGTTCTTTACTCAGATTATCTGTTTCTTTCTTAAGAGCAGATTCCTCAATCTCTAACTGCATGATCTTACGTCTCTGTTCATCCAGCTCTGTCGGCATGGAATCCAGTTCTGTCTTGATCAGTGCGCATGCTTCATCGACAAGGTCGATTGCTTTGTCAGGAAGAAATCTGTCGGTAATGTATCTGTGAGAAAGGGTTGCTGCCGCAACAAGGGCACTGTCTGTGATCTTAACACCATGGAATACTTCGTATCTTTCTTTCAGGCCACGAAGAATGGAAATGGTATCTTCTACTGTCGGCTCATCAACCATGACTGGCTGGAAACGACGTGCAAGAGCAGCGTCTTTTTCAATGTACTGGCGATACTCATCCAGTGTGGTTGCACCAATACAGTGCAGCTCACCTCTGGCAAGCATAGGTTTCAGCATGTTGCCTGCGTCCATTGCACCGTCTGTTTTGCCGGCGCCGACGATCAGATGAAGTTCATCGATGAAGAGGATGATTTCACCCTCGCTCTTTTTGACTTCTTCAAGAACTGCTTTCAGACGTTCCTCAAATTCGCCACGGTATTTTGCACCTGCAACAAGTGCGCCCATATCCAGTGCGAAGATTTTCTTTTCTTTAAGGCCTTCCGGCACATCACCTGCAACAATTCGCTGTGCAAGACCTTCGATAGCTGCTGTTTTACCAACACCAGGTTCACCGATCAATACCGGGTTGTTCTTGGTCTTACGGGAAAGGATTCGGATGATGTTACGGATTTCTGCATCACGGCCGATGACTGGATCCAGTTTCTGGTTTCTTGCTTTTTCGACAAGATCCTCACCATATTTATTTAAGGTGTCATAGGTTGCTTCAGGATTGTCGCTGACAACTCTCTGGTTGCCTCTTACAGTTGAAAGTGCCTGGAGAAATCTCTCTCTGGTGATTCCAAACTCGTTGAAGATTTTCTTCATGCTTGGGCTTGGCTGTGTCAGCAAGGACAGGAACAGATGCTCAACAGAAACGTATTCGTCTCCCATTGCTTTTGCTTCGTTCTCTGCGTTTACCAAAGATTTGTTCAGATACTGGTCCAAATCTCAGATCACCACCTGGATACTTTTACTTTTGCATCCAGCGCCTTTTTTCACTGTATTGATAAAATAATCTTTATTGATCTCCATCTTTTCGATCAATTTGAGGATCAGGCTGTCTTCCTGCGTTAACAGGGCATACAGAAGATGCTCCTGCTCTACTTCCTGGTTGCCGTATTCGTAAGCAACCTTTTCAAGATCCTGAACAGCCTGTACTGATTTTTGAGTAAATTTACTGATGTTCATAGGCTCTCCTCCTTGTATATCGTAGGAAAAGGATACTGAAATTTCTTTCTGTATCCTTTGGTCATCTTTGTTATATTCGTAATATAACACATATTGTTAGCACTGTAAAGAGGTGAGTGCTAATTAATTATGAACATTCTGTGAATCCTTAAATGAAAAACTAACTTCCACCTTTAGTCTGTTTTGCTCTACATTAGGAACTGGGGGTGGAAGTTAGTCTTGCAATCGTTTATTCTATAAGAAATACCAGGGCTCCTCCCTGGTCATATCCTC